>Ga0307942_1000520_pt1 | contig 27016 bp, 35 predicted proteins | sample OrgLakmetagen175_FD_201846 | JGI IMG/M metagenome (GOLD analysis project Ga0307942, IMG submission 201846) | Saline water microbial communities from Organic Lake, Antarctica - #175 | ecosystem: Environmental > Aquatic > Non-marine Saline and Alkaline > Saline | place: Antarctica: Organic Lake... | reverse complement strand
TGCATAAAGTGCTGTGTACTCTCGTTTTAGGCATTCTTTTTATGCCTTGCTTTTGCTCGGGTTGTTTTTCCCGCTCCCCCCCCTCAGCTTGTGCTTTGACTTGTGGGTGTTCCCATCTGAGCTCGTTTGGATCTGACTTATGGACTTGCCGCTTGCTTCTTTGCGTTGTGTTGCTTTTTTGAGGGCCTGCAGCCCATTTTTGGTTGTAGCCTTGGTGGCCGGGCGTTGTAGAGGCCTTGCTTGCTGAACAGTTGTAAGGGCCTTGCTGGCCTTATGGACTTGGCACTTGCTTCTTTGCGTTGTTTTGCTTTTGTGAGGGCTTGCAGCCCATTTTTGGTTTTGATCTCCCTCCACGGCAGCTTGGTGTAATGACAAAGCCTACAGCGAACTGTAGCATAGAACCAATCACAACCTACTCTGACGTTGCGGATACCTCCATCAAAACAGCTGGCCCTGGGGGAAATCCCTTCTACTACATCTACCGGCTTGCAAAAAATATGAAAAACACCAATTCATACAAAATCAACCAAACGCAGCCCAGTCACCTACCTTAAGGCTTTGGTACTTATCCAATTACCATGACGCCTTGCAAGCACACATGCACCCCCTCCATAAACTAGGAAATGCCAATATCGCAGCAAACGAACATGAAAACTACCAGACCCTTATCAAAAATGGCACTGCCAATGGAGCCGCTAGCAATGCTTACCTAACAGCATCCTATGTCCCTGTTAAAATCAAGTGCATCATTATGAAGTACAGAACAGGGACCTTGTACAACCCAAAAGCATGCGGTACGGTTTCAGCACTCAATAAGCCTAACTCACCCCCTCTGCCCTCAACTAGACAGTGCCCTGCATATCCTGTCTGGATGCAAACGCACGCAAATAAGCAAAATGATCAATAAGAGACACAACTTAGCATGCAGTATGATCATCAAAGCCACAGCAAGACAGGCTCCCTAGGTACCTGCTTTGTCTGCATGGATATAGGTAGCAGCAAACGGCTGGCTATGCAAAATCTTCAGATTCCCAATGCAGCTAAAACTAGGATTTTACCAAAGTGGCTCTTCCACCCCGCTTTTCAGACAAAAATAGGTTTACCTCCGTAGCCGTCTGACTGTTGTAATGGTTGCTGGGACTATCTCCGCGAAAACTAAAAAGCAACAGAATAGCAATGAAGGAGGGTGGGTTCTTAGAAGTGGCAAGGGGCAATTGAAGGGGACTGGGAGCACCTCAGCAGCACCGCCAGCCACTAGCAGATCCGCCTTCCCCAGACAGCACCTACCCAAAGATCTCAGCATTCTTTAACGTGACATTCACCTCATCGAGATCAAGTACTGTGAGGACACTAGACCGCAGAACCAGCTGAGCGCCACGCAGGAACAACACAAAGGCCTCTGCTCCATCCTCCAAGGAGCCTCCGTTACCCTCCACACCATCCTTTTGGGAGTGGGTGGCACCATCTACAACAATCACACGCTGGAGCCTTTTAAGGAGCTGGGTCTTGATTCTCAGAGAGTTAAGAAACTTGCTTCCAAGCTTCATGTTCATTCTGTCAATTGTGCTGCCTAACTTGTCCATACCAGACGTGCCCTTTCTAGCACTGTTATCAACTCTCATCAGGAGACGGTTTCAGGTCAAGCCTGCAATTCTCCTGATCCCCATTGGCCTTTTTTTTTGCTGGAGGAGTTTACGGTACCCAGTACCAAGGTGGCTCCTTTTCCTTAATTAATGTTGGCTTACAAAAAAAGACACAGAAAACTAAACACAAACCCATATTCATACCCATACAACAAACATGGCCCATCCTCCTCCCCCAAGGCTTTGGTACCTACCAAACCACCGTGACGCCCTTCAAGCACATATGCATCTTCTCCATAAACTGGGAAATGCCAAAACTGAAGCGAACTACCATACGTACTACCAGACCCTCATAAAGGACGGCACTGCCAATGGAGCCACTAGCAATGCATAATGCATACCTAACATCATCCGATGTCCCCTTTAAGACCAGATGTATCATTATGAAATACAGAACAGGCACCCTATATAATCAAAAACATGTGGTATTGTTCAAACTCCCAACAAGTCAAACTTCCCCCCTCTGCCCACAAGTAGACAGTGCCCTGCACATTCTTTCTGGGTGCCAACACACGCAAATAAGGAACACGATCACCAAAAGACACAATTTAGCATGCCGCATGATCTTTAAGGCTATCAGCAAAGCAGGCTCCTTAGGATCATGCGTTGTCTCCAAAGATATAGGCAGCAACGAACGGATGACCACACAAAATCTCCAGATTTCTGAAACAGCTGAAAGCAGAATCGTTCCCAAATGGCTCTTCCCACCCCGCTTCCCAAATAAAGACAGATTTACCTCCAGCCGCCCAGATTTTGTGCCTTATCACTGCAAAAACAAAAAAACTACAAACTAATGTAGGGGGGTGGGTTCTTCATCATAGTGGCAGGGGGCAATTGACTAAGAGCACCCCAGCAGCACCGCCTGCCACCGGTAGAGCCACCAACCCCAGACAGCACCGACCTAAAGATCTCAGCAAACCTCGGCGTGACATCCACCTTGTCGAGATCAAGTATTGTGAGGACACCAGACCTCAGAACCAGCTGAACGCCGCAAAGGAACAGCACAAAGACCTTTGCAACATTCTCCAAGGAGCCTCTGTTACTCTCCACATCATCCTTTTGGGTGTGGGCGGCACCATCTACAACACTCACACTCTGAGGTCTTTCCAGGAACTGGGTCTCGATTCTCAAATAGTTAAGAAGCTTGCCTCCAAGCTCCATGTGCACTCTGTGAACTTTGCTGCTAAACTTGTCCATACCACTTTGGTACAGAGTACCGTAAAGCTCCTCCACACGAAAAGGAAAGAAAAATCAATGGGGATCACACCCACTTTTTTCTTTTTCTTTTTTCTTTTGGGAGTGGTTTTTCACTGCCTGCGTAATTTTATTTTCAACCATTTATATTTGTTCGAGTAGTTGTGCTGCAATTTCGTGCCCTTACTCTCGCCTAAAGTCGGCTTATTAGATGCATCATAGTATATTTTATTATGTGTAGCCGTAATTTTTGAAAAAGCCTCCATCTGTCCTAGCATTGAATTTGAACATGATCCCCGGCGCTAGCACAGTGCAGACGCTTGTTCGCGTCCGTGTGCGCCCACGTGTAGCCAAAGAAGCCCACGGCAGAACCTGCCTGAAGGTTTCTGATGAGCACAGCAAGGATGAAGGCAGCAACATTGCGTTCCTTGGTCCACCAGAGGGCTCGGCAGCCAGCTATGACTTTGACCGAGTGTACGGTAGGTAATAATGCATTTAACGCACGCCTCCTGTAATGCATGTGGAGCACTCCTGCTGTACACTCAGCGCAGCTCCTGGCATGCATGCAGATGTGTTCACTCTGCCTGGCATTATAGTTTGTCTAATCGCGACTGAAGTCAAAATCAGCCAGCAGTGACGATATATGGACTCTGTCAACAACATCTGTGTAAACATTTACACAGGAGAGAGCAGCAGCCAGGCGGCTGTGTTCCAAGACCTCAAATTTGTGGTAGAAGCAGCGCTTGCAGGTAGATCTTTTCCAACTGGCCTCCATTTTAGCATCCGATATGTCTGTAGCTACGCTAAGCCAAATTTCCGCCCCTCCTTGCACCAGGTTACAACGGCACTGTCCTTGCTTACGGCCAAACTGGGTCAGGCAAGACGCATACGCTCTTTGTGAGTGCAGCCGACTAGTCTCGTAGTTTTATCGCTCACTGCAGCTCGGTTGTTGTCGTAGATCTGGTCATTGTCATCGTATGGAACCCACAACTGACATGAAACAGTTTGATGTGCTGTGATAAACACATGTGGCTTCCTCCGCAAGTTTGCAAGCACTACGTGATGACTATCTGCACATCAGAGCCGCACTCAGCTACACCTAACTGAGTTTCTGCCGATTTATTGCTGGTAGTTCTCAACAAGCCATTCACTAGTTTTTTGACAGAGTTTATGCAATCAATCAATTCCAATTTATTGCCATACCTCTACATTTTTATTTCATGTTTCTGTGAACAGGGGTCTTTGGATGACGAGGAAGACCACGCAGGGATTGTGCCCAGAGCTGTCAAGCACCTTGGACTGGGCATCGCAAAGCACACAGCTCAACACGGTGCCACGTTCAAGGTGGGTGCAGAAAAGAAAAGAAAGATTACGCAGGCAGAAAAACATTCCCTGCACCAATTATAGATAAGGAGACACATTGACTTGAAGTGCCGTGAGTCTCCCCCACCAAATGCAAATACAGGCTTTTACCTTTGTTTGTAATGTGGCAGCATGCACGTTGAGTACAGACTCTGACATTGCAGCACAAAGCTAGCTCGGGTGTTTTAGATGAGCACTGGATCAACAAGCGCCTTTCTCAAGGCAAGCCTAAGTGCAGCTAGGTCATCCTCGAGCAGGGCAGCGCGCCACTGATGTGCCAAGTACATCGCAGTCTTTGTACTTGCAGTGTGCTTCCAATGGTCTGAGCAGGCTAGGCACACATAGGTGTGTGTGTGAGTGTGTGTTTACCATCACCGGTTCTTCTGAGGCCGCTTTAACTCTGGCTTCTGGTCATTACTGTTAAATAGCACAAACAACAATATTGAGCCTCATTTCTTGAAACCTAATATTTCCACACTACTGTGCAACATTGCTCCGCAAACACACCCGGGCCACGCCCACCGACACACCCCTGCAAACCCCTTGTGGTATTGCTCAAAAACCCAAAACGTTGTTACCGCACCTTCCTGTAGACGCACCTGGACCACAGTCATCGGCTTGCGTGTGCAAACTGCTTGGAATCATGTTTGCAAGCTGCATGTCGTTGTGTTAACACCTGCTTTATTTTACATGTCCCTTAGGTGACACTCAGTGTGGTTGAGATCTACTGCGAGCGCATTCGATGCCTTCTGAGTAACGGAGCGCCGGGGAAAGATAACCTCCAGGTAAAGTACAACTTCCAAAGTACTTCCAAATCACTTCCAAAGTACAACTTCCAGGGGAAAGCTCATTGCTGCAGAATGGAGGAGAGAACGATGTGGACCTGGGGCATGTTTTGATATGCAGAAAACATGCCTGGTCAGTAAAGCAATTGTTATGTGGGCATTAAAACCATCCCCTCCTCAATGCATCCAAGAAAGAGAGCACCTTAATTTCAATTTCTATAGACCGCCCTGCTACATCAGATAATAAGCCACGGGGATCAGATATTAAGCCACGGGGATCCTCGTCACACTGCAGGGAAAAATCCTGCCTTGATGTGCTTGCTCGTTTTGGCTTTGATTTTTCTTGTAGAGAAGATGTGAGCACTAAAATATCGCCTTTTCAAGGATGATTTGAAGAGTGTGCATACCTCTCTTATCCGTGCACGAATGTTTATAAAACCCCCCTTCCTTCACTTCCTTCACTTCATCTAAAAAAGGAAAAGCTCTGTTGCTTAAAATTGATGCAGCCAGATGAATGAGCGGGTGAAAACGTAGGTGCCTGCAATAGGCGACTTGCTATTGAAGTGTTGTGCCAAAGTACCCGCATCCACACCTTGGTTGTTAATTCTGATGTCACAAATGTCAACTTTCAGTCAGACGTTTGTGTAATACGGTGGCATTGTGCAGGTAAAGACAGATAAGCTCAGAGGCGTGTATGTAGAAGGTGCGTGTGATGTGCAATGTTTGTGTGCAGATGTCAACGGACTGATATGAAGAGACAATAGAAGATCTCACATATCTCAGCACCGCGTTCTCGACACTAAATGGTTGCTTCTTGTCTAAGAAGTCAAAGTGTCACCTATACTGAGGATTCATGCGCAGATCTGATCGCCTGAATTATGGTAGATGTCTATACAAAGATGTCAGAACAGTTCGACACATGGAACCAGGGGGAAAAAAGCACCTTCGACCTCTCCACACCACCGATAGTCAAACGCCTTGATGGTCCAAAGCACAAAGAGTCTCAAATCAAACTATATTTGCAATGCTGCCTGGAGCAGGAGCCTATGAGATGGAGGTGTTTGGCGAGGACGACCTTGTCCAAGTCATGACAGCTGCACTGCAAACGCGCTCAGTGGGGGCAACACAGGTGTGCGTTTGTGTTGTGTGTGCGTGTTTGTGTGTGTTTCTGCGTGCATATGTGTATGTGCGTGCATGCATTTTTTTGTTTGCGTGTATGCGTGGTGTGTGTGTGTGCCTACGTGTGTGTGTGTGTGATATGCAAGACCAACATTTAGCCCTAAATGACCGACCCAGCAAAGAGTTTTGGAAGTTGGACCAGTCAACTTTTAAAACGTACTGTATCGCAGATGAATGAGGCCAGCAGCCGCAGCCACTGTGTTGTCACTATATGGGTGGAGCGCTTACTACCAAATGGAGAGGTGCGTGATGGCATATCGTGAGCACAGTTTGTTTGCACTGAAACTGCATGTAGGAAAACATGCAGGTGTAGCATCATTAATTCGCTGCTGTCACTTCCTTACGTTATCATATCCCTCTTCCTACTGTGTAGACAAACAAAAGGCTATGTTAATGATGTAAACATGCCCAGCACGATTATGTGCAGGCGCACATAGGTACCAGCAACTAGAAGCCTCTCACCGGGCATAGATACTTTTGTCAATACATCGCGCACAGTACATAGTACACAACTACTTCCTGGCATAGTTGCTGAAAGGCACTCCAGGCAGAATTTTAAACTGTCAAGGATATGACTGCACAATTCCATAACAAACAAAACTGAACATGCACAGCTTATCCTCTACTTTGCCCCTCCTTCACACCAGTTTCTCTCCAACAGTGTATCAGCACAGCCTTTCTTTTTCTGCTTTAAGCGTAATTAAGCAATAATTGCTGTTGTCGTCATGCAGGCGGCACTGGGCAAGCTTGTGCTGGTGGACTTAGCAGGCAGTGAGCGAGCAGGAAAGACTGGTGCTGCAGGCACACAGCTCACAGAAGGCGCACAGATCAACAAAAGCCTGAGTAAGTACACTGGCGAGTACACTGGCGACACCCCTTGGTGCGCACTCCTTGAGGCCTGCCTCTAACATGCTCACAGACGTTTCTTTCTGGCTTGCTGGAATTTCAGCAAGTTTTCTCCAACATTGAAAACTCCACATGCTGCCTATTTTGTGGTGTATATGTGTATGAACCTTTGAGGTCTCATTTCTGGCTACATCATGCTCACAGCAGCTGCTCACAGACATCTTTTTACTGAGTTTGAGAGTAAGAGTTTCTTCCAATTTCACGTGCTGCTCAATTCTGTTTCGTGGATTTCCGAACACACAGGCAGTCTGGCCAACGTCATTAACGCACTAACTGTTGACGCAATTGGGACATCGACTGCCAATTCAACTGCTGCGCGTCACGTGCCTTTTCGTGACTCAAAGCTGACCCACATGTTACGTGACAGCCTTGTGAGTTGCACCTCATTGGGCCGTGTGCAAGCTTGAAGTACATTGTATGTCTTGATTTGCGTAACAGTTCTGGTAATTGTTCCTGACGGTGTTGCTCAATATAGAAATTACGCTTGGAGCGTCCTTGCTTGTTTAATTGAGGTTATGCATATTGATCATACCAGTGGTATAATGAGTGCTATTGTGGTGTTTATTGAAATTGTCTAGTTGGCACCTCACACCTTTTTGGTAATTTGCAGACAATATATAATATGTGTTATTTCTACGCCCCACGCCTCTCTTGTGATACATAAAGGGTAAATAACACAGAAGCTGCAAACTTCCAGCCGCATCGCTGCTAAGGAAACGAAGCCACTTTGGGACCAAGCATTGTAAAGTCATATCATAGCAAAAAATGCGCAAGCTTGTGGTGCACAATGGTGCACTCTACCAATACACGCAGGAAGGCACTTCACACACCGTCTTGGTTGAAAACACACTGTTGTAGTGCAAATAATGAATGTACGCAGCAAGGCACCTCACGCACCGTTTTGGTCAAAAGTTTTTGTATACAATTGATCAATGTACGCAGGGTGGAACCTCATGCACCGTCCTGATCTGCTGCTGCTCCCCAACCTCTGAAAACGCTTCAGAGACGCTTTCTACCCTACAATTCGGTGCCAGGGCCAAAGGGCTGACGTGCAAGTTACAGGCAAGCCCCTCCGTTTGCGCCGAAAGTTCTTCCAACCGCCAAAATGAGAAACAACGAGGCATATCCCACCTGTAGATAAGCAGATGCCCTACAGCATATCTTTTTCTTATTTGTGGCTCCTCCTGTAAATTGCAACAATCAGTTAGCACTCAACTGCTTGTTGTATAGATGCCCTGCAATGCACCATCACAGCCTGATAACATAACAAGACACACGTAAAAATGTATCTGGTCACACCTCCGTTACGGTGGCAGCAGATTTTTTTTAAACGTCATGCTGCCAACTATATAGCAAAATTTTCTGGTTGTTTAGGACCTTTGAGCACGGTCACCCAGTACTTTCTCAGGTACTGGAAAATACAAGTACTGCTTATTATGTTTTGAAACTGCTCGCAAAGCCTTTTTGCAGCAAGGCAAATGCTCGCCTTAAGTGGCAATGCAAAACGAAGGAGATCAGTTGGATGGCGCCTCAATTTGCCGAATCCTTGCTGGCGTAACTTTGCTGAAATTAAACTTGTTGACACCCGCTTACACATGCACACACGCACGCGCACACCCACCCACACATCCACACATCATACCTATACACCCTCACAAAACCAAACTTGTAGGACACTGTCATTCTTAGCCTTGCCCGCATGCTGGCTTGCAACACCTCCCTCAACTGTGACCTGAGCTGATCCACAATTGCCCCCCTCCTGTGGTGCATGAGCACCGTGAGCACCCGTGCCCAAGGCCTCCAGCGTACACACACCCATATACTTACACACATCTCCCCCCCGAGCTAGTCCATTTGTAATTTCGCACGCATTGCAAAAAGACCACGAGTCGCCGGGCCTTATTGTCCCGAGGAAGGATTTTGTCAGATGTCTTTGTTAGCAGGCAATGATATTTGTTTCCCTGCAAAGACACAAGACGACCAACTGTTCTCTGCCCTAATTCAGCACTAAGTAATTGGAGCCCTCATTCACTGTCGTTTTTCTCACTTCCAGGTGAACCAGCGCCTGAGTGCAGAGCGGTTGCAGCAGTTGCTTGCTAGCGAGCGTGCACAAAAAGAGGTGCTTGCGGGTGAAGTGGATGCCCTGCGTGCAGCACTGGCCAAGGCAACAGGCAAGGAAAAAGTATAGAGCTCCAGGCTTATCTTTTGCAAATAAGTGACGCCAGCATCCTATATCCATTATCCATGTTGAGCAGCGTAACATTGTTGACATTTGCAGATCTGCAGAAGAATATTAATAACACAGGCAGTGACAGTTACTCACCACATTAATCGAGGACAAATAACATTACATCGCCCTCGGTTAATTGTACAGTTCATCAGGGGTTCTCTAATTACTAAAGAACACCTAACAAATTGCTTCTTTCCTGCAGCCCAAGAAAACGACGAGCTTTCTCCCCAAATGGCAGCTGCAACAAAATGTCACGATCAGCCAGAAGAGGAGATAACTGCTTCTCAGCCCATCAAAAGCAGCTCGTGCTCAGCTGCCCCAGATTCCAGCAAATTTAGCCCAGAATTTAGAAGGGCAACAGCTGGAGAGAAGGAGGCCTCCAAGGCAGGGGCCATCGATGCTGCAGCCTTCGTAGTGATGCTTACCAGCATTGTCGCTTTTTTTGCTTGGGAAGACCGGCTATTTTACAGGGCTTGAATCCATTCCTGACTCGGTATGTAGGTAATTAGTTTAGGTAGGGCTTGAATCCATTCCTGACTAGGTATGTAGATAATTAATTTAGTTAAGCAGAAATTGCTTGTTTCATGGCATGATATTACGTTAAATTGTAGAAAGGGGTGTACGTACATGTGATATGAACAATGGAGCATTCATTCGTGATCTCTTTCAAAAACAATAAACAGACATGATGTTTGTCTCTTAAGACTAGAAAAAATCACTGATTTGCCTCTGAGACCTTCTTCTTTCTACCTGATCCAGAACGGCGTTTCAGCAGTTAGAAAGCGACACAGTAATGGGGTCACATTGGTACAAATGAGCACAGAAAGAAGCAGGGCAAAAAAAAAAGTCAGAACTGAAACACCAATTACCTACCCTGATTTTTCATTTGATACCCCTTTCCAACGAAAGTGAAGACCGTGCACATTTTGACATGTTTATTAGTGCGTAGGTGATTATGTGTGTCTCCGATCAGTGTCCTGATATTGCTTTGGTGAATCAGGTGACATCTCTCAATTTACGGTAAATGGGCAGCATACCATCTTGCAATATGTACAAACTGAATCCAATTGATCCCTGTTTCCAGGTTGCAGACAGATCAGCCAATAAAGGTTACCACCATAATCGTCCCCCCTGGATCAAACGCCGTGTTTGAAGCCATCAGGCTGGTATATAGGTTGAAGGTGCATGCTGTTGACACAGCAGTACGCAGTATTAATCTTAGTCACAAAATAGCTACCGTCAAACAGAGCGCTTACACTGCCCGCTACCTGGCTGCTTGCCTCTCGGTTCAAAACCATTCACGCTAAATCTAACTGTTTTTCTGGCATGGCATGCATTTTATGGGTTGGTAAGTGTTCCCGCAATCCTGCCCTCGACTGTCGAAGTCGATTATTTGATTCCATGTAAATTTTTATAATATTATTGCACACGGACCCGGGACCGAGCAGTTTTACGAGATCGCCTCTTCGAATCCGCCTCTTATTTAACAAATCGAATTGTGCCCTTTTCCCTTGGCCTTCGCACAAGATGGTGCGTGTTTTTTAGGTGCAAGTTAACTAGACCTTTGTCTGTCCCTCTGCAACCTGGAACCCCCCTTCTCCCACGCAGGATCAACCCGTCAAGCTTGCCATCGTCATGAAGGTCATGGGCCGCACCGGTTCGCGAGGACAGGTGGGTGCTCACAGACTGCCATGGAGGCTGCAAGCATTGCTTTGCAATGTGCTCCTTCCTTCCTCCACCCCTTACCCCCGGACACATTCACACACTTACATACATACTTATTGGCTGCATACACACACATCCCAAACATAGGTCACCCAGGTCCGTGTCAAGTTCCTGGATGACCAGAACCGCCTCATCATGCGGAACGTCAAGGGCCCCGTCCGTGAGGGTAAGTGTTGTTGATGTTATTTTGGGTGCCGTTTGGGGCGGTGGAACAGGGGAACTCCTTTCCCGGGAGGGAAGGAGAAACCGAGAAAGAAAAGGAGTAGCACAACACAAGTGCAGCAAGCCCTCTCGCCGAGTTCCTGTACCGAGCGCCTCTCTTCTGCCTGACTGCACTGGTGCAGGTGACATCCTGACTCTGCTGGAGTCCGAGCGTGAGGCCCGTCGCCTGCGATAATCAGCGGAAGAGAGGAACTGCTCTTTTGTGTGCTGCAGTGTGGGCCTGCCCACACTGGGGCAGCAAACATCTCAGCATGGACAGTGTAGCTACAGCAGCAGTAATAGCAACGGCAGCAGCAGCAGCTGTAGCAGCAGCAGGAGAGGAGGATGCAATGGGAGGAGAGCGGCTTGCATTTACAGGCAGGCCTGGCACGCGTATTGTTGTCTAGGCCTTCTAGCAGGCATATGAGACTGGTCCCCGCAGAAACGTACAGACTGGATGCTTTTTAATGTTCAGTAATGCAGAGATGAGACCTGACATGTAAGGTACAAACACACAGTCCAAAGCACTCTTCGAGGTAGGTGCCTTGTTGCGGCACATGAAAAGGCATGCATGCCCAGCCGCATGGCAGCTACTCCCCTTCTGCTAGTGATGACGTCAATTTTATGTACGCCGGCCCTGCATGCCTGGATAAGAGCATGACGTGCTACCATGAGCATGAGCAGCAAGTGTCTGCTCTCAAGACCTATATCCTATATCATGCACAGCTCTTACATCTCTAAATGCCGCACAGCTTGGTGTGTACACCACCACAGTGCGGCCTTTCAGCTGTGGCCGCCATCATACCAACAAACACCATGGTTGAGTAATGCTTTGCCCTTCATTTACATGTGTGCATATTTATAACACTAATTTGTTCTTCCCCGCACGCTATGAAATTAACACATTATCTTCAAGCAAAATCACGCCACCCTAGCTGCAACTACCACCTTTCTGGTCATTGGTTCATTAGTGGGCATGCTTTTCAAATGCATATTTTCCCTTCTCAACCGCTGACTCTTTTCTCTTTTATAATATCTAATAATTAATAATGATAATTATAATATCAAGGCCGTGACGTATCCCCCAAAGGGAATTCATCCCATAAATGTTTGTATTAGCTCATTCACAATAATGCGCACAAGCCTGTATCTCTAAATGTTGTCAGCCTAAACCAGACGTCCAAAAGCATGGTGTGTTTTCGGCAACCTGCAGAAATGAAGCATGTTCGTGTTTAAACACTTTGTTTTACTGTGTATCATACACATGTGAACCTTTTTCCGGGTTGTACACCCCACCCCACCCGGGGTGGTAGTCCCTGCATTTTGTTTGCTCTGTACACCTGTCCAACTCTGTCACAACCCACACTTTTGCAACTATCCAAATTATTCATATTTGATGAATGGTTAAGTTTCGGTGATGATACATGAGCTTCACTGTTGACTGATACTATGGACATTGATTTAGACCCAACTCCCCAAATCAATGTTTAATCAATGTCTGTGGTATAATCAGGGCTAGTTTCTGGCCAAAAATACACTCCTCAGCCATCGTGCGATGGTTGAAGAGTGTACCTTTGGCCAGCTTGCATTTTTGGCTTAGAGCCAACATGTACATCGGTAATGACGGTGTACGCGGACATTTCTCTGTTAGTATTTCTAACAGACTCATACATACATACAGCATAATGCATTATTCAACCCTATTCATACTAAATAACAGTTAAGTCCTTGCGTGCTTAGCTCTACAAGGGCTTCAGAGCGACCCCCTGTGCTTAAAAACAAGGTGTCCAGTCAGTTCCATTAATGGATACTCTGATGGATAGGGTAAACCCTACATATGTCGCAACCTTTTAAACAAGTTAGGCACTGGCCCTTTAAAAACACTGCACAAACACACTCGACCTTGTATGAGCTATTGGATACATTAATACATTGCTTGCCACAGAATCGTGTGTAAGATGATTAATCCACACGTGAACAGAATGGCAGTTTAATTACTTTTTGGATCAAGCATCAGACCCAATTATTGGCCAATGGATTAGTTGCCACGCGACTCATCTAGATGCCACCAGTTTGGCATAACAAAATAAACGAGACCAAAAACTAGATGGGGCTTCAATGCGTTGCCTGTCACGACGAATCCGTCTCCTCCCCCTCTTGACGAGAGGAGGAGGCAACGGCTCAAGGACTCGGAGGATGAGTCTGGGTCCCAGCAAGTTTGTTGCAAGGGGACCATCGATTCTGGCCCAACAACCAAGTAACCAGAAAACTGTCGATCATTATAAGGCAAGGTTACATCTCTATATACGCCTCAGAAGCTTGAATTAAAGCCTGAAACCACACCTGCCAGTGGCTAAACAAAAGAAATAGGAGGAAACATGAAACAGCCGTATGGAAAGAGAAAGCGGACCGCAAGAAAGCAGAAAACTTACAAGGTTTACAAAGAAAGTCCTGTCAAGAAATGCAACTGCTAGCCAGAAAACTTACAGAAGAAAGCAAGAATTTAAGAAGACCCGATTGTCTAACATGTGTGTCTGTGTGCATGAAACTGTCGGTGGGGGTGTGGGAGAGGCTGAGAGAGCCTCATGAAACTTTGAGTGCCAAGAAAACAAGCAAGGTTTACAAGGAAAGACCTTCAAAGTGTGCGACTGCTAGCCTGCTCATAGAAAATATTCATTTCCTCCAGTCTGTTGATGTTCTGGTGCAAAAATGTTGAAACGGATTGTGCTCTTGCCTTTGAGAACATCCTGGACATCATCAGCCTCACACAAATCACAGGTAGGGAGGACAAAACGACTGAGATCAATGGGTTCACAGTTCCGCAGCTTTTCTTTGAACCTATACTCTTGTACCTGACCAGTCAAGGCTGAGAAAATATGGGAGACCAGCAATGAAAGCTTGAGTGCCAAAGGACACAATGTCGATCATCGCACGACTCGTCCTTAGCAGGAAATACGCAATGGGGAAGATCCTGACAGGCCCACTGGTACTAAGAATGCTGTAAAATTCGCGTACGGGAGGGAATTTCTTTGAGGGTCGCTCTGCAGAGCGAAGCAGGTAGGACTAGAAATCGGCTCATCATGTTGAAAGTTGGTACTGGAAAGGGGCATGTACTGGACAGAGTGCTGTCACGCTCAATTGGTGGCAGTGACGAGTCGTGTGACAAAGTTGGTTTTACAGGTCCCTGCACCGCGGACCCTGTCCCGCGTGAGGTCTCTGACTCTGTTTCTTCTAGTATATTAAAGCGTAACCACAATGAGGGCGAGAGGTCTGTCTGAGTTAATGCTCCGAGCTCCGGAGAGGAGCAGCAGTGTGGGAGCTAAGCAAAGATGAGTGGCACTGGTCGAAACACATTATGTATGTGCAGAGGGCTTTTTTGTAGGTGCTACAAGTCTGGCGCTACAGCAACAATTATTAAACATGTTTTACATACGCAGCCTAGCAGTCGCACATTTTGACATGGCTTAATCTGTAAACTATGTAAACTATGTATGTGCAGAGAGCGCAAAGGCATGAGACAGAGGACTGGTAGAAGCACTAGTAATAGGGACCACAGTGATGCAAACCCATCCTTCTTTGCTGGACGGTTTTTCCACCTTGGAGGCCTTTCTTGGTCCAAAGGCGCAATCAATTCAGTACGTCAGTTGTAGTCAGATACTTTGCAGTGATGATGATTTGATCTCACATGCTGATGCCATAGATAGCAAATGAAAGCGGGCCCCCCCAACCAAATAAGGTGAAAGACCTCCCCCTAGCCTGCCTGCCAATTACGTGTAAGGGTTTTCTAAAGATTAAAGAGAGTTTGAAAGTGTTATGTTAAATCAGTGGCATGGACAAATCGTGTGATTTCCCCTGGAATTTATAGAATAAAGGAAAGAAAAGAAAAGAAAAGACTCCACTGGTAGTGATGACACAGCCAGCATGAAGGGAGGGGGTTGGAATGTATATGGTGAGCAACGGTTTTACGGTTATTTGATTGTTGCTTTGGCTAGTTTCGATGGTCTTCTTGTAACAAACTTGCTCTTTTTCAACCCCCATCTCCTTGGTGCGTTGCTTGAGCCGTCGCTTCCTTCTCGCGTGGAGAGGGTGGAGACGTTAAACACACCTTTATGGGGGGGCTTGGTGGACAACACGTACTACGCTATGCTAGTAGCAGTTTAGGCATGCTCGCTGAGCCCAGGAAAGAGGGTCTTTTATAAACTAGTACCACCTGCATGACTACTGCTAGTATCAAAGTTTAAAGACTACTATAGTGCGAGTATGAGGCAGAGCAAGCCGTCTTGTGATGCACAAAACAAAACCAGTCATGCCAATATGCCAAATACTGGGGCACGGTGCTATGTGTTTTGGGGCCGTTCCTTGCTTTGCTTGGAATGATTTAATATTTACCTCGTCCCCTCGGCTTGAGCAACCATCCCGGGGTGAATGCTTTTGTACCTTACCTTAGTTTGTTTCAAAGTGTGTTTGCTACGTTCAAGGTAAGGTCACACTCATCGCCCCCCTCGACAAAGCAAAGAGGTGACATCAATGTTGTAAGTAAATGTCCCTCCCAGGAGTCAGTTTGGGCATTCACAGATAAGAGGAAGTCCATGTATCATAATTAATCAGCCAGTGTAAACATAAATCTAGAGAACCACTATCAAACAGACTTCTGATCACCTGGAAAACAATTTATAGAAAAATGCTCGCATTGTCAGAAATGTTGAACCCCCCACAATGATTTACAAGGCAAGGGTATGCCTGATTTACTGGTACACCCATTTCTATAATTGAACAATCCCTTTCGCCACGTTTTAGGAATATAATACACGCCAAGCAGCAGTGCAGCGCATGAACTGGGCAGCCCCTGCAGGATCAGGCACCCTTGCAGCTTCCTGAGAGGAATGGAGAATTGAAGCCAAGAAGGTTTAGTATGTTTCTAAAGAAGACATGTTCACAAGCCGGTATTAGAATATATTTTGTTGCCTTGTCATCAACGGACAACAGACACACTTGCATGTGCAGTCGCACCTTCTGTTACATGTTACGCACAATAAACACCTCAGCTGAATAAGCTAACTCGACACATATTCACATGATATTCCCTCTTACTTTGCCTTAAAAATTCTTGGTAACAGGGGCGAGGACATTGCATTGCTTGTACAAAAAGCGTACGACTACGATGTGCATAGGTCACAGTGGCAGCGGTTAAGACATTGTTCTAGTTGCACAGAAAACGTACAAAATACGATGTGCGTAGGTCACAGTGACAGCAGGGAGGACATTGCTCAATTACACAGGAAGCGTACAAAATACGATGTGCGTAGGTCACAGTGACAGCAGGGAGGACATTGCTCTAGTTGCATTGAGTACAGACTACTAGCTAGTGAATGCTGCTATAGCTGCAACTTGAGCAGGAAGGGCGATTCTGGAACTAAGAACGTGTGGTGTTTGGTGTGCATGATACTGCCTGAAGGACTCTTGACAAAATGAGTGGCAGAGCATATGGCGACAAAATAAGCGACAGTGCGCATAAGACGCACAGTGCACGAAAGGCACACAATGACTGACAGTGTGCTTAGTGACAACTTGAGTGACAGTGCGTGATAACTTGGCAGCGTGAAAGACATCCAGCACACACAACCAACAACCAAACAAGGCCAGACAAGACAGCGTGTGTTGATGAGCAGCTTGCTTTGAAATAACAAGATTACACAGGCAGGGAACATCGCCAATTTGATCAAGCACGAAGGGCCATTTGGGCAGACTGTATGGTGAGCACCTCCACTACAAATAGTGTGAGCACCTCCACTACAAATGGTGTGAGCACCTCCACTACAAATGGTGAGCACCTCCACTACAAATGGTGTGAGCACCTCCACTACAAATGGTGTGAGCGCTTCCACTACAATTGGTGAGCACCTCCACCACAAATGGTGAGCACCTCCACTACAAACAGTAAAAGGAAATTTGTGGGGGACAGGAAGGTTGCAGGTAGGCCTTGAACCGTTTGTTCAAGACTTGAAGAACCGTTTGCTCAAGGCTTGAATAAGGTAGGCCTGGAACCGTTTGCTTGAGACTTGAGGTTGCAGGCAAGGTAGGTCTGGAACCGTTTGCTCAAGGTTTCCTCTCGGTATTTCATAAGGCGAAATTAATGTACGACCTTGTACTAAGGCGGTAAAAACCGTAGTGAGTATCCAGTATATGTAGGGTTGGCCAAAACCGTATATATACACCATATATGACCGTATATTTGGTGATTTCCCTGCCAAAAACACCGTATATGCACCGTATATATATGGTTCTGGCCAACCTTAAGTATATGGCTCCAGGGAAAACTTCAAACACACGTATACTGTGTTGATGTTCAGTTCTGGCCACCCGTCCCTCACCACACCACACACCTACCGTCCTTATGCGCCCTGAAGAGGCCTCTTCACTCCTGTAACCTGTGTGTGTTGATACAGCAGATTACACATGACACACCTTACATGGACGTGATGCAAATTGTAAAACTAAAGTCAAGCCAAGGTAATCCCTAAGTGGAAAAATCTGTTTTGTACAGGTTCGGGAAGAGTGCTATATGAAATCCGCAGAGTGTAAGGAGGCACCCTTTCTGCGTGGACGTGACGCAATTTGAAATGAGTAATTAGAGTCAAGCCAAGATAATTCCTATTAAGGAGGCACCCTCTTTGCCTCCATTTAAAACCTCAAAGCCTCAAGCCTTCCTAAGCACGATGCTGCCCCCATTCAAAGAGAGCTGTCTGTCAACACTGACCCAACGCCATTCGTCATTGATTCAAAGATTCAAAGTGAACTGTCTGCCGACACTGTGTCATTGCTGGTGATTTGTGCAGTGCATCATGCACAAGCACATACACACAGTGCACGTTACGTACATGCACACACACACAGTCACACACACACACACCTTGCTCCCTGTCCCTCCTGGGCCCCGCAACATTCCCCCTCCTGCTGGCTTCTGCTGGTCTTGCTTCCACCTGTCCAGCCGCTTCTCGAGGCACTCGGCAGTGGGCTTGAAGCTATCTGATCGGCACAACTTGCAGCCAGAGGGCCTGTAGCGGCAACGGAAGCAGCCAAGACGTACCTCCTGCTGCTGCTGCTGCTGCTGTTGCTCCTGCTGCTGCTGCTGTTGCTGCTGCTGCTGTTGCTGTTGCTGTTGCTGCTGCTGCTGCTGCTGCTGCTGCTGCTGCTGCTGCTCCTGTTGCTGCTGCCTGAGCAGCTCTCTTTTTTCCGCTTGGTCCAGCAGCTCCTCCATTTCTTGCCTCCGCTGCTCCTCCACGCGCTGCAGATCCTCCAGCATCACTGCAAACACACACGCATGCACACCCTTTTTGCCTCCTCTGCTCCTCCATACGCTGCAGCTTCTCCAGCACCACTGCACACACACACACACACTCACTCACACACACACACACACACTCGACCACTTCCGCGCTTTCTCAAACTGCATCAGCCACAGTGGCCTTCCTTTCCAGACGCAAGCCCCTTGGAATGTGCACATACACACATACATGTATTAAGTTATACAGCACAACACACACAGCTCGCCTCACCTGATTTGCGCGCCTCCTCAGATTGCATCAGCCGTTCTTTTGCCGCCTCCCTCCTGAGCTGTAACTGCTGCTCGTACTCTTGTTGTGCTTGTTCCATGTCTTGCTCGCGCTTCTGCTCCTCCTGCTCCAGCTGCTGCAGCAGCACGAGCTCCTCCTGCACCCAGCACAGTAAATGATGAATGACTGTGACAAAGACAGGCAATGCGCTCGCACACCCCTGCCAGTCTTAGCCAGTGCTGCAGCAGTGCAAGCTCCTCCTGCACCCCGCACAGTAAATGAGAATGAATGACTGTGATAAAGGCAGGCAAATGCGCTCGCACACCCCTGCCAGTCTTAGCCAGTGCTGCAGCAGTGCAAGCTCCTCTTGCGCGCATTGGCACACGCAGGCAGACCTGATAGCCACGATACTGTAGGTGTTTGTGAGAAAATGCGCTGTCTTATTAGCTTTTTCATAGATGTCCTCTATGCTTCCAACTTCCAACAGAGACGCAACCTGATTGGTATGGATTTAAACTAGATTTATCTATGCCATGCCTGTTTAAAAATTCGCATGCGTGACTCAAAAGTGCAGTGACTGTGTCATTACGGAATCCATGGACCCTTTTAAATCTAAGCAAACAGCAAGTCATTTATACCAGGCATCCACATTGTCCTGTTATGCCTCCAGCGTGTGCCAGCTTGTGCATGTGAGTTTGTGGCACAACACACACAAGAAATAGAGAAACAGGCTTGTCGAGCTAGGCTTGTGCCAGCTTGTGCATGTGAGTTTGTGGCACAACACACACAAGAGATAGGCTTGTCGAGTTAGACTTGTGCCAGCTTGTGCATGTGAGTTTGTGGTACAACACACACAGAAAATAGGCTTGTCGAGTTAGGCTTGTGCCAGCTTGTGCATGTGAGTTTGTGGCACAACACACATAAGAAACAGGCTTGTCGAGATACGCCGTACCTTGACTTTGTTGACCGTAATTACTTTTTCTTTCTGAGCTTATGGATTTATTTGTGGCTGGCCGAGACCAGTCAGCAGCCGATCAGCCAAACAACCTGGCTGAAGGTCACCCCCCATTGTAACCATTGTAACCATTGTTGACCGTAATCACGTTACCGCTCCGTACCACGTAGGGTTTGCAAAACGGTACATACACACCAAATATATAGGGACACTTCCCTGCTGAAATTACGGTACCGCTCCGTACCACGTAGGGTTTGCAAAACCATACATACACACCAAATATATAGGGACACTTCCCTGCTGAAATTAAGGGACACACACCATAAGTTAATGGCTCTGGCTAACTCTAGATGTACGTGGTACATTACAGAAAATACCGATGCACTTAGAAACGGCTGTACGCCGTAACATGACAAATACTGACCGTACCATATTATGACAAATACTGTATCGTACAACAATACCATGACAAATTCCGTACCGTACAGACCGTAGATGTTCCGTACCGTACTATACTCGACAAGCCTGATAAGAAGTCATTTATTTGCCGCACGTCTCTGAGTCCACACACCTTTTTGGCCACTCTGTTTCAAGCTACAAGTCACGGCGCAAAATCCATTCGTTTAACGAATCACAGGGGTGCAACTTCAGGACAGCTCCTGACAGCTCCTGATGATCGCTTACTCAATTGCTACAAAATAGGCACACAAACGCACACACACACTCATACACACACACAGAGTCTCCACAATTCAAAAACGATCCCTTCCCGCACAAACAAATGCCCATATACACACTCACATACACAAACACGCACACGTGCATGCGAAATACACACACATGCATTCGGGCACACCCACACAAACCCACTCACGCACGCACCCACGCAAATGCACATACACACACACCTGACGCAGAGCAGCCTCTGCCTCCTCCTCTTCATGCGCTGCCTGCCAGTCATTTTTTGTAAATCGACATGTTAAATGGTTGCAGTAAGGTGTCTGTGCTTTTAAAACAGGGCCCTGTCCATTGAAATCTGGCACCAACTGTGGGGGAGATGATGCTTTCAACTCTAACTCTCTCACAAGCCCACGCACAATACAAGCAATTACATACACACGTACAAGTACACTCACGTTCAAACGAGCACACATAAACACGCGCACCTGCAGCTTTGCCCAACTTTCCCACTTGGCCCTCTGCTGGCTTGCTTCATTCAAAAGCTGTGCCTCCATCTCTTTACGCCGCCTCTCCTTTTCTTGCAGCAGCACTGCAAATGTGTGTGTGTTTAGGTGTGTGCGCATGTATGAGCGCTTGTGTGAGCATCCTTGCCCTCATCTCACTCTTCTAGCTTCTAGCTACGTGCATGTCTCTGCATGCATGCACTCAAAGCAAGCTTCTACACTACATGCAAGGACTGTTACACATGCCAAACGCCCTGCAATGCCATGTACGCACATGCATATACACATATTCACACACACATGCACAGACGTGCACACGCACACACATACACACACTTGCACAAGCACCCATACACACGCATTGCACACGCGCACACACACATACACACACATACACACACACACACCACACACCACACACCACACACCTCGCTCTATCTCCTCTTTGCGCTGCTCCTTGGTCAACAGGAGCTGCCTTTTTGCCTGCAGCTTCTTTTGCTCCAGCTTCAGCAGCTGCCTCTGCGCTCTGTTGTCTTGAAGCTGTTGGACGCGCTCCGCTTCTTGCCTGACAGGAAAAACAGTTTTGGTGGGAATACCCCGTGAGCACATAATAGTAGGGTTGCACATGTATTTGTGTGTGTGTGTACGTGTGTGCGTGCAGGGTGGGTATACACTGTGAGAACATAGAAGCAGGGTTGCAGATGTTTGTGTGTATGTGTATGTGTGTGTGTACGTGTGTACGTGTGTGCGTGCAGTTATGCGCCCTCGCATTCCTCCCTGCGAGAATTACGGAGCGAGGTAGAGCAAAAGAGAGGGAAAATATGTAGGGTTGGCCAGAACCATATATATACGGTGTATATACGGTATTTTTGGCAGGGAAATCATCAAATATAAGGCCATATACGGTGTATATATACGGTTCTGGACAACCCTAAAAATATGAGGGGTGGTCAGACGCAACGCGGGAAAAACGATCTATCCTATATAGGTTGCAAATTACAGTTTTCTACGGCTTGTCAGTTTTGTTACACTCTGTCCTCCTGCTCTGGGCGTATGCAACTTCCTACCCAGATTCGTGCACAACAGCACGTACACACGTACACACATGTGCACGCACAGTCACACACAGCCACATGATTCGCACGTTTGCCTTTTGCACACATCTGCACACACACACACACATACACACACACACACTCACACACAGTCACACAGTCTGTGGGTGTTGACTCCTTACACGCAGGTCAGTACACATATGTAACATATGCACACACATGAAACACACAAATACACACTTGTGTGTACCAAATTTTCTGCTCCAACTGCGCAGGCCCCTGCTGCTACAGTGCTTGCTCTTATCAGTTGCAGCGCGCGCTGCCGTGCTCTTTTACACACTGGCACACCCACACGAAGTATGCACATCACACATACAAAATTGCAATTACACACATACTCACACTTCGACACATTTAGACACACAAATACACACACTAGTACACACACCTCCGTGCCTGCTTCTTCTGCTCCAGCTGGACAAACTCCTCCTGCCACAGTGCTTGCTCCTCTTCCTGCTGCACCCTCTGCAACGCTCGCTCATATTCCTTCCTGCGCGTCAATGCTTCCTGATGCAGCTGCCTCTCCAACTCCTGGCGACCACCAGCTCCAGCATACTGCAATGCTCCAGTTTCTGCCTGCTGCGGATGTGAACACTGCTGCTGCTGCTGCTGCTGCTGCTGCTGCTGCTGCTGCTGCAATTGCTGCTCCCTCTGCTGTTCCTGTTGGTGGTGGTGGTGGTGGAGGTGGTGGTGGTGCTGCTGCTGCTGCTGTCCCTGTTGCTGCTGCTGTTGCTTTTGTAAAGGTGCTCGCGGCTGCAGCTGAGCAAAGTGTCTTTGTTGCTGTTGGCGGTCAGGAAAGCGAGGCAGGTGGGACAATGGCTGCTGACTTTCTGTTGCAGAGACAGAAACCCGCTGCTCAGGCAACCCTGCTTGCTGCATGTTCAATCGGTGCTGCTCGTCCTCCTGCTCCTGGATTCCTGCCTGCGCATGGTGCTGCAGTTGCTGCTGCACATGCTGCTCTGTTACCACTTGTTGTTGCTGGTCCTCCTGCTGCTGCTGCATTCGCTGCTGCGGCTGCATCTGCTGCTGGATCTGCTGCTGCTGCAGCCGCTCCTTCCTTTTTAATATGCAATCTGCAACGGTGCACAGGAAATTAAGGCATTGCATTGAGTGCTCTTCTATATGGCTGACTGCACAAGATGCGTGCATGTTCTCCAAGATTCTGTGTAAATACACTGCTCGAATACACAAAAAGAAACAGCACAAGGCGCACGCTGACTCACACTCACACGTGCGCAGACAAACACACAGGCACACATTGACATACACACACGCACACACATTCCCACCTGCAGTGGGAGTAAACCTCACAGCTTGACACTTTTTGCAGCCACTTTCACGGTAGCGGCACTGATGGCATCCCAGTCCGAATTGCTGCTGCTGCTGCTGTTTTCGCTGCTGTTGTTGCTGACGCTGCTGCTGCTGCTGCTGTTGTCGCTGTCGCTGTCGCTGCTGCTGCTGCTGGATCCCTGACGATGGCTCATGAGGCAGGGTGACAGGAACTGGAAAAACCTGCGCATGTGAGGCCAAGCGTGACTGCATGAAAGCGATGCTCTATTGGTGAAGGCAGCTGTGCAGGTGCTGGTGCTGGTGCGCACATCCTTGTACTCCTGCATCTGAATCCTGAATGTGTGAGGCTGAATGTTACCAAGGCTTGCTCTAAGCTAGTTACAAACCCTGTGCGTGTGTGCGTGTTTGCAGGATGACATAACACAGCATACTAGGGGTCCTGACCAGTTAAAGTTACTTTCCGCATTTGGGCAGTAGCTCTGGCTGGTATGGCAGACAAAAAATACATGCGGGAAACGGTTTCACTTCCTACATACTTCAACTTTTTCACACCCTACATGACCCAGAGCTCTAGAAAAGGATTATTTTCTTGTCTGCTGTAGTAAAGGAAGATCACAGACACTGGTTTCAAGGCAGCTTTTTACCCCTTAGGTTGTGGGGGGAGTGGTTATCGCTGCCTGCTATCACTCTGTTTCCCACTTCACAGATCAACTTGTTGACTCCAGCCAAAGCACCTTGTACACACAACATTGTAGAGCTACCCCCAAGCCTAATTATTACCCAAATAAGGGGGGTTTCGCTTGCTGCACATAGGCAAGTTTCTAGCTTTGGAAGAACGTAGTGGTACAGCGTTTGAAGAGCGTTCGAACCAAGGTATATGCAGTTTTAAACAGACTCTTGAGACGTTCAATATGGTCAAGTAAGGTGTAGGTTACGATACGACGCGTAATACGAATACGTAGGGTTGGCCAGAACCATATAGGTATATATATATGGCGTATATATACGTACCATATACACAGCCGCACATCACTTTGTCGCACATCACTTCGCACATCACTTCGCCGCACATTTCTTTACAGGAAATTTGTATTTCTACGGTTTGCGATATTATATGGTACTGTATTGCGCTTTAAGTACTGCGAGGCCTACTCTTTGCGAGGTGCCCAAATAATTAGAATAATTAATTTGCGAGCATTAAGTTTTTGTGAGGCCCCTCAGAAAGTTGGGTGAATTTGCAAATTTTGCAAATTTTGGAGGTGACGCTGGGCCCTTTTTCTGGGTGCCTCTGAGTGCCTCTGCTGCTTCTGCTGCTGCTGGAGGATGGCTGCCTGCTGCATGCAAGCACGTCGTGCTCCAGTGGAGTTTGCACCTGAGACAGCAGCAGCTCTACCTTCATGCTTAATCCTGGAGGAGCTGGAACCCACATGGAGGCTGTGCACGGGTCTGCCCAAAGTCTAAATGGGGCAGGTACTGCTGGTCAGCATCAGGTGCTTGCAAGCTGCTCAGGGCGATGTCAGCCTCAGAAGCTCTCAAGGCGGAACCACGTCCGCTGCTGACCGGCCATAATGATGATGGTTGCCCCTGATAACGATGGGGGTCCTTTGCGGAGCCCAGAATCGTACCCGCTGGAAAGTCCTAGTTTTGCGAGATCCAAAAAATAATTTTCAGCCTGACTTATTGCGAGGGGCCTTGCTAGTTACTTATTTATTTGCAAAACAACCATACGATAAACACGTGTTAATAAGGTTGATACGCCGTTTATCTATAAACGTATACAGAAATCCCATATACGGTCCTGAGCACCCTATGAATACGCCATTTGAAACATCCTCTGAGAATAAATGCTGTCCAGGACAGTGCGAGCATTTGTGCAAGCAGCCTCTCAGAATTCAAGCCTCATTGAGGCTTCAGTTAGCCGGATCCCTTTTGTCCTGCTAACATGACAGACAGGCGAGGAAGTTTCACGGTACCAAATGTGGCTTCTTTTCCAAATGTGGGGAGCAATTTTTCAATGCCTGTGTTAATTCAATTCAATTCCTTTTGTGACAGACGTGGGGTCGTGTGCATGTGACAGACCATAGTTTGGACAAACCACGCTCACACTCCCATACACAGAGGGATTTGATCAAGACTACATGTGCGGGAAAACACAAAGTATTCAGAGCTACAAAGCAGTATGTGTAACAGGCGGAAGAGGTCAGTCACAGGGAGGATGTTGATCTTGACATGTCTTATTTCTTATTTCTGAGCCTCATTCACAGTTCTGGTGCACCGCAGCCTGAGAAGCAAACAGCCAATAGGCAGGGTGTACCTACATACATTCTGACGACTGATGACGTTCGAAAGCTGCACAACTGTGGGTATGATACACACCCACATAGAGAAACATGGGTGATGATACACACCCACGCAGACACACACACACATATACACACACAACACAAACACAGATACAAGCAAAACACACCTTGAGAGTACCAGCCGGCTCAATCATGGCACTCTTCTTAGCAACTCCAAAGGGGGGCCTGCTGGCACCACTCGTCTCCTTTAATGGGACCGAGAGGTTCTGTTGTGCCTGGTGCAAATGCAAGGATGAGGAGAGAGAGAGTGCTGAGTGAACGTGCACGTGCGTGCTTGTGTGTGCCTGTGTGTATTTGTGTGAGTGTGAGTGAGTGTGTGAGTGTGTGTGTGTGTGCTTGAGGTGGTGGCACGCTGTGTGTGTGCGTTGCGTGTGCGCAGGGGGTACGTACCTTGCTTGTGTGCTCATGTAGCATTATAAGAGCATCTGCTGCTATCTGCGAATCTTCTGTAAGCGAGCTCTGTCTATGGACCATCTCCTTATTGCCAGGCTCTGCGTGTGCGTGCCCATGTAAGTGTAGGTGTGGCTTAGCAACGTGTGAGCGCTCATGCTTGCATGTGCGTGTGCGCGTGCGTTTGTCTGTAACTCTGTGCATATTTGTGCGTTTGTGTGTATGTGTGTGTGCGCGTGTGTGTGTATGTATGAGCGTGTGCGTGCACGTGTGTGTGCATGTGCGCACTTGCGTGCACGTGCGTATGTGTACAGATGTGCCTGCAAATGTGTGTGTGAACGTGTATGCGTGTGTGTGTGTGTGCGTGCGTGCGTGCTTGTGTGTGTATGAGCGTGTGCGTGTGTTTGTGTGTGTGTATATGTATGTGTGCGTGTGTGTGTATATGTGTGTGTGTGTATGTGTGTGTGTGCGAGTGTGTAAGTGTAAATTTGTGCGTGTGCGCTTGCGTGCGCGTGCGTATGTGTACAGATGTGCCTGCAAATGTGTGTGTGAACGTGTATGCGCGTGTGTGTTTGCGTGCGTGCATGTGTGTGTATGAGCGTGTGCGTGTGTATATGTACGTGTGCGTGTGTGTGTCTGTGTGTGTGTTTGTGCGTGTGTGTGTTTGTGTGTGTGTATGTGTGTATGTGCGTGTGTGTGTATGTGTGTGCGTGCGCGTGCGTTTGCGTGTGTATTGTACGTGTGTGTGTGTGCGTGTGTGTGTGTGTGTGCGTGTGTGTGTGTGTGCGCGCGTGTGCGTGTGTACGTGTACATGTGCGTGTGTGCGTGTGTGCGTGTGTGTGCGTGCGTGCATGCGTGCGTGTGTGTGTGTGTGTGTGTGTGTGTGTGTGTGTGTGTGTGTGTGTGTGAGTGCGTGTGCGTGTGTGTGTGTGTGTGTGTGT
>Ga0307942_1000518_pt1 | contig 27054 bp, 30 predicted proteins | sample OrgLakmetagen175_FD_201846 | JGI IMG/M metagenome (GOLD analysis project Ga0307942, IMG submission 201846) | Saline water microbial communities from Organic Lake, Antarctica - #175 | ecosystem: Environmental > Aquatic > Non-marine Saline and Alkaline > Saline | place: Antarctica: Organic Lake... | reverse complement strand
CCCACCCAATTCAAAGCCCCCTATACCTTATCTGAATGCAAGTTACTTGATGTTATATCTAAACCATGGACATTTGCTGGAAATTCGGAATTCTGGGGGCCGTGTGGGGCCCGGTGTGTATTTTGCACCCACTTTGGCAGGGAAAAGGTGCATTTCTGAAGTTGCTCTGATCGACCTCTGCTTCAGGATATAAGCATTATAAATGTTGTATAACAATGCTGCAAGGTCGAATATGGGGCAGGGGTACTGGGAAAGCCGGCGAGTGGGAGGTACTCACACAAGGGACACAGGGGGAAAAGGCAGAAAAAGCTTTCTCCATACCTGCTGCGAGTTCCAGCCCGGTTTTTGCTCTCAGATTTGCGGTATAAAATATTAGCTATTTTAAAAATTTTAATGGGGCCAATCGGTGGCCTGGTTGAACTTTGGTGCAAATTTGTGTAGCGTTACATGCCAGCAATTTCCGCCTGTGCCACTTCGGCTCCATCTAAAATTCCCACATTCACACCAGAGTTGCGGGGTGAATTATCAAGCCCTATACAATTTAAAGGGCGCGGATTGGTGCAGTGTGTGAGCAATGGTGCCTGTTTTTGTAGCGTGCCACCACACTGAGTCTTTCGGCCTGCTTTCTTTGTGTGCATGTAGAAAAAAAATCAAGCTATCCAACACAACTTTCAGGTCCCAAAACGGTGGATTGGTTGGGGAGATATGCCCAATTTAGGGGTATTGGCCCTATTTGCCCGGGGAGGGGGGGGGTTACATGGGGACTGTGTATGTGTGTATGTGTGTATGTGTGTATGTGTGTGTGTGCCTGTGTGTGTGAGCAGTGGTTTTCACATGACGTTTATTTTCATGAGTTGTGCATATTTAAGCCCCCCCTTTTCATGCAGCATTGCCCACGCTCACATATTTATAGGCATACATATGTGTGTGTTTACGCTCACACGTGTTAAGTGAACACAATCTCACACACTTGCACACACACACGCACACACACACACACATAATACAAACACGTACCCGTGCACACACATAACACAAACACGTACACACACATACCCACACAACACACATAGTAAACATACGTACACACACACGCACACGCACACGCTTACGCATAAGCAAAAACATGCACATGACCAAGAGCGCATACACACACACACATAAACACACACACACTGACAAGGGTGACACACACATGCATAAGCAAGAGCACACACACACACACTCACACACGCAGGTGGCACACACACACATACATACACACACGCACCTGGATGCCTCGAGCTCCACCCACGCCCTTCCCCTCCCCCGCATCTGCAGCTTCCTGTGCTGCAGATGCCTCTGCTGCTGCAGCATCTGCCGCGGCTTTTGCTCTAGCCCCCTGTGTGTGTATGTGTGTGTCTGTGTGTCTGTGTTGTGTGTGTGTGTGTGTGTGTGTGTGTGTGTTTGTGTGCACAAGTGTGTGAGTATGTGTGTGACTGTGCACGCTCTGTGTGCCTCTGCTACACGCAAACACACACGCATGTGCATACACACGCACACACACGCACACATGCATGCGCGCACACACACCCCTTCTGACACACGTACGCAAGCACCTGTGCAGCTTCTGATTCAAATGGTAGGTCCAGCAAGTAGGCCTTGACGTCCATTTCGCTGCGGGGGTCCATGAAAGGATGCTCCTGAAAGTATTCTTGCAGCACCTGTGTGTGTGTTTAGTGTGTATAATGTGTGTGTGTGTGTGTGTGTGTGTGTGTGTGTTTGTGTGTGTGTGTGTAGTGTGTGTGTGTGTGTGTGTGTGTGTTTTGAACATACATAGTGTGTGCGTGCCAAACAGTGCGTTTGTTTGTGTGGTGTGTCTAGCAGCCTAAGTTTCTATGAGCCTAAAGCTTGGTCACGAAAGCGTTATAACAGTGACATGCAAACACATACTGCTCGTACAAATCAATCAGCCACGGGCTGACTCAAGAGTGCAGCAATGCAAGAACAATGTGAGGAAGAAAAGGGCATGTGTGTGCATGTGTGTGTGCATGTGTGTATGCGTGTGTGCATGTGTGTGTATGCGTGTGTCTGTGTGTGCGTGCATGTGTCTGTGTGTGTGTGTATGTGTGTGTGCATGTGTGTATGTGTGTGTGTGTGTGTGTGTTTACTCGTCAATGAACTGTTTTCAGCCACGGGCAGACATCAGAGTGTTGTGGCAATGCAAGGTAAGGAAATGGACTCATGTGCAGGGTTGGCCAGAATCATTTATATGTACATATATATACACCGTATATGACTGTATATTTGGTGATTTCCCTGCCAAAACTACCGTATATACACCGTATATATATGGTTCTGGCCAACCTTACACATGTGCGAAGTGGCAAACGGTGGCTTATCGTGAGGTGCTGTCCAGAGACCGTGACAACGGATGACGACAGGCTCAGGAGTGGTGCACGCGCGCACACACACACACACATGCATGCATGAACTCACACAGAGACACACACACACACTCACATACACGCACTCACACCCACATGCACGCACACACACGCGCACCGTGTCCCTTGCACTCGGCCCGTGCCGTCCCATTTTGCGCAGTAGCACGTCGTCCTCCTCCTCATCTGACGCCCCCACCACAGACGTGCGAAGCATGCGACGGTAGTAAGCATACCCCGCCTCCTCAGCCTGTGTGTGTGAGTGTGTGTTTGTGTGCGTGTTTGTGTGTGTATTTGTGTGTGTGTGTGTATTTGTGTGTGTGTGTGCGTGTTTGTGTGTGTGAGAGTGTGTGTGTGTGTGTTTGTGTGCGTGTGTGTTTTTGTGTGTGCGTGTGTCGGCGCGTCACACACCCATTTTATATCCCTGTCATTTGCACTTGCATGCTACTGGATACCACAATATCAGCAGGAACTGAGATGTAGACTATACAGCCAGAGGCTTCAAAGAGCCTTCAGCAACATGCAGACCAAAACGTACACTTAAGATTGGCCAGAACAATGATACAACTTCCCACACATTACCTACGGCAACGTAGTGTGAATACAGCCCGCCCTGTATGTGAGCACGTTGTTCTGCGCTCACCTCACTGGACACCACGTCTTCATTCTCCAGCTCCCCGTCTTTTGCTTTTTGGAAGAGACGATCAAACTCCCGGGGCAACGCATCCGCCTATGGGTGCATGCATGTGTGTGTGTATGTGTGTAAATGTGTGTGTATATGAATGTGTGTGTGTGTTGTGTGTGTTTGTGTATGTGAATGTGTGTGTGTGTGTGTGTGTTCCATGCGTGCGCATGCTTGCTTGGCAGGGCTGCCGCTATCCAAATTTCCCCCAAGAAAGACTTCATGTCAAATGAAATGAAAGGAATTGACAAGTCCGTCTGCACACCTCTCCACACACCTGTATCTTGGCTAGCTGCTCGTGCTGTTCCCGTGTGACTGGATGGGTTGCATTCACAGCTAAATCCACGACACGTGCACAAATCCTCACCACCGCCTCCACAAATTGGGGCAGCAGGTGAAGGATGCGAGGCTCCTTGACATCTGGGAGCGGATTGATGCAAGACGAATGCATGCAAGTGAGTCATCTGCATGCAAGTGAGTCATCTGCAATGAGACTACGTTGGCTAATGACCCTTGACACTCACCCACTCCAAACACTGGGATGTGCACCATTGTCTTTCTGGCAAGTTGCCACCTATGGCATTTGTGGAGCTAACTTCATAATTATAATTAAATTTACCGCGTATATAATAGAAAAAATGTAAAAAAAGTGCAAAAAAGTGATGTGGTGGAGGCAGTTAGCAACGCTATGTGTGTTACGCCCATAAACAACGTGAAGATGCAGCTCCACGATAGGATAACATGACGAGGCTGTCCGTTTGAACTCATCCCACCTAGAGATCTTGACTTATTCCTTTTAGGTTGCTATCAGCGTGCAATACCCTGCATGCAAGTAATAGTGAGGCTGTGACCTGCACATTGCACTGTGGGGAAATGCCGGAAAAGGGAGACTACCTCCAAATTGATGGAGAGAGCAATGAAGTTTGGCTGGGTCAAGTTGAAAGCGTGCACAAGGGGGTCAGTACACAACTGTGTTTGCTGAGAGTGCCTCGATACTTGTACTGTACATACAAGGAAGACACAATCTTACCTGAGCGCATGCAGGAAATGAGTATTGCGTGGTTGTACACAGCTCAAGACATTTTTGCTGAGTTTGACAGCCAGCTGTTTGGGAAAACAGGGAACAACAATGACGGGGAAGTTCCACAGAGGTGTGTGGATTTTTAGTGCAGAGGCTCTCAATTGTTAAGGGAACTTTGGCTGTCCCTTTTGGTTTGCTGGAGCAATTTAACGGCAATTTAGACAAAGGCTTTCGATCCTCCTCAAAGAGGCATGCTTATTGTTGGGCATGAATCATGCCGCATGATGCACAAGGCAGGGTCGATCCAAAATTTGCACGTTTTTTTGCGTTTCCACTCTGCATCCGCTTACAGAGTGTTCTTTGGACTGAAGCGTAATGCGGATGGAGCCATTGGTCCGTGTATAAATGAGGAAATGCTGCCGGTTCCCTCCATGCGCAGGCAAGTTCGCCTGCCTATTTGAAAAAAGATTCAGGGACGGAAGTGTACTTGATGGTGCCTAATTCTGATATACAGAACATTGAGAGGTCGATTGTTCCGCCGGATCCATGTTAAGGTTTGAAATGAGATGACAAAGGAGTTTGACAGACAAGTGGATGTCAAAGAAAAAAGGGGACCCAGTACAACTCAGAAAAAGCGCTGGGTGCCTCTGTAAAAAGAAGCACCAGCATGGGAAACGAAATGCAGATGACTTGCAAACGAATGAAACCGCTGCATGAACGCTATGTAACGGTACGTCATTTGTTGGTTCGTGTGAAAGTACTTTAGGCCGTCGGTGGATACTGAACTCACACCCAAATTTCCCTTTAATTCCCAAACTTTCTAGGGCATTGTTAACTGCTGGTAACGTCATATGATCTGCTAGAGTGTACCTGCCATTCCTGTCATTTCGCAAAATGACAGCGCTACTTAGTTCCAGTTCTCCTCCGCTTTTGAAGCACCGTGTTCTTGTGCAGCTGCAAGCAATTGATGCATATGAGAATCACCCGAATCGTGTTGCGTGTAACTGTAAGCAACCGACGCAAACGATAATCAATTTATGCACATGAAAACAAACCACCCACATCATGTCGCTGCTGCTTTGACTGCACATCAGTTCAAAAAAATCCTGTGGCTCTCAGCTTGTCGCACCTACCTCATGTCCTGTACTATGCACCTTATCCCATGCTTACCACCCATCATAACGCACTTCACGTACATCCTTTACTGCGTACCCATTCCCCGTCTTGTACTATGCACCTTAGCACATGCTTACCAAAGTCATCATTTTTGAATGACACAGGAAAGGTGATGGGTCCTGTACGACACACCTCTCATCACATGCTTTACTATTTGCTACGCACTTATGGCATGCTTCACTACGCAATTATCAAATGCTTTCCATGCAACCTCTTCACGTGCTTACCGCTGTTATCGATTGGACACAGGAAGGTGACGGTCATGCAAGTGGCACCTGGGCAACCCCCTCCCTCTGCCGGATGTGACTACTGGTTTGACCAAACCTACAACACCCAGTTTCACACGTTTGAGGACATCGTAGACAAGGAAGTGGCCACAGGTGAGCTTGGGTACTAGGTGCGCTTGACCATGGAGCCATTTTGACATGATGACAACTTTGTGCTTATGTTTGTTTACATACCTCTGTATGAGACCCTTGCATTGCGTGCGTACCAAGGCTAGAACTACACGTGTTTGACCTCCAATTTTCACTGTGTAACCAGTTTTCATTGTGTTTTATTATGTAACCACCCTTACGTGTTCACATGCTTGTATGTAATAGGGAAAACGGTGAGAAAATAAAAGAAACTGGACTAAGGTAGACTGTTGAATCATTTCCAAGAAAAAATTGAGGTAATGGATCAGAAAGCCACTTTGACGTTGGATACAGTCTCAATCCTCTTCTCACAAAAAATAGTAATGGGGATGAAGACGTTATATTTGGCAGGGAAATCACCAAGTATACGGTCATATACGGTTCTGACCACCCTATAAATATCGCTAGCTACAGGCACCCTAATGAACGTGACCTCTTCAGACCAGTCTGATTAGCACAAAATTGCCTTTCTTACCAAAAACACACTCGCACGCACGCACGCACGCACGCACGCACAAACGCACGCACGCACACGCACCATTGTGACACACAAAATTAGGTAGAAATCCGTAATTGTCAGGCCTGTGCACTGTACGGTGGCACTCTGTTGCACCTATTTTACGTCCTTTACTGCACACCTAACTCACGTCCTTTATTACCCAGTTACTAATTGTAGATGGCTTAGATGAAGTATTCGTGCCTTGCATATATGTTTTCATTGTTGTACACAAACATACACACGCACGTACTATTGCAGCCAGGAACGAGGGTGCACTAGGCATCAGACAGCAGCGTCTGTGGGCACAGAAGCAAGCACAAAGTGCCCATGCCAAACCACCTGCATCCCGCCGTGCCAGGAAAAGTCAAAGTAGAAAAAAGGCAGCAGCAGCAGCACCACCAGCACCACCACCACCACCACCTCCACCTCCACAGGATCTGAATCAAGCACCAGCAAATTCAAATCAACCAGCACCAACTGCAGCAGCAGCAGCAGCAGCAGCAGCAGCACAAGATCCATGTCCAACAGCAGCAGCTGCAGCAACGACAGCAGCATCTGCAGTACAAGATCATGTTCCAGCAGCAGCTCCTGCTCCAGCGGCAGCGCCAACAGCTGCAGCACCAGCGCAAAATTCAAACCTAGCAGTAGCAGCAGCAGTACCCATGGCACCGCAATGGCTGTCTTCCTCAACACACCCACCCAAATCGCTGCAAATGCCTGAACCCCCTGTGCCTGTGCAAAATGCTTGTAATCAGCAGTTGCAAGAGCAGTCACAGCAGCAGCAGCCGTTCCTCACGCCCGTGCAGCGAGAATGCCAACAACAAGCAGGAGCGCAAGAGCAGCAGCAGCAGCCACTCCCTGTGCCTGCGCAAAAATCTTCCAGTCCGCAGTTACAAGAGCAGTCACAGCAGCCACTCCTCTTGCCTGTGCAGCGAGAATGCCAACAACAAGCAGGAGAGCAGGAGCAGCAGCAGCAGTGCCAACATGTCTGCGAGCATGAGCGGCCCAAGGAGGTCCGTGGGAACCTGCCTCTTGCTCCATCTCTGGCTGAACCGCTTTCACAGTCACCAGATCAGCAGGGCGACCAGCATATGTCAGATGCAGCACAGGATTGTTTTGTCTCAAGTGCTTCCCAGGAGCAGCAACTAGAGGTGCATCGCCACCAGCTCCAGCAGCAGGTGCAGCCACGACAGCAGCAGCAGCAGCAGCAGCAGCAGCAGCAGCAGCAGCAACAGCAACAGCAGCAGCAGCAGCAGCAGCAGCAGCAGCAGGAGCAGCAGCAGCAGCAGGAGCGGCAGCAGCAGCAGCAGCAGCAACGACTAGAAGTGCATCAACACCAGCTTCAGCAGCTGGTACAGCCACGACAGAAGCAGCAGCAGCAGCAGCAGCAGCAGCGACTAGAAGTGCATCAACACCAGCTTCAGCAGCTGGTACAGCCACAAGAACAACAGCAAAAGCAGCACTTGCTGCGCAAGCGCTGTCAGCCACAGCAGCAAATTAAATCCCCCAAACGCGAGAAGAAAGAAGTGCCACGTAATGCACCCTCGAAACAGCAGCGTAGCTTTTCTACTCTACCATCCGAGCCTTCAGCACCATCTAAGCAATTTAAAGTGTGTGAGCTGTTCTGCGGCATGGGGGGCACGAGCGAGCTGGAAGTGACATTGGCCGACTGTTGTCTGGAGGAGGGGTGGGCTTTAGATCACAGCCTCTCTGCGAGCGCCTCATACAAGCTAAACCATCCCCGCACGCACGTGAGTCCGCCCCTTTTCTTGCTGGAGTGCTATTGCCCTTATTGCTTTGGTTGCATTGTGCCTTGTTTAAACCTTTCTCCTGTGTACCGAGTCTATGGATTAGCTATGGCTAAAATTGCATTGTGCCTTGTTTAAACCTTTGTCCTGTGTACCGAGTCTATAGATTAGCTATGGCTAAAATTGCATTGTGCCTTGTTTTAACCTTTGTCCTGTGTACCAAGTCTATAGATTAGCTATGGCTAAAATTGCATTGTGCCTTGTTTTAACCTTTGTCCTGTGTACCGAGTCTATAGATTAGCTATGGCTAAAATTGCATTGTGCCTCGTTTTAACCTTTGTCCTGTGTACCGAGTCTATAGATTAGCTATGGCTAAAATTGCATTGTGCCTTGTTTAAATCTCTCTCCTGTGTACCGAGTCTATAGATTAGCTATGGCTAAAATTGCATTGTGCCTTTTTTAAACCTTTCTCCTGTGTACCGAGTCTATAGATTAGCTATGGCTAAAGTTGCATTGCTGAGACATTACCTTTACCCGTAATTAAATTGTCCGTATGTTATGTAATTTGCTTGTGAGTATTTGCGTGTGATGATGGCCTAAGGTTCACGTACATTCAGCACGGCCCAGTCTGATCAGATACTTGTTTTGCAGCAATGTTACCTCCCTCTCAAGTATTTGCTTTGATTTTGATTTTGAGGGTATTACGTAGATCATGGGGCAATCAAAACTAAAATGGACTCAAGTGTGCGCCACTCTCAGGCATTGATATCAACACAATGCAGCTGTGTGTCTGACACTGCTGCGCATGTACTAATGATGCTCGCTTCTGGGTTATCCTAAACCCTAAAACCTGGAGGTGTCTTCTGCCTTGACTGATTCTGTACCGACCCTTAAGAAAAAAGTACGCGGGCAGTAAAACCACTCCCTACATCAATCAAGGAAAAGGAGCCACCCCGGTACCGGGTGCTGAAGACTTAATATGTAGACCCTTAGGTACTGTAGACCCTTAATACTAAACCCCAGGCAGATCTTAAATCAACCCTTAACACAAGCGCACTCATGTGTCTGTGTTTTCTGCGTGCAGGTCTGGTGCTTGACGCTAGAAATGTTTCTGATCATGATGAAGCAAGTGTCTGAGATTTCCCACCGTATCCTTCCTGCCCCAACCACTGCCGACAGAAATCCAGAGCCTGCAAAAACAACGGGAGCAGCAGCCCCAGCCCCAGCACCAGCAGCAGCACCAGCCCCAGCACCAGCAGCACCAGCAGCACCAGCACCAGCAGCACCAGCAGCAGTAGTCTCTGCAATTCAAGTACCAACAGCAACAGCAACTGCAGCCTCCTCTCCTCAAGAGGCAGCAGCTGTACAAATACCACCACCACCACCAGCACCACCACCACCACCACCACCACCACCACCACCACCACCAGCAGCAGCAGCAGCAGCAGCAACACCCGATGCAGTAACCTCTGCTTCTCAAGTGCCAACAGCAGCAGCAGCAGCAGCTCCAACATCTGCAGCCTCTTTTCCTCAAAAAGCAGCAGCAGCAGCAGCAGCATTGCAACGGTCACCTCGAACCTTTTTCGCGGCTCCTGAGCCACCAGCTCCACCACCACATTCATCAACAGCATCAATTCCCTCACTAGCTCCACCGCCACTACAGACAGACACATCAGCAGCTTGTAATGGAGTGCCGGCTGTAGGAAAGGCTGTTGGGCTACCGTTTCAAGAGCCTGTGTGGGAGGTGGGTAGGGTTGGCCAGACTCACTTGTTGAAAGTGTTTAAAAACGATGCGCTGCATGCAAAGTATGCTCCTCATCTTCTTCCTGCCTTCACAGGTGAAAGCCATACGTAGTATGCGCATGGGGCCAAAGCAGAGGATAGACCGAAGGACAGGTTCTACCCTACCAGACCCTGACTTTGATCTGAAGCTTCAGCAGTTCACACGAGATTTTAAGGTGCGGATACTTGCAGTCGTTTTACGACGTATCTGTATCAAGGGTGTGCCAGATCCATGTATATATACGGTATTTTTGACAGGGAAATCACCAAATATAAGGCCATATACGGTGCATATACCTATAAGGTTCTGGCCAATCCAATTTATGCCAGCCAAGTGTAGCCCACTTGGTGGGATCCCTACTTATGGGAATCAGGCTTAAATTCAGAAATGTAAAGGCCAAGAAAAAATATGCAGGCAGTGGTGGCTGCTTGCAGGCAGTGATAGCTGCTTATAGGCAATGAAGGGTGCTTGCAGGAATTGAAGGCTGCTTGCAGGCAGTGGTGGCTGCTTGCAGGAATTGAAGGTTGCTTACAGGCAGTATAGAGTGCTTGCAGGCATTGATGGCTGCTTGCAGGCAGTGGTGGCTGCTTGCAGGCAGTGAAGGCTGCTTGCAGGCAATGAAGGGTGCTTGTAGGCAATGATGGCTGCTTGCAGGCTGTGAAGGTTTCTTGCAAGCAGTGAAGGTTGCTTGCAGGAACTGAAGGGTGCTTGCAGGCAGTGAAGGCTGCTTGCAGGAATTGAAGGTTGCCTGCAGGAACTGAAGGGTGCTTGCAGGCTGTGAAGGGTGCTTGCAGGCTGTGAAGGTTTCTTGCAAGCAGTGAAGGGTGCTTGCAGGAATTGAAGGTTGCTTGCAGGCAGTAAAGAGTGCTTGCAGGCATTGATGGCTGCTTGCAGGCAGTGAAGGTTGCTTGCTGGCTGTGAAGGTTCCTTGCAGGAAATGAAGGGAGCTTGCAGACAGTGAAGGTTGCTTGCAGGAATTGAAGGTTGCTTGCAGGAATTGAAGGTTTCTTGCAGGCAATGAAGTTTGCTTGCATGCAGTGGTGGCTGCTTGCAGGCAGTGAAGATTACTTGCAGGCAGCATGGGTGGCTTGCAGGCAGAGATGGCTGCTTGCAGGCAGTGAAGGGTGCTTGCAGGCAGTGAAGGTTTCTTGCAGGCAGTGAAGAGTGCTTGCAGGCAGCGAAGGGTGCTTGCAGGAATTGAAGGTTACTGCAATCAGTGAAGGTTGCTTGCAGGCAGTGATGGCTGCTTGCAGGCAGTGAAGGTTGCTTGCAGGTAGTGAGGGTTGCTTGCAGGCAGTGAAGGTTGCTTGCAGGTAGTGAGGGTTGCTTGCAGGTAGTGAGGGTTTCTTGCAGGCAGTGAAGGTTGCTTGCAGGAACTGAAGGGTGCTTGCAGGCAGTGAAGATTGCTTGCAGGAATTGAAGGTTACTTGCTGGCAGTGAAGGGTGCTTGCAGGCAGCATAGATTGCTTGCAGGCATTGATGGCTGCTTGCAGGCAGTGAAGGCTGCTTGCAGGCAATGAAGGGGGCTGCAGGCAGTGACGATCTCATGCAGGCAATGAAGGGTGCTCTTCACAATATCTGGACAGTGCCTGAGCCGTGCCATCTTCTGTGTGTGCGTGTGTGTGCATAAGTGTAAATGTTCTGGAAAACTGCGTCTTGGTGCAGGGGTTGTATAACATGACAGAGCCTGAGCCGTGCCACCTTCTGTGTGTGTGTTTGTGCATGTGTGTTGTGTGCATGTGTGTAAATGTTTTGAAAAACTGCGTCTTGGTGCAGGGGGTTGATGACTAGTAGAAATCATTTCAATACGCAGGGTTTTGTGCTGTAGCGCTCCACTTATGTCTTTGTGTACTAAATATCTGCTTGCATGTTTGATGCGTATATGCGTATCTGACTGTCTGCCCTCGTCCCTTCTCTTTTCCAGACAGAAGAGTGCGAGCTTTTGTTCCTGCTGGAGTGGGAGGATTATGAGGATGCTATAGGCGATACGAGGTATTGCCGTGCCTTGCCATACCCTCTATGGGATTAGAAAGCTCACATCCCGAGAGTATTTTTGGTTTGTGGAATCAAATTGCATTTGCGAAACCTTGTTGCTCTACGCCAGTCAGCATTTAACCTTGTTGCTCTAGAACAGTCTCTACATTCGACCTTGTTGCTCTAGGCTTCAACACCTTGCTGCTTTAGATTAGTCTCTACATTCGACCTTGTTGCTCTAGGCTTCAACACCTTGCTGCTCTAGAACAGTCTCTACATTCGACCTTGTTGCTCAAGACGCTAAAGCATTGTTGCTCAAGATCTGCCTTAACCTGTTTACATTACAAGATCTGCCTTAACCTGTTTACATTACAAGATCTGCCTTAACCTGTTTACATTACAAGAAAACATTGTTGCTCAAGATCTGCCATAACCTGTTTACATCACAAGAATACCGAGGCTTCGAAATGCACGCTGGTTCTGTCCGTGCATAGATTTCCCTCTTTCTTTGGTACACATGCTGTTTTCCCCCACCCGGTCTACACACACACACACACACACATACACACACACCCAAACACACACACATACACACCCAAACACACACATGCGCTCACACTCACACAGACACAAACACAAATACCACGCACACACGCAAACACAAATACCATGCACATACACAAGTCCCTGCCTCAAACTTGCACCCCGCCAAGCGCTCTATACTTCGATCACAATGTGTGCACACCTTTCAATCCTTTCAATCCGTGCCCACATGCGCATACACATGCACAAATATTATTACTGGTATGTCAATTGCAGAGTAACAAGGCATGGTGTCATGACTTGGGAGCCACTGGAATTCTTTGAGGTGTGTGTGTGTGTTTGTGTGTGTGCGTGTGCGTGCGTGTGTGTGCATGTGCGTGTTTGTGTGAGTGTGTGCGTGTATGTGTGTGCATGTGTGTGCTCATGTGTGTGTGTGGGTGTGAGTGTCTGTGTGTGTATTGTTGTATTGAGGGCACATCACACAGGTTTGCGCACTACAAATAGTTGCACCAAGAGAGAGCTTAAAGAGAAACTGGGGTGCTACTAATCTCCTCAGGTCAAACAAATCATTCCAGCAGAGTTTGATAGATCTGATGGGGGCAGATAGATGGGAGTAGATATTGGGATCCTCATTTCAACAAGGCTTGATAAATGGGAGCAGATAATGGGATCCTCATTCAGCAAAGCATTCATGAGTGTACCACCAATCATACTACAAGCCCTTTGATACAAATATTTGATCCTTGTGCCAACTATGTATGGTTCTGTCGACTATAAAGCCACCTCAATTTGCACAAATTGGTTTGGTATAGCTTGAAACGAATGCAAAGGGAAAGGGAGATCAGCATCAGGCATCTTTGCACTCACATTCATTACTATAGAGTGTCATGGAAGCAAGTACCTGAACATGCTCCTTTTAACTTTTTAAGGGGCCACTTCTCACGCACCATTTTTCAAACTGGAATTAAGTAGCTTCAAGACATTATAAACTACCAGGGCATGTAGTGTTCAGTTCCAAGTTAAGTCGCTCTGAGTAACTGTATAGATAGACAGGACTTAACGCACACAAAGGACACTTATACCCTAAATGGGTGCTTTCCTAAGGAAAATTAAGGCTGTTTACATTACAAGATCTGCCTAAACCCTAAACCCTAAACCCTAAACCCTGAACCCTAAACCCTGTGCACACATTTGGCCAACCACTGGGTCTGTTCACTCCATTCTTGTTGCAATGATCTTCATTTATAAGAGGGACTTCGAAACACCAACAATCAGGGTTGGCCAGAACCGTATATATACACCGTATATGACCGTATATTTGATGATTTCCCTGCCAGAAATACCGTATATACACCGTATAAATATGGTTCTGGCCAACCCTACATACAATCACTCAATTTGGTGCCATATTGGCTGGTCATACACAGCATATGGCTGCTCCAAAACTGGTTTTACGCCGTGACCGATAAGGTATGGCTTGCATGGCTCCCCTAACCGGCAGGTTTCATGCCAGAAAATAATAGTGCTGAGCTCGATACCTGCCAGTTACGGGAGGCATAACCTAGGAGCATGCCAAAATAATAGCCATTTGGGGCCTCTGATTCCCCCTCTAAAACCATACACACGTGCACGCACACGCACACGCACACGCACACAATCACACGCACCTTCTCACACACATACACCCAAGCATACACACAAACATACATTCACGCACGCGCACACACACATACACACAAGCACATACACAAACATGCATTCACACACACAGACACACACACACACATTACACACACCGTTACAGCAGGCTCACGTGTTATATATTTACGTGTGCGTGCGTGTTTGTGCGTGTGTGTGCGTGTGTGTATTTGTGTGTATGTGTGTATGTGTATGTGTGTGTGCAGGATTCGGCGCAGGATTTGCTGATTGAGTACCTCAGTAGCCTCAGGGACACCCGTGCTCTTCCTCTTCCAGAATGGAACCCTGACGGCATTGTAGTCGTGGGCGGGCCCCCTTGTCAGGTACAACTCAAACATTGATGCCAACACAGTTGACTACTCAGCCTGTCCTCTGAATTGAATGTGGCAATCCTGAGGGCTTGATTGTGGGGGTGTGCCCTTTTGTGCAGGTACAATTCAGACATTGATGCCAACACAGTTGACTACTCAGCCTGTCCTCTAAATTGAATGTGGCCCTGAGGGTTTAATTGTGGGGTTGTGCGCCCTTTTGTCAGGTACAATTCAGACATTGATGCCAACACAGTTGGCTACTCAGCCTGTCCTCTAAAATGAATGTGAGGTACAATTCAGACATAGGCAACATCGTAAATGGCTACTCAGCCTGTCCTCTAAAATGAATGTGAGGTACACTTCAGGTACAATTCAGACATAGGCAACAACGTAAATGGCTACTCAGCCTGTCCTCTGAAATGAATGTGAGGTACACTTCAGGTACAATTCAGACATAGGCAACAACGTAAATGGCTACTCAGCCTGTCCTCTGAAATGAATGTGAGGTACACTTCAGGTACAATTTAGACATAGGCAACAACGTAAATGGCTACTCAGCCTGTCCTCTGAAATGAATGTGAGGTACACTTCAGGTACAATTTAGACATAGGCAACAACGTAAATGGCTACTCAGCCTGTCCTCTGAAATGAATGTGGGGTACAATTCAGGTACAATTCAGACATAGGCAACAACGTAAATGGCTACTCAGCCTGTCCTCTGAAATGAATGTGAGGTACAATTCAGGTACAATTCAGACATAGGCAACAACTTAAATGGCTACTCAGCCTGTCCTCTAAATTAGATTTGGCATTCCTGAGGGTTCTGTTTTGCTTGCATCATGAGATGCATAGGGGCTCTGTCATTATTACCAAGGAGAAAACAACAACTCAGAGAAACCAGAGAAACGGGAGAAAACTAAGGACTTAAAAATAGAAAAGAGGTGAGGGAGGGGGGGAAGTATGTTAAAGAGAGAGTTGTGTTCCCCAAGGAATAAAAAGAATGGAGAAGGGAAGCAAAAACCGGAGAAAACCAGAAAGTAAGGACATCTCACTTTATGCTATACTACAAGAACCTGAGCTCAGGTGTTTCACACTGAACTCACATGTTTGTTTGTGTGGTTGGGCCCTCTTGTCAGGTACAATTTAGGAACAATTCAGACATAGGAAACAATGTAAATGGCAACTCAACCTCCTCTAAAACAAATGTGGCATTCCTGAGGGTTTGATGATGTGGGTGGGCCCCCTGTGCCGGGTACAATCAGACTTAGACGACAACGCACTTGGTTCGTGGGTATCCTCTACAAGCATGTGTGTCAGATCAAAGACTGTATAATAGGTGCACTTATAACGTTTCTTGCAAATCAGCCCAGAGTTCCCGGCTGCAGGTTTTTACTGGTGCACTACATCGTTGTGATTAAAGCCTCCCTCAAATATCACAATCTAGTGCAGTGATAATCTAGAGCATTGATAATCTAGTGCAGTGATAATCTAGTGCAGTGATAGAAGTTTACATGTGCGTATTTTGGACCTTACTCAGGGCTCCCTCAAAGATAAAGCCCCGGTGCAATGATAGAAGTCTGCATGGGCGTATTTTGCCCTAACTCAGAGCTCCCTCAAAGATTAAGCCCCAATGCAGTGATAGAAATCGACATATGTGTGTTTTGAACCGTACGCATGTAGGGTTGGCCAACTTGGCCATATATATTCAGTGTATATATGGTGCTCTTGGCAGGGAAATCACCAAATATACGGTCATACACGGTGTATTTGAACTATTCTGGCCAACCCATAACGCAGGGCATGAGTGGCCACAACAAATCAGCCCTGAGACATGACATTCTGAGCGACCCTAGGAATCGCCAGATCAAAGTCTACCTGAATTTCGTCTCATTTGTAAGGTGAGGGTCCTTGGTAGTTGGAGGGTGTAGCTGTCGCTTGGACTCCGATTCTTACACCTCTAATCATTCTGAGAGATCTTACTGCTGGTGCTGCTGGTGCTGGTGCTGGTGCTGGTGCTGGTGCTGGTGCTGGTGCTGGTGCTGGTGCTGGTGCTGGTGCTGGTGCTGGCGCTGGCGCTGGAGCTGCTGCTGCTGCTGCTTCTGCTGCTGGTGCTGGTGCTGGCGCTGGCGCTGCTGCTGGTGCTGCTGCTGCTGCTGCTGCTGCTGCTGCTGCTGCTGCTGCTGGTGCTGGTGCTGGCGCTGCTGCTGCTGCTGCTGCTGCTGCTGCTGTTGCTGCTGCTGCTGCTGCCTCCGCTGGTGGTGGTGGTGGTGGTGCTACTGCTTCTGCTGGTGGTGCTGGTGCTGCTGCTGGTGGTGGTGGTGCTGCTGCTGCTGCTGCTGCTGCTGCTGCTGCTGCTGCTGCTGCTGCTGCTGCTGGTGGTGCTGGTGCTGGTGCTGGTGCTGGTGCTGGTGCTGGTGCTGGTGCTGGTGCTGGTGCTGGTGCTGCTGTTGGTGCTGCTGGTGCTGCTGGTGCTGGTGCTGCTGCTTGGGCCTTACATGCAAAAACACAACGTTAATGCTCAGCAATATTTTTACGCGCGCACACACACACACATTCACACACACACACACACACACACACACACACACATGTGCAGGCCAGCATACGTGGTCATTGAAAATATCCCCCACGTGTGGCAGCGAGATGGGGGTGCGTACGTTCAGTACTGCATGCACACACTGATGAACTTGCGCTACCAAATGCGCAGCGGAATCATTGAAGCTGGTGCAGTTGGGCTCCCTCAGGTGATCTGGCTGTTGCATCTGCTGTGTGTGTGTGTGTGTGTGTGTGTGTGTGTGTGTGTGTGTGTGTGTGTGTGTGTGTGTGGTGTTCGGTGTGCAGTTGGGTGTGCAGGTGTGCATTTGCTAAAGCATTTGTGTGTGCGTATGTGTGGATGTTTGTACGTTTGAGTGTGTGAGTATGTGTGTGTTTTGTTTGTGTGGGAAGTAATATACAACAGGCAGACCATTGAGGTGTTATGCAGGTTTTCAGTTCACTCTCCTTTGAAGGCTTTATTGTGCGCTGGTTTGGCTCTATGAGCATGCTGCTTGTCTTCTTGTCTTTAGCTGCAAGCACAGTGCAAGCAAGTGATTGGCACTGTCTGTGACTGAGAGCAATGCACGTTTGTTCGTGCAGGCTCAAAGCCATAAACAAGAAATGCACCACGCAGGGCCAGACCATAATTTCTAACAGCAGCTGCACAGACTGTAAGGCAAACACACAGACACACACATATGCACACACAATCCTTCCCTTCACAGGCACGACCACGCTGAATCCTTCTAGCGGCTGCGCAGGTTGTAAGACACACACAGTCACACACACATTTCTTATTTTTCAGGCACGACCACGCTGGATCCTTCTAGCAGCTGCACAGACTGTAAGACACACACACAGGCACACACACACATAAACACACATTCCTTCACTATAAAGGCACGACCACGCTGGATCCTTATAGCAGCTGCACAGGTTGTAAGATACACACAGGCACACTTGCACACACACACACACACACACACACACATTCCTTATATTTCAGGCACGACCACGCTGGATCCTTCTAGCAGCTGCACAGGGCTACCAGCTACCCCCATTCCCTGCCCCTTCTCACGAGTTTGGCTCCAGCTTGGGCGAGATCAATAGGGCTAGAAACTGCTACCCACGGGTGTGCGCTTGTGTGTATGAGTGTGTGTGTATGAGTGTGTGTGTGTGTGTTTGTGTACGAGTGTGTGTGTATGAGTGTGTGTGTTTGTGTACGAGTGTGTGTGTGTGTGCCTGGGTGTGTGCGTGTGCGTGTGTGTATCAGTGTGTGTATTTGCACGCTACCTTTAATCTAACACCATGCATTGACATGCACCCTCTGATAGGACTGCTAGCCAACCTCACCGCCACACTGATAGGACTGATAGGACTGCTCAGCTAGGAATGATAGCACTGATTGGAATGCTCAGCCAATCTCCACGCCACACACTGACGTGCATACTCTGACTAAACTGCCTCAGCCACTCTCCTTCTCTCACACGCATGCTCAAATTTTTAACCATTGTAGTTGAGCGCTAAAACCAAGACGTGCGTGTTTGTGTGTGACCCAATTTTTTCCACGCTACATTCTCAAAGGTTAAATAGACATGACCGCTGCAGCCAAAATGTGTGTGTGCGTGTGGGTGTGATTTAACCTTCTCCACACTGTGTGTTTGTGCTCAAAGGTGAAAGACCTCAAAGACATGATCACTACAGCCAAGCTGTGTGTGTATGTGTGTGCGTGTGAGTGTGTGTGATTTAACTTTTTCACGCTGTGTGTTGGTGCTCAAAGGTGAAAGACCTCGAAGACATGACCACTACAGCCAAGCTGTGTGTGTGCGTGTGTGCGTGTGTGTGTGATCTAACCTTTTTCACGCTGTGTGTTTGTGCTCAAAGGTGAAAGACCTCGAAGACATGACCACTACAGCCAAGCTGTGTGTGTATGTGTGTGCGTGTGAGTGTGTGTGATCTAACTTTCTCCATGCTGTGTGTTTGTGCTCAAAGGTGAAAGACCTTGAAGACATGACCACTACAACCAAGCTGTGCGTGTGAGTGTGATCTAACCTTCTCCACGCTGTGTGTTTGTGCTCAAAAGGTGAAAGACCTCGAAGACATGACCACTACAGCCAAGCTGTGTGTGTGTGCATGTGTGTGTGTGTGATCTAACCTTCCCCACGCTGTGTGTTTGTGCTCAAAGGTGAAAGACTACGAAGACACGACCACTGCAGCCAAGCTGTGTGTGTATGTGTGTGCGTGTGTGTGTGTGATCCATGATCTAACCTTCTCCATGCTGTGTGTTTGTGCTCAAAGGTGAAAGACCTCGAAGACATGACCACTACAGCTAAGCTGTTGCAGCCCTGGGGTCTGTGGCCACAATCACTTCTGGGTGATATAGCTGATGACCTACCTGCTGAAGTCTTATCTTACCAGTCATGCCTTGAAGCCACCTACACGTGCGTATGCTTGTGTGCGTGTGTGTGTGCGTGTGCTTTAAGTGTATGCTTGTGTGTACGTGTGCTATGTGTGTATGCGTGTGTGTTTGTGTGCGTGTATGTGTGTTATGTGTGTATGCGTGTGCGTGTGTGCGTGTGTGTGCGTGTGTTTATGCGTGTGCATGTGTGTGCGTGTGTGTTTATGTGTGTGTGTGCGTGTATGCGTGTGTGTATGTGTGCTATGTGTGTTTGCGTGTGCATATGTGTGCGTGTGCGTGTGTGTGTGTGTATGTGTGTGCTATGCGTGTGTATGTGTGTGTGTGCACGTTTTGTGTATATACAAGTGTGCAAGTATGCGTGTTCTACTTTGCGCTTGAACAAGTTGAAATATTGAGCCGCAGAAATGATGTCAAGACAACTGGGTGGCACTTCGGCCTGCTGTGTGTGTGTGTGCATGTGTGTGTATGTGTGTGTGTGTATGTGTGTGTGTGCTTGTGCATCGTGAAAACCCTTGTTGCTTTCTAAAAAGGATTTATGTGCCGATTAATGGATTTTCGTTCCATTTGGTGGTTCCAGATCCAGCGCAATTTCAAACCTTGAGCTGTATCAGCACTGCCTAAACACACATCTGAGTAGCAGGTCTGTATCAGCACTGTCTGCACACGCATCTGAGTAGCAGGTCTGTATCAGCACTGTCTGCACACGCATCTGAGTAGCAGATCTGTATCAGCACTGTCTGGACACGCATCTGAGTAGCAGGTCTGTATCAGCACTGTCTGGACACGCATCTGAGGAGCAGGTCTGTATCAGCACTGTCTGGACACGCATCTGAGGAGCAGGTCTGTATCAGCACTGTCTGAATATAGCTCATCAGCATAGCTGACACAGCTCTGCTACTGTTGCAGAGCACTGTTCAAGCTCCTAAAAACTGCCTAAAAACTGCCTAAACGTGGGTGATGCAGCTCTGCTACTATTTCAGAGCACTGCTCAGGTCACTGCCTAAGCATGGGTGATACGGCTCCTAAAAAGTGCCTAAGCGTGGGTGATGCAGCTCCTAAAATTTTCCTATTAGGAAGTGGGTGATGCAGCTCTGCTTCTGTTTTAGAGCACTGCTCAAGGAACTTCCTAAACGTGGGTGGCTTGTGGGGTTGTAAAGGAGAAGAAACTACGCAGGCAGTGAAGAACTACTTCCCACATTAATAAAGGAAACGGAGCCACTTTGGTACCGGGTACCGTATAATTCCTCCACCAAATAACCAGGGTTGCGAAGGCACAGTACCGCACATCCTTCTGATTCTAACTTTATTAGCCTATTTCTGCTTTCGAATAATTATGGAGCAGTACTCACCATCGTGTTTTCTCGTTTCCAGTGTATTTATCGTTGCTTCCTTTCCAACAGCAATGGACCTCAGCACCCTCTGCCAGCCTATTTGTGCATACTTCCCCCTCCAAATCCTCCATCTCAAGACCAGGCTAATACATCTTAAATTACACTCATTACGCACTGTGCAGAAGCGGACCTAAGCGCCCCCTGCAAGCCTATCTGTGCATACTTCCCCCTCCAAATCCTCCATCTCAAGACCAGGCTAATACATCTTAAATTACACCCATCACGCACTGTGCAGAAGCGGACCTCAGCGCCCCCTTCAAGCCTATCTGTGCATACTTCCCCCTCCAAATCCTCCATCGCAAGGCCAGGCTAATACATCTTGAATTACACCCATCACGCACTGTGCAGAAGCGGACCTACGCGCCCCCTGCAGGCCTATCAGTGCATACGTCACCCTCCAAATTCTCCATCGCAAGACCAGGCTAATAAATTTTAAACTACACTCATCACGCACTGTGCAGAAGCGGACCTCAGCGCCCCCTGCAGGCCTATCAGCACATACGTCACCCTCCAAATTCTCCATCGCAAGACCAGGCTAATAAATCTTAAACTACACTCATCACGCACTGTGCAGAAGCGGACCTCAGCGCCCCCTGCAGGCCTATTTACGCAGACCCCCCCCACCAAATTCTCCATCGCAAGACCAACGGTCACACTACGCCCGCGTCCTTCAAGTTTGTGCAATGTCTTTGGTTCGGCCAATTTCTTTTATGTACACCATATGTTTGACGGTTATTTGGTTGCACTTTGCCTGCTAATGCATTGTCCTGATCAGCCCTAAGTGTAGTTTGCATTGTCCTGATCGGCCCTAAGTGCAGTTTGCGTGTCCTGATCAGCCCTGAGTGTAGTTCGCATTGTCCTGATCAGCCCTGAGTATAGTTTGCATTGTCTTGATCAGCCCTGAGTGTAGTTAACGTTGTCCTGATCAGCCTTAAGTGTAGTTCGCGTGTCCTGATCAGCCCTGAGTATAGTTCGCATTGTCCTGATCAGCCCTGAGTATAGTTCGCATTGTCCTGATCAGCCTTAAGTGTAGTTTGCATTGTCCTGATCAGCCCTGAGTGTAGTGTACATTGTCCTGATCAGCCCTGAGTGTAGTTCGCGTGTCCTGATCAGCCCTGAGTATAGTTCGCATTGTCCTGATCAGCCCTGAGTGTAGTTTGCATTGTCCTGATCAGCCTTAAGTGTAGTTTGCATTGTCCTGATCAGCCCTGAGTGTAGTGTACATTGTCCTGATCAGCCCTGAGTGTAGTTCGCGTGTCCTGATCAGCCCTGAGTGTAGTTCGCATTGTCCTGATCAGCCCTGAGTATAGTTCGCATTGTCCTGATCAGCCTTAAGTGTAGTTTGCATTGTCCTGATCAGCCCTGAGCGTAGTTCGCTTTTCCTGATCAGCCCTGAGTATAGTTTGCATTGTCCTGATCAGCCCTGAGTGTAGTTTGCATTGTCCTGATCAGCCCTGAGTGTAGTGTACATTGTCCTGATCAGCCTTAAGTGTAGTTTGCATTGTCCTGATCGGCCCTAAGTATAGTTTGCATTGTCCTGATCAGCCCTGAGTGTAGTTAACGTTGTCCTGATCAGCCTTAAGTGTAGTTTGCATTGTCCTGATCGGCCCTAAGTGTAGTTTGCATTGTCCTGATCAGCCCTAAGTGTAGTTTACATTGTCATGAACAGCCCTAAGTGTAGTTTGCAGCCAGAAGGATGTATGTTGCATATGCAATAGTAGGAAGAAAACGTGGCTCTGTGGATGTCACTGTGCATGTTATCAATATTTGTAAAGTGTGTTAAGCATATGCAAAAGGGAGAATTAAATGCAGCCCTTTGTTTATTACTGTGCATGCTCGAAATGTGCTACAAGGAGCCCTTTGCGGGTATAAGTAACAGTGAGATGTCAGCAGAATCATTTCAAAAGTAAATGCAATTAAAAAAAACTACGCAGGCAGCGAATAACCACTCCCGTATGCTAGCCTTACTCCCACCACGTCTATTTATTGCCCTGGGAAATACCGCGCTGTTCAGGAAACAAGTGCGATTTAGCTCTTTGCGATGTTTTTACTAAGGCACAAGGAGCATGCGTACGTTATCAACGATAACTTTGTCATGCAGATTTGCCATGCAGACTTGTCATGCAGAATCATGTAGGATGCACCCCAATTCTGATACACAAACACATTCCTGATAAACAAAGAATCACATTCCTGATAAACAAAAAATCACATTTCTGATAAACATGAATCACATTTCTGATAAACAAAGAATCGCATCTCTGATAAACAAAGAATCGCATTTCTGCTAAGCAAAGAATCAGGACTGTAAAATGATCAGGACTGTGAACAGCCCTACGGACCCACAAATTTACCTGCAGGCTACCTGCACTGTTTATCTAAGAAATAATTGCATGCAGGCTCTTTAAGCGTTATATCGCTGCATTTTAGAAACGTGTGCTGTGGGCCCATAAACTCAAAGCCGTATGCATGCTTAATATTGGAAGGAAGGTTGAGGGTTGAGATTGTATTACAAGGAAATTACTTGAAGGAATGCTTTTGATACTGCACGCACGCAGGCTCCTTGGGCTCTGCTGCATGCTTGTGCGGTGCTCCAAGTTGCAGCAACGGATCACGGCATGGTGCGTAGAGTTTAGAATTCCTCCTAGTTATTCAATACCACACGCTTTGCCACGTGCTTGTGCAGTGCTCCAAGTTGCAGCAACGGATCACGGCATGGTGCGTAGAGTTTAGATTCCTTCTAGTTATTTAATACTGCACGCTTTGCTGCGTGCTTGTGCGGTGCTCCAAAGGGCAGAAACGGATCAAGGCATGGTGCGTAAGTTTAGATTCCTTCTAGTTATTTAATGCTGCACGCTTTGCCGTGTGCTTGTGCGGTGCTTCGATTTGCAGCAGTAGACCAAGGCGTGGTGCGTATAGTGCCTTGTGTATTGTGAGTGCCTTGTGTGTGTGCCCAATAGAATGCCTTGTGTAATGTGCCCGATAGAGTGCCTTGTGTATTGTGCCCAATAGGGTGCCTTGTGTAATTTGCCCAATAGGGTGCCTTGTGTATTGTGCCAAATAGGGTGCCTTGTGTGTGTGCTAAATAGGGTGCCTTGTGTGTGTGTGTGCCCATTAGGATGCCTTGTGTATTGTGCCCAATAGGGTGCCTTGTTTATTTTGCCCAATAGGGTTCCTTGTGTATTGTGCCAAATAGGGTGCCTTGTGTGTGTGCTCAATAGGGTGCCTTGTGTGTGTGCCCATTAGGATGCCTTGTGTATTGTGCCCAATAGGGTGCCTTGTGTACTGTGCCCCATAGGGTGCCTTGTGTGTGTGCCCAATAGGGTGCCTTGTGTGTGTGCCCAATAGTGTGCCTTATGTATTGTGCCCAATAGGTTGCCTTGTGTGTGTGTGCCCAATAGGGTGCCTTCCATATTGTACCCAAGGCAGGCACAGTGCCCGATGCATGCACATGCCAATCGCTTATGGTAGGCTAGGACAAAATATATTCGGTGTTTACACGGTATTTTTGGCAGGGAATTACCAAATATATGGTCATAAACGGTGTACATATACGCTTCTGGCCGACCCTACAAACGCAACTAGTCGTGACAACAGAACAGGGCATGGCGCCGTGCAGTGATGCCTGTTCTGTTAGTATAGGAGTAGTAGTCAGCTGCCAACGTAGAATATGTGCTTGTGCATGTGCTCTGGGTTGCTAGAATAGAACAGGGTGTATTATGCACAAATATATCAGCTGTTGTGTGCTGGTTCAAATGCGTGAAACTGCAGCGACGGATCAGGTCATGGCAGGTGAATGCAGAGCAGCCTCTGTTAGTCCTACCCCTCTGACACAGGCTCTTTTTATCTTTTTAATGGTGAAGAGTTTAACGGTACTCAGTACCTATTAAAGTGGCTTTCTCTCCCTTGATTAGTGTGGGGAGCGATTTTTAAAGCCTGCTGCGTAGCTTTTCGTTTCCTGTGCAGAGCAGCCTGCTTTTTGCACGGTATGTGCCTATATGTGTTGTGCTGATTGAAGTTGCAGCAACAGATTGGAGCATGGTGGTTGGATGCAGGACAGCCTGCTTTTTTGTTTATGTGCCAATGTATTGTGCTCAGTGTCTCTCTTGCCTATCCTTCTTACACTCAAGGCACCTTCTACCGCACAGACGCAAAGCCTGCTGCCGTATCCTGAAATAAATCCTGAATTGAAACGATTCGGCAAGATTCAAAGTAAAACGATTCAACAATTCAGAATTTCCGAGCAGCTTCTTTGTTGCTGAATTAGAACTTCAGCATGTGCACCCGTAGAAATACAAAGGCATGCTCATGCATTTGCAAAGTCATGCACACACACACTTGTACAGGAGGTCGTGGGAAGGGCGCATTGCTTGACTTGGGAAGGCAACAGGATGGGCCCTACCAAAGCAATGGTGAGCTGTCGTGATCTGTGTGATGCATGGCTCTTGAACACCCAGCTTAATCTTAGTTCCCCTCTGCCTGCCTGCTTGGGTGAAACGTGGGAAGGGCGCATTGCTTGACATAGGGGGGCAACAGTATAGGCCCTACTAAAGCGATGGTGAGCTGTCGTGATCTGTGAAATGCATGGCTCTTGAACACCCAGCTTAGTCTTGGTTCCCCTCTGCCTGCTTGGGTGAGACGTCGGAAGGGCACATTGCTTGACTTAGGAGGGCAACAGGATGTGCCCTACTACAACAATGGTGAGTTGTATGTCTTGATTTGTGTGTAAAGTTGGCCAGAATTGTAGGTATACACCGTACATGACTGTATGCCTGGTGATTTCCCTGCCAAAAATGCTGTATATTCACCATATATATATGGTTTTGGCCAACGCTAGATTTGTGTGATGCATGGATCTTGAACACCCGTCTTGAATGTCCTGTACCCCCTCTGCCTGCTTGAGTGAGTTTGCTAGGGTGAATTTTGTGATGCATGGACTTCCGGCAAGTGCGTCAGCAACTGTTTCTTGCTTCCTCCATGTCCAACATCAAGGAACTTATGAGTTGAGAGTGAAACACCTGAACCCAGGTTCTTGAAGTGTAGCATAAAGTGAGATGTTCTCACTTTCTGCTTTTCTCCGGTTTCTGCTTCCCTTCTCCATTCTTTTTATTTCCTTGGAGAACACAACTCTCTCTTCAGCATACTTCCCCCCCTCCCTCACCTCTTTTCTATATTTTAGTCTTTAGTTTTCTCCCGTTTCTCCGGTTTCTCTGAGTTGTTGTGTTCTCCTTGGTAATAATGACAGAGCCATATGCATCTCATGATGCAAGCAAAATAGAACTGTTGGAAGCTTGTCCTCATACACTTTTTGCCGGTACCGCCGAACATCGCATGTTCATATAATATATGATGCATTTTTACAAAGTGAAATGTAACGGTTCGGTTAGGGATGCTGGAGGAAGTATCATCCAGTATTTGTATGGTGAGGATGTTAAGATCAGGTCAACTTGTGCGTCTTATATCCCCTGTGTCTGATTGTAGAGCATCAAATACTGGAGTCCTGATAATGATCAACATCATTGCCCGCAGTGCTTCACAGACACACACACACACACGCACGCACGCACGCACGCACACACACACACACACACACACACACACACACACACACACACACACACACACACACACACACACACACACACAAGCACACAATACTCGCGCAAAAACTCATACATCGACAAAAAACGCACGAGCAAAAGCAAACACACACGTATGCTCACAAACAAGCATGCACACCCACAAACAAACGCGCACATACAAACACAAACACACACATAAACACGCAAACACGCACACAAACATTCACACCCACAAACAAATGCGCATTCACATGTGGCTGTAGTTCCCACCAAGAGGCAGTGCAAAGATCAGTGGGCATCAGAAGGTGATGATAACATTTTTTGTTCAAGATTAGAACCCTGTCATGTTTGTAGCATTCTCTGGGTGCTTTTGTGTGTGTGCGTGCTTGCGTGCGTGTGTGCGTGCGTGCGTGCATGTGTGCGTGCTTGCGTGCATGTGTGCGTATGTGTGTATTTGTAGCATTTGGCTAAACATGGTTTGCATGAACTGATGTTTTTTTTTCGGGTCTGCTGTCTTTAATTGCGATGATAGAAACAAGTAGAACAGGAGCAGGGGAAAATAAGTCCAGTGCACTTATAGGCTGAACCACTAGGCATCAATGAAACACAGTCATTACAACATTTGGCACTAGGTCGTCCTTGTGCACTAAGTCTTTCGGCCTGCTTTCTTTGTGTGCATGTAGAAAAAATCAAGCTATCCAACACAAATTTCAGGTCCCAAAACGGTGGATTGGTTGGGGAGATATGCCCAATTTAGGGTTATTGGCCCTATTTGCCCGGGGAGGGGGGGGGGTTGCATGGGGACGACCACCATTTCAATCACTAGTTCAATGAAAACGCATGGCACGTACCT
>Ga0307942_1000517_pt1 | contig 27074 bp, 29 predicted proteins | sample OrgLakmetagen175_FD_201846 | JGI IMG/M metagenome (GOLD analysis project Ga0307942, IMG submission 201846) | Saline water microbial communities from Organic Lake, Antarctica - #175 | ecosystem: Environmental > Aquatic > Non-marine Saline and Alkaline > Saline | place: Antarctica: Organic Lake... | reverse complement strand
TAAGGGGGGTACAGGTGCTGATGGTATGGGTGGGGTTGGGGGTGCTGATGGTGTGGGTGGGGCTGGGGGTGCTGATGGTGTGGGTGGGGCTGGGGGTGCTGATGGTATGGGTGGGGCTGGGGGTGCTGATGGTGTGGCTGGCGCTACTGGAGCTGCAGGAGCTGCAGGGGGAGAACTGCGTGTGTTGCATTTGAACGGAGATGGGGGCGTGGACCCTGTGCAGTTGATCAAGGTGGTAAACGAGGGCGCAGCCGACCTTGTGCAGCTGCGTATGCTGGTGGAGGCACTGCACAACAAGCAGCAGCAGCTTATGGTGGGTGTTGCCTTGCATGTTGGAGCAACCAGAATACGTCTACCCTTGGGCCTTTTATTGCCCCAAAGCATTTAGCACTGGGGGCAAGGTACCTTATGCACCAAATGGGTCTCACTTGTTGCGATGAATCACTGGTCAGCACTGCATGATTCCTACACGGATTTGAATCTAAAGGGCTCGTTTAAAAAGGCAGTCTTGAAATGCAACGTAACGTGTATCTGCAGGGAGGTGCTCTTTTTGAAGATGGTGCTATGGGAGGTCAAGGCTTGTTGGCAGCAGGTAAATTGTAAAAGCAAGAGATCTACAGCTCGGGATTGAAAGCCTGAGGATCACTGCAATACTCATAAATATTACAAAAAACTCCTGCAGATAATGTTCCCAGCTTGTTTTGCTTTGTGTATGCAAGTGTGTAAACTGATGAACAATCACATTTCAAAGCATGCAAACGAGTGCGCATGTGCCTCCGCTCGTTCCCAGGTGGCAAGGATGCGCACAAGGGTGATGCAGCAGCAAATGGGGGTGGCTACCCGGGTGTCTCTGCTGACTTGGAGCAGGCAGGCAAGGACACACCGGATGAAAATGTCACTCGTGCTGCTGCTGCCCTCGAGGGGGTGCGCACAGTGGAAGAGGCGCTGCCCTTCATCAAGGACCTGTACGCCATGGTGAGATTTTTTTTTGGGGCCACAGAAGAGGATGCAAGGCAGTGCAGTACGGGACGAGGAATTAGAGATAGCTAGGGGTGCATGAACTGGATTTTGGGTGGCAGGTACAACGCTTCAGATTTTGCAACGTGTAATGTGCCAAGCACAAGGCAATTTTGGGCTCATGCACGAGGCAAAACGTTTTTAAAGAACTTTCCGTGTGGATGCCAGGCCCAATTGGAGAAGTTGCCTTTCCCTCTTTCTCGAGAATCCAATAAAAGTACCCCGCTTTAGCAATTATGTTAAAAATAATGGGTCCTTCTTTCTGTGCGCAAACGTGTTTGACATATATTACTTTGCAATAGTCCATTCATGCTTCTGCAACCACAAATACATCACAGGTGGGTGGTAAGGCCAGCCGCGAGGCCTTTGAAGGCTTGCTGCGCCGTGTCAGCAATTTGGCCACCACCATCAACATTGATCGGGAGCGACGAGCCACTCTGCTCATGCCGTTGGAGGGCAAAGGAGCACGGCCGAGTTATGCAGGTCTTTTGTGTAATTTATTCATTGAAATGCCTTGCAGGAAAGCCGAGCAGCACGCTTGAAGAAAGGATTTGTTGCGCCCAATTACTCCTTATTGGGTTGCATAATTGTATTGATTTTAGGCGAGTACAGCCTACGTGAGGATCATGTGAAATTGTCATGGTAGACTCTATGCATCCATTCGTGAATCAGGAACTGGTAACAAGCGACTCACTCTTGTGTCACCTGCCCTTCTACATCATCATGCATCTTTCACCTTTGCAGGTGGAGAGCGTACCCCAATTGTGTCACCTGCCCTTCTACATCATCATGCATCTTTCACCTTTGCAGGTGAAGAGCGTACCCCAAGCAGCCAGGAGCCCGCAAGCAGCCAGGTGCTTACAGGCGTCCAGGTGCCCAATCCAAACACGTATGGTGCTGTAGCTGGGCCTGAAAATGGTGGCACAGGTGATGACGACTCCCTGACGATGCCTGCCAAGCTGAAGATGCTGATGGCCAAAGTGGGGGACCTCACATTCATGGTGGGAAGAACTGTGTTATGTGCTCCCCCTATTGTGTGAAACGTGTTGGGCCTTGAGTGCTCAGGTGTTGCACGCTTTCTGCAACAGATGCTTATTGAACCAAGTGAAAGGTTGTGCTTGTGACCAGCTGTTTGTTGGCAAATATTCGAAAAATGTGCGGCAAGAGGAGCTGCCCTCGCACCATCCTTTTCCTTGGTTTCCAGGTGATGCAACTGCAAAGCCAGAAGGGTCGGCCTTCACAAAGTGGAAGTAAAGGGGTGGAGAAGGAAGAGGCTGAAAGTGGGGCGGTTCAGGATGCAGGTCAGCTGGAGCGACGGATGGAAGAGTTGGAACTGGGTCTGGGTAGCAAAGCTGAGCAGGTGGGTGGGGTACACTACCAGGTTGAAGGGATGGGTTTGGCTGGGTTGTTTGCTTGTGAGTTTTTGTATGGCTATGTGTGCCTGTATATGTGTTTGTAAATTGCAGGGACAAACACTTACGATTGTACTGATACTGAGCGTATTGCAAAAAATGATTATTTCTCAGAGGTGGACAACTCCCCTCAAAATGGGCATGCTTTTCAAATTTTCCCCGCGTATGGGCCCCAAATTTGGAAGCTTCAAACTAGGCATCAAAATGTTCCTTTCCAAAGCACTTCTGCTTGAGGCTGCCTAATTTGGGGGCACATGCCTGGAAAGCCGCGGCGTGCACCCCACTTTTTACCACAAATTCTTCATACCAGATCACCCACTGCACCAATCTGGAAAAATTTTATGGTATAGAATCCTTATTAGAAAAAAAAAATCATTGCAACAAAAATGAAAGAAAACGGCTGAGTGGTTGGTGTTTTATGAGGATTTGAGCCATTTTCCCATGGAAATCACCACATTAGGGTTAACATGCACCATGTGTGCTTATTCCAGTCTATTTCAGCACGCAAAGCGACCCACATAAAACTGGGCACGTGCTCGGGTAGCTCTCAATGCCAGCTACACTTTGGTACTGGAATACTGGAATGGTGTTGATCGGATGAAGTGGCTGTGAGTGGCTGCCTTCTAAATGCAAACATGTACATTTTCAGGCATTTCCTCCGTTGACCCCCTCTGAAATAGCAAGACTGCATCGATGCACTCACAGCTCAAATTCACTCCATTTGCACTTAGTAACAAAATCTGTGAAGCCAGGATGTGTGCGTATAGTCAATGTGGTGTTCATGCAGTTGGCAAGTAGAATGTAAACACGTGTGCATTGTATGCACAAGTACGTGTGCTTTCTAGCAAGCTTCCACACAACATGAAATTTTCCTCACCTCTCTCACCATAAGAAGAAAAAAAAGTGCAATTCATGTGAGAATAGGCGGCAGTGGGCGTCGTGAGGTCGCTTGAGTCTTAAGTGGTTACGTGTGTGTGTGTGTGTGCTGGTTCTCCCACACAGGCGGCAGTAGACGCACTGAGAATGCAGCTGGCCCTACTGGGAGGAGGCGGATCCCCTCCTACCATCCAGCGTGACTTTAAGTACCTCAACAGCATGGAACGACGGCAGTGTGAGGAGGAGGCGGCCATAAAGGGGGGCCAGGCAGGGGTTGTGGGAGAGGAAAGTAAGGATGGAAATGGGGGTGATAAGGGCGGGGGAAGCATTGGGGAAGGGGGTGGTGGTGAGGGAGCTGATGGACTGACGGACAGTCAGAGTGTGGGGGGAAGAGGCAGCAGCACGGGTGGACAGGGGGATAGAAATGACTTACTGCCCATGCTTGAAGATATGTTGGCAGGCAAGGCGTCAAAGGTGGGGAGCGCAACGTGCTGTTGATATGTACACGACTGTTTTATGTCAGGGATGAGTGAGCATAGTATGAAAACCTGCATCCAGCAGAGGGATTTTAAGCACACAGTCCGATATCATGTTCCATGATGGGAGGGGAAACCACACGAAAGGGGTCCTACCTAGGGCACAATGCTATAGCTTTGCAGTCAAGAAGACAGGCGGCCTCCTTTCTGCCATGTGGTGTGCTGTTTACGTGCCTTTACGTGGTTCCTCACACAGATGACAAGCCCACGTATTTAATGACATGCACGTGCTTTCATCAGCATACACTCACGCCTTAACATCTCACATCACAATAAACAAGCAACATTCCTGCGTAACAAAACCACGTGCGCTCCGTTACACAGGCTGAGCTAGCAGCGCTGCATACAGCCCTAGGCCAGCGCCCTGACTACAAGCTAGACGTGAGGAATGCTGTGATGGAGGCCAAGCGGGCAGCAGATGCTGCAGCTGTGGCAAGGGCTGACACCGCATCACAGGTGAGAGGCAGGTCTGATTAAATTTGAAGAGGCATTTTTTGAAAGCAGGCTTTTATTCTGTCCCCCTTTGGCTACACGGTCTGGGAAATGGAATGAGTGAGAGTTAATTGTCCTCTTGAATGAAATAGAGATGGTGAACAAAGCAAGCCTTCGTAGCACATATAACGTAAAATTGTGACACAGAACTTTGGTGGCATGCCTTTTGATGGTCGTAAGACCGGAAACCTAGAAAGGGTAGTAAAAGGTAGGAAGGCTCAATCGTCTTAGGGTGCAGGCATGTCATCAAGCTATAAAACAGGATTGTCATACTTGTCAGAAGTATCTCGACTTTCTCCAGGAGAAGTCACAGCATATAATAAGTGTGTTTTACCGAAATACCCAAAGAACCTCAGGGAACCAAAACATACAGCTTTTTAATTGTACATAGCTAGAAAAAGCTACACTTAACTAGGGTATGAGCCTGTGCTGCACTTTTCCAGAGGGGGCTGACTGAGCCAAAAAAAAGGGTCTTTTTAAAATGTGAATTGAGCACGTGCGCCCTAAGTTGCTATGTTTAAGCTTAGCACCCAGAGGCAGGCGTGCTCTGAATTTTTATTTGCACCTAAGCTTGAATATAGCAACTTAGGGCGCACGTGTCTGATTTTCCGTGGCGTGGACCCCACTTTTTACCACAAAATCTTCACAGCAGATCACCCACTCCACCAAATGGCATACTTTCGTGTGGTATGGAGTTGTTGTAATATACAAATATGACTGCAAAAAAAGTCAAGTGAAAAGGTGAAGTGCATGGTGATGTGGCTCAACATGTGCTGTTTTCCCATAGAAAGGCACCAAATTAGGGTTTGGGCAGTCAAGGTGAGCTTTGACCCCCGTCAATTTGCGCACTGTGACTTACATGGATATAAGCACATCCTCGTGCAGCTTACAATATCAGCTTTCAATTAAAGCCAGGATGGTGTCAGTTGGCTGAGTGTGCAGTGAATGGCAGGATTCAGAGTGCAAAAAGGGCACATTTTCAGGCATTTCCTCAGTCAACCCCCTCTGGCACTTTTCCACTTTGTGCAAATCTCTGTAGCATGCAGCAGTACGTGCCTGTCCTACCAGGAGCAGAATTGTGTCCAATACCTGCTCCTACACGCAATTGAGTTGCAGGCAGAAGAGCTAGCACGCATGCAGCGCTGCCTGTCTGGCCTCGTCTCACGTGAGGAGGTGGGGGGGCTGGCTCAGCAAGTGGGTGACATGCTGAATGACCTCATGGAGCTGCGCTCACAGGTGGGAGTGGGCTTCATATCTATGCTTGGGTTTGCAGGTATAGGAGGTATAGAGTGGACGTGTAATATGTGCACAGATGAGTGTTCTTTAGGTAATGTATGCCCTACCATGTGTAAATGTGTGTATGAACTGCACGTGCACCAATGAGTGCACACTTCTAGCCTTAGCTGCACTAGCTCAAGCTGCTGAGTGTGGGCATGGTCTCAGTAGTTCAGATCAGATCCCATGCACTGCCAAAACCTCACGCAAGAGCAGCGTTGTAAAGCTGTGCACGGTAAGGGGCAAGGCTAATTCACATATTGGCTGTGAACCTCCAGGTTACCCAGATGCCACGTGATGACGAGCCCTTCAAGATGAATGTGCAGACGAGTGAGACTCAGGAGCAACCTGGGCATCCACCCAAGCCTCCCTCCAGTCACACTTCTATTGCTAGGGCTGCGGGTGCTGGCAAGGGCGGCGCAGAATCAGAGGCCGTGCTGAAAATGATCAATGCCCTGGCCAAGGAATTAGAGGTGAGAGAAAGGATGGGAGAGGGTGAATAAAGTGTGTGGTAGAGGGGTGGGTGGAATGTTATGTTTCTGCTCTTAAGTGCAAGCATGGAAATGCAAGCGTTGACTCTTCTGCGCACAAACAGGATCTGTAATGCGCCTCTGCTGCTTGTGAATGTGGTCACATTTGAACCTGCCTTACATGCTTTCTGGCAGGCAATGAAAGGCAACATGGACATGCTTGCCCATGCCGCAAACATTATGGCGGTGGGGAGAGAGACTGTGATTGTCCAGCCTGACGCCACACAGCAGGTAGGTCGCAGCTGCTGTCATTGGCAAAATGATGAAGGTGTCTGCAATTGTGACTTGTGACCTACAACAATTTGCTTTGCCAGCGAATCTGCTCCTCTATGCATCACCACCGTGATTTTTCACTCGACACAAAGTTGACAACTTGCGTCCACCTTGTTCACCACCACTTGCCTTGCCTGCTTGCAGGCTGGGAGCGTCTCCCCTGGCACACCCCCATGCAGCGACAAGGGCGTAGCCAGCCCTGCAAGTGCTGGAGTTGGCTTTTTGGCAGGTGATTCAAGTAGCTGGCGTTGGCAAAATCCTGCAGGGTAGGTACTGTAGAGCGCAAAGGTTGCAGTTCTTTGTCATGCGTGGTGCTAGCTCTCATCAGGCAGGTGCAGGCGCTTCCTGGTCATGAGCTGTTGCGTCCGCAGCATTTCTGTGACAAACATGTGGGTTTGGTTCGTGAAAGGCAAATCAGGGCCAATTGATTTGTGATAATTCATATCTGTACTATGTCCTGTCGTGCCAATCGTGTTCAGGCCACAAGGATTTGGAAGCAGGAGGAGAGGGAATTGATGCATCTAGAGGAGGGTCCAAGGCTTCTGGAATTGGCGCTGGTGCTGCTGGTCTGATTTATGGCAAGGAGCCTGCAAACCACAGGGGTGCCCTGTCTCGCCTCATCAAGATGCTGGGCGGGCAGGTGGGACGTAAGATGGTACTGTGCAGAGCAGCTTGCTCGGTTTCTCTTACCTGGTCATGCTTGTTGACCTTTGCCTCCCTCTTCATTCATGCATGTGTGCACTGGCAAACGTGTCGCGTTGTGCTTAGTTCTGCATTGCTCTGTAAACTTGATTTTTACGCTGGTAATGGGAGGCAGAAGGGGAATTTAACGCCATTGCGTACATTTCTTGCAAAACAGCAGTCACTTGCTCATGCAAGGTCTTATAATCACAAACACACACAAATATACATGCACATACACACTTAAACGTGCGCGCACGCACGCCCACACGCACACACACACACACAGGCAATGCCCCTCAAGCAATTTCACAAACCTGTCCATGAAACGCCCGTACTCACACAGGCTGTGCAGCACAAGATGAACTGGTTTGACCCAGAAGTACTGAACCGCATCGCCCAGCGCATGGGTACAGTTGATGCTCTGCTCAAGTCCCCATTGCTGCAAGTGGCCAAAGCAGGCACGGGACCTCTGCAGCCAGATGGACGAGAGCTGGAGGGGCAGCTGCGCAAGTGCGTGCAAGCATCACGTATTTTTGCTCCTTCTAGCCTTTAATGTACACTAATTAGCTGTAAGCTTGCGCTCGTTCTTTAAATCCATACTTTATCTGTATGTGCAAACATCATTGATGTGTGGCTTATGGTCATTGACTCATTGTAGTTAGGAAAGTATGCCCAAAATTGCCATTCTGGAGGCCGCTGCAGCTTGCAGCTGTGCTTGATTGCCACTGCTTATGCTGCTTGTGTGCAAGGCAGATAGGTTAAAAGGCTTATTGCCTCTTAATAGTGTACATGTTTTGTGAATTCCACTTTGCGCCCATTTTCTTACCCGTTTCTTAAAATGTGTGTATGGAATTCTGCCAATACCTAGTTGCAACTATGTCCCACCCTTTTGGTAATCCTTTATAGCACTTACATATTTTTTGCAGGTTGAATAAAGAGATCCGCCTGATAAAGGAAAACCAAGCTGCCCCGCCCACCTTCACGGGCGGCCTGAAGGATAACACCAGTGGCGACTATGCAATGCTGGCAGGAAAGCCAGTGCTAGGCTACAGGTATGATTTCGAAGCAGACAACTAACATTTGCCTGCACCTTGGTCGTGTTTGCAGATGAGTGCACTTCTGCTGAACAACAGTCCCAAACATACACACACGCCTTACAAATTGCACACGTATCTAAATTCTAAATTCACACACACATACACACACGTGTGCACGCTCACACACACACACACACACACAATCTCACACACATGCATAGGTGCATGGCCTGTGACCGTCCCTTAGACAAATTGGACGATCGGCCAGGACCGTACATCCCGAACGCCCAAATGCCTTTGAAAGCACCTATAGGCATGTCTCAGGCTGGAGGAATTGGCATGCAGCGCATACCTGGCGGTACAACATCCTCTTTGAGCCCTGAGTCCTCTCAGGTCAGAGAAGGGAGGTTGGGAGGATGAGTCATATTAAAATGTGGGGGATTGGAGTAGAGAATGGTTTACATGCCTGCGCTGTGCACATGCTTTGCTGCCCTTCTTTATTACACACCACAAGTTTTATTTATAGAATATACACCTCCATGCACCTTGTCTTGGGTACCCTTGTTAGGTATGCGTATGCTGAACGTGTTTCTACCCCAACATGCAGTGAAGTTATGAAAGTGTTTCTGCCCCCAGCATGTGCATCGAAATTAGGAATAAGAAATAAGTAACTCCTTGCCTTTTGCTGCACAAGATGTATGAACCCAATTATCTACTTACAGTCAGTGTTGTGCACATACGGCGTCAATCAGAAATGACACCGTTAATTACGGTGCTTAAATGACGTCTACGTCACATAACCGTAATTAACGGTGAAATTCATACTGACGGTCAGAAATCGTAAGTAACGGTGCAGTGTCAGGTACTCAGTGGCTCAGAGTGCCAACTCAAGCTCAAGCTCAAGGGGCGCTCTCAGCGCCCCGATTTTCCCACAACAACATTTGCGATATACATATAAAATGTCCTCCGGAAATCAGGCCAAGAGGGCTCGTGTGGCCCTGAGTCAGTTGAGCCTGGCCCGGCCTGGCCAGCTGCTGACGGTTTCCCACCGTAAATAACTAATTCCTGACGGTTTCCCACCGTAAATAACTGTAAAGCCGACCGTCAGACGTCAAAAATTAAAATCGCTGTAAATTACGCCTGATGATTAGTTTCTGACGGTCAAAACCGTAAAGCACGCCTGACCGTCAAACGACGGTTGACGGCGTCAACCGTAAAGTGCACAACACTGCTTACAGTACGCTGCTGCTACCGTTGTTCAATGCAGCAGAGATTGCAGGGCGGGAAAAAAGCAGGGCCCACAGATCCAGACAAGAGAGGACCTCAAAACTGGTGAGCGTTGCGCGCCCTGCTGCACCCGAGCCTTGCAGTACTGTTGTTGTACGTTTTTGATGCTATTCAGCGCACAGGGTGCAATTAAAAATCCAGCTTTACCTTGGACTTGACCTGACAGTCGCTGCAGTAGAGTTGGTGCCTAAACTCATAGCGGAGCTTCCCTTTGCAGTTTTTAAAACATTGACGTGCACATGCATCAGCGCGACCTGTTGCACGCTTGCCCAGCTGAATGTTACAGTTGCAATATGTACGACTTGATGGTGCAGTATAATATGTAACATGTCAATTTGAGGAGCCAATCCACCCGAAATAGGGATGAGCATGCTTATCAATAACGGCTATAGTATAACTGTTGCACTGTCAGACAGTCTCAGGCAAGTTTAAACAACTTCATGAAACAACCCCAAAAGAGGCCCTCACAACATGTACTCCCTCACAAACACATTTCCAGGTACAACGAGACCCATGAATCTGCAGGACGTGCTGCAGAGGGACTACCCTCGCAAGATGTGGGGCCCAAGCTGCCACCTGGTGGATGGAGAGGCAATTCCGCATCACCGGTAAGAAGAACGAAGCCCTGTTCTCAGCTGCATGTGCATGTGTCTGATTGTGTGCAGATTTGTTGATGCATGGGTGCGCTCCTGTGTGTCCTGTCTTGTCTGATGCAAATGAGAAGGGCTGATCATCTCAAAAGCGACGCAATACACATACAATTCTGTTGTGGGGCATTTCAAACGTGTGCTGTACACTGCGGAATGAGAGGGGACCGGCCTACCACAATCAAGGATCACCTGCCTCGATAGTCTAGCAACATGTGAAAACAGGCCTGTCCTTATGACCTCCTCAGTAGCCCTGGTCAACGTATACTGTTTTGCATTCCGTCGTTGAGCACAAACAACTAAGTCCTTACTGTCCTTACTACCTGCTGCTTCCACCTGCAGCAGCTCCTGCCTTACCCTAACAAATCAACCCTGCCAGACATCAGCAGCAGCAGGCGCGCCTCTTCACCTCCACGACCAACCTCAATGCAATCTGCGGCATCCCCACAGGCATTTCCTACAACGAACCAACCACCCACAAAAACTTATGAAACAGCAGCTGAAGGCTCAGACTCTGCCGACCACGCACAATTGCAAGCAAGCATGCTCCCAACCTTGTAAGAGATTATGGGTGAATGTAGGTGTGCTCTGCCCTTCGCTTTGTGTATTCCTTCCATTTGCAAGGATGGCTCATAGAAAAAGTACGACGTTAGAAAGCTCTACCGTGGTCGCCATTGGAAGTACTTGCACTATTTGTACAGGGGCCACACATGTCCATAAGGTAATTCTTGAGATCCTTTTGAAACTTCTGTCTTGCACTATATTTAGTAAGGAGTTTAAGAATCATGTCCTGGTCGAGATAGACACTTTTCATGTAAGCTGGACTAGTTTAAGCAACCCGACACTTGGGACTAATTTGTAGTGTATCTTTGTCTGGGTGGTATTTGTATGCTAGCTAGCATAGTATTCTGCTTTTTAATTGTACCTTTTAAAATGGCAATAGATGGTACTGGATTACAGCCAAATTGGCTCCTTGAAACCTGCTGGCGAACAATATCCCAACCTAAAGAGTTGGAAGGGGAAGGGGGGGCACAAAGTAGATTTTTGATTGGTACCGTCCTAGCTTGATCCCAAACGCCCACAAACAAGATATTTGCAGCTTGCCTCCGTAATGTACAAGATACGCTGATGATCCACGGAACCTCTCAAGCGGCTGTAGTGTCAACATTTCAGCAAATGAATGCTTCAAGCTTCTGAATGACTCCGATCTTGGCAACATCAGGCCTACCGCGTTCAAAACAATTACAGTGCCCGATTGGACCCTTGTTACTAACTGTCAATAAATGGTTACAGTGGGGGGTGACCTTCAGCCAGTTCTTTGGCGGAACGGCTGCTGACTGGTCTCAACACGCCACAAAATAATTCTTGTTAAAGCTTAGTATTAGCTTAACACCGGGTTCATCAATGAAAAGAGCCTTTCCAAATTTGCCATTTTCCAATACACATACCCACAAGCAAGGCCTGAGTGAAGGAAAAATACAAATGAGAGTACTCACAAGCAAGGCCTGAGTGAAGGAAAAATACAAATGAGAGTACTTTCTGACTCGTGGGCAGTATGGTATTGGTGCCTTTACATGCAAAACACCGTGACGGAGCGAACTACACTGCAATAGAGGCAGGCACATGCATAAAAGCACTTTTTTTAACACCAGATTTACGACTCAGTTGACTTTCTTTGTTGGGCTCTGACTAAGCTGTAAGATTTTATGTACATAATTCAACCCCTGTTTGCAGCTTGGATAATACATGAGTATAATCTACAAAAAGAGACAAGTGAGTATTTGCAGCTACCAAGCCGATACATATTTTTTTATACATAGGTAACAACGATTGTTTACATGCAAATCGTGTGTCACAAGTCACCCTCTTCAATTTCTGGCCCAGGCTTTTTATTCACGGCCACGGCTTTGCGTGTCTCTTCCACCTCTCTGCCTCTTTTTCTTGCCTGGGACACGGCAGAGGCCTGCAGCAGAGTGTACAAACACGCAAGCTGATCTCAGCTTGGTGACCTATTGGCACACTCAGGTTGAGCAGGAAGATGTGCCCAGGGAACCCCAGTGGCAGTTTCATAATGTGAGGATGGCCACAGACTTAATCATTTGGTGCACAAGGTTTTCAATGCCAATTCTGGGAACAAACACTCTGAGGACGCCACACCAATGTGATATCACAGCAGAGACACAGGTAACAGCCGTTCATATGCAAGCGACATCCTCTGCATCACACCTTCATACCTGCATCAGCGCTGCGCGCGACGACGGATGTCTACTTTGGCCCCCTCCACCACTCTGGACTCCTCCTGCAGCCCCTCCCACTTCTGATGGACCCTTCGCAGGTAATGTGCCTGCTGCTGCCCTTGCTGTTGCTGCTGCTGCTGCCGCTTCTGCTGCCGAGGGCTGAAATGGTGGTGCAGTAGCAGCACCACCAGAAGCTCCGCCCTTTTTCGCCATTGTCAGCTTGCTCGCCCCTACTGAAGATCCCCTCCCCGTGCTCATCCAGGGTGAGGAGTGGCCTTGAGTAGGCTGTGTGTGCACGTGCGCGCGTGAGTGTGCATGTGTGTATTTGTGTGTGTTTGTGCGCGCATGCCTTACCATGTGTGCCTAAACGTGTTTGCGTGTGCGCGCTTACACACTACAGTAGCAAATTACCTTGGAAGCTGCTGCTGGGGCGATGAATTGCAGTTCAGATGCCTTTCTAAAGCCTCCCATTACTTTCGTACCCCCTGGTACGGCTGCCGTCCCCCCACCACTCTGCTTGCGTGCATTTGCCACACTCTCCTGCAAAAATGCACATGTCGGTTTCACGATTGCAGGCAATGCTTCAGGACCGTTGGTGACGATTCAGAGGAGCAGTCAGTTAGGCGTGTGAGCATGCCCCTCAAACTTGCATGCCGCAAAGGCAACCAGGCATTCAACGTTGATCCGCCTAATCACTTCTCTTTTCCACTTTGAGTCTGAAGCTAACGACAGAACTGCAAGATGACTCAGGCGCCTCGAAAATTGGGCAGCAGAGTCACAAGAAAACTGCAGAGTTGATGCAGAAAACCAGTGGAACAGAGTTGATGCCGCCTAGCAGCACCAGAAACTGCAGCAGCTCCAAGACGCGTAGGCTGGCCCCCTAGCGCAGCACTGGCAGCTCGCCTTGCCGCAGCAGCAGAGCGAGCCCAACAAACAACATGTGTCCCTTCCTTGTCCATCTTTAATACAACTGAATTTCCCCTGCCTACTGAACGAGCCGAAGATTTTGGGAGTGTCAACAAGCCACTATGTAATCGAGTTAATGGCCTTTGGTGGCCATTAACGCCTCTTCTTTTGCATCATTTAAGTAGTGCTTCAGCATGAATTGGGTAGCCGAAACAGTACATACAAACATACAGCGTATTTTGATACGCCGTATTACCAGTACCGGTACAGTATTTGGATATTCCTGACCGTATTTGTATCCGTATGACCGTATGCGGTTTGTTGCCGACCGTGTATGGTCCGTATTTGAACGTATATGGACGCTGTTGTGTATGAACGTATTTCCAGGTGGTACACTCCAGACTTTGGTTCAATTCCCAGCAGATGCAGTCCCTTTTGCTCTTTTTGGTCAATTTTCTTCTTCTTGCGCCTCTTCTTACTGAGCTTTTCCTTTGCTTCCCTTTTCTATAAATGCATGTACCGTAGAGACGTTATATCACCGCATACCGCAAACGTTTCTGACCCCCTCGCGGTGTGTCGTGAGCAATTGAGCACAAAGACCTTTGCAACATTCTCCAAGGAGCCTCTGTTACTCTTCACATCATCCTTTTGGGTGTGGGCGGCACCATCTACAGCACTCACACTCTTAAGCCTTTCAAGGAACTGGGTCTCGATTCTCAAAGAGCTAAAAAGCTTGCCTCCAAGCTCCATGTGCACTCTGTGAACTTTGCTGCTAAACTTGTCCATACCAGACGTGTCCTTTCCAGTACTATTCTCAACTCTCATCAGGAGCCAGTTTCAGGCCAAGCCTGCAACCCTCCTGATCCCCATTATTTTTCCTTTCCTCTTTGCGGTGGAGGAGCTTTACGGTACTCAGTACCAAAGTGGCTCCTTTTCCTTAATTAATGTGGGGAGTGGTTTTCACTGCCTGCATAGTATTTCTTTCTTTTCTTTCTTTCGTGAGCAATTGAATAACTCAGTTACAAGGGCCTTGCAAAGCTTGCATTGAGATTAATTTATTAGTCCTGAATGGGGACAGGCCAAGAAAGCCTCCCAAGTCGCCCCTCATGGCCCCCAAAAGGGACAAACAGCTTGGGAGGCTGGCCTTCTTTTAGGGAGGATAGACACCAAGGGAAAGGGCGTCTTCAATCCCTTCACATGCGCACGCACGCACACGTACGCGCGCGAACACACACACACACCCAAACACACACGTACCCACACGCACACACGTACCCGCACACACGTAAGCGCACACACACAAGCACACAACGCATGCACACACATACATACACAATTGTATACATACGCATGCACGTACACAACGCACGCACACAAATACGTGCATGCAAACACATACGCACACACACACACTTATGCACGCACACACACACATATGCACAAGTACACAACGCATGCACGCATATACGTACACAACCGTACACACACGCATGCACGTACACAACGCACGCAACACACGCACGTACGCGCTTGCACGCACACATGCGCACGCATGCACGCGCACACGCGCACACGCGCGTGCATACGCATGTACGTGCATAGGCTGCATTGGGGCAAATAATTAGATTGTGTGCCCCTCGCATAGCTCGCATTGGGGTTTTATTCAAAAGTCGCATTGGCCACAAGTCTCTACGGTAACTGCATAAAATAAATGTTCTAAATGGTGGTGTGGTAGTTGAACCTGTTTTTGCAGTAAAAGATCATCTTTCGGCCTTTTTGGCTTAAAGCAGGCCTAGCTCCCTAACCATTCATTTTTGGGTACAAACATGCTCAGCCTACAAAGAGCTACAAAATGATTATGAGAAAAACCATTTCCCCCCATATACAGTACATACGAAAATACGGCGTATATATGGTATACAGTACTGACACTGGTTTTTTGCGAGCGGTTATAAATTATTTGGGATCCTTGCAAAATAAATGCAAAAGAAAGTTTTTCCAGAGCTCGCAATATTTTAATTTGTAGCGTGGTGAAAGTTACTATTAATGCGGTATTTTAAGGTGCTCGTAGTGAAACCCTTGTTCCAAAGGTAAGGCGACTACACAGCTGCCCAGGCCTTAGTTGGGGCTGAGCAGCGGAGTTGCTTACAAGCATAATCCTCGCTGGCCCTGTCAGAGGACAAATGGTGGGCAGACCCAAGCACACAACCTTTGAAGGGGTGCAAATCTCCATCCAGGATAGAAGCATGCGTGGTAGAGAAGTAACTCCAGGTTGCAGCAGGCAGCCTTTGATACCAGTAGAAGTTGCAGCGCAGCTTCAGCTTCAGTAGCAGCTGGAGCAATGCACGCAGTCCCCCAAAAAACCGCGCAAGTTTGCAATTTTTTATAATTGTTCAGACTGTAATGCTCGCAAATGATTTATTGCAACTATTTTGGCACCTCACAAAATATTGGACTCACGGAGCAGTACGGTATACGGCGTTAAACACCGTATATGAACATCCCATATATAAGGTTCTGGCCAACCCTAAGCATGAGCAAAAAACAGCCAGACACTGCTAGAAAAAATGGCGAAGGAAGTTCTTAAGAGCCCATGGGCCTACAAACGAGTTTCAGACTCATTGGTTGGAGCAAATTTCCTCTGAGGGATTGCTCAAGCGCCAGAATCGACTGAATGATGGGGGGAATAAAAAGACTAGTCCAGACAATACATCTGTGGACCTGTGCTACATTTGCCCTCCTCTAGTGCAAGAAACAGATTGTCAATGAGACCAGCAAGCCCCGGAGTTTAAAGCCCCCATTACAGGAATTTTTGTGTGCCTATGCAGACGCTTCCTCAGCGCCTATGCAAATGCTTCCTCGGCACTTACAATTAACGGACATACACCATATGCTGGCGATCTCGGATGGCACAACGAATTTGACGTGAGAGCTCAATTCCTCGAGCCGCCAGAAATGGGTTTGTCAAGAACACATTCTTAAACAAAAACTGGTCCATACCCACCCAGGTAAGCAAACACATACACTCACAGCGCACAGCCCTAAAGGCCATCAAAAGTACGCACCTGTTCGCCATCAAGCCATCCCATATCATCCTTGTCGTCTCCTGCATGAGCGGTGGAAGGAGCATCAGCTTTGCTGCCACGCTTCTGCCCAGCACTACCAGCTTTGCCCCCCTGCCCTCCGCTTCCCTTCCCTTTACCAGCGTTTCTGGCCTTTGCTTTGCTCCCTTTGGCAGACACCACCGTGGGCTCAGCAGGGGCAAGTTCAGGGTGAAGCCTAAACCTGTGATTTCACACATTTTAGACAGGTGGTGAATTGCATGGGCACCGTGCTGAGTCATGACAACCACAAGGTTGGGCTTGGCAGGGGAACAATCACATGATTGGGCGCAGCAGGGGCAAAACCAAACAATAAGCCTGAACGCAATGAACGTGGGTATCTAGATAATGGGTGGGGTAGGCCAGATTCGGGTAATGCATTGTACAAGTGTTTTTCATTAAGAAATACAAATATATTTAAACAAGAGATGCAAATGACAAGAGGGAGTTAACCAAGCTTCACAATGAAAAACATGGCAGCACTTAACGAATGGGTGTGCGTGCCTGTGGGTTCAGCGTGACATGCTGCGCAAGGGCATATTATGCAGTAAACATCTCAAACCACCACAACCCTGCAGTCTCTCACCGTCTAATTCACCAGACACCTATTGCAAACCTGCATACAAAAGAACAACAGCCTGCTCTGAACCTGCTCTGAACCTCACATTACTATGCATGTGACCCTTTCCCAAAAACCACCAACCGTAAAGCGCCTCAAGGGCATCCTCTCCCAAGGTTGGCAACTCCATCACATACCTGCAATTATTACACCGCTGCCCACACTCAGCCTTCCCCTCTAAGGCACCTGTAGCCACTTGCGCCCCCCCCCTCCCTCTCCCTCCGCTGCCACTGCCACGCACACCTCCTCGCCCCCCAGCTGCGACTGACACAGCAGACAAAGTTGGTCCAGCACGCTTTGCTCCTAGAGCACTTACACCCACGCCCCCAGCCCTGCCGCTTGCGTCTGTGCTGGATATCTGCAAGGAGTCCTCCTGGCCACTAGTTCCTGGCCGAGGGTTGCCCCTGAGCATGGTTTGGCGGGTGTCGTTGTCTCCAAAATACTCCAGCAGCATGTCGTGCCTGTGGGTGGCCAGCAGTGGGTGCCGATTTGTGTGTGTATATGTGTGTGTGGTATATTGTGCTCTGTCTGTGAGTGTGCAGCAGATATAGGATACCGTACCTTAGCGTACTCATCCCGCACCCCAAATTTCAGAAATACTTAGTAGATCCCGCACCTTCCCGCAACCCCAGAATGTATATTTTTGCCCTTCTTGCATCCACCCCGCAGGGCCTTTAGCCCTGTTCAGCACCAATAAGCTTTACAAGCAACCTCAATGAAAGAGAAAACTTCAAAAGGGCAAAGGCAGGAAACATGCTGTTTGCATGTAAATTTGCCCTCGGTTCTGCTATTGCCCAGAATCTCATGGTTTGCTTCCTCTTCCTCTAGCCACTATCACTGCTGCTGTTGCTGCTGCTGCTTGTGCTGATGGCGTTGCTTGGGTGCGGGCAGCCTTGGTGCATGACCTCGTTGACCCGGAAAGGGTTAATTTCACCAACCCCGCAGGGTCAAAATAAATATATTATAAAATACTGCAGGTATGGTAAGCACTAATTACCCTGTTTCAGGTCACAAGAACATTGTATCAGGCAATGCAAGAGCGTGTCACTCTCAATTCCAGCACGCCACTAACGTGCACAAACCGTAAAGGATGAGAGCCACACGCTTTCAAATCAATGAGCACAAGCTGCACACACGGACACGCGTGCACACACATACACACACCTGCACCGTACTGTTTCTTCACAGTAGTCCCGCATGTGCTGCAAAAGCTCCACCCCAGAAGTGTAAGAGGATCGTGAGCCTGTTGTCAGTGCCAAGCGGTGGGTCTACTAGAATCACATCTGCAACCCACAATTGAACATGCAAAGAAGAAACACCAATTCCTGCCATCAAGCATCCACGCTCAAGTCAATTTTCGAAAGCCAAAACCAAAGGTGACCGTCTACAAGCAGTGCAATAAAAAGCAAGTAAGTCGGGAGAGCAGCTCAAAACAAAGTTTGCAAAGCAAACATTCTCTCAAGAGCAGCACTTTTCAGCAAACAGGCTGGAAGGGAGTACTACAAGAAAGCAGTGTGCTTTTGACATTGTGCGGTTTGGTAGCCCTTTTGGGGTGGAGGAGCAATTGCTGGTAGCCCTTTTTTTGGCTGTCATAGGTGGTTATATATCAGGATCTGCAAGATGAAGCACACCTGATGACCTGACTACATTGGAGCACTTACCCATGCGCAGCATGTTGAGGATGCGAGGGCAGTCCCTGCGTGCGTAGAACACCAGGCACTCGGAATGAAGGCCGTCACGACCAGCACGCCCTGCCTCCTGAGTGTATATGTGTTTATGTGTGTATGTGTATATGTGTGAGTGTGTATGTGTGTGTGTATGTGTATGGGTGCGCACTTGTGCAGGAGTGCAAGAGTTGTCCAAACCTAAGAAGGAAGTTCCTCGTGTGCTTGTACCTTGATGACCTTTGTCCTCGACTTTGTGGTCAGCCATGACAAGGAGAATTTTAACGCATTCTATCAACATGAGTACTCGTGCAACCTTCTGTATTTGTGTGCCGACCCATTTGATCACACCCAGCCCCTTTTGTTCTGTGCGAGATGTCATGGCACAAAATTGTACAGCAACATGCGTGTTTCTTAGCAGCAAACATGCGCACCTGGAAGTAGCCCTCCATGCTCTTGCTCAACGTGTAGTGCACCACAAAACGCACGTCAGGCTTGTCAATGCCCATGCCAAAAGCGATGGTGGACACGATGACTTGGAGGACTCCACGCTGCCAGTCCTCTTGAATCTGTGCAGCAGGCAGGCACGCAAAAGTGCACGATTCACTTATTTGAAATGCAGTTTGATGAGACCTATTCATTGCAGTTGCCTGCGCTGTCATTGGGTCGTGGTTGTGCTAGGTTTGATGACAAATGATTGTGGAAGAAAGGAAGCTGGAATACCGGAGTTTTGCTACTTTTCTGTCAAGAAAAGAGCTGCCAAGGCTCTGTCGGTTACGCACAGGTATCACGATTGTGTGAATTCAGGGCCACCAAAAGCGACTGAGCTGAAAAGCAAGAACACATGTGTGCACAAACACAAACACACCTACACCACACACCTTCATGCGCTGCTTGGGCGTCATACCAGCGTGGTAGTGACTGCTCTTCACTCCTCCTAATTCAGCTAGGCCCCTGGACAACGCACCAGATTGTGAACGTTAGCGCTTTCAGACACAAGCGTACGCAGACCTGGAGATCTGATGCCACTAGGCAAAGCACATGCAAATCACACGGCTTGCAGAAAGTAGCCGAGCCGCTGCATCATGCGTCTGCTGACTCGCTCACACTCATCCTGTACAGAAAGCAGATGAGCCAATAAATCTTGTAAGTCCCCACTGACTCCCTCACACTCACCCCTTACAGGAAGCAGGAGGGTTAATGATTCACGCACGCACATCCTAAATTGCTCACATTTGGTCCTTTCAAGAAGCAGGAGAGCCAAAGAATCATGCACACACTTGCTGACCAATGATACTTGTATGTACCTACTAACACGCTCACACTCACCCCTCACAGGAAGCAGGTGGGCCAATAACTATTGTGTGTGCCTACTGACATGCACACAGGATCATGCACGCATCAGCCTACTCGCTCGCGCTCATCCCCTTCCAGAAGCAGAAGGGCCATTGAATCATGCACACCTGCTGACTTGCTTGCACTCATCCCTTTCCAGAAGCAGAAGGGCCATGGAATCATGCACGCACCTGCTGACTTGCTTGCACTCATCCCTTTCCAGAAGCAGAAGGGCCATTGAATCATGCACGCACCTGCTGACTTGCTCGCACTCATCCCTAGACAGGCAGTACACAATGCCACAAGGCAGTGAAGTCCGTTGCTGCTGTATGCCTGGTCTGTGACTTAAGGGTGCCCTTTGATGCTGCTGTGGCTGCTGTTGTTGTGGCGCTGGCCGACCCTCCTGTGCAACGGCCTGTATACATAGGTCACGCTTACACTGTATACTTAAGTCACGCTTACACTGTATACATAGGTCACGCTTACACTGTATACATAGGTCACGCTTACACTGTATACTTAAGTCACGCTTACACTGTATACATAAGTCACGCTTACACTGTATACATAGGTCACGCTTACACTGTATACATAGGTCACGCTTACACTGTATACATAGGTCACGCTTACACTGTATACATAGGTCACGCTTACACTGTATACATAAGTCACGCTTACACTGTATACATAGGTCACGCTTACACTGTATACATAAGTCACGCTTACACTGTATACATAGGTCACGCTTGTACGATCGTTAGCACACTTACGAAGGCTAGCGCACTTGCATACATACACATGCTCACACGCATATACCAAACATCCTCCCTCCTGTGCAGTGGCCTACACAAGTCAGGGTTGTGCAATGGCTAGCGCACGCACACACACGCGCACACACATAAACACCCATGCACACAACACACACATACATACGCATACCACATGTACACATGTACACAATTTTTGCAGTGGTCTACATAGATCAAGGTTTTGCAACGGCAAATGCTCTGTTTTGTTTTGTGTTGAGATCCAGATTGTAAATGACCCGGGCCACTGAAACTTTTATGGCAGCGAGCTGTGCAAAAGTTTTATCGACTGCCCAGCTTTCATAAATAGAAAATATTTTGGGTGATATGGTTGGCCAAAGTGGCAGGAGCATGAAGGTTGTTCCCCCTTTGTTAAGATGAAGCTACAAAAGAAAAAAGATAAGAAATAGAAAAACTATGCAGGCAGTGTTTGACCACTTCCCACATTATTTTTTAACTATCAGTGACGCATACCATAATTGCTCTGGCTGGCCTGGCTTTTCTTGTTTTCAGCAAATCCCCAGTACGGCCATCAAATAATTGCATTTTACCAGGGAATTCAGATTAAATAACCAGTTTTACAACGTGCTCCTTACAAGTTATTGAATACAAAGCTTCGTGAAGCTTTAAGAACAACAAAGTATGCACACGTACAAACAATGTACACATTCATACAAACACACAAGCGCACGCACGCACGCACACACACGCACACCTGTGCCAGCTTATTTTGCTCCTGGATGTAGTCCACCAGCGAGGCAAGCGGCTGCGGTCGCCCCTGTTCGTCCACACCATACTGCTTGGGGCGCACAGAGAACATTAGGTTGGGACGGAAAAAGCCCACCTGAGAGGTTTAAGATTGCCAAGGAGGTTGTATAATTTTGAATGTGTGTATGTGTGTGTGTGTGTGTGTGTTTATTTTATGCAGTGGAGGTGTTGTGTGTGTGTGTGTCCTCACACAAATCATGTGACCAAGGGGCCGAATCTGCAAGTCAGGGTCGAACGTTGGCTGGCTTTGCTTTTAAATAACATTCCCAACAGGATTGCAGACTGTGCAGGCTTAAAGATAATCTCCAGCCTCCACTCAAATTAGACAAACGGCTCTTTACCTTATTTTGCCAAATTGCCTGTGCTGTGTGCCAATTTGCCTGTTTTGTGCATCAGGCTTTCTGCAACCTGTGCAGAATGCACTGCTGTGATCACCTTGAAGCGAACGGCACGATCGGAAATGCCCAGAGTTGAGAGGACGTCATCAGCAACGCGCTGGGTAGCCGTGGCTGTGACAGCTGTGATGGGTACGTCAGGGAAATTATTCTGCAGGTGGAAGTTTAAGAGGCTCAGTGGGAGGTGAAGAGGTGAGGTTGAAAGGGGTAAAGAGGTTGTAAAGGTTGACCAATTTGAAAGGAAGGAAAGACTAGGGAATTATAAAAGAGACATATTTTGAGGAATCCTCTTCTACATAGTTGTACAGTGAATCTTTGTGTCAGCAGACCTCTCTTTTCCCTTTGTGTAATGCTGCACACCATAACTGAATACAGGAGTGAGATTAGAAGGTACCCTGCTACAGGGAATGAGGAGGGGAGCACCCTCCAGTTCAAGATTTTCAGAGTGTTTGGAAGGTTTGGGTGATCAAAGATGGGGATGCTCACAATGCGTCTCCCAAGATCAATTTATTCCTATGCGATACTTTTCTTGACCTTGTCACAAAAGCAAGCCAGCGCATTCCAGCTAACCTGTTTGCCCTTCGTAGTACGCATACAGCTTTAAGGTTGCGCATGCGCTGCTCTTACCTGGATAACACGGCCTAGCTCCCTGTAATCAGGCCTGAAGTCATGGCCCCAAGTGCTCACGCAGTGTGCCTGCAGTGCATCACAGTGCGTATCACACACAGTGTTAGTCTCAAACGCAGTGTTGTGCCTGCAGTGCATCACAGTGTGTATCACACAGCGTTTGTGCACAGTGCGTATCACAAATTGTTTGTGCACAGTGCAGTGCATCACAGTGCGTATCACACAGTGCGTATCACATCAAACGCAGTGTTGTGCCTGTGCACCCCACACAGTGTGGCTCTCACGCAGTGTTGTGCCTGCAGTGTTTTAAAGTGATGCACAGAACATGAGCGGTAAGCACAGTGCACTCTTCTTTTGAGTGCTTGAGGGTTAATGTGCAAAGAGCAGCGGGGAGCAAACGACGTTTTGTAAAAGCAGTCACGCCTCGAAACGCTCAACCAACACTAGCCACTGGTCATTGTAATTGCCAGGATGCCTGTCCTGAGGGAATCACAAGGGTTCCTAACATCTCTGCATACCGACGACTACTATCCTCTTCCCTGAAAACTGCAAGGAGTGCATCCACGATGCACGTGCCACCTGTGCATCTTTGCAATCTCTTGCTTTGAGGGTCCCAACTGAAAAGGTGTTTATCCTCAGGACGTTGCTGAGCAATTGAGTTTGGTCCACCACCAAAACTAACAAAACAATGGGCAACGCCCTTTGATCTTTGAGCTCAGCAACACACAAGCAGGTTTCTGAAAACAAAAAGATACAATGTTTAAAGATATTATTCGCAAAAAGATACGTATTATCCAAAAGCTATGATGACTTCCTTTTGTTCATTGTGTACCAAGCAGCAGACGCTAGCAGTCATTATGCTAGCAATCATCATCAGTCATCAATTGCAGGCATGCAAGCCCTACATGTAGGTATGCAGATAATAGCGCTCACGTCACTGATTGCGATGTTAGGGACGCTTCCTGTTCAAAAAATAGAGCCAAAAACAGACACACACACAGAGAGAGAAAGAGAGAGAGAGAGAGAGAGAGAGAGAGAGAGAGAGAGAGAGAGAGAGAGAGAGAGAGAGATAGAGAGAGAGAGAGAGAGAGAGAGAGAGAGAGAGAGAGATAGAGAGAGAGAGTGAGAGTGAGAGTGAGAGAGTGAGAGAGAGAGAGAGAGTGTGTGTGAGAGAGAGCACACTTCCCACGCTTATGCACTTGAAGCGTCAAGGACATGGCTGTGCTCCACTTACGTGTGTGCATCACAGGTGTGTAGCATCACTGGAACACGCTCACCTCATCGATGACAATGCGTGCCAGACGCCCACGTGCCTGAAGTGCCTGTAGCATCTGCCTTAACGAGTTGCCTTTCACCAGCTGCTCCGGCGTGACGTACCTGAAAAACATGCAAGAGCAGGGTTGGTTGGTGACTTGTAACTTGTGAGTCATGAGCTTCTGAGCTGTGAGCCGGAGTTGACGTGACTGATTTGTGGCTTAAAAAACATGTGTGGTATACATGCTACCTCTATGCACGCCACATACTACACTTTCTAATTCATCTGTTGCTGCAGCGGGGTGTAGCTGGGTGTTTTGGTTCCACCAAACTAATGATTTGGCATTCAAAGACAAAGATTTGTTCAGCACAGTCCGAATAGCAACTCATTCCATGCATCGTTTTTTCTTGCAGACAGTATAAAAAGAGATGAGCGGTGATCTCTACCCTGTTTTTTGTGTGGGATTTGTTTATTTCTTACCCAGTTATAACCGCCTAACACACACACACACACAATAATGCAGTTGTGCAATAAGTTTTCATCTCAGGGCCTACTCAGCTTATAGCGTGAAGGGGAGGAAAGCAGGTAAGACGGCGTACACAGTTGGTGTGAGGCTTTGCAGTTGGTGGAGGATGGGGCCATATGTATACTCACAGGAGTTTGCACGTTGGCGATTGCTTGTTCAGCTCACGGAAGACGCACACCGCCTCAGCCTTGGACTGCTGGGAGTTGAGATAAGCTGCAGGCACACACACGCCACCAGGGCGGCCACGACAAAGCGCCATGACCTGGGCAGCCAAATATGCACGCACACACAGCGTGCGATATCACGCATTAGTGCCACACAAAGCGTGGCTCACGGCACTTGCTTGCATGCGCGTGAACGGCGTGAGGATATGCATTAGTACAGGGATCCAGTATCTTGGGCATTGCAGGAAAGGCCATGATCAGGTTTCCGGACTATGTTTACAGAGTACCCATATGTACTTAAGGGCCTGCTAGCTCAGGGCACCTATTTCACCTGATCTTGCATTAGCGCCAGAAGTGGGCACACAACGACGGTCACCTGCCGCACGCATATATGTAGGAGAGCAGGGTCGAGGATTAAGGGGAAGCAGGGGAAAGGCAAGGTGGATATCAGTTTTATCAATTGAAAGGGTGCAGAGCAAGACCGGGTGGTTCAATTGAGCTCATACAAGCAAAAGGAGCTGCTTGATAGGAATGAGTCTAACAGGCAAAAGGAAAAAGGGAACAGGAAGGAAGCAGAGCAGGACGGAAGCAGAGCAGGACGGAAGCAGCTGAAACAGAGAGGCGAAACTCACAAATACCCACCCCGCGGGCCAAAACAGCAGGGAGCTGGTAGCACAGGCTTTTGCCACTTCCTGCATGGCACGTGTGTGTACCCTAGCTGACTTTACCCACCCTCATCCAGACAGGTTACGCTCAGCTGAAAGAAAACGAGCAAAGCAATACCAGTCCAAACGCCTGCCCGTGCTTTCATTGTAGATTTGCTTGAAATTGTGTGAACCAGCACATTCCAACACTCTGTCAGAAGGCAGGCAACGGAGCAACCAAGCAAGTAAGCACAAGCCATATTCCTGCATAGGTGTTACACAGCAAGCAACTGAGAGCCGACCCGAAGAGAGTTAAAGCTGAGCCACGTGTTCCAGTGTTTCATGAAAAGAGGGAGGCGTTAACATCTCACCTGTTGGCATGAGCACGAAGCAGTCCTGCCCGGATACCGCTGTTAGCATGACCTGTCGTTGCGAGTCCCTGAAGCTGGAGTTGCCGAAAACCCTGCATGACGATTGGGACAAGGGGTCAGGCTGGTGGAGTGCACAGCAAGTGCACAGCATGAGCACTCTTTGTCTGCAACTGAGCATGTGCGTAATCAACTAGTGACAAAAGAGTCAGCAGCATTAGATAGCAGGACTGAACCATGAGCGCTTGCAACAAGTTGTTGAGATCATTGTTGGGCACTAGGCACGGCCACATTCTCAAAACACTTCTATTGTGCATACCAGCTTAAATCCTTGTTCCACAACCTACAGCCCTACCTTGCATTTACCAAGTCTATCAACGAGCTGTTGTTGCCGGGCCGCGCGGTGGCCATTTCTTGAGTTGTGGGCGGTTGCTGCCAGCTGAGCTGCTGCTGCTGCTGCAAAGGCTGCTGCTTGGTGCTGGGCTGCAAAAACGCGGACACCATGGTCTGCTGCTGTGGGCGCTGAGTGGAGAGACTGGAGGTGCTGAGAGTGGGGGGGGGAGGGTGGCTAGTGGAGGCAAGGCCAACACCCCTGGCACCACCACCATCACCACCCTTGTCAAGAGCAAATGTGCGCTGTGCCTTTTTGCTCTGGTTGCTCGTGCTCAGGGAGCCTAGGGACATGGGCCGCTTTTTGGTAGGGGGCTCCTGTGTAGCAGGGGAAGTAAAGAGAGTGCTCGGTCGGACGAGGGACGTAATTTGGCTGCTTATCACAATACTTTAAGGACAACTGTGCACCACAGCGAGTTTGTTGTGGCAAATCAACTCAACCATTATGCTGTCCAAAGAGAGCTTCTAGCGTGAACATGTCACTCAAGTATGCGCATACGCACACATACGCACACACACACACTTGAATCACTGCCACCTCCTCCTCCTCCTCCTCCTCCTCCTCCTCCTCCTCCTCCTCCTCCTCCTCGTCATTGGCTTCTTCATTGTCTTCTTCATTCTCCACATCTGGGCACCCTATCAGCATGTCTAGGAACTCTTCTTGAAAGCTGTGCAATGTGTGAGAGAAAAGGTGCATTTGTGTGTGTGTGTGTGTGCATATGGATATGTAGTGTGGCTTAAGTGTGTGTATATGGAATAGCAAGGGGTATTGGCTTGGATTTTGACATTACATTTGTCTTTGCGCGCCTTAATTGTCTTACCTTGCACCAATATCCTCAGGCCCATCAAGCTCAGGGTGCTTCTGGAGTAGCTTGCATAATGCCTCTTGAACTGCTTCTTGCTCGTAACCCCAGGCTAGGCCAGCCTTCATGATTGGGTGCTGTACCATTTAAATTCTGTGACAAGCAAAGCCAAAAAAAGATTGCGGATCATAAACTTCCTGACCAGAATACGTCCTACAACAACCACGCGCGCACATGCACGCATATACACTGCACGTGCGCACAAACGCAAATTCACATACACACACACACACACACACACACACACACACACACACACACACACACACACACACACACACACACACACACACACACACACACACACACACACACACACACACACACACACACACACACA
>Ga0307942_1000514_pt1 | contig 27106 bp, 24 predicted proteins | sample OrgLakmetagen175_FD_201846 | JGI IMG/M metagenome (GOLD analysis project Ga0307942, IMG submission 201846) | Saline water microbial communities from Organic Lake, Antarctica - #175 | ecosystem: Environmental > Aquatic > Non-marine Saline and Alkaline > Saline | place: Antarctica: Organic Lake... | reverse complement strand
GGCACGCCACATGCCTGTTTCAGCCACCCTCGGAAAGACCGCTCTGGCGCAAGACGGCCGGGATGTGGGAAAAGATGGGCGCGCGGCTGTCGCTGGCGATGGCGGGCGGCGTGCTCGTCGTGGAGGCGACAAAGCGGGTGCAGGCGCCGGGCGGTCCGGGGCTGCGCGAGAAGGTGCGCAAGCCCCTCGGCGTGCTGGCCCCGCGCCCCGAGGCCAAGCCGGTCTGAGCCCTTTATCCCTTGCGCGAAATGCCGATCCTGCGCCCCACGCCCTCGGGCGTCGGCAGGCTGGCATGGGCCTGCGCCATCGCCGCGACCCGGGCCTGTACATCCTCGGGCATCGGCGCGACGCGCGGCCCGCCCAGATCGACATGCAGCGTCAGCCCTTCGCCGGTGGCGGCCAGCCAGCCGTCTTCGTGATAAAGCTCCTGGAACGAATGGAATCGCTTGGTGTCGTGATCGAGCAGGTGGAACGTGCTGTGCATCCGGTCGCCGAGTTTCACCTCGCGCAGATACCGGATGTGGAACTCGGCACTGAAGGTCGTGAGGTTGCGGCTCGCCACGTAGTCGGGGCCAAAGCCCATTTCGGCAAAGGCCTCATCGGCGCAGCGGTCGAACAGGACGGTGTAATAGCCCATGTTCATGTGACCGTTATAGTCGATCCAGCCCTCCTCGACCGTGTGAAAGCTGGACAGGAACGGCGCGGGATCGGACATGGCGAGGGCCTTCTCAAAGGGACTGCGGCGACATCGTTCTAGGGGAAGTCATGCCCGAATGGCAATGGTGGCCCGAGCGGGATGTCACATGCCACGCGATTTCGTGATTTGGCGGTGTGTGGTCGGGTCGTGTACCGTCGTAAACATATCGGGGAGGGGTCGATGACGCGACTGACACGACGCTATGTGGTGACGACGGCGGGGGTGCTCGTTCTGGGTGCGGGCGCGGCCTACGCGGCGCAACGGTTTTTCGGCGGCTTCGAAGAACTGACAGCCGCACCGGTCTATGCGCCGGACGGCGTGGCGCTCGGGGGCACGGATCCGGTCGCCTATTTCGTCGACAACCGGCCGGTGCAGGGCAAGGCGCGGCATGCGTTCGAGTGGAACGGTGCGACATGGCATTTCGCAACCGCGCAGAACCGTGACAGCTTTGCCGCAGAGCCGGACCGCTACGCCCCGCAATATGGTGGCTTTTGTGCCTGGGCCGTTGCGGAGAAAGGCAAGCTCTATTCCACGCAGGCCCGCAACTGGGCGATTGTCGATGGCAAGCTCTATCTGAACTACAACGATGACATTCAGGCCCGCTGGCAGGCCGATACCGCCGATTTCATCGTGGAGGCCGACCGTCGCTGGCCCGAGATCCACGCCGACGCCATCTGAACCGGATCGCCGCCGCCCTCATTCCACCCTACTCATTCCACCGTCACCGATTTCGCCAGATTGCGGGGCTGATCGACATCGGTGCCCTTGGCGATGGCCGTGTGATAGGCCAGCAGCTGCGCGGGCAGGGCGAACAGGATCGGCGCGAGCACGGGATGGACTTCCGGCAGGGTGATGGTGCGCCATGTGTCGGTGCCCGCCGCCGCGACGCCCTTCGCGTCCGAGATCAGCAGGATCTGCCCGCCGCGCGCCATGACCTCCTGCATGTTCGATACGGTCTTGTCGAAAATCCCGTCATGGGGGGCCATGACAATCACCGGCATGGTCTCGTCGATCAGCGCGATCGGCCCGTGCTTGAGCTCGCCCGAGGCGTAGCCCTCGGCATGGATATAGCTGATTTCCTTGAGCTTCAGTGCCCCTTCGAGCGCCAGCGGATACATCAGCCCACGTCCCAGGAAAAGCGCGCTTTGCGCCGTCGACAGATCGCGCGCCACGGCGCGGATGTCGTGGTCGATCTCCATCGCGGTGTTGAACGTGGCCGGCAGGCTGCGCAGTTGCGACAGCATGTCGGCCAGCCGCGTGTCGTCGATATGCCCGCGCGCGTGTCCGGCCTTGAGGGCCAGCAGCAACAGAACCGTCAACTGGCAGGTGAACGCCTTGGTCGAGGCGACGCCGATTTCGACCCCGGCGAGAATCGGCAGGGCCAGATCGCTTTCGCGGGCGATCGAGCTTTCGGGAACATTGACCACCGACAGCACCTGACCCGCACGATCCTTGCAATAGCGCAATGCTGCGAGGGTGTCGGCGGTCTCGCCCGACTGGCTGACGAAGAGCGCCGCAGTGCCCTTGGTGACGGGCGGTTCGCGATATCGAAACTCGGACGCGATATCGACATCCACGGGCAGGCCCGCCAGTTGCTCGAACCAGTATTTGGCGGTGAGGCAGGCATAGAACGCGGTGCCGCAGGCGACGAGGCTCATGCGCTCGATCCGGGCGAAATCCGGGGCGCCGCCGGGCAGCACGATATCGCGGCCATCCTCGGTGAGGTAATGGCTGAGGGCGGTGCCGATCACCAGCGGCTGTTCGGCGATCTCCTTGGCCATGAAGTGTCGGTGTCCGGCCTTGTCGATCTGGGCATGATGACTTTCTATGGTCTTGACGGGCCGCTCCACGGTATCGCCCTGCGCATCCGTCACGGTCACGCCCTGCCGCGTCACTACCGCGAGATCGCCCTCTTCGAGATAGGTGATGCGGTCGGTCATCGAGCCTAAAGCTATCGCATCCGAGCCCACGAACATCTCGCCCTCGCCATCGGCCGTGCCATGGCCGATGGCCAGCGGGCTGCCCTTGCGGGCGGCGATCAGCAGATCGGGGTGCCCGTCGAACAGAAAGCACAGCGCGTAGGCCCCCTCGAGTCGCGCGATCGTGGCGCGCGCCGCGGCCTCGGCATCCATGCCCTGCGACATGAATTGATGCGCCAGAAGCGCGACGGTCTCGGTGTCGGTGTCGGTCTCGTGGCCGAACCCGGCCTCGGCCAGTTCGGCGCGCAACTCGCGGTAATTCTCGATGATGCCGTTATGCACCACAGCCACCGGACCGGCCTTGTGGGGGTGCGCGTTGGCCTCCGTCGGTGCGCCATGCGTGGCCCATCTGGTGTGGCCGATCCCCGCCTTGCCCGCCAGCGGCTGGTGCACCAGCGCATCCGAAAGGTTGACCAGCTTGCCCACGGCGCGGCGGCGGTCCAGCCGCCCGTCATTCAGCGTGGCGATCCCGGCGCTGTCATAGCCGCGATATTCCAGCCGCTTGAGCGCATCCAGCAGCATCGGTGCCGCTTCATGCGTGCTCAGGACCCCGACGATTCCGCACATTATCCGCGCTCCTTGTCCCTTTGGGCCTTTCTGGCCCGCAACATGTCCAGCAATTTGCGCGCAAGGCCGGGTTTATCGACCTGCGGCGCGCGCGCGATGGCGAGCGCGCCGGGGGCCACGTCGCGGGTGATGACCGAGCCCGATCCGGTCATCGCGTCGTCACCCACCGAGACCGGGGCGACCAGCATCGTGTCGGATCCGATGAACACGCGATCCCCGATCCGGGTCTGGTGCTTCATCACGCCGTCGTAATTGCAGGTGATCGTGCCCGCGCCGATATTGCTGTCGCGCCCGATCTCGGCATCGCCGATATAGCTGAGATGGTTGACCTTGGTGCCCTCGCCGATGAGCGCCTGCTTGACCTCGACGAAATTGCCGATCCGGGTATCCTCGGCCAGTTCGGTGCCCGGACGCAGGCGGGCGTAAGGCCCCACGATCGCGCCGCGCGCCACGTGACAGCCTTCGAGATGCGAAAACGCCCGGATCCGCGCGCCGGTCTCGATTGTGACGCCGGGCCCGAAGATCACGTTCGGCTCGATCAGGCAATCGCGACCGAGATACGTGTCATGGGCGAAATGCACGGTATCGGGCGCGACCAGCGTGACGCCGTTCTCCAGCGCCTCGGCGCGCCTGCGTGCCTGAAACGCCGCCTCGGCGACGCTCAGCTCGGCGCGGCTGTTGATGCCCATGGTCTCGACCTCGGCGCAGGTCACGGCGGTGGCCGACAGACCCTGTGCGCGCGCCAGCCCCACGATATCGGTGAGGTAATATTCGCCCGAGGCGTTGTCGTTGCCGACCTGCGCGATCAGATCGAACAGCACGGGGGCGGACGCCATCACCACGCCGCTGTTGCACAGCGTGATAGCCTGCTCGGTCGGGGTGGCGTCCTTGAACTCGACGATTCGCTCCAACGTGCCGCCCGAGACCACCAGCCGCCCGTAGCGCCCCGGATCGGCAGCCTCGAATCCCAGCACGACGATGTCATGCGCGCGCCGCGCATCGGCCATCCGGCGCAAGGTCTCGGGGCGGATGAAGGGCGTGTCGCCGTAAAGCACCAGCGCGTCGCCCTCGTACCCCTCCAGTTCCGGCCGGGCCTGCGCGACGGCATGGGCGGTGCCCAGCTGATCGGTTTGCAGCACGATCCGCACCGCCGGGTCATCGTCCCGCATCGCCGCCGCGACGGCATCGGCCCCGTGCCCCGCGACGATCACCGCATGATCGGGGTCGAGCGTCCGGCCCGCCTGCACGGCATGCACCAGCATCGGGGCGCCGCCGATCTCGTGCAGGACCTTTGGCAGGTCGGATTTCATCCGCGTCCCCTTGCCCGCCGCCAGAATGATCAGTGCAATCGACATCGAGGATCCCTTGGCCGTCTGGACATCCCGACCTTGTACCCGGTCGCACCACAGGTGCAAGGGTTCAGACCATCGCTTTACCCCGATCAGCGATAGGTGCGCGCCTCCATCGGGGTGGCGTGGATGCGCTGCGACAGACGGCTCAACAGGGACTGCTCCGCCCGGTTCAGCGCGGCTTGCGGGTTCCAGACCACATGCACGTCCACGGGTGCAGTCTGATCATAGGGCGGCAATTGCCAGAGCAGCCCGTCTCGGATGTCCCGCGTCGCGACATGCAGCGGCAGCGGCCCGATGCCCAGCCCGGCGATGATCATGCGCCGCACCTCTTCGAGATGGCTCGACGTGGCGATGATCCGGTCGCCCAGTTCCGCCTGCGCACGCATCAGCGTCACCGGCTTCAGCGCATCCTGCAAGCGGTCGGTCTCGAAGCTGACGGCGCTTTGCCCGGCGAGATCGGCGCGGGTCAGATCACCGCGCCCGAAAAGCGGATGCGGTGGACCACAGAAAAGTCCGAAAAACTCGCGGTAGAGCCGCAGATATTCGAGCTTGGGGTTGCGCTGATGCACGAGGCAGATCGCCAGCGACGCGGCCCGCGCCGAGACCGACTCGATCGCCTGTGCCGAGGAATGCACTTCTATCGACAGGGTGGCGCGCGGGTTCTCGGTGTGGAATTCCGCGAGCACCTGATCAAAAAGCGGGCAGACCACATGGCTGGCCAGCGCGAGGCGGACATGCCCCGTCACCTCGTCCGTCATGTCGCGCATCAGGGTCGACAGCCGCAGGATCGACCCCTGGATCTCCAGCGCCTCGCGATAGAGGACCTCGCCGGCCTCGGTCAGCTCGAACCGCCCCGGCGACCGGTTGATCAGGCGCTTGCCGACACGATCCTCGAGCCTTTTCAAGGCAGTGGAGACCGAAGGCTGCGTCAGGCGAAGGCGATGCGCGGCATCCGTGACCGACCGCGACTGCGCCAGCGTCACGAAGCTGCGCAACAGGTTCCAGTCCATCTCGCGCATGATGCGTTCGGGGCTGTCGCGCATGGCCATAGATTTCATCTATTGTCACAATTCCAATTATCTATTTGATTAATGAGTGCCCGCTTTGCACCCTCAGGGCAAGCCCGCAGATGACGGGTGCATGCGAAAGGGAGATGGATGTCGGTCGAAGCCCGTGAGGCAAGACAGCCGTGGATACTGCTCTCGCCGGCCCTGGCCGCGGTGCTGTTCCTTCTGATCATCCCGCTGATGTTCATCGTGGTCTATTCGTTCTGGCTGCGCTCGGCCATCGGGGCGGACACGGTCGGGTTCTATCTCGACAACTGGCAAAAGGCGTTGTCCGACCGGTTCTATCGCGACATCCTTCTGAACACGCTGAAAATCGCGGCGATCACCACGATCGTCTGTGGGCTGATGGGCTATCCGGCGGCGTATTTCATCGCCCGGTCCAAGGGCAACAAGCTGATCCTGCTACTGCTTCTCATGCTGCCCTTCTGGATCAGCTACATCATCCGCACGATGAGCTGGATCAACATCCTCGGCACGTCGGGCGCGCTCAATACGTTGCTGATGTCTCTGGGGATCATCAATCAACCGATCCAGATGCTGTATAACGAGGCGACGGTGATCCTTGGCCTCGTGCATTTCCTGCTGCCCTTCATGGTGCTCAACGTCTATGTCAGCCTTGAAGGTATCGACACCAATCTCGAGGCCGCGGCGAATTCCCTCGGCGCGACGCGGTGGCAGGCGTTCACGCAAGTGACTCTGCCGCTGTCGCTGCCCGGTCTCGCGGCGGGCGGGCTGCTGTGCTTCGTGCTGGGGGCGGGCACCTACATCACGCCGATCATCCTTGGCGGGCCGCGCGACGCGATGTTCGCCAATCTGGTCTACGAGGCGATCATCACGCAGCTCAACTGGCCGCTTGGATCGGCGCTGTCGCTGCTGCTGCTGATCGTGCTGGGCATCCTTGTGGCGATCTACAACCGCTATCTCGGCCTGTCCCAACTGGCAAAGGGGCTCGGCTGATGGGCTGGCAGGCGATCCGCATCTGGACCGTACTGGTCTACGGCTTCATGTTCCTGCCGGTGGCGGTGGTGGTGCTGCTCTCGTTCAACGCCAACCAGTTCGGCAGTTTCCCGATGACCGGCCTGTCGCTGCGCTGGTTCGGGGAATTGTGGAACAACGACGCGGTGATGCGGGCGTTTCGAACCTCGCTGGTGCTGGGGCTGATGACGGCGGTGATTTCCACCACCCTCGGCATCCTCGCGAGCCTCGCGCTGGTGCGCTACAACGTGCCGTGGCGCAACACGATCAGCACGCTGCTCATCGCGCCCATACTGGTACCCGAGGTGGTGCTGGCCGTGGCGCTGCTGCTGTTTCTCAACTGGCTGGGCATCGGCAAGAGCTTTGCGCTGTTGCTCGCCGGTCACGTGATCTTCACGCTGCCCTTCGTGATCCTCGTGGTGCAGGCGCGGCTGGTGTCGATCAAGCGCGACGTGGAAGAGGCGGCGCTCAGCCTCGGCGCCTCGCCGGTGCAGACCTTCTTTGCCGTCACGCTGCCCCTGATGCTTCCGGCCGTGGCCGCCGGCGCGCTGTTCGCCTTCACCATCAGTTTCGACGACATCACCGGCACCCTGTTCTGGAAGCCCGGCGGGGTGGAAACGGTGCCGACGCAGATCTTCTCGATGCTGCGCAATTCGATCAGCCCCGAGATCAACGCGCTCGGCACGGTGATGATCGTGCTGACCGTGGGCCTGCCGCTATTGGGTGCGGCGGTGGCCCGGAAACTCGCCATGAAAGGCGGCACGTGAGAACCGCCACAAACCTCAACAAGGAGAACTGACAGATGGATAACGGCAAAAGATACGAACGCCTGCTGGAGCGCTACCGCAACGGCGATCTGGACCGGCGCAATTTTCTGGGCCTGATCGGCGCTGCGGGTCTGGCCTACGGGGTGCAGACGCCCTTCGCCCGCATGGCCCGCGCGCAGGAGGTGAGCAAGGTCCGTTTCGACGGCTGGGGCGGTGTCGTCTCGGAAGCGTTCCGCGAACACGCGTTCCGGCCCTATACCGAGCAAACCGGCATCGAGGTCGAAGACGGCACGTTTTCGGGGGGCGACGAATACCTCGCGCAGGTCCGCTCCAGCCAGGAGGGTGCGTATAACGTCGCGCACCTGTCGGGCGTGTTCGACTATGCCCGCTACGTCAATTTCGGTCTGACGGTCGAGCTGAACCTCGACAATATCCCCAACATGTCGCTGGTGATGGACACGCTGACCGACGCCTATCGCCGCGTGACGCCCGATTACCTGTCGGCTGTCCCGTACAATTACGGCACGACGGGGCTGGCCTATAACCGCAAGTACATCTCCGACGAGGAGATGAAGGAGAAGGGCGCCTCGATCCTGATCGACGAGGCCCACAAGGACAAGATCGGCGGCTGGTCCGACTGGCGCACGCGCATCTGGTACGGCGCGCTGCAGACGGACCAGGACCCCAACGACATCCAGGACATGGAGGCCGTCTGGGACGCGATCCGCAGCCACCGCGATCTGGCGTTGAAATACTGGTCCTCGGGGGCCGAGTTGATGAGCCTTCTGGCCGAGGAAGAGATCCACGTCACCGAAGGCTGGTCGGGCCGCATCGCGGCGCTGCAACAGGAGGGCCACGATATCGGTTATTACGACGCGCCCGGCAGCTTCGCGTGGCAGGAATGCCTGCACGTGATCAAGGGCAGCCCGGTCGAGGCCTGTGAGGAACTGCTGAACTTCATGCTCGCACCCGAGACCTCGATCGCCGTGGCCGAGGGGCAGAACTATCCGCCCGCGCTCGACGGGACCAAGGTCGATCTCGGCGACAAGATCCCGACCCTGCCGGCCTATGACCCGGAGGGCACGCTGGCCTCGTTGACCTTCGCCGATCCGAACTACTGGAACGGCAACGAGGCCGAGTGGTCCGAGACCTTCAGCCGCGTGCAGCGCGGCTACTGATCCGTCGCCCGCCCCGGCATCAATCGGGGCGGGCCGCCTCCAAAGGAGACCGCCGATGAGCGCCGTCACCCTGAAAGACATCGTCAAGCGTTTCGGCACCCTCACGGCCGTGCACCGCACGACGCTGGAGATCCCCGAGGGCGCGTTTCTGACGCTGCTCGGCCCGTCGGGCTGTGGCAAGACGACGAACCTGCGGATGATCGCGGGGCTTCTGGACCCGACCGAGGGCGAGATCCTGATCGGCGGCAAACGCGTCAACGACGTGCCGATCCACAAGCGCAACCTTGGCCTCGTCTTTCAGAACTACGCGCTTTTCCCGCACAAGACGGTGTCCGAGAACGTGGCATTTGGCCTCAAGTACCGCGATATCCCGAAATCAGAGATCCCCGGCAAGGTGCAGGCGGCGCTGGATCTTGTGCAATTGCCGCATATGGGCGACCGCTATCCCAAGGAACTGTCGGGTGGCCAGCAGCAGCGCATCGCACTGGCCCGCGCCATCGTGATCGAGCCAGACGTGCTGTTGCTCGACGAGCCGCTCTCGGCGCTCGACGCCAACCTGCGCGAAGACATGCGGGTCGAGCTCAAGCGCATTCAGGAGCGCATCGGCGTGACCACCGTTTTCGTCACGCATGACCAGTCCGAGGCGCTCGCGATGTCGGACCTGATCGTCGTGATGTCCGAGGGCCGGGTGGAACAGGTCGGCAAACCCGAGGAAGTCTACAACACGCCCGCCTCGGAATTCGTCGCCAATTTCCTTGGCGCGTCCAACATCCTGACGGCGAAATGCACCGACCACGGCGAGGTCGTGATGCTCGAGGAGGCCACGTTCGGGCGGCTGCAGGTGCCCGCCGCCAAGGCCCCCAACCTGACCGGCACCGGCGCGGCCAAGCTGGTGGTTCGGGCCGAAAAGCTGCTTCTGGCGAAGGGTCCGGCCCCCGAGGGGGTGATCTCGGTGCCCGCCACGGTCGAGACGGTGGATTATCAGGGACAGGCGGTGCGCTATTTCGTGCGCGCCGGCGACGCGCAGCTTCAGGCCATCAACATGATCGACGAACGCCCCTTTGCGCAGGGTGCCGAGGTGCATCTGCACCTGCGCCCGCAAGATTGCGCGGCGCTGCCGGGATGAGTGCCATGACCAGACCGAAATCGCATCTGTTCTATCAGGGCCGTGACCGCAAACCGGTTCTGGATCAGGCGCGCGGCGTCTACATGTGGGATGTGGACGGGCAGCGCTATCTGGACGGCTCCTCGGGCGCGATGGTCTGCAATATCGGCCATTCCAACGAGAACGTCCTCGAGGCGATGCGCCACCAGATGGAGAAAGCCACCTTCGGCTACCGCCTGCATTTCGAGACCGAGGCGTCGGAAAAACTCGCCGCCAAGACCGCAGCACTCTGCCCCGAAGATCTGAACCGAGTGTTCTTCGTCTCGGGCGGATCCGAGGCGGTGGAGTCGGCGATGAAACTTGCCCGCCAATATGCACTGGCCCTCGGCGAGGGATCCCGCTGGAAAATCATCAGCCGCGCACCATCCTATCACGGCTGCACTCTGGGGGCCTTGTCGATCACCTCCTATGCGCCGCTGACCGAGCCCTTCGCGCCGATGATGCAGGCGATGCCCAAGGTGCCGGCCCCGCGCGCCTATCTCGACGGGCTGGATCCCGATCTCGAGGCGACGGGGCACCACTATGCCGACATGCTCGAGGCGAAGATCCTCGCCGAAGGCCCCGACAGCGTGCTGGCCTTCATCGTGGAGCCGATCGGCGGGGCCTCGACCGGCGCGCTGGTGCCACCCCGGGGCTACATGGAGCGGGTGCAGGAGATCTGCCGCAAATACGGCGTGCTGTTCATTCTCGACGAGGTGATGACCGGTGCGGGGCGCACAGGGAAATTCCTTGCCGCCGAGCATTGGGGTCTCGAACCGGATATCATCGTGATGTCCAAGGGCTTCGCCGCCGGATACGTGCCGCTTGGCGCGATGGTGGCCCATGAGCGGCTGGTCGAGGCCGTGCTCGATGCGGGCGGCTTCCTGCACGGGTTCACCTATGCGGGCAATCCGCTGGCCTGTGCCGCCGGTCTGGCCGTGATCGACGAGATCGAGCGGCAGGATCTGGTGGGCAACGCAGCAACCATGGGGGCAAGGCTGAAAGACCGCCTGCACGGCCTCATGCAGCGTCATGAGATCATCGGCGACGTGCGTGGCATGGGCCTTTTGACGGCGTTCGAGTTCATGGCCGACCGCAGCACCAAGGCCCCGCTGCCGAAACATCTGCGTGCGTTCGACCGGTTCGTGCAGATCGCCTATGAGACGGGGCTGATCGTCTATTCCCGCCGCACCCGTGACGGGGTCGAAGGCGATCACATCATCGTCGCCCCGCCGATGATCGTGACCGAGCGGCATCTCGACGAGATCACCGACATGCTCGACGCCTCCTTGACGGCGTTCACCACCGAGATCCGCCCCGCTATGCGCCGGGCCATGTGACGGCATCATGCGCGAGATCCTCATCACCTGTGCGCTCACCGGCTCGATTCACACGCCGTCGATGTCGCCGCATCTGCCGGTGACCGCCGACCAGATCGCGCGCGCCGGCATCGAGGCGGCCGAAGCGGGTGCGGCGATCCTGCATCTGCACGCGCGCGATCCCGAAACCGGGCGACCCTCGGCCGATCCGGCCCATTTCCGCGCTTTCCTGCCACGGCTGAAAGACGAATGCGACGCGGTGCTGAACCTGTCCACGGGGGGCAGCGCGGTGATGAGCCTCGATGACCGCCTCGCGGCCGCGAAAGAGGCCGCACCCGAGATGGCCTCGCTCAACATGGGTACGATGAATTTCGCGCTCTACCCGATGGCCGAGCGCATCACCGACTGGCAGCACGACTGGGAAAAGCCCTTTCTGGAGGGCTCCGACGATCTGGTGTTCCGCAACACTCCGCGCGACATCGCCCGCATCCTGACCGAGCTGGGACAGGAGCGCGGCGCGCGGTTCGAGTTCGAGTGCTACGACCTGAGCCATCTTTACATGCTGCGCCATTTCGCGGATCGCGGCCTGATCACCCCGCCCTATTTCATCCAGTTCGTCTTTGGCGTATTGGGCGGCATGGGGCCGGACCCCGAGAACCTGACCCACATGGTGCGCCTTGCCGACAAGCTGTTCGCGACGGATTACATGTTCTCGGTTCTGGCCGCGGGTCGGCATCAGATGCCGATGGCGGCACAGTCGGCGGCCATGGGCGGGCATGTGCGGGTCGGGCTGGAAGACAGCCTGATGATCGCGCGCGGCGAACTGGCACGCTCCAACGCCGCGCAGGTCACCAAGGTACGCGGCATCGTCGAGGCCATGGGACGAGAGGTCGCCGGCCCCGACCGCGCGCGCGAGTTGTTGGGGCTGAAGGGGGCGGATGCGACGGCGATCTGACCGCGCATCCTGCAGGACAGGAGAGATGGAATGAAAGCCGTTTTCGACGACCGCCAATGGCGGCACGAGCCGCAGTATTTCATGGCCAACGGCGTGACGAAGCCAAGCCCGGAACAGTCGACGCGCATCGCGCGGCTGACCGACGGGGCCAAGGCCGCCGGCTGTGAGTTCATCACGCCGCAGGACGCCGGGCTCGGCCCGATCGCCGCCGTCCACACGCCGGAATACGTGACGTTCCTGCGCAACATCTACACACGCTGGCAGCGCATCGAAGGCGGTGGCGAAGAGGTGATCCCCAACATCCACCCCGCCAATCGCAGCGACAGCTACCCCAAATCCGCGGCCGGGCAGGCCGGCTACCATCAGGCCGACACCGCCTGCCCCATCGGCGCGCACACATGGGAGGCCGCCTATTGGGGCGCGCAAAGCGCCGTCTCCGCGGCCGATCTTGTGGCGGGCGGCGACCGCGCCGCCTATGCGCTGTGTCGTCCGCCGGGGCATCATGCGTTCAGCGATCTCGCGGGGGGGTTCTGCTTTCTCAACAACGCGGCCATCGCCTCGGACCGGTTGCGCGGGCTCTGCCTGCGTGTGGCGATCCTTGATGTGGATGTGCATCACGGCAACGGCACGCAGGGCATTTTCTACACGCGCCCGGACGTGCTGACCGTCTCGATCCATGCCGACCCGGCGCGGTTCTACCCGTTCTTCTGGGGCCATGCCGACGAGCGTGGGTCCGGGCCGGGCATGGGAAGCAACCTCAACCTGCCGCTGCCGCGTGGCACCGGAGATGACGCGTATCTCGGCACGCTCGACCGGGCGCTGGAGCGGATCACGAATTTCGGGGCCGATGCGGTTGTCGTGGCGCTTGGCCTTGACGCCTATGAGGGTGATCCGTTTCAGGGACTGGCGATCACCACGCCGGGTTTCGCGCGCATCGGGGCGGCGATTGCCGGGCTGGGCCTGCCGACGCTGTTCGTGCAGGAGGGTGGGTATCTCTGCGAGGAACTGGGTCAGAACCTGACCGCCGCGCTCACCGGGTTCGAAGCGGCCGCGACGTGACCGATATCCTCGTGATCGGCGGCGGCATCGCCGGGATCAGCGCCGCGGCGGAATGCGCCCGCGCCGGGGCGTCGGTCACCGTGCTCGAGTCCGAGCCACAGATCGGCTATCACGCCACGGGACGCTCGGCGGCGATCTTCATCCGCAATTACGGCAATGCCTGCTTGCGCGCGCTCAACGCAGTGGCGGAGCCGATCTTCGAGTCCCCCGGCGAGATCAGCGATACCCCGATCCTCAGTCCGAGGGGCGAGTTGATGGTCGCCTCCGAGGCGGAACTGCCGGTGCTCGACGCCTATCTCGACGGGGCCGTGGGGGTGGAGCGGCTGACGGGGCGCGAGGCCGCCGAGATCGTGCCGATCCTGAGGCCCGAAAAGATCGCCGGCGCTCTGATCGAACGCGATGCGCGCGGGATCGACGTGGAGCTTCTCTTGCAGGGCTATGCACGGATGCTGCGCGCAAGGGGTGGTCGGATCGTGACCGGGGCCGGTGTCACGGCGATCCGGCGCGAAGCGGGACAGTGGCAGGTCGACACGCCGCAGGGTAGCCATGCGGCGCCGATCCTTGTCAACGCCGCCGGTGCCTGGGCCGATGAGGTGGCGGTGCTTGCCGGCCTGCCCCGCATCGGCTTGCAGCCTTGTCGCCGCTCTGCCGCGATCATCCCCGCGCCTGCGGGATACGCGACCCAACACTGGCCGATCTTCGGCTCCATCGCCGAGACGTGGTATGCCAAGCCCGAGGCGGGCAAGCTGATGGTGTCGCCCGCCGATGAGGACCCGGTCGACCCGCATGACGCATGGCCCGACGACATGGTGCTGGCCGAAGGGCTGGACCGGTTCGAGCAGGCCGTCACGCATCAGGTCCGCCGTGTCGAGCATAGCTGGGCCGGGCTGCGCACCTTCGCCCCCGACCGCACGCCCGTCGCCGGGTTCGATCCGCGCGCCGACGGGTTTTTCTGGCTTGCCGGGCAGGGTGGCTACGGCGTGCAGACGGCCCCCGCCCTGTCGCGGGTCGCGGCCGCGCTGATCATCGGTTGCGATCTGCCCATCGACGCCACGACGCGCGCGGCCCTCGCGCCGGATCGCCTTCTCTGACCGTTTTTCCTGACCCTCCAACCGAAAGGCCCCACCATGCCCGAGATTATCCGCCACAAGTCCGGCCCACGCATGAGCCAGATCGTCCTCCATCACGGCACCGTCTATCTGGCCGGTCAGGTCGGCACACCCGGTGACAGCGTGGCCGATCAGACCCGCGAGTGTCTGGACAAGGTCGAGGCGCTGCTGGCCGAGGCCGGATCGGATGCGACACGCATCCTGCAATGCACCATCTGGCTGGCCGACATGGCCGATTTCGCCGAGATGAACGCGGTCTGGGACGCCTGGGTGCCCGAGGGTCACGCCCCCGCGCGCGCCTGCGGCGAGGCCAAGCTCGCCACGCCCGAGCACAAGGTCGAACTGATCGTGATCGCGGCGCTGCCCTGAGCGCCCCGGTCCGCGCCCTGCCTCAGTCGGACTGAAGCACGGCCAGACACTGACGCGGCAGGTCTTCCATCGTCAACTCGCGCCGCGGCGTGGGCGGTGGCGCGTCAGGGTCTGGCGGTGGCGGGTTCAGGATGTTGCGCACCCATTGCTGCGCCTCGGCGCAGCCATCGCCCGGAGGGGGGGCGTCCTGTGGCACGCACCCCGATGCCCCGTCGGGACAGTTCAGCCGCACGTGGAAATGGTAGTGATGCCCCCACCACGGCCGTACCTTGCCCAGCCAGTCTCGATCGGCACCGGTTTCCTCGTTGCACATCCGCACCTTGGCACCGGGAAAGATGAAAATGCGCGCGGTGCGCGGGTCCTGCGCGGCGGCCTTGACGATCTCGTGATGCGCGCGGGTCCAGTTGGCGTTGGTGTAGGCCCCGCTCGCGCGGCGCATGGATATCGACGAGATGTTCTCGCGCGCCGTGCGGCTCAGCGTCAGATCATCGGCCGGGCGCAGCCAGATATCGGCATCCATCCCGCTTTGGTGGCTGCGATGCCCGGTCAGCATCGGCCCGCCGCGCGGCTGGCTGATATCGCCGACATAAATCCCGTTCCAGCCCGGCTGTGTGGCGGCGACGCGCGATAGCCTCTGCAAGAAATCGATGGTTTCGGGGTGTCCCCAGTTGCGGTTGCGGCTCAGGCGCATGGCCTGCCATGTCGGCCCCGTCTCGGGCAGGGCGACGCCACCGGCCAGACAGCCATCCGAATAGCCGCCATGAACGGCGGGGCTTTGCCGCGAGGCCTGCGGTTGCGCACCGAAAAGCTGTTTGGCCTGCACACCCTGCATCTCGGCGGGGATGTCGCGGCTTGACAGGGTGCCGGATGTCTCGGGGCCGGATGCCTCGGGACCCGGCGCGCCCTGGCACGCCGCAAGGCCGAGGAAAACCGCACCGATAGCTGTGATCCTGATCATGCCTGCCTGTCCCCTGCTGCCTTGACCCAGTGTAGCAGCACCAGACCGATCAGGAAAAGAAAAATCACCGGCGACACGCCAAGCCGCGCGCTGCCGGTCATCGAGGTCACAAGCCCGATCAGCGCCGGTGCCAGAAACGCGGTGGCGCGGCCCGACAGGCCGTAGAGGCCGAAATTCTCGGTCGGGGCGGCGGGGTCGGTGTGGCGCACCATCAGCGACCGGCTCGCGGCCTGCAGCGTGCCCCCGAGGCCCCCGATCAGCACACCGCAGCCGAAAAAGACGATATCCGGCAGGGTCGATCCCTCGGGCAGCGGCACGCCGAAGATCTGGCCGCGATCCATACCCACCACCGTGACACAGACCGCGATCAGCCCCCAGATCGCGGCGATGATCACCGGCTTGGGGCCGAACCGCGTGTCCGCCTTGCCGCCCACCCACGAAAACAGCGCCGCCGAGATCGCCCCGACGATGCCGAAAAGGCCGACCGAGGTGATCGACCAGTTGAGCACGAGGATCGCGTAGGTGCCGCCGAACCCGTAAAGCCCGTTGAGCGCGTCGCGGTAGAACATCGACGAGCCGAGATAGGTCGACAGGCTCAGGCGGTGGCGCAAGCCCTTGACGGTCCGCACCAGCAGCCCGAGCGCATCGCCGATCCCGCGCCCCTGCCGCGGCGGGCCGGTGTCGCGCACCCACAGGAAATAGGGGATCATGAAAAGCACGTACCAGAGCGCGGTGAACGGCCCGACGAACCGCGTGCCCTCGCGGGCCTCTGCATCGAGGCCGAAGGCAGGAGCGACCCCGAGCAGCGTCGTGCCGCCGGATTGCTCGACGAAAAGCGCCAGCATGATCAGCAGCGACAGGACCCCGCCCGCATAGCCGAAGGCAAAGCCCGAGCCCGACAGATCGCCCACCTCCTCGGCGGTGCCCAGAGCGGGCAGTTGCGAGTTGATGAAGATCAGCGCGTATTCCGCGCCGATGAAGCCGAAACCGAAGGCAACGAGGCCGAACCACAGGTTGGAGCCATCAGGCAGCATCCACCAGATCGCCGCGGCCCCGGTCACATACATCAGCGAAAAGACCACGATCCATGGCAGGCGCTTGCCCGTGGTATCGGCAAAGGCCCCGATGATCGGCGCGCCGAACCCGATGATCAGCCCGGTCACCGTCAGGCCCCAGGACCACATGGTCTGCGCGCGGGCATCGGCGATCTCTTCGCTCAGCCCGGTTGACATGAAATGATCGGAGGCGACCGAGGCGAAATAGGGCCCGAAGATGAAGGTGATCAGCAGGGTGTGATAGGGCTGGCTGGCCCAGTCGAAGAAGAACCAGCCCCAGATGCGTTTGCGCGGTGAAATGCCCGTCATGCCTGCCCCCTTGGTCTTCGGGGAGATATGACCGCGCAACATCTGCGCGTGCAAGCCATTCCTGCCCGGGGTGTTCCTGCCCGGCTAGTCCTGCATGGGCGGCCAGGGCCGGGTGGCGTCGGCCTCGATCCAGGCGCGCACCCAGTCGGGCCGCATCGGGCGGTCCACATCGGTGTCGAGTTCTGCGATCACGCTCTCGGGCGGGATGATCCCCGGCTTGCCGGTGACGGCGGTGCGGTAGAGGATGTGATTGGCGCAGTTGCCATCCTGTGACCACATGGATTGCTCGATATAGACGAACTTTTCGTCCCACCAGACCACGCGCGAGCGCATCTCGATCCGCTCGAACATGCGGATGCGGCGGCGATAGCGCACGCTCGCCCCGGCGATGGTCAGACCCCAGCCCTTGCGCCGCAGCACTGCGATCAGCCCGGCGCGCCCGGCCAGCGGGATCCGGCCCAGATCATACAGCGTCAGCGTGCGCCCGTTATTGAGCTCGCGCCACAGGTCGATGTCCCAGGGCAGGCAGTAATGCTGCGACACATGGGTGCCGGTCACCGGCAGGGGCGATGACTTGCGGTGTTTGTGCAGCTGCCAGATCAGGCGCAGAAAGGGGTACATGGGCGCTCTCCTTCGGGCGGTCCCTTGGCACCCGTGGGCGGGCCGGTCAACCGCGACCATGCGTCAGACTTGCGCTTTGATGCAGGCTCGCTTAGGGCGTAGGCGCGAAATCAGAGGACTGTCAAAGGACCACCGCCCATGCAATCGATTTTCCAGATCCTGATGCTGCTGCTCGATATCCTGTGGTTCTTCATCATCGCGCATGTGATCATGTCGTGGCTCATCAACTTTCAGGTCCTGAACCTGCGCCAGCCCTTCGTCGCGCAGATCTGGGACGGTCTCAGCCGCATTCTGGAGCCGTTATACCGCCCGGTGCGCAACATCCTGCCGCCGATGTCGGGGATCGATCTCGCGCCGCTGGTGGTGCTGGTGGCCGTTTACGCGCTGCGCATCGTGCTGATCAACAACGCGACCGCGATCTACTGATCGCGGACGCGGCAGCGTTTTACGAATTCCAAGGCTTGCCCCCCGAATTGTGGTGTGAAACAGTGCTTGTGACAGCACATATGGTACAAGCACACAGGTCCGCCCATGTCGAGCGCCGCAACGCTTCTGCGCGATGTCTTCGGGTTCGACGCGTTTCGCCCCGGACAGGAAGAGATCGTCCACACAGTCGCCACGGGCTGCAACACGCTGGCGATCATGCCGACGGGGGGCGGCAAATCCCTGTGTTTCCAGTTGCCCGCGCTGATGCGCGACGGGGTGACGGTGGTGATCTCGCCGCTCATCGCGTTGATGCGCGATCAGGTGCGCGCGCTGAAGGCCGCCGGGGTCGAGGCCGGCGCGCTGACCTCCGGCAACACCGAGGACGAGACCGCAGAGGTCTGGGAAAAGCTGGAATCCGGCCGCCTGCGCCTGCTTTACATCGCGCCCGAACGGCTGGCGGCGGGATCTTCGCTTGGCATGCTGCGGCGGATCGGGGTGGGACTGATCGCCGTGGACGAGGCCCATTGCGTCAGCCAGTGGGGGCATGATTTCCGGCCCGACTATCTGCGCATCGGCGAGCTGAGGCGCGCCCTTGGCGTGCCGCTTGCGGCCTTCACCGCCACCGCCGATGCCGAGACGCAAGCAGAGATCGTGGCCAAGCTCTTTGACGGCCAGCCGCCGCAGATATTTCTGCACGGTTTTGACCGGCCCAACATCCACCTCGCCTTTCAGCCCAAGGACGGGCCGCGCCGCCAGATCATGGATTTTGCGGCTGCCCGCAAGGGACAGTCGGGCATCGTCTATTGCGGCACGCGCGCCCGGACCGAAACTCTGGCTCAGGCGCTCGGGCAGGCCGGGCATACCGCCTGTGCCTATCATGGCGGGATGGAGGCCGACCGCCGCCGCCATGTCGAACAGCGGTTCAACACCGAGGACGGGCTGATCGTCGTGGCGACCGTGGCCTTCGGCATGGGCGTCGACAAGCCCGATATCCGTTGGGTCGCGCATGCCGACCTGCCCAAATCCATAGAGGCGTATTATCAGGAGATCGGGCGCGCGGGCCGCGATGGCGCGCCCGCCGAGACACTGACGCTGTTCGGTCCCGACGATATCCGCCTCCGCCGCTCCCAGATCGACGAGGGGCTGGCCCCGCCGGACCGGCGGATGGCCGATCACGGGCGGCTCAACGCGCTTCTGGGTCTGGCCGAGGCGCTGACCTGCCGTCGGGTGGCGCTGCTGGGATATTTCGGCGAAGAGACAGCACCTTGCGGCCATTGCGATCTGTGCGAGACGCCACCCGAAACATTCGACGGCACGGCGGCGGTGCGCAAGGCCCTGTCGGCCATCCTTCGCACTGACGAACGCTTTGGCGCGGGCCACCTGATCGACATCCTCATGGGCAACGCAACCGACAAGGTCACCGCGCGCGGGCATGACAAGCTGCCCACCTTCGGCGTGGGGCGCGATATCGACAAGCGCGGCTGGCAGGGTGTGTTTCGCCAGATGATGGGGCGCGATCTTGTGCGCCCCGACCCGGAACGCCACGGCGCGCTGGTGATGACCGAGGCCGCGCGCCCGATCCTGCGTGGCGAGACGACGATCACCCTGCGCCGCGAGACAGCACAGCCCGCGCCGCGCCCGGCGGTCAAGGCGCTGGTGTCCGAGGAGGATGCGCCGCTGCTGTCAGCGTTGAAAGCGAAACGCCGCGCCCTCGCCGAGGCCGCCGGCGTGCCCGCCTATATCGTCTTCAACGACCGGACGCTGATCGAGATGGCCGAAACCCGGCCTGCCAACCTCGACCAGATGGCCCGGATCGGCGGGGTGGGGGCCACCAAGCTGGAGCGCTACGGCGCGGATTTTCTGACGGTCATCAACGGCGGAACCGAGGCCGTGCACCCCACCCGCCGCAAACTGGCCGGGGGCGCTGCGGGCGAGGTCTACGACCAGTTGATCGAGGTGCAGGCGCAGCTTGCGCGCGGACCCGAGGGCATCGACAAACCGCTGAGCTGTTCGGCCTCGGCGCTCGCGAAGGTGGCGCGGCAGCGTCCGCGCGACAGCCATGAGCTTGCCCGGCTCATCGGCGAGAAATATACCGAGCGCTTTGGCCCCGCTTTTCTGGACGTCCTGCGCATGGCGGATTAGATACACCCTGTATGGTTGCAAAGGAATGTATGCATGCTGGTTGTCGTCTCCCCCGCCAAGAAGCTCGACATGAACCCCGCCACGGACGTCGAGCCGACCCGCCCCGCATTCCAGCCCGAGGCAGAGGAACTGGTGTCGGTGGCGCACAGGCTGACCGTGGGCGACCTGCAAAAGCTGATGAAGATCAGCGAACCGCTGGCAAAGCTCAACGCGGAGCGCTTCGCGGAATTCGGCACGATGCCGCAAAAGCCCGCCGCGCTCGCCTTTGCCGGGGACACCTATCAGGGGCTTGAGGCCGACAGCCTCGAGCCCGACGAGATGGACTGGGCCCAGGATCATTTCCGCATTCTTTCCGGGCTTTACGGCCTGTTGCGCCCGCGGGACGCGATCGAGCCCTACCGTCTGGAAATGGGCAGCCGCCTGAAGACGGCGCGTGGCAAGACGCTCTATGACTACTGGGGCGACAGGATCGCCAAGGCGCTGAACGCGCAGGCCGACGCGATCGGCACCGACACGCTGATCAATTGCGCCAGTCAGGAATATTTCGGCGCGGTGGACGCGGAGGCGCTGAACCTGAGGGTGATCACGCCCGTCTTCATGGAGGAAAAGGCTGGCACGCCGAAGGTGGTCAGCTTTTATGCCAAGAAGGCGCGGGGGGCCATGGCCCGCTTCGTGATCCAGCACCGCCTGACCGATCCCGAGGCGCTCAAGGCGTTCGACGCGGGCGGCTATCGGTACAATGACGAGATGTCGGACGGCGACAGCTTCGTTTTCCTGCGCGCCTAAAGCCCCGAAATGTCGCAATTTCCGGGTCGGAACGTGTTCTCACGTTCCTCGACATTGCTTTATCCGACCTGAACGTCGGCCATGTCGGCGACGGGCGGGCGCGCACCGGGCGGACAGGCCTCGAGTATCCGCGTGACAATCGCGTCCTTGCGCAGTGGTTTCGTCAGGTAGTGATCGAGGCCCGCGGAGAGAATATCTGCATCGTCGCCCTGCATGGCATGCGCCGTCATGGCGACGATGGGAATATGCGCGCCGGTGGCTGCCTCGATCTCGCGGATGGTGGTGGCGGCCTGCTTTCCGTCCATTTCAGGCATGGAAATGTCCATGAAGATCACATCCGGATCGAAGCTTTGATAAAGGTCCACCGCCTCGCGCCCGTTTTCGGCGAATTGCAGGTCGATATCGAGCGCCTTGAGCATCCTGGAAAAGACCAGCCGGTTGGTCTTGTTGTCCTCGGCGGCCAAAACGCGCATCGCGCGGTGCTCTATCGGGTCGGCCGACGCATCCGCCGGCGCGATGGCGCAAAGCGCGTCGATCAGCGCGTGGCGTGGGACGGGTTTGTGCAGCACAGCCTGGAGATATGCGCGGCCCGGGTCCCGCTCGGCCTGGCCGGTGTTCCGGCTGAACAGGATGACGGGCATGCTGTGCTCCGCTGCGCGCAGCGCCTCGGCCAGTTCGATCCCGTCCATGTCGCTCATGGCGTGTTCGGTCAGGACCACGTCGATCCCGTCGCCGGCCAGATCGAGCGCCTCGGCCGCGCTGCCGCATCCGACGGCGTCCACGCGCAGGGCCGATAACTGACGCATCAGAATGGCGCGACTCGTTTCCTGCGGATCGACGATCAGGGCGCGGCGCAGACCTGTGGGCAGGCGCGGCTCCCATGTCGTTTCGGGGTGGGTCACCGGCAGGGTCACGGAAAATCCGAAGGTCGACCCCATGCCCGGCGTGCTGTCGACCCAGATGTCGCCCTGCATCATGCGCACGAGCTTTTGCGAGATCGCGAGGCCAAGCCCGGTGCCCTCGAACTTGCGGTTTCGCTCGTCATCCACCTGATTGAATTCGCCGAAGATATGCTCGATCTTCTCAGGCGGAATGCCGATGCCGGTATCCTCGATGCTGACATGCACCGTGGCGCTCTTGCCCTCGGCGACGGGCACGCCGGTGACCCGCACGAGGACATGCCCGGCCTCGGTGAACTTGAGCGCATTGCCCATCAGATTGGTCATGATCTGGCGGATCCGGCCCGGATCGCCGATCAGACCGGTGGGCAGGAAAAGGTCATAATCCACGAGCAGATCCAGCCCCTTGTCGCGCGCGGTGGCTTGCATCAGCGTCACGAGCTCGTGAATGGTATGCTCCAGATCGAAGGGGGTCGCCTGCAGAACCAGCTTGTCGGCCTCGATCTTGGAATAGTCGAGCACGTCGTTGATGATCTCAAGAAGCGCCTCGCCGGAATGCTTGATCGTCGAGGTATAAAGCCGCTGTTCCTCCGAAAGGTCGCCGTCCAGCAACAGATCCGCCATGCCGACGACGCCGTTCATCGGTGTGCGGATCTCGTGGCTCATGTTGGCGAGGAAGGTGGATTTCGCCCGATTGGCCATCTCGGCGCGGCGGCGCGCCTCCTTGAGGTCCTTCTCATAGCGGATCGAGGCGGTGATGTTCTGCACGAGGCTGACGACATCGCCGCCATGTCCGCGCCTATCGGTGAGCTTGATGTAATGATCGTTCCAGAGCCGGACGACTTCGGAGTCGGGGTTGTCCTGTTGCCACCGGTCGAGCATCCGCTCGCGCCATTCATGGGGTTGCAGGTCGCCGATATTGACGATGCCCTCCTCGGTGAGGATCTGCAGGATCTCGATATAGCTGACACCGGGCTTGACCGCCTCGACGCCGTCGAACACAGCCAGCCAAGCGCCGTTGGCGGCGATCATCCGGCTTTCGGCGTCGAAAAAGGCGAAGCCGTCCTGGATGGTCTGGATCGAATGCCACAGGCGCCGTTCGGCGATCTCGACCTTTTCATGCGCGACGCTGAGGTCCGATTTGACGCGCAGGTTCTCGTCGCGCACGGTCTGCACTTCGGCGCGGGTGTCGTGGATCTTGTTCGACAGGGCCCGCGCGTGGTTTCCCAGCTTGCGGTTGGCGGACTGCAATTCCGCCTGTTTCTGTTCCAGCAGCCGTTCGGCGGCCAGTCTGGCACGCCGTTCCTCTGCCAGCTTGTTGGCAAGCGTCATGCCCATCCTCCGACCTGCCGGACCGTGTGCGGACCACAATCCGGCATCGTCGTGAACAGGCGGTTAACGCGTGTCGCAATAGCGTATCAGAGTGCCTCGATGGCGATCGCGATTCCTTGGCCGCCGCCGATGCACATGGTGATCAGCGCGCGTTTGCCGCCCGTCCGCTCGAGCTCGTAGAGCGCTTTGACGGTCAGGATGGCGCCGGTGGCGCCGACGGGATGACCAAGCGCGATCGCGCCGCCATTGGGGTTGACGCGGCCGGCATCGAGCCCGAGGCCCTTGTTGACCGCAAGTGCCTGTGCCGCAAACGCTTCGTTGGATTCCACCACGTCGAAATCGGCGACGCTCAGCCCGGTCTTGGCCAGCAGGCTTTCGACCGCCGGGATGGGGCCGATGCCCATGACCTCGGGGCGCACGCCGGAATGCGCGTAGCCGAGGATCCGGGCGCGCGGCTTGAGGCCCGCGGCCTCGGCGGCCTCGGCCCGGGCCAGCACCAGCGCCGACGCGCCATCGTTGATTCCGCTTGCATTTCCGGCAGTTACGGACCCTTCCTTCTGGAAGGCGGGGCGCAGACCGGCGAGGCCTTCGGCGGTGGTGGGCTTGGGGTGTTCGTCGGTGTCGAAGGGTACCATGTCGCGTTTCACGCGCACCTCGACCGGCACGATCTGCGACTTGAACCGCCCTTCCTCGATCGCGACACCGGCGCGGCGCTGGCTTTCCAGCGCGAAGGCGTCCTGATCGGTGCGGCTGATGTCATGTTCCTTGGCGACATTGTCGGCGGTCACGCCCATATGCCCCGAGCCGAACGGACAGGTCAGCGTGCCGACCATCATGTCGAGCGACTTGATGTCGCCCATCTTCGCGCCCCAGCGTTGTTCGGGCACGATGAAGGGGCTGCGGGTCATGTTCTCGACCCCGCCGGCAAGGCCGAAATCGGCATCCCCGAGCATCAATGATTGTATAATGGAAACAACGGCTTGCGCGCCAGACCCACAGAGGCGATTGACGTTCATCGCGGGCGCGCTGTCGGGGATGCCGGCGTCTATGGCGGCGACCCGGCTGACATACATGTCGCGCGGTTCGGTGTTGATCACATGGCCGAAGACGACATGCCCGATCTGTCCGCCCTCGACGCCGGAGCGTTTCAGCGCCTCTTTCGCCACGATCGCGCCAAGCTGCGTGGGCGGGGTGCCGGCCAGCCTGCCGCCAAAGGTGCCGATGGCGGTGCGGCAACCGTCGAGTATCACGATATCGGTCATGGAGTCCTCCTCTGATGTTCGCGGCGACCCTAGCCGCAGGCGGTCCCGATTGGCAACGATTCCGTGGACGGTTGCGTACACCGCGTACGTTTTTACCCCCGTTGCGTACGCAAATCGGGGGGGTGCGAGGGTGGCTTGCCACCGCACGCGGTCGTTGACCTTTCCAAACTGCTGCCCAACATGCTTGGTCGGTTATTCTGTGACAGCGGAGCCCCAGCTTGTGTCAGGCTGAGTTCTCGCTGGCCAATTCTCCGAAATTCAGGCTGCTTTGATTGCCGATTTCAACCGATTGATCCTGTAGCGAAGCTTGCGTCGCAATCTGATGTGCACTCGATCCTGATTGAACGGGATATCGAGGAGGCGTGGATCTCCCCGGCGAATGACTTCGCGGGCAAGATGATACGGCTTGCATCGCGTATCACCCGGCGCAGAAAGCCCAGCCGAGAGAATGCTCCGGTTGTTCATCGGAGGGCTCACATCGAAAAGCGCCTCCTTGAAGGCCAGATGCGCACTGGCCCAAACGCCCAACCTCTGCTCCCAGTAAAGGAGATCCAGTCGTCTTGACGTCCAGCCATCAGGCAGTTCCGACATCCATCGTTCAAGTCCCGGAACAGCCAAATTGTTTCTCCGAAATCCTGAAACATCAGCAAGCATTTGGGGCGTAAGCCCTTCGGTGTCCACGGAGGTGCTTGGGTAAAAGTCCCTGAATACCTCCGCGCAAAGTCCCGCACCTTGAACATGATCCCCCAATGTGTCGGACACGCCCAGAACACGAGGCAGGGATGCATCGGAAGACATTCCTCCGACATTACGGTGAAGCTGTTGTATCAAGTCCGATTCCTTCACCTCATCTATCCGGGTTTGATGGATATCCAACCCGAGCACTTTACAGATCCGTCTCGGAATCCAACGGTCGTGGTCGGGCGTGCCTTTCGAAATGGATGTGGCAATCTTCAACTGCTCACGAATTTCGGGATCGGCCGTCGCCAGTATCATCCGAGAATCGAAGCCACCCGTCAGTGTGAGTGCAAGCTTTCCCCGCAAACAGTGCGCTTCTACAGAAGCTTTTGTTAACTGAGAGATGGTATCTGCGCTTTCTTGCATCGATATTTCTTGGCACTCGTCAACTGGCCAGAACCGATGGACCCAACCTGTCCGCAGGGAGAGAAAGCGATTGGGAAGTAATTGCGTCACATTTTCATAAGGGACATAGTATGCGGAGAAGCTCGCGCTGTGCGGATTTTCAACGAAGGCATCATACGCGCTGTCATCCCGCCTTGTTTTTCCGAAATGTTCAAGCAATGCCGGTTGCGAACCAACGCAAAGATCGTCGTCTGCACCTTTTGCGAAGAATACTGATTTCAGGCCACCCGCATCATGGTAAATGCGATCATCGTCCTGGCCAAATACCAACACGGCATGTCGACCGGATAATCTGGACAGGCGCGTTTCGAATCCGGACAACGATGCCGGCTCCGCGTCGACCGCATCAACAAGCGAGGCCGCTACGTCACTATTCGTCCTGCTGATGAAATCCAGATCGTATGCATTTCCAAGCAAGGCCACTCTGTAATTGCAAGACTCTTTGATCGAAATTTCCAAGTCTTCGTGATGGCAAAGGTGCCATCCGTCATGAAGTTTTCGGCTGATCCAATACTTGGAGGGCAGGCGGGTTTGTTGATCTCGGCACAAGAAAAATTGCTTTCAGAATTTCACACGGTCGGTTTCTTCGCTCGCCATTTACAAATCTCCTTTTCTAATCACGCACGAAAACTATGGGTGTATGCTTTAGTGTCGTTTTTGACGCAAGGGTCTGTGACCTTTCATGATTTCCACCGTGATGATCGGGCAGGGTGAGGCATGGGTGCCCTCAACCATGCGCGGCCCTTGGGGCTGCATTCTGTGGTGGGCGCGCTGGGCGCTGATTGTACTGGGCTGGATCGTGACCGCCGTGGGGGCTGCCGCGATCACAGGGATCATCCGGCGGGAGTGAGGGTCAGGGGAAGAGGGCACCGCGCGCCGCGCGGAATCGAGGCGTGCTTGCACGCCGCCGCGCATCGCCATGCTGGAAGCATGCCTTCGGCATGATGCCGCCCCCCGGCACGGCGATTGGCTGCCACCGGCGCTTCGCCATGAGGTTTTTCGGATTTGGCGCGATAAACTGCGCAGAACACCCGTTGGATCGCCGCACCGCGGCCCGTCGATGCGCGGCCCTCCTCGCTCTGCGGGGCGGTGCGGTGGGGACAGGAGTCAGGGGCAGAGCGCGACGCGGCCTTTCTCGGATAGCAGCCAGCCGTTGGTGCCCTCGAACACTGCGGGCCAGAGCGGGTGGCCGTGGCCTGCGCCGGCGTCGAGATCGACGCGGTTGCCGAAGTACTGGGGAAATTCCAGCGCCGTATGGCCGTGCACCACGAGCCACGGATGCGCGCCCTGATACTCGAGAAAGCCCTCGCGGATCCACATCAGGTCCATCGGGTCCTGACGGCTGAGCGGCACGCCGGGGCGGATGCCGGCATGCACGAACAACAGATCGCCCGCCTCATGCCAGAGCGGCAGGGTGCCCAGCCAGTCGCGATGCGCCTGCGGCACCGAGGCCTGCGCGGCCTGCCATGCGGCGGTGTCGTCGGGGTCCGTGACCCCGTAGGAGGCCAGCGTCGCCGCCCCGCCCAGACGGCGGTCGCGCCACGAGAGGCCCGACTTGATCTGCCGGAATTGCAGCCCGCCCGTATCGAGGAAATCCATGAACATCTGGTCGTGATTGCCGCGCAGCACGGTCCAG
>Ga0307942_1000513_pt1 | contig 27107 bp, 26 predicted proteins | sample OrgLakmetagen175_FD_201846 | JGI IMG/M metagenome (GOLD analysis project Ga0307942, IMG submission 201846) | Saline water microbial communities from Organic Lake, Antarctica - #175 | ecosystem: Environmental > Aquatic > Non-marine Saline and Alkaline > Saline | place: Antarctica: Organic Lake... | reverse complement strand
CTTGTTCAGTCTGGCCTCTTTCTCTTCTTGAAGCTGGCTTTTTTATGCTATAGCTCAACTGCCCTCGCTGGCGGATATGGCTGTGTAACCCTTACCCTTACCCTAATACTAGGCAGAGCAAACCGCAAACCTGGCTCATTCCCAACCTGCATCTCAGCGCAGCGCAGCGGAGATTTTGTTACAATTGTCTTTCAGAAACAAAAGCCAATATGAAAAGATATAACAGCTATTGATGTCATGCAAGTTATAATAAACTCACAACCGCACACACAAACACACAATTGCGGGCTTTAAAACCAGCAATTTAATCAAAAGCTGTCAGTATATTGCTTTGATTGACAGAAAATAGTGAAGCTTAAGCAGCCATGCTATGCTGGAAGCTTACAGTATAATGATCAGGCCAGAAAGCTTGCCACTTGAGAAGCAAGCTGTAAAGAAAGTATTAGGGGGTGCGAATCAATCCAGACGTTGTCAGAGGACAAGAAGCAGTGCTCCCTTCTTGTGCCTGATGCTGGCTAGAGCAGCACTTGCAGCCAACAACCAAACGTAAGGCACGTCAACAGGCCTGATGGCCTTGAGGATAAAGCATGATTGGCGATAAAGCATGAAAGCATGCCGAGATACATACGCACACATACGAACAAACATATATGCACACACACATATATGCACACACACATACACATACACACACAAACACACACACACGCACGGCAGAACCGGGAGGAAGCCAAACATCACAGAGCCTATGGGTGAGGAAGAAGCAGTCTACGAAGGCACTGTTGCCCCTGAGAGTAGGCACAGCACGTCATTCGCCTGGGTGACTAATGCTGGCTGTCCTGCAAGCAGTTAGAGAGCAGGGCAGTGCACAAGTCGATAGGATAGCTGCACCGCCACACATTCAAAAGAGTGAAAAGCAAGTCAGGCCCTGCCTATGATTAAGGCGTATGACAGGGGTCTGAGGGTTTCTCATGGACGTTCCCCCTTTCGTTTAGCTAGGTTTGGCTTCAGGCTTTTTCCAAGCTTCTGCTCAGATGCCCCCTGAGGCATATATATAGCCTTACCTTACCTATGACAGGGGTCTGACGGTATTTCTTGGACGTTCCTCCTTTCTTTTAGCTAAATTTGGCTTCGGCTTTTTCCTCTGGCTTCAGCTTTTTCCTTGGCTTTGGATTTTTCCAAGCTTCCGCTCAGATGCCCCCTGAGGCATATATATATAGCCTTACCTATGACAGGGGTCTGAGGGTTTCTCTTGGACGTTCCCTCTTTTGTTTAGCTAAATTTGGCTTCGGCTTTTTCCAAGCTTCCGCTCAGATGCCCCCTGAGGCATATATATAGCCTTACATTACCTATGACAGGGGTCTGAGGGTTTCTCTTGGACATTCCCCCTTTTGTTTAGCTAAATTTGGTTTCGGCTTTTTCCTCTGAGTCCCGCTTTTTCCTTGGCTTTGGCTTTTTTTAAGCTTTCGCTCAGATGCCCCCTGAGGCATATATATAGCCTTACCTTACCTATGACAGGGGTCTGAAGGTATTTATTGGACGTCCCCCCTTTTGTTTAGCTAAATTTGGCTTCGGCTTTTTCCTCTGGTTTCGGCTTTTTCCTTGGCTTTGGCTTTTTCCAAGCTTCCGCTCAGATGCCCCCTGAGGCATCAATAGCGATGTAACCCTACCTTACCTTACCTTTGCCAGGGGTCTGAGGGAGAGTGTGTGTCCGTCGCATGTGACGTTTAAATCCTTGGGTATCTACCCTGATTTTATACATATACACTTAGAATTACGCACGGGACGTGTGTTGTTTTCCTGAAAGCGGGATGTGACCGCAGCAGATTCACTTTTGTTTCTCCTTTTCGTCCTATGTATTTGCGAAGGGGGAATCTAATATCCATCCTTGCTTGTGTGATGTTTCCTGGTCCCCCCCTGTGACCTTAACCAAATACCTTTTTTAAGGCACTTCTATGTGGCTGGTACAGTAGCCGATCAGGTTGTCTGGCTGAAGGTCCTCCCCACTTGTAATCTACTGTATCTATAAAACCTTAGCCCTGTCTTTCTCCTACATCCCTGCCATATCTTGTGAACGTGATAACAGTGTTGCAAGCAAAGATCCTTGGCAGTTTCAAAACCTGTCTGACTCTACTTAAATTGGTGTAGCGCTGCCTGGTACGTGTACTTGCATAGCCCCCCCCCTCACGACCCTGTCAGCAGCGTTATCACTACCCACAAATTATTATTCTTCTCTTCCTGTCCTCCTCCTCATCTAAAATCCCCCTCAAGCACCTGAGTCACCCCTCATAATCATCAGTTCCTCACCCTGACCTCCTCACCTTTGATTCCCCTCAAGCACCTGAGTCACCCCTCATAATCGTCTTTTCTCACCCTGACCTCCTCGCCCTTAATTTCCCTTAAGCACCTGAGTCACCCCTCATAATCATCAGTTCCTCACCCTGACCTCCTCACCTTAAATTCCCCTCAAGCACTTGAGTCAACCCTCATAAAATCGTCTTTTCCTTTTCTTGACCTCCTGACCTTTTCGCCTTCGATCCCCCTCAAGCACCGGAGTCACCTCACAATCGTTTTTTCCTCACCCTGACCGCCTGACCCCCTCCCTCACAACCTTGTCAGCAGCGTTATCACTACCCACAGATTCTTATTCTTCTCTTCCTGTCCTCCTCCTCACCTTAGATTTCCCCTCAGGCACCTGAGTCACCCCTCATAATCGGCTATTTCCTCACCCTGACCTCCTCACCTTAGATTCCCCTTGGGCACCTGAGTCAACTCTCATAAATCCAAGGGGTTCAAAGGGCCGAGTTGGCCGGTGGCCACACGCGCATTCACGTCCTGCAAGATGGAGGAATTTAACAAAGAGGCTTTTTATAGGGGGCGTGTGTGTGTGTGTGTGTGTCAAAAGGGCCGAGTTGGCTGGTGGCCACACGCGCATTCACGTCCTGCAAGATGGAGGAATTCAACAAAGAGGCTTTTTATAGGGTGTGTGTGTGGTGTGTGTGTGTTGTGTGTGGCAAAAGGGCTGACACGCCAATGGACGCTTGCTCGTTTTGCTTTGGGATGGGCGCAGTGAGACGGACAGGCTTGTTTAGAGATTTTCTGACAGGTTGGGCCAGGTTGAGTGCCTCTGCCATCCAAAGCAAACCGAGCTTGAACTGGGTGCACCCAGCGAAACCTAACCAAAGGGTATGTGGGCGGAGGAAAACAACTGGATCCCAGGCGGCACAGATGTCAGTAAAGGGGTAAATATCTGGCGCCTGGCAAGGCAGCACGTTACAGACTGTTTAAAATGACCTAAGAACAGGTCAGAACTGAGCACGTGTTCACAACCTGCAAGCTCATGACTAGGGTTGGCCAGAACCATATATATACACCGTATATGACCGTATATTTGGTGCTTTCCCTGCCAAAAATACCGTACATAAACCGTATATATATGGTTCTAGCCAACCCTACTCATGACTGCACACGTGCACACGTGCTCACGACTTAGTATGTATGTGAAGCGGAGGAAGCAGCGAGGCCGTGGGAAGTATAAGGGAAGCCGTGACATTGTTGGTGTGTATGTGTGTGTCTGTGTGTGTGTGTGCGTGTGTGTGTCTGTGTGTGTGTTTGTGTGTGTGTGTGCGTGTGTGTGTGTGTATGCAGGCGTAGCCCTTTCATGCGTGCATTCCATCGGGCTGCTGCGTTGGGTCAAACGCGCTCAGGTGATGAGGGACGGTGAGGTCAGGGGGGAAATAGCAGAGTCAGTTGTAAAGGGGCTCATACGGTGCACCATAATTACACCGTGTATGCGTAGGGTTGGCCAGAACCATATATATACGGAGTATATACGGTAAGTTTGGCAGGGAAATCATCAAATATACGGTGATATACGAAATCATTAAATATACGGTGATATACGGCGTGTATATACAGTTCTGGCTAACCCTATGTATGCGGTATGATGTGAAAATAGCAACTAGGATTGGCCGGAATCATGAATGTACGGTGTATATATGGCGTATATATATATATATATATGGTTCTGGTTAAATATTTTAAGTTCCCGTAAGTTTTCGGCATATTGGCATTCCTGATACAGGTACCTCCACTTTTGCCCCAGAGTCCCCTTTTTTAAACCAGTGAATGAATATCAAGTGTCGAGGTACCAGTCAATCAGCACGCTTCCTTATTAACCAAAGTGAAACAAAACACAAAGTCTGCAAGGATCCAAATCAATCAAAACGCGCCACAGAAAAAGCTGTTTCCTTCTCTAAGTGATGCATGCTCATTTACGTTTTGAACGCTAGTGCTACTAGTCTCAGCGTTTCAGGGCTCTGTGTAAATTTGCTGACCGAAATGGACGGGCAATGACATAACCGCCTAAAATTTTGAATTCTCTCCTCAGGATTCACAAACACCGCTCAGGTTGTTTGCCACCAGGAGCTTCGAAATAGGACAGATTATTGCGGCATTAAAAACTCTCCAGCTGACACTGCTCTTGCAATAATGCACCGTACACTGCACATGTTTTTGAGACACGGTTGCTGGGACCATATGGTGCACTCAAACAACAAGCTTGCTTACACCATGGAGACGCACACAGGCAATGAAAATTACCTGCATCTTGACCCCAGAGGTAGCCATCATGTGGCAGCTAGGCAGCACGACCATCTTGTACAGTGTCACACTATTGTCACACGACACACGCACACACACGTGCACATATGCACGCATATACACACCTGCATCTTGTACATGTCACACTAATGTCACACTACACACGCACACACACACGTGCACATATGCACGCATATACACACCTGCATCTTGTACATGTCACACTAATGTCACACTACACACGCACACACACGTGCACATATGCGCATATACACACCTGCATCTTGTACATGTCACACTAATGTCACACTACACACGCACACACACGTGCACATATGCACGCATATACACACCTGCATCTTGACCCGAGAAGTAGGCGTCGTGTGGCAGCTAGGCAGCACCACTGTGCCGCAAAATCTCACACTACACACACACACACATGTGCACATGCACACACAGGCACATACCTGCTGCATGGCTTCTAAGTCCTTCTTGTCTCGTCTTGAGTACTCCTTGTGCCCGTGCACCTCCAGATTGTACAGGTACTGCAAACAATAAGAGAGCGGCAAAAAAGTAAGACCTCAAACGCACACAGACCTGCATGAATATTGCAAAATTATGCGAGGGGTGGCGAAAAAGGACCTCAGACACCCACAACCTTGAGGTGGTGTATGACATGCAATTTGCTGCTATGCACGCGAACGTATGGGAGTACCACAGCATGAGCTTAAGTTTGCTGCCTTGATTTTGTATAAACATAAAAGGGTGCGAGCACGTAGTAATGGTAGTACCCGAGTACATGCACAAAGTATTTGGGCATACGAGTGTGGATATAGGCAGATTTCGTAGTGCGTGGCTTGCTTTGGCGTAGAACTTGCGGTGAAGGTCACCTTCTATGTTACAACATTTGGGGCAATTTTTCATACGTATCATTAATGCACGGGCGTGAATTGGCTTTGTTTGGAATTGCGCCTTTGAAGTAATCGAAAGCTTTGTGTGTTGTGCATTCAGCTTTGTGCCTGTCTGCAACAAGTGGGTGAGCATAAATGGATGTGGCCACACAGGTTTGTATGCCTGTTCTCGGTACGTGAGTATATGTATACGCATGTGTGTGTATGTGTGTGTATATGTGTGTGTGCGTGCATGCGTACGTGTGTGTATGCATGTGTGTTTGTGTGTGTGTGTGTGTGTGTGTGTGTGTGTGTGTCGTTTTCCTCGCACCTGATGGTTGCGTGATTTATGCTTGCCAGACTCATCCTTGATGCGCCAGACAAAGCTGCATTGGCAGAGGAGGGGCAGTGTTAGCAACCAAATGTTTGCAGGAGGGTTAAACTTGGGTTTCTTCTCCCTCCCCCTCCTTCCCTCACCCTGCTGAACGGCGGTAGTAGTGGGGGTCTTCAGCACCCACGACAGCGTTGTCCACGGTCACGCAGTCCCGCCAGGCCACGATGCGACTGCGGTGGAAAGGGGGAAAAGGGGGGATGGCACGGTTTGTTTCTTCCCTCTGACCAGCTCGCGAAATTGACATACACGTACACACAGACTCACTCTCGTTGCCTGTCTTTCTCGGCCTTCTCCAGAAAAGTCGTGAAAGCCTGCAGGTCATTCGCATCGCTATTTCTCGTGTTCTCGCCCCACAAGTAGCTGATGTACTCCTTCATGAACGCCATTGTCAATTGCTGATTCTTTAGTAAATTGCCAATCCCAATACCAGCTTGGTTTGTGTTTCTCTTACACAGTCGGTTTGTGTTTCTCTTACACAGTTAAAATTTAGAGAGGAAAAGGAGGAGACTGTGCACAGCATTTTGATTGCAAGTCGAAGATGGGAGACGGTGAGATGGCAAAACCTGTTCACCTGCTGTGTGCTTTAGGCACACATGCATGCTGCATAAGTGCACTTCACTTGTAGCTAATTACACAAGCACAGCACATGCACACACGTCACGCGTGCCCGAAACGCACCTGTGCAGTGCCATACCTTGGTTCGCGGATCTCCCTGGTCTCCAAGGCTGAGATCAGATATGAAGGGTGCGTTTGTGTGTCTGCGCTTGTTAGTTTGTGTATGTGCGCATACGTGTGTGCGTGCTTTGCCTGTACGTGCACAGAAATGCTGACTCTGCCCTCCCTGTGCAAACAGGACGCTGTACAATATCACAATGGAGGAGAGCAGCATCGCCCTACAGAATGGTGAGAGAGAGAAGGATTGGTGGAGAGGAAGTCTTGCAAGAATGTGTACACAAGTGGTGCCTCCTGAACTCTTTCCTTCCTGCAGTGCGTTCTTTCGGGACGGAAAGCAGGCGTAGGGATGGCCCCCAGGTCCCTCCCCAGAACGAAATCTACGAAATCATCATCTTCAAAGGTAAAACGAGTTCTGGGATGGGGCGTCGGGTTCCCGGGCGCTCTCGCCATCTGTCAAAAGCAACTTTTCTGTCCTTCCCTGCTCTTTTCACACACGACCGCACGACACACACGCAGCCGAGGATATCGCGGACCTGACAGTGCTCTCCCAGGCCCCGCCGGTGCAGCAGCAGTCCCCCTACTCGGACCCGGCAATCATCTCGGCCACGGTAAGAGGAGGGTGTAGACATGTAGGCACACAGATGTCTTTTACCTTGCTCTAGTAATCTACAACCTTTCCCTTTCCTGCATACATCCTCACAGACACAGCCCTCCTCCTACGGTTACGTAGCTCCTCCCCCACCTGCGGTACGTGTGCGTGTTTTGTCATTTCATCTCTTTCTGGGCTTGCATGTACACACGACACACACACACACACATAGATACACACGCGTGCACACACACACACACACACACACACACACACACACACACACACACACACGCACGCACACACACACACACACACGCACGCACGCACACACACACACACACACACACATAGATACACACGCGTACACACACACACTATATGCATACTAAGTGCAAACAGATTGACGCTTGCATGCCACGTACACTGATCCCTGGCTCGCACTCATAACAGGCGCCTGTCTCTGATCCTTGGGCAACTCCCGCAGCCCCTGCAGCTGCTACAACTACTGGACAGCCCTACAACACAGCCCTTTACGGTAGGGGGAAAAACGTGTCTTTATGCGCATTTACCAACTTGTAAGAGATGGCAACCAGCATCTTTGCAGCGCGCACGCTTACACACACACACCTGCACACGCACACGCACGCGCTCACACACACATACGCACATACACACATACACATGCACACACGCACATACACACATACACATGCACACACATGCACACACGCTCAAGCTCTCAACGCATGATACATTTTTACGTAGGCAGTAGCCAGTGGGCGCCTAGCGCTCCTCAAGCCTCTGCTCCGTACCAGCAGAAGCAAGCAGCACCCACAACCACCAACAATACGTGCGTATTGATGGCTGAATATCGTCGAGAGAAGGCTGGAAACTAAAGCATACGAAGTGATTATTTATGAGCCCTCGTTTGGGAAACCTGCGATGCGTCGTGCAATTATGGCGTGCGTTAATGTTGTCTTGGCCATTTCTTAGTGCCCGCTAGCATTTAATAGCACGCTCACAGGAACACACACATACAAACCACACGTCACACACATATGCACACAGACGCGCTCCCACCCAGCCCAACGTGGCCCCCACCCTCACTGTCACTCCCCAGCAGCAGTCTGCACGTGCGGAGCAAGCGGCGCAGCAGGCATTGCAGCAGCAGCCGCAGCAGCAGCCGCAGCAGCCTCCTCCCAAGCCGTCTACGTGGGCGCAGGCTGCAGGTGTGTGCGCGTGTGCATGTGTGTGCGCGTGTGCCTGTGCATATATGTGTGTGTATAGGAAGGATGTGGGGGTCGGGATGAATGTGCGGATGGGCGTGTGTGTGTTTGTGGGTGCGGGTGCGGGTGCAGGTGGGGGTTGGAATGGGGGGATGTTAAGGGGCTGGTGTGGTGTGCATAAGATGGTGTACAACAAATGATGTGGCGAGGCCTGTGGTCGCAGGTGCGAGTTACAAGCCCCTAGAAAAAGCTGGCTGGTCTTACAGACCCACAGCCCAACCTGCAGTTTCGTTCTAGTCTGTTACTTTCGCTCTAGTGATGTGTCCCACAAATGCCTACAAATGCAGGCGCTCGCCCAGGTGCCCCAGGAGGGGCCGGTGGCCGAAGTGCTGGCTATCAGGGGGGCGCTCCTTCGAGGGGAGGAGCAGCAGCAGCAGCAGGGGGCAGGGGCGGCAGGTATACAGGTGCGTGTTTTACGGGCTGAGGATCCAGTCGGGGGGCAGGGGCGGCAGGCTTTCAGGTGGTTGTATGTATTAGGGCAATTGGTGAGCGCACATTAATGAACGTGTGCATGTGCTCAAATACCCATACATACGCACATACACAGAGACACACACACACTAACATATACACACATACACACATGCACAGCAAGACACACACACACACAAACAAACACACACACACACATACGCACACAGAGAGACACACACACAAACATATACACACACACATACACACATGCACAGAGAGACACACACACACATACACACACATACACACACCTTTAGGCGGTCGTGGCCCCAGCAACAACGGTGTGCCTCAGGGCCCCCCTGGTCAGCCTAGACTCCCTACCACCGGTGCGCCCCCCCCTATGCCAGTGCCAAAAGAGGACTTTGACTTCACCGCGGCCCTGGAGAAGTTCAACAAGGAGGAGATCGGCAAGGTGTGCATGTTCATGTGTGTCATTGAGCGTGTGAGTGTGTTAAGTATGAGGGGAGGAGGGGTTTTGGGTGTTGATGCTTGTGGGTGGGTGGGTGCGTGCGTGCGTGCGTGCGTGCGTGCGTGCGTGTGTGTGTGTGTGTGTGTGTGAAGCTGCATCTGTGTGACGCGATTGCCTTGCTAACAATAAAATCCATGATGCTTTGGGAATGGGCTGTAGCATTACGCAGCCCTGCTGGCATATGCAAATTACATAGAATTAGTGGTTTTTCATAGTTTCATGTACACCCCAAACGCTGGTTTTGGTTCTCTGTCAGTTCTTAAAGTTTACTTTTATAATATGAAACCCATCAATTCTTGAGATTCCTTAATGCCTCCAAAATTATGTTTTGGGATGCAATCTGGTTTGCTTCCGAGGCAGAGCTACATTCTCTTCCCTTGTTGGTCTTCACGGTTATGCCATCACGGTTATGCCAACATTCAGGTAAAGCAAGCAGGCAGGAAATTAGAACAAACACAAGAAAAGTGACTGCTAGGTGCTCTGAACTTTGACACTGATTGTACTTCCATGCCCAGACAGGTTTCAGACAGTCTAGCTGCTCTAGCTGCCTGAACCCCAACATTGTGTGTACTTGAATACCCAAACAGCTGCCAGACAGTCTAGCTGCTCCAGCTGAACTACATCAACATTGATTGTACTTCAATACCCAGACAGCTGCCAGACGGTCTAGCTGCTCTAACTGAACTACATCAACATTTATTGTACTTCAATACCCAGACAGCTGCCAGTCTGTCTAGCTGCTCTAGCTGCTCTAGCTGAACAACATCAACATTGATTGTACTTCAATACCCAGACAGCTGCCAGACGGTCTAGCTGCTCTAACTGAACTACATCATTGATTGTACTTCAATACCCAGACAGCTGCCAGTCTGTCTAGCTGCTCTAACTGAACTACATCAACATTGATTGTACTTCAATACCCAGACAGCTGCCAGACGGTCTAGCTGCTCTAACTGAACTACATCAACATTGATTGTACTTCAATACCCAGACAGCTGCCAGACGGTCTAGCTGCTCTAGCTGAACTACATCAACATTGATTGTACTTCAATACCCAGGCAGCTGTCAGTCTGTCTAGCTGCTCTAACTGAACTACATCAACATTGATTGTACTTCAATACCCAGACAGCTGCCAGTCTGTCTAGCTGCTCTAGCTGAACTACATCAACATTGATTGTACTTCAATACCCAGGCAGCTGCCAGTCTGTCTAGCTGCTCTAGCTGCTCTAGCTGAACAACATCAACATTGATTGTACTTCAATACCCAGACAGCTGCCAGTCTGTCTAGCTGCTCTAACTGAACTACATCAACATTGATTGTACTTCAATACCCAGACAGCTGCCAGACGGTCTAGCTGCTCTAGCTGAACTACATCAACATTGATTGTACTTCAAGACCCAGGCAGCTGCCAGTCTGTCTAGCTGCTCTAACTGAACTACATCAACATTGATTGTACTTCAATACCCAGACAGCTGCCAGTCTGTCTAGCTGCTCTAACTGAACTACATCAACATTGATTGTACTTCAATACCCAGACAGCTGCCAGACGGTCTAGCTGCTCTAACTGAACTACATCAACATTGATTGTACTTCAAGACCCAGACAGCTGCCAGTCTGTCTAGCTGCTCTAGCTGAACTCCATCAACATCATTGACGTCCTTCTTCACTGGCAGCACGCTCACTAACATACTGGCATACACACAAACGCCACACACACACATCAAGAGCACCCCAAACGCGTGCGCAACGGTGGGGGCTAGAACGTTTTTACCCCGCTCTCTAGGTCCATCATCGCACTGTTCCTCCTGGATCCAAGTTTCCTGGGGTCATTGCCTCCTCCATAAGGGGGTGATTGTGCAGCAGAGGGGTTTCAGTTGATCACACTTCTCCTTGTAGCATGCTGAGATTACCCATGGTCATGCGCAAATGCAGTGGATTTCTTCGATTTAATGATTATTGGTTTCCTCATCGATCGCAAGTAATCCACTTCATTCATGTGTGACCGTGTTGAGATATTGTTGAAATATCGACACATGCTGTGTACTTGAGTTAATGTGATGGGTCTTATTCTTTGCTGTGATGGTGTGACGGTGCTTTCACCTGACAACCTGCTACAACAAACGTGTAATAAGGTTCTGGCACCTGAAATACAAAATGAAAAATAAAATGAGCAATGAAATGTGAAATGAGCACTGTGCTAGGTGCACTCCACACAAGCATGCTAACTTGGAGCATGCATGCAACGTGTTACACAACACACGCGCACACACACACACACACCACCACCACCATGTGCTCATACAACACAGGAAGTGGAGAACGGCAAGGATCAGGTGTACCAGAAGGACGATTTTTTTGACTGCTTGTCGTGCGAAGCCTTGGAACGCTCAAACATGGGGGGAGGAGGTGTGTGTACTAGGATATAATAAAGTAACGCCTTCCTGTGTTTCAGTAATCACGGCTGCGGGCTCTCCTAACATATAGGGTTGGCCAGAACCATATATATACGGTGTATATATGGTAATTTTGGCAGAAAAATCACCAAATATATGGTCATATACGGCGTATATAAACGGTTCTGGCCGACCCTACTAACATACCCTTTCAAATAAATTGACACGCCGGAGCCTTTCCTCTCTTTACCCACACCCCTAACACAGATCAGCCCAGCGCTAGTGATAGTGATAGTAAACCAGCAGCTATACACACGCTACTGTGACTGCTGCTCACAGTGGCCCAGCGCTGGTGATAGTGACAGTAAACCAGCAGCTAATCACACGCTACTGTGACTGCTGCTCACAGTGGGCCAGCACTAGTGATAGTGATAGTAAACCAGCAGCTAATCACACGCTACTGTGACTGCTGCTCACAGTGGGCCAGCGCTGGTGATAGTGACAGTAAACCAGCAGCTAATCACACGCTACTGTGACTGCTGCTCACAGTGGGCCAGCGCTGGTGATAGTGACAGTAAACCAGCAGTTATACACACGCTATTGTGACTGCTGCTCACAGTGGGCCAGCGCTGGTGATAGTGATAGTAAACCAGCAGCTAATCACACGCTACTGTGACTGCTGCTCACAGTGGGCCAGCGCTAGTGATAGTGAAAGTAAACCAGCAGCTACACACACGCTACTGTAATTGCTGCTCATAAATGGCCAGCGCTGGTACACCAATTATTCTCTTGTTGCCTCGCACAAGCATGGCGCACTCGCTTGCTTGTTGACCAGCAGCTGAGTTATCAACACCCACTAAACATTTTTATTACTCGAACTCTTTTGCAACTCGGACTCTCTTGTTACCACTTCCTAAAGATCAGCGCTATGACTGCAGCAGTAGCTGCATGTTTTCCCAGCTTTGACAGTGCCTGAAACCCGTGTTCAGCCTCATCCAGATCAGCAGGTCTGTTTGAATTCACCTCCCCTTTGACCCGTGCAGATCAGCAGGTCTGTTTAAATCCTCCTCCCCATTGACCCGTGCAGATCAGCGCTACGACTGGCGTCAGAAGCTGTCGGAGCAGAAGCGCTTGGACATGGAGACGTTTGGGGGCCTGGGGGGTGTGAGGCACCACAGCTATGGGCGAGGGAGGGGCAGGGGGCGTGGGGAGATGGGCCGAGGAGGGGGTGCTCCAAGTGGACGGGTGAGCGAGCAGTTAATTGTTAAAACACGTCTGTGTGTTTTGTGTGTGAATGTGTGTGTGATTTGCGGGGCAGGGGGCGTGGGGAGATGGGCCGAGGAGGGGCTGCTCCAAGTGGACGGGTGAGCGAGCAGTTGTTTGTTAGAACACGTCTGTGTTGTGTGTGTGTGTGTGGGCGTGGGGAGATGGGCCAAGGAGGGAGTGCTCTAAGTTGACGGGTGAGCGAGCAGTTGTTTGTAAGAACACGTCTGTGTGTTTTGTGTGTGTGTGTGATTTGCGGGCAGGGGACGTGGGGAGATGGGTTGAGGAGGGGGTGCTCCAGGTGGACGGGTGAGCGAGCAGTTGTTTGTAAGAACACGTCTGTGTGTTGTGTGTGTGTGATTTGCGGGCAGGGGGCGTGAGGAGATGGGCCGAGGAGGGGGTAAGTCAGGTGGTCGAGTGAGTGAGCAACATTCTTGTGACACACAATGTGTGTGTATGTGTGTATGTGGGGGCAGAGGGGGTGTAAGGAGACGGGCTGCAGAAAGGGTGCACCAGGTGGACGGGTGCGTGCGTTTTGTGGACACATGTATGTCTGTGTTCCGTGTTGTGTGTGTCCAAGCATTGAGAGCACTTCAGTATCACTGAGGACACTTCCAGCCTATCAGACTAAGACTACAGTCTCAGGGAGCTAGAGTAGGTAAGGGTTTAGGGTTAGCGCTGAACCCTTGAAGCATCTGACTTACTGAGAGGGGGTTGCTGCTCTCTCGACTGATTCTTCAGCTCTTCATCCATCCCTTACGTTTTTAGTGCGGGTGTGTCAGCTTTTCCAGCTGTAGCATCAGGTCTGGTCCTCTTCTTTGCTTAAGGGGGGATGTGCCAAACAAAGTCTCTCAAGCAATACTTGCCAGGAGGGTGGATACGCACCTGTTCCTGGTTGTTTTGAGACTGCAGCTTCTGAACTGCAAAATGTCTGGACTGTGCTGAAGTTTGAGGTGTAAACATGTGCGCACGCGCACACACACACACACACGCACACACACACACACACACACACACGCACGCACGCACACACGCACACACACACACACTCACACACACACACACACACACACACACACACAAACACACACACACAGGGTGGACCAGGACGAGGCAGCATGTCAGCAGGGCGTGGGGGTAGGGGACGTAGTAGCGTGCCCACTGCTACCTACTAGAGCTATAACGCTTCATTGAGAGAGCAGCTGCCCTACTCAATAGCTGTGAGCGTGTGGAAAGCGTGCGACGGTCTCGCTGTGATGGGACTGACAAGGCTCGCTCAGCATACATAGTGCACGTTTGCTGCTGGTTTGGGGAGCTGCTTGTGCACACAAGGATGCTGCTGCTGCCTAGTAGGACGGCTCTGGCGAATATTGCTCAGTATTGCTTACTGCTGCTACTGGCACGCTGCTGCTACGTTGCAAGAAGCGCTGCTGACCTCCAGGGTGCTGCCAGAATGCAGCAGCTGTTGCCTATCATCTAGCGTACATACTAGTGTTCTTGGAGTTTGCAAGAAGTGTCGCTTGACTGCTTCTCGATGCTTTTCATTGCTGCTGCCGCCTCAAGTGAGAGCTGCACTGGAGCTGCTAAAACTGATGCTCGTTGCCTTCAGTCGTGCATTTACAATAGTGTATGGAGCTCGAGGCTTTTAGGGTTTATGGCGGTAAACTGCTGCAAGACGAAATCCTATCCTTATACAAAGCATTGGCTCTGACATCTGCATTGTGCGTTTTGATTTGAGTTTGAGCTCAAGAAGAATTCTGGTTCTTCACCGAAATATAGCCCCTTTTTCTCATTGCTGCTGGAGCTTTGTAGTTGGGTGCTGTCTGGCTAAAGGAAAAGGGAAAGTGTGGAAAGCACAAGCTACAAGGTTTACAAGGTCTATGGGGGTTACAGGATTTACAGACAACAAAGTCATCATTCAAAACGTGCGACTGCTAGGCTGCGTAAATAAAACGTGTGATAATTGTTGTTGTAGCTCCAGACTTGCAGCACCTGCAAAAAAAAACTTGGAAAGGGAAAAAAGGCACAACGCTGTTTGTGACATTGCAGCACTGAATACACAGTAAACAATCAAGCATTTGCCAGGACCGACCGACCACAATAAAGTTAAAGAGGGGGATCATCTGTGAGTTTTGGGCACATGAAAAATTTGGACGGTCACACTGAGGATACCAAGAGTGAGGGGGAGGCAAATACTATCTTACTTTAAACTCATGTGTGAGGAGCAGCACATGCACTGTAACGATACATATATATAGGAATACAATTTATAATCTTACATCTCGAGTATGCCTTTTACAACGCGCTGCTACATGCTCATACCCCCCCCCTGGAACATCAAATATGGTCTGGTTCATCACTTTTTTGTTGCGGCTGTCACGACGAACCATGGTACCAGCTTAAACATGGATTGCAAGTATGAGCCATAAAGGTGATTTTAACGTCTCCTCCCTCTCCACGCGAAAAGGAAGCGACGGCTCAAGCAACAACCCGAGGTGATGGTAGTACTCAGACTTGCAGTCTGAGGAAAGAGAGCGAGTTTGTTACATGAGGACCATCCAAACAACCAATAACCGTAAAAACGTTGCTCACATTATAAATCCAGGGGAAATCACACAATTCTTCCATGTCACTGATTTAGCATGACCGGGCCCTGCTGCTAGATGAACTCTGAACCAGCATTTGCCTGGCTAAGACTAAAAACGTGTATACCGAGCGAAAATCAAATCAGATGTTAAGCAAATTAGCAGGCACTTACTGTTGCTTTGTCTTCCAACACCTTACAGCAAAGCACAACAATTTTTTACTCTTTATCTGCCTTGGAACCAACAGCACCTTGCAGCCAAGATGTACTGATGTTTGTTCTTGACATTCTCACAGGCAGTGCACTGCTGTTCGTGTGAAGGTAGTAATAGTATTAGGTAGTAATAGTATTGCGCTCAGGCAAGCGTCAACATGAACGAAACCTCTAATCGTCTAAGCGTATACCACCCTCACTTAAATGTCAGTAAGCGAGATCAAGTATTGTGAAGACACCAGACCTCAAAACCAGATGAACGCCGCAAAGGAACAGCACAAAGATATCTGCAACATTCTCCAAGGAGCCTCCGTTATTCTCCACATCATCCTTTTGGGTGTGGGTGGCACCATCTACAACACTCACACTCTGAAGCTGTAACATGCATAAGTAAAGTACGATTTATTACTTATCGCTCATTTTTATCCGGTTAATCATTTTGGGCCACTACGCTACAGAAGCCTTTCAAGGAACTGGGTCTTGATTCTCAAGTAGTTAAGAAGCTTGCCTCCAAGCTCCATGTGCACTCTGTGAACTTCACTGCTAAACTTGTCCATACCAGATGTGCCCTTTCCAGTACTGTTATCACGAACATGCAGAGGTTAACTCCCTTCTCAGCAACACGCAAGCTGGCTTCGTATAAAGCACAACACAATTCAACTACTCCAAAATGTCCTAATGACTCTGGAAGATGCCAAGCTTTATAAGCAAGACGTTTATGCTCTCATTGTAGACTTTACCTCTGCATTTAATACCACAGACCATGACAAGCTGCTCATTATTCTGTTTGATCTGGAATTTCCAACAGACGCCATAGATGTTGTGAAAACCTGTACTATCAAGCACACACTAGAATCAGGCTGCCCTTGGGCTGCACGGGAGAAATCCCAGTTGTGTCAGATCAAATTACGGTCACTGCAAAGTATAAGACTCAGCACATCTACTGATACCCCCCTAATCTAAGAGGTTGGAAGGTGGAAAACCATCCAGCAGAGGAGTGGGTTCTTTGCATCGCTGGTCCCTAATACTTCTACCAGTTCTCTGGCTCATGCCCTTGTGCGCTCTCTGCACACATGTATGTGTGTCTACTACTCTGTGTCTACTCAGCTTTGCGTGGCTGCCACACTGCTGCTCCTTCCCGGAGCTGGGACCCATGACTCAGATGGACCTCTCGGCCTCATTGGTTACACGTAATATGACTGAACGGACAAATAGAATTGGAGATCTTACACGGCACAGGGTCTCTTGAGGATCCCCTCTAATGGTACCTCTTAGAGTTCACATGTTGTCAATTGATTACCAGAACTATCAAATCCAGAAGATAAAGGTTATCAATAAGACTGGCCACCCAGCTTATTTAACAAGACATAAAGAAACTCTCAACTGTCAACCAATTTAACTGCTCCGTCACACAATTCGTCGCTGCCGACGATTGGGCGTGACAGTTGAAAGAGGAATGATATAAGGAGACACACTGTCTCCATTCCTGTTCCTGATCTACATGGAACCGCTGCTTTGTTGGCTCCATGCAGGCAATAATGGATACATGCACGGCCACGCTGATACCAGCACACCCAACAACAAAGCCAAAAACTGCACTAGCAGCGGGGCTTTTGCAGACGACCTTATCTGTCTCTCTGGCTCCTACCCAGCCAAACCTCCGGCTCAAAGCCATGAAACTTACCCCAAGGCCAAGCAGCACAGGGCAGCAGGAAATCCTCAAGCCTGACGATCCTTTCCCATACCTTGGGGTACACATCACAGTGGACCTCAACTGGACACACCAACTGACACACATGACTACAAAGCTTTCCTTGAAACTAGAACGATTAAAGAATTTTTTCGCTAGCCCTAAACAAACAATGGACATCATTCGCACAGCAATTGTGCCAAGCATAGCCGACTCTCTTTTCCAGTTACCCCTTGCTCCCTAAGTGTCCCGAATCAATGGGACACACAAATTCAGGCAGCCATAAAAAGCAAGTATAAGCTCTGGATGTGCCCTTCAACTGCACTGCTCTGAGAAGATAAACTGCACTACGGCTTGGGATGCACTTCCTTGAGAATTGAACTCCACTACAGAAACGCCCTTGAACTTATTACTAGCCTGAACAATGGGCAAAGCATGGTAGGCTCATCAAAACTCTCCTCGAGCATCAAACTCAGCAACTAAACACTGCGGCACAAGGCCACTTGGGACCTCAGTGTCAAACACCAAGATACCTTCAAAAGCAATTATTACAATACATGTTAAGAGCACGGCAGTACATTAGCATCCATTATAGCAATTTGCGTCTCACACTCCAAGGACAATCCATTCTCACAGAAAGTTTCGACAGTATTACAAAAGCACTCTGGGCACCCAACTTGCCTACTCTGGAAACACTAATCAATAACATTGCATTTTCTCTTATGGACTCCGGGATCTCCAGCCTTTCAAGGCTACTTAGCCTAGACGGCACACACATACTAAATGGCAACGATCTCAAATTCAAGTTTGGCAGCAAAATAAAAACGGGTCAAATTATTGCAATAAAACCCTCCAGCTCATCAGTGACTTACATAAAAACAAGGACACGACACCTAGCAAACAAGAATGGGCTAGGAGAATCAATGCTACCGCTCTAAATGCAATTAAGGCTTACACTCATATAGGATGGGCCTGGTCAGATGTACAGGTTTCACAACGCCAACAGACCCAAACTCCTGCGAGGCGAACAGTCTCCACAAGGAGAACGAGACACACAATCCAGAGGCAGACAGAAAATATGGACATAGATCCAGGCTGCTCCAACACGCAACCCAATAATCCTTCCCGCCAAACACGAACCAACAACAACCCACCTTAATCACAACCTAACAAAAGGCAGAAGAGGAATCCCATCCACTTCACTCACTGAAAGTCCCACTGCTTCACTACCTAATTCTCCAGAGCCTCTGCAACCAGGTGATAATGCGGCAACCAAAATGTGGCATTATAAACATAGCACCGCGGCTCTTTTTGGCAATGTCAAGGCCTGTAACACATTTTTCAAGTATGACTATAAAACACAGGAGGTGTTGGACTGGCAGCAAATAAGCAAACCTAAACGTGTAACACCAACGCAACTTCACAGGCGCAAAACAAAATCCAATTACAACCTGTCACTATTGAAAAATGGGCGTTACACTTGTTCCAAAGCACGGGGATAAAAGCAGCTAAAACAGAGCCCTTTTTAAGAAGCCAAAAGGTAGACGATTGCTGCCAAATTTGCTGGAGCCCGGTCAGCCGAGAGCATCCAGAAAGAGAAGAAAACTATGATGATATGCCACAATGTGATACGTGTCAACGCACCTACCATTGGAATTGCCTGACTGACCTGAATGCTTGCTCACATACTGCAAGGCAAAATGCGGAAAATAGTGAAGACTGGCACTGCCCAGCTTGTAATGACCTAACCCAAGCGGAAAAGGACACCAGAAAATCCTATGCAGAAGAAAAAGAAAGGATAAAAGTGATCTGGCAACCCACATGGGAAGCGGCAGAACTGCTCTTAGCCAATCCTGACTTCAAAACCTACGTAGATAGCTATGAAAATGCTGATACTAGCACTCAGCTAAATGCCCAATCAGAAGACCAAGAAATTGACAATCTGACAAAGCAAGGCTATGATGGTGGTACCCGGCACTTTGAAATGATGTGGGACTCGTTGCAAGGCCAAAACATTAGAGACAATCTTTATCACAGACACTGTCATTCCCCAAGCAGACATTCAATCCACCTGGAAATGCGAGATCTGGATGCAGGATGTGGACCTCCTCAAGCCAGGATCTAATATAAACTCAGAGGGCGAACCCAAAATCCCTGAACACATAACCTGTCAAGCAGCCTGTGCGTATGACATCTACGGCAAGTGCACAGGCATGCTATCCCTAGAACGTCTCAACATCTTGCTACTTGCTTACAACCAATCTAAACAGGTTAGCCTACACAGTACTACAAAACCACCTGTGCAAGACGCGGCAACTAAAATTGTAGGTCTGCTACAAAGGCATAAACTTCAAATGAGCTCACTTAACAACATTGGGAAAAAGGCAAGAGATTGCAATATGTATTGCACCCCAAGGCACATTATGACCTCCCTCCAAAAATGGGCACTAGTTACCAAGCAAAAATTTGCTAGCCCCCTAGATTTTGACCCTAGTTATCAAGCCTACTGGAGCGAAAATACCAGAGACACAGTATTTGGAGCAAGCACTAATGCTTTCCACACAAAATTCACTGGCTATTCCTTTTGCCACCCGAATTATTGCGACTATCTCCTGCATTCACTTGTGGGACATGCACTTCAATCAACAAACTCCAATCAACAAACTCAACTCAAGAAGCTACAGCAACATTCCTACTCCTCCCTGACTGGATTGGTTTGAGTAAGAACGGGTACATGACTTGGATAAACGACTACCCTGAGTATGCATGCATTCTAGCCATGTTTTCTGCAGACAGCATGCTCTTAACCCTACAGAGGTTTGGTTAGATGCTCCAACCCAGCCTTAGCACAACAAGAATAAAATGCAGCTAATAGTCGTCTGGAACAATTAAGGGAAACAAGCCCTGTATGAATCCAACCCAGCTTAACCCAACAATCTTAAGCAGACAATTCCTCAAGCAATGTGGACTCGTAACAATAGTGCCCACGTGCTTGGCACTGCTCGTGTGAAATGCAAGAACAAGCAGAGGAAAAGATTTCAACTCCTACACCCAGATACTCCCATTGCTACTAACACCAGCCAGTGGCAAACGCTTCATAACACAAACGTCAACCAGTACAAGAGCCCACACATTCCCAAAGTACAAAACTGGATATCAATCACTTACACAGATGGTAGTGCCATGCAAGATGTGATCAGCAAACAGCAAATTATAGGCGCTGGCATTTTCACCCCCACTACAGACACTGGTTATAGTGATACCATCACTATCAATCCTGGAAGCAGCGGTCCCACACTCACCATCAATAGAGCTGAACTTGCTTGCAGACAGTGCCTCATCCCTCTTTCAGATTAGAAAACAGCTATTGAACCCAGTGGCTGTACTCCACCACTTGCACAGGGAACTACTCAAGGACATTGTAACTTAAATCCAATCCTCACCCTCTACTGTCACTTTCTAAAAAGTGAAATCGCACTCTGGTATTATTGGCAATGAGGGTGCAGACCACCTAGCACACAAAGCAGCAGTCAATCAAATTTCTGACGTTTCCCTCCCGCCAGCTACTGCCCCCTTCTACGACCTGTTCTGGCTAAGGGTTCCAAACAAAGTTGGCTCCCATGCAGAAGAACTACGGGTTTTGACTAACCTGCAAGACAAACTAAAACATCACATGCACTCCCACCATTACCTTGGTGAAGCTAACACTAACACAGATACACTGCTTTACAAGCTCTGGCAAAAATTGCATGATACGCCTCAGAGTGCAGCACAGCCCGACTCTCGCACACGGCAAGCTACTGCAAAGCCCCTTGCGCATGCCCAATTCAGAAACAAATTTTGGTCCATGCCAAATGTGGTTTTTAAGGAACAGGAACAAGTCCTTAAGTACAGGACGGATACGATACACACAGACAAACACACCAAAAGGTTTAGCCATACGACAGGTCCTGCCACCTGCCCTTTGTGCGGAGGATCAGACAGTGCTCCACACATACTTCTTAGGTGCAACAACCATACCCTGAAGAGAATGCACATAAACCGACACCACCACGCTGTTAGCATTTGTGGTGAAGAGATCAGCAAAGGCAAACTGGGCTCAGCAATTGTTACAATGGGTTCTTGTAACAGTGAAAAGTTATCTGACTTTAACATTGAACCCCCTGATGACATGGAAAGAAACATTCCTGACTGAGTTTTCCCAGCAAAACAAAACCTTCCAACTAGACAACAAAGCCGTCCATATGGCGTGTTAGTTATGCCCATTGAGGGAAGGGCCGGACAATTGGATCCCAAACAGATCCCCCAAAGGACAGAGACATAAATCTTGTAGAATTCTAATTCTGCTCAGACATAAACCCACAACAGACATTATAAAAAGCGCACAACCAGCATCAACCCCTTATCCAGCGTCTACAAACAAGGAGCCTCCTAGGCATCTCTCGAAACAACCAAGTCACACTTCATGTTATAATTCTTTGAGTCGGGGGCACAATCTACAATCAGTACACCATAACTCCTTTACTAAACTTCGGCGTCCCCGCGCACAAAGTGCACCAACTAGTTACAAAACCGCACTGACCTGCAATAAAAAGCTTGAACAAGATTACAAAAACAAGACACAAAATACACCTTAACAACAACAGTGATAATGGGGGATCTGAAGAGGGGGTTACTGGTAGAGCGGCTGGCTTCAGGAGGGCTAGGCTCAGGCCGGAATGCATGGCTGACAACCCGCCGGATCCTCATTAGTCTCTATTGTTTCTCCTTTTTTCTCTTTTCTGGTGGGGCGCTGGCTAGTGTGAGCACTAGTTGAGACCCTTCCTTTAATGCACGCTGGTGACTTCCAGCGTAGACTTTTACTTTTACTGTTATCAATTCTCATCAGGAGCCGGTTTCAGGCCAAGCCTGCAACCCTCTTGATCCCCATTGATTTTTCCTTTCCTTTTCGCGGTGGAGGAGCTTCACGGTACTCAGTACCATAGTGGCTCCTTTTCCTTAATTGATGTGGGGAGTGGTTTTCACTGCCTGCGTAATTTTTCCTTTCTTTTCATCTAAGCACACACTACGTCCTCTACTCAGTGAGCCATTCATTAGTATTATCATGCGTATCAATTGTTCAGTACTGGCACCTCAGCTGTGAAGAAGCTTCTTCTCAATTCGTAGTAGAGTCTGCTGTGCCACCTCTCTCGTTGTGCTTGAATGGCAGGCACCAGTGCTTGCATCCCCGTTCTCTTGCAGTGTATGACTGGGTGGGCACTGCGTATGTTAAATTATCCCGCAAGGGTGCAGAGCAGCTGACCCAGGCTTGGTCGGCAGTCCTGCCTGAACTGGGATGTTGGGCTCTATTGTGTGCCACGTTTTCCTTTTATTTTTGTTCAACTCTGTTACCAATTGTCAGAGGGGGACCACGGAGGCCCAAAATGGGCAAGTTTTAATATGTTTTTTGGCTTATTTGCGCCCCAATTGCCAAGCTCCAATTTTTACATAACATGAATGTGGGTGTAAAATGTGGAGCTTAGCAATTGGGGCGCACATATTCAGTTTGCTGTGGCCTACCTGCAGGCCAAAATTTACCACAAAATTATTATAACCAGATCACTTACTGCACCAATCTGGAATATTTTTTATGGTATATAATTCTTATTAGAAAAGAGTATCATTGCAACAAAAATGAAAGAAAACGGTTGAGTGGTTGGTGTTTTATGCGGATTTGAGCCATTTCCCCATGGAAATCACCACATTCTTAGGGATTACATGCACCATGTGTGCTTAATTCAGTCTATCTCAGCACGCCACATAAAACTGTACACTTTTTCGGGTAGCTCTCAATGCCAGTTACACTTTGGTACTGAATTGGTGTAGATCGGATGAAGTGGCTGTGAGCGGCTGCCTTCTGATTGCAAAGATGCACATTTTCAGGCATTTCCTTCGTGGTCCCCCTCAATACGTTGTCAATCTGTAAACAATCTGTTATCATTCTTATGTTCACCAGCTGGCAAACTGAGACAGATTTGCTCGAAATGTTCTGCACATAATTTGAAATGCAAAAGGTGCAAACAGGGATCCAGACAGAGCTGTCAGAATTTAATATTGTGAATAAAAAAGAACCAAACTTTCCACAGTTTTTTTTCCGCCGGGGACACAAAAAACTTGCAGGCTATGACAACGTGTCGTCAAAAGGGAGAGACTAATCAACCACTGATAATATACAACGGAAGCTTGTTTGCATCACCACTGATAATTTACAACGGAAGCAGGTAAGGCCTCTCCTGCATGCTATATGGCTGAGCGTTAGGCATCCACTACCTCCACCTCCATGCCTTGCGTTTTCCTGCAGAAATTGAGAAGCAAGCGGTATATTATCGGTGATTTAAGCAACAAAAATGAAGCGGCGAGCACTAATCGAACAGTCTCCCAAGACCCAGCTTTATTTCCATGCCAGATATGCCAGTGTGTAGGACTAATTACAATGAGGGCTATGTTTACGACCTCCCAGCTCCAAACAGCATATAATATATACCGCTCGTGAGTTGCCTGTGATAGTTTATTTCCAATACCAGGGGTAGGGGTGGCAAGCCTGGCTCCGGCCGGTTCATCATAATAAAGTGTAGCTAGCAGCATATATATATTAAGATTTACGTGATTGCTTGCAAGAACAGCACTTTAGGATGAATATGACCAGAAATTGCGTGCGCCGGATTTCGAACATGGACCTCACGGAGTGAGGAGCGCCTAGACCAAAGCTTCAATTACCAATGTAGCAGCGCATTGTAAAAGGCATACTCGAGGTGCAAGAATAGGAATTGAATTCCTATACATACCGTTACAGTTAGTCGCACGTAACTCCACTAACTTATCAACAGGTAGCCTTACTCAACACGTAACCTCAAATCAACAATAGCCCCCTCACTCAACATGCAGCCTCACTCACTCAACATGTTGCCTCACTCACTGAACATGCAGCCGCACTCACTCGACATGCAGCCTCACTCACTCAACATGTAGCCTCACTCATTCAACATGCAGCCGCACTCACTCAACATGCAGCCTCACTCACTCAACATGCAGCCTCACTCACTCAAAATGCAGCCTCGAATCAACAATAGCATCCTCACTCAACACGTAGCCTCACTCACTCAACAAGCAGCCACACTCACTCAACATGCAGCCTTACTCACTCAACATGCAGCCTCACTCACTCAACATGCAGCCTCAAATCAACATGTAGCCTCAAATAAATAATAGCCACACTCACTCTTCATGCAGTTTCAACCCAACACGTAGCCTCAATCACTCAACACATAGCTAGGGTTGGCCAGAACCGTATATATATACACACCGTATATGACTGTATGTCAGGTGATTTTCTGCCAAACTTACCGTATTTACACCGTATATATGTGGTTCTGGCCAACCCTATACACAGCCTGAACGCGTAGCCTCACCTGAAGTCATGGGTGTTGTGGTCCACCACGTTGGTGTCCGACAGCTCTAGATTGTAGAAGTCCATGTGTGGGGTGCCTGTAAATAAGGGCCCTGCGTGCCAGGTAGCCTGCGCAGTTGACGTGGCAGTTAGAATATTGTCTGTACACAGGAACCTTCAAGCCAGGTAGCCTGCGCAGGTGACGTGGCAGTTTTTAATATTGTCTGTATGCAGGAACCTTCAGGCCAGGTAGCCTGCGCAGTTGACGTGGCAGTTTTTAATATTGTCAGTATGCAGAAACCTTCAGGCCAGGTAGCCTGCGCAGTTGACGTGGCAGTTTTATTATTGTCTGTATGCAGAAACCTTCAAGCCAGGTAGCCTGCGCAGGTGACGTGGCAGTTTTATTATTGTCTGTGTGCAGGAACCTTCAAGCCAGGTAGCCTGCGCAGGTGACGTGGCAGTTTTTAATGTTGTCTGTATGCAGGAACCTTCAGGCCAGGTAGCCTGCGCGGGTGACGTGGCAACTTTAATATTGTCTGTATGCAGGAACCTTCAAGCCAGGTAGCCTGCGCAGGTGACGTGGCAGTTTTTAATATTGTCTGTATGCAGAAACCTTCAGGCCAGGTAGCCTGCGCAGGTGACGTGGCAGTTTTTAATGTTGTCTGTATGCAGGAACCTTCAGGCCAGGTAGCCTGCGCGGGTGACGTGGCAGTTTTTAATATTGTCTGTATGCAGGAACCTTCAAGCCAGGTAGCCTGCGCAGGTGACGTGGCAGTTTTTAATATTGTCTGTATGCAGAAACCTTCAGGCCAGGTAGCCTGCACAGGTGACGTGGCAGTTTTTAATATTGTCTGTATGCAGGAACCTTCAAGCCAGGTAGCATGCGCGGGTGACGTGGCAATTTCAAAATGTCTGTACCTATACAGGAACCTTCAGGAAAAAAAACTCTGTACCTATACAGGACCCTTCAGGAAAAAAAACTCTGTACCTATACAGGACCCTTCAGGAAAAAAAACTCTGTACCTATACAGGACCCTTCAGGAAAAAAAACTCTGTACCTATACAGGAACCTTCAGGAAAAAAAACTCTGTACCTATACAGGAACCTTCAGGAAAAAAAACTCTGTACCTAAACAGGAACCTTCAGGAAAAAAAACTCTGTACCTATACAGGAACCTTCAGGCCAGGTAGCTTGTGCAGATGACGTGGAAACTTTAGATACTATGTCCAGCAGGTGTTCATAAAAACTTTAAATACTGTCCAGCAGGTGTTCATAAAAACTTTAAATATTATGTCCAGCAGGTGTTCATAGTCACAGCTTTTGGAAAATTGGTTCCTAAATGATAGTGGGAGCCTGGCACTTGTTTTGTACTTGGATCTACACAGACAAAATAGTCTACGTATTTCATCCATGAAGACAAATTGTTTGTATTTGGATCAACAAAGACAAATTGTCTGTGCCGCGTTTACTTTTAGCTTTTAGCAATGAGTTTCATAGGTTGAAAAATCACAAGGCACGTAAAGGCCAAAAGGCGCCACCGCGTGCTCGCAAAGTGTGCTGAAGCACACCCTAATGGCAATCAACAATAGCATCAATCTGAGTACCATGTGTATGCCTTTTCGGAACAGCAAAACTGCTAAGTGCGCGGCAATGCACGTCTGTACACACCTTTTACGAACAGCTAGCAACTAAACCCAACGCTGAGAAAAAACGAATAAATAACACAGGCAGTTAAAACCACTCCCCACATTATTTAAGGCAGACACTAGACACTAGGCAGTGCCAGCCTTTTTGAATGCACGCAAATCCTCATCAGCACATACAATAAAATGCATACCGCACCTTTGTGGACTCATCCCGCACCCCCCAAAAAAATATATATTATTGGATTTTGCACCTTTCCCGCGCCCCAAGAATGATTATTTTGTCCCCTCCCCGCATCAACCCTGCAGGGTCTCTGACCCAGTTTAGCTTACCAGACAGTTTAAATGCCAAAAAAGGTCAAAAACAAAATCACCAGTCAGTTGCATGCTTGTTTGCATGTCAGTTTACTATCTCCAATCAATCCTCTCTGTTCTACTACCCCTTTGCTGCCCCCCCCCCCTTTTCTGCTCCCTTTTCCTCTGCTGCTCTCTTCTCCTCTAGTTGCCATCGC
>Ga0307942_1000507_pt1:12500-27174 | contig 27174 bp, 28 predicted proteins | sample OrgLakmetagen175_FD_201846 | JGI IMG/M metagenome (GOLD analysis project Ga0307942, IMG submission 201846) | Saline water microbial communities from Organic Lake, Antarctica - #175 | ecosystem: Environmental > Aquatic > Non-marine Saline and Alkaline > Saline | place: Antarctica... | reverse complement strand
CTAGCTTCTTTTTCTGGTGTCTTGTTCAGTCTGGCCTCTTTCTCTTCTTGAAGCTGGCTTTTTTTATGCTATAGCTCAACTGCCCTCGCTGGCGGATATAGCTGTGTAACCCTTACCCTTACCCTATATGCCTCAGGGGGCAGCCGATGAAAGCCTGAGTGGAAGCTTGGAAATAGCCTGTAACCACACAACCACAATCAAACAAACAAAAGGGGGAACACTATCAACTACTAGTTTCACTGCCCCTCGAATTGCCGGTTCAGGTCAAATTCAAGACCCGAAGCAGATCTTTGGTTCGACACGGTTTTATGCTCGCTAACGCCGCTTTGCTGACTCGTCTTACACAATTCAGCAAGTTGGAGCTTGAGAACGTGAATTTGGAGCATCACTGACAAGGCTACAAACTAAACATGAGCAAACCGCATTTTACCAATCTGCTAGAGGTACACTGCAAGAAAGGGAAAGCATCTGCAATTCTCTAGGAAAGTGGAAAAGTTGTTGAAGAATAGTCAACACAAAAAAGCGAGGTCAGAGCAGAAAACGTCACCCAAGTAGACCGGGTCACGTTGAATGCCCTTATTAAGGGGAGGAGTAACTTGGTTAAATCTAGTCACGCCAGCGCCTCTCATCCGAGAGGACCACCCACAAGTGCTGCTAAGGGCATAGGCAATGGCACATGCACCAGTCCCCCCTGCTCGCCGGCTTCTCCCTCTAGTGTTTTGGATGCTGCTGCTGCTGCTTGCTGCTCCATCTTGGCTAAGAGCGCGTGTGCTCTAGGAGCACACTCAGCTGCCAGACCCCACGAGAGTACCCATGGTGCTGAGGGGGCGGTGAGGGAGAAACTTAAAGCAAGTGGAGAGGACGATGTCCTTTGTGGGTAATAGTCGTGGTGGTGAGAGTAGGAGCGGGGGTGTGTCAAAACGGTGCTGTTGTTTGCAGTAGTTTGGGGTTGAGATTGATATCCATGGGGAGGGGCTAGGGGACGGAGCAGAGCATGCACGGGTGGGAAGGGAGGAGACGGAAGAGGGAGTAGTGTGGCTAGATCAGGAGAGGAGGGGGGGGATGAGTGAGGAGTGTGCGAGGTGGACTGGGTGGATGCGCTGAAGGGTGGCTTGGTGATACTGATGCCTGCTGCACCAGTCAAGGAAGACGAGGGAGGTTTTGCGTGTTGTAAGCATTGTGGTGCCAGCTGTTTGCTGCAAGTGGTGGTTGTGGGGGTGCTGCTTCGGCCACTGCTATTGCTTTTGCTACTACTGCTGAGGACATCCATAAGTAGCAGCCACACTGCATCAGCATCAACTTCAGCCACTGCGGCTAAGGCATTGCTGGCTGCTTGTTGCAGCCCAGGTGGGTGGGAGGTAGACAGGAAGGGTAGACAAGCCTGTTGGTGGACAACGTCAGTGCAAAAATTGGGTTTGGAGACACTTTTGGGCAGATGCTGTGGCAGCTTAGTGTAACGCTTGCCCAGCCAGAAAATGGAAAGCAAGGGCTCAGTCAGACAGAAAGCACAGGAGAAGAGAGGGCAATGCTGCTGGGAATATTAAAGCATAAAAGTCCTTGGTTTGGTAGGAGTGGCTGGATTTATGCACCATACATACCTCGTACACCCACGCACACCCACCCCACACCTGGACAGGAAGGCATACAGCTTTGAACAACAATCTCAAAAGCACCTGGCCCTCACTTCTCTGCCCTCACCTGTGCAATGCCCCAGGTCATGCCCTTCACTGCTCCATCCGCATCCCCACTGCCACACACACGGCCCAGGCACTGCAGCACGCCCGCACGCACACGCACCAGAGCACCAGGTGCGATGCCCTGACCTGTCTCCCCTCTTCCTCCCCCTCCAATATCCCCCCTCCTCCCTTTGCCATCTGCAGCCCCTCCTCCCTCTCCAGCTCCTCCACTGCTACCACCCCCTACCAACAGCAGGCCTGTTGCTTGCCACCCAGAAGAAGACAACGGAGCCAAGTTAGAGATGTTGTCCTGGGAGGGACCTGACCCGACATGTGCAAGGCTCTGGCGGCTGTGGTTTGAGACGGGGCCGTATGGAGCTGGACGATGTGCGGTGCCTACTACAAGCAAGCGGCTAAGGACCGGAGCAGCCTCTGTCTTGAACCTGTGCCCATGGACAAATTTGCATGCTTAAATGTATCCTTATACGACACTGTGTGTGCGTGACTGTATGTGTGCACGTGTGCACATGTCAGTGAATATGTGCTCGTACTAAAAGGTACAAGCTTTGTATGTTTTTTTATTTCAATCTTCAACAGGTGAGCATTTTCCTAGGCATGTAGGATAGGTGCAGCGAAGTGTGGATAGTGGGTGGTTTGTAGGGCTTGGTGATACAGCTGCCGACTGTGGTAACGCTAACCCTACATCACCACACAAAATGAATTAAAAACCAATCCCAACGAAGCCTATTTCAAACTACATTGTCAAGGTAGGCTTCCCCGTCTTATCTGATTGTCCTCTCCTCCCCCTCTCCCTCTCCCTATTCCCCCTATATACACACGTGCCTCTAGCAACAGCCCACCTGCGTGCCATAAATGCCCCTCCTCCCAGGCACGTCAATGATGCCACCAGCTGCAGTGCTGCCTCCACCACTGGAAAGGCACAGGTGTGTGTGTGTGTTTGAACGTCAGTGTGTGTGTGTGCACATGTGTTTGCCTGTAAGGTAGGTTTGTGATGTAATCAGCAACCTGCCCACACATGTGTTAGCGCCTGTGCACGTTCATGTGTGCGTGCATTTGTGTGCTGTGTGCAGTTGCAGTAAATGGGAATGGAAGCGCGTGGATTGCGACCCTGTTCACCTGGAGTGCGTGGGTCTGTCAGGGCGGCCATAGTGTGGGGCCACATAAGGGCTATGGTAGGCAGTAGCTTGGGAGGCTCTGGTAAAGTGGGCCTGCAGCAACAGAGCAAGTACATCATATATCGTATACCTACCTTACCCTTGCTGTCACACTGCTTTGCGCAGCTTTAATACCCTGCCTGTGCCTGTGCCCTTCCCAGTCCACGCCCAAACCTGCCTGACGAATATAATCAGGCAAGTCTTCTCGCAGGTGTCTGTAACACTCAAACAACTCACACCTTTTACCTCCCATGCTTCAAAACCACTCACTTGGTCACCCCCTTTGGTCCGTACTCCTCCATGATCTGCTGATCGGCAGACAGGGCAGGCGTGGAGTGGTGCAGTGCCTGCAGGGCTGTGCGTGCACACTGCATGGCTGACAGGCACACCTGGCACGCATAACACACGTGTAAGTGGTAGGTCAAGCCTGAGGGAAGAGCAGATGAGACTACGTTGCAACAGGTGACAAAACTTAGATCAAGGGGAAGAATGTTGCGTTGCAGAAGGAAGTGCAGTCAAGTAATAAAGAGCATACAAGCTTTAGCTTCAACTTGAAGGATGCCGCTCTAAAAGAGGCTAGACAGTCAGAGAAGGGCAGAAAAGAGTCAAGTTGTCAGAAAGGAGGTTGTAAGCGTCGTGAAATAACCCAGCACATTGTGTTGGATGTTCAGCCAGTGAGTGAGACTATGAGCATAGCGCACCCTCAGATCTGAGGAAATTAGTAGGGGTGCCGCGGCATCTGCTGCTGCTGCTGCTGCTACTGCTGCGCTCTTAAGCCGCCGCCCTCTCACCTGTGCACATGAAAGCAAGTGGGTTGTGGTGCAAGCGTTCCATGTGTATTTCTGTTCATGCTTGTATCTAAGGGTTTATTTGTGTATGTGTGGGTGTGTGCGCATTCATGTCAATGATGGTGTGTACGCATCTTTTTGGCAATGCGTGCCTTCAAAGCATATGAAGCGTGCAAGTCATCCAGGTCCCTCCGGTTTTGTAACAGCAGTATTTGTGGCTGCCATGCGTGCTCCTCACCTCCAAAGCGTCTACCTCCTCTGCCAACATAATCCTATGTCGCCAATCCCCCATCTCCTCCTCCTCCTCCTGCATTTCCTGCAACTGCTCCTCTTCTGCTGCAAGCTCTGCCTGCGCTGCTGCCAGACTATCCTCCCCTTCTCCCTGCTCGAAAACACAAGGCAGCTGGGCTGCTGTGGCTGAGCTTCCATGTGCTGCTGCCTGCTTGTGGCGCAGGCGTTGCGTAAAGTAGGCGTGTGCCGAGACAGGAGTGCCTGCAAAAGTGCAAAGCATAGCCATCATTTGAGCAAGGGTGGGTGAATTTGATGAGCAAGGGTGGGTGAGTATGAAGAGCAACAGCAACACAGAGGTGCTCTGCAGAACAGCGAGCATGTGCTGGCGTGGGGTGGCTTGGGATAATGTAGAATTGTGGTCTAAATTTAGAGTAGGGCTCCTGTCATAGGGAAGAAAGCATGAAGCACGGAAAAAGTGTTTTTTTGCATTTGTGCAAATGTGAACACTGGGGTCACAGTCGTCACAACTGTCCTTACATTGTCCCGTCATTTATATGTACTGCTTGATACTTATTAACTTCGTTCCTCAGGCCACCATCTTAATACATATATCGTCTTCAATTCCAGGATCTCTTCCTTTAAATCCTTCCACTTTCATCTTTCATTTACCTCCCCCCCTCTCCTCACCTTTGCTGTACACATACTCCTCAGCCGCCGCTGCCTTCTTTGCAGCCTCCTCCCTGCGCACCCTCTTTGCCTCCTCCACCCTGGATTCAATACCACAACACGCTGCACATGACAGTGCTGCAGCGTCTGCAGCTTCATCTGCCGTACCCGCTGCCACTTCAACGGCAGCTGCTAGGAAGGCGTGCGTGTAATGAGGCTGCTTGCGGCGTGCGATGATTGAGAGGCCCTGGTGTACAGGATATCGGAGAAGGTATCACATTATTGATGGTGTACAGGATATTGGAGAAGGTATCACATTGTTGAAGAGGGTCAGGTAGGAGAAGGAGCGTGCTTATAGCCAGGGTGCCTGTGGTGGGTAATGATGGAGAGGCCCTGAAGTTTGATGTATGATGTATGATGTATGCAGATTCAAAGGCCTTCCAGCATGGCAAGGCGATCAGAAGTATGATGAATGATGTATGCAATTTCAAACGCCTTCCAGCATGGCAAGGCGATCAGAAAGCAGGTCAACAAAGCCCTTATCACGCCTCGTACTCCCATCATGGATCAGCATACATTCACCTGTTGCCCTGTATGACTTCACAACGTATGGACAGTCTCTCCCTTTCTCTGTGAATACCAAGTTTTTTGAAGTCAAAACGTATCAGCCCCGCCCTTTAAAATGTCCACAAACACACACATACATAATACATACACAAACATACACATAAACTCACAAACACGTTCACACACATACCCTTAGCGCCGCCTGCAAAGGCTCTGCCATCAGTGGCAACATGTGGGGGGCCACCCCTCCCGCCCTCCTCAGCAGTGCTGCCAGGAGCAGAGGCGCTCGCGGGTGTGTACCCAGGTCTCGCAGCTGCCCACAGAGTGCATCCACCACGTAGTCTGCGTTGGCATTCAGCAGGCTGCGCAGGGAGCCGCTATACCTGTAACACATTCCGGTCAGCCACACACGGCAAATGGAAGCATGTGTGTACGTCACGCAGTTGAACGATGAAATATCCTGCGTGGCATTCAATAGGCTGCAAATGTTGCGACTGAACCTACATTGCTTATGGGACATTCCAGAGCTACAGTTGCACATTTACAAGCACCTTGTCCTAGCATCGAACCTGCAGTATGAAGACTGCACACTCAAATCATGCTCAACCGTAAAAGCAAAAGAAACATCCAGCACACCTGCACCTCGCTGCAGTTATTCACACTCCCACACCCACACTCACACCCACACCCACACCCAAACGCACAGGTACACACACATGCACATGCACACACACATACGCACCCGCAGTGCGTGCACACCGCACCCAAGGCCACCCCTGCAGCTTGTGCAGCCAGAGGGCAAGGATCTGCCAAACGCTCCAGCAGCGGCAGCAGCACGCAACGCATGAGGCGACCAGTGGCGGCCATGCGTGGCCCTAAGCCACGTGCGATGGCACCGCAGCACTCGGCTAGAGCACGTGAAAGCAGCGCGTTTTCTCCAAGCACCTGGGGGGTCAGAGTAGCAGGGGGGGGGTCGTCAGAGACCAGCAAATAGGCAGACAACGCAACAGAAAAACACTGTAGAAGTGGTGACGCTACCATTTCCGCCCTTACACAAAGAGCTCATACAGGGCATGGGTTCCGATAGTAGCTACAATCTAGTAAATAGAGCAATAACGTCGGCGAAATTGACGAGAGGACGAGGTGAGGGACATCTTGTTTTCCCCATAATCCTTTGATGGAGCTTGGCGGTGCTCGCAAACCTTTTGGAAAGTAGCATAGGCCATGGACATTGCTGCAAGTCATCAAAGGAGCGTTTTAGGCAAAGCACAATGACGCAACTAATCTCTACGCATCAGATGCTAGGCATGAATAGCACAAACAAGAGGAGGGTTGACAAGGTACAAAGCAAGGTTCGTTTCCCTGCCCCTCATTTATCAAGGGGGCCCTTGTTTGCATGAAATGAGGAGGAGCAAACAATGTACCTGTACAGGTAGCTTTATAGCCTGGCCCTGTGCGTCCTCTTGTGCGCTTTCTACCCCCTTCCATCCATTCCTCTGCTGCTGCTGCTGCTGCTGCTGCTGCTGATCCAAGAAGTGGCTTGGATTGTGTGTGGGTGCCGCCCACAGTTCCTCACACACTACCTGGCCCAGCAGCAGTTGCGTACTCTGCTCAAAGTCAGGGTCTGGGCCTGTGAATTAAAGGCACGTAAATGCAAGCTGGGAGTAGGGCTGGTGAAAAGTTGCGTCGACTGAGACAGGCAACACAGGTATTTGCAAGGCACGTGAAAAACACACTTTTAGCAAGCCTTATGGGTCATGAAAGTAAAAAAATCTACACATTACAGAAAGCAAACACCCACTCACTGTGTCGTTGAACAGCTCATTGTGTAAAAAGCCTGTTTTGCCAATGGCTTCTGTGACTATACTGCATGCTAGGTGGTGCTTCTCAATGATATCTTACTTGTGTCCCAGGCACGTCAGACAAACGCCATGGTGTGAGGGGGCCTGTCAAACAGCATGGACACGTTCTTTGTCCCGGCAGGCTCCTTCTTCTTCTTCACCAACCAGGCAACCCACCTGCAGGCTTAGCCATTCCTTTTTCTTCTTCACCAACCAAGCAACCCACCTGCAGGCTTGGCCACACCACGCGCATCAGGCACTGGAAACGATGGATCCCAGGCCTTCTTCTTCACCAACCAAGCAACCCACCTGCAGGCTTGGCCACACCACGCGCATCAGGCACTGGAAATGGTGGATCCCAGGCAGCAGATGCGCCCAGCACAATCTCTGCCGCCACCCCTGCAGTTGCCGCGGCTGCCGCTTGCCAGCTGTAACCCACCAAGTCCGCAGCCGAGGTAGACAGTGCTGCAGAAGGGAGGTGCATACCTGCAGGTCCGCCTCGATTGTATGGGATACGCTGCACTTGTTGTGAGGCTGGGAGGCTGCTGCTGCTGCTGCTGCTGTTGTTGCTGCTGAGTTGTTGCTGGCTTGCCCCAGCCTGGTCGGCAGCGGTTTTGAGCATGTGGGTCAGCTGGTCGCAGGTGCGACGCACGTGAAAGCGGGTACCTATTGTTGAGTTCAAAATGGAAAGGACGATTGCAAGAAACAAGAAACGGTTTAAAAGACTTGTCTTAAGACATATGACAAAACAGAGGTCTGTGACGATATTGGAGATGCTGCCAGAGGTGAAGGGCTGTTGCAACTCTTGGAGTCAGCCATACAATGTATGAAAGCAGTTCTCTGCAATGCTATTCAGGCTGATAATTTGGATAAGTTAACGTAGCACGCCTAAATGCCCAATGAAGATGTTGGTCTGTGCTCCCTTTGGCAATCGATTCAGGCAAAAGGAAGCATGTGCATGCCAGAAATCCTTGAGCGCTTCACGCTCCATCAACGGCAAGCCTTAGCCCCCCTCCCCCCTAAAAAACCGTAAAATCTGCCAAAGGTGCCAAATGATAAGTTGAATGGACTAAGCATCAGAGACGTAAACTGCCATGGTAAATTGCAATAAAACAATCAAAAAAAGCTTGCACAATATCCGCCCCACCTGAGACAGCCATGACATCTGCCAAGCGCGCTACATGGCCCAGGCTCCTAGCCACTCCTGCCACCGCCTCATAGCAGCGCACCGAACCCAAGTGCAGTGTGCACAGAGGCATGCGTGGTAGGAGCACACAGGAGGGCATGGCATCAGGGAAGGAGCTTACAGTGCTGGAAATGGAGGGAGGGGGGGAGCCTGCCGCATAAGCACCCCTTGCAGCGCTCGACACATGAGCAGCAGCGCCACACGAGGCTTCAAGGCTGGCGGCACAACCACCAGCACTGGCACCGGCACCCATACCAGATGCTCCTTGTGAAGCAGTCCCAGCGCTGTGCTTCACACCACCACCACTGTTGCCGCCTCCACCACCTCCAGCGGCCGTGGCGCTGCTTGTGGCACCCGGCTGGCTTGTAGGGTGTGTGTGTGCCTGTCGCTGCTGGTGCACGCCTCCTCCATCCGCCACACGCATGTGCAGGGCAAGGGGTGCGGCTGCACGGTCATACATGAGGCATGCAGCTAGCGCCTCTAGCAGGCGAGCTAGTAGCAGGGGCCGATGTGCTAGCTGAGTGCTGAAGCCTGCAGCACCTGTAAAGCGAATGTGTGTTGCGTACATTTGTGAAAGTGATGTGCACTTGCACTGTTGAGGCTCACACCATGGGTTGCCTTGGGATGAGTCAGGACCAGAATCCAAGATTACAGGCAATGAGCGCGGTTTCTCCTGACCTTTCACTGACGGGACGCGCATCTGCTGTTGCTTGAATGCAGCAAAGTGTGTTCACGTATATCTTTTTACGCGCACACTCGGTCATTAACGCTACTCATGCTTCAACCGCATTGACTGTCAGGTATAAGCTTACCAACTAAGCGAGTGAGTGACAAGGCTTGCTTACATGCAGCATGCCTCTTTTGTTCCACACTTGCTTTCAGGGCATACAGGGTAAACGCTGCAATCAGCCCGATCCAGGACACATTCAGGCACTGCCTGGATACGGGATCACACAGTACTGAGAGTGTTAGCGTCCAACATGCATAAAGCCACCTTAACTTCCCGCTGAGACCTGTCACAACTCCAATTTTATACAGACATGCACACACACACACAAAACGTACACACACGTGCACGCGCACACATACATACACACGCTCACACGAATATACACACACATACACGTACATACACAAGCACACACACACAAACGTACACAACTGACCTGAGTACAGGAGTGCGGTGCTGAGTTTGCGCGCGTGCAGTGTGCCTTGGGCCTCCCCTGCCTTCACAGCAGGCAGGAGGCCATCGACTAACTGCTCCAACAGAGCTCCTGGAAGTGCACCCTTTCCTGTAGGGGTGGCACTGGCAGCACCCACTGTAGTGCTGCAGTTACTTCCATTGTCGGCAGTAGTGTTGTGTGGCTGATCTTTGGGTGTGCCACCTTGCTGCTGCCTTGCCAGCCATGCCACGCAGGGCTGAGACACAAGTGCCCAGTCGTCCTGTGAGAATTGTGTGTGCGCAAGCACTTGTATGTGTGCGTAGGTGCATGTGGATGTGTGTGAGTTCATGCATTGCGATGTTATTGTGCGTGCACATGTGGAGTGAGCACGTATGCGCTTCTGCGTGTAAAGGGTAAGAAGGGAAACAAAATCACACAGATTCTGGACGTTTTTTAATACGTGTGCGGATCACAAAGACGCTTTTAGGTTTAAATTGTGTGTTGTCTGTTTCATTCTGCTCTTGCTAGGATCTCAAATATCCGTCCATCCTCAATGATAGGTATGAGCATTATGCTTTGGTATATCAACAAAGGCATTCAATCCAGCCTTTAGAAAGGCCTTGAAAGCATCGACACCCGTGTAGTTACGAATGGTGCATGTGCCTCAAACACGGCACACCCACGTGGCTATCCTCCCTCACACCAGTGCATGCAACAGTCACGCAAAGCATGACATCAGAAGCACTTCATCCTCCCTCACACCAGTGCATGCGGCAGTTACACAAAGAGTTGCACCGAGAGCAACTGATCGTCCCTCACGCCAGTGCTTGCGGCAGGTACACAATGTGTGGCAACATAAACACTTCATGAGTCAGCCTTTAGGAGCTGCGCACCTGAGCAAGCACCAGCACCAGCTCCAGCAGCAACCCCCTGCCTTCAGCACCTAGTGTGAGGAAGCAGCTCTGCAGAAGCCGAACCACACCTGTTCCAAAGAATGTGCCACTCAACTCCACTGTATATTCAGTCTTGAGGTGCACACGAGTGCAAAAGAGTGTGTGACAGGAGTTTACTGTCACCGTGTGCCTCTGTGTGCGTGCTTGCAAGCTGTGGCAAATGTACAACAACTGGTCACATGTCTACCACATGTCTTGGGGAGGCTTCAGTGCTGAACTCATCTTTCACGTGTTCTTTTTCTGCACAAACGAGGAGCAGGTGCATAAGGGCACAATGCGCAAAAATTGTATAGGTATGCCTGCAAACAGGCACTAAGGGAAGATGCCATCCCTAGGAGGGATCCCTATTACACATGCCCTTCGTAAAGGGAACTGGTGCTTTATGCACGGCATCATTTCGTCGTGATATTTCATCCACCTCCTAGTTCCTTACCTGCAGCCAATGCCTCGCGCACCATCGGCCGCGGATGATTACACAGAGGTGGCAGCGCTTTCTGCAGTAGCCCAAGCACCCGCTCTGTGCTGCCCTGTGGGAGAGCGCGCACGTGTATGTATGTGTATGTGTATGTTTGTGTGGATTTGTGTGTATTTGTGTGTGTATGTGTATGCTCTCATGTGCATGTGATGTTCAAATCAAAGGCATGTCAGTGACCGTGAGTGCAGCCGTGCATTACAAATTGCACACCCACCTGCAACCATGCCTCGTCACACACCTGCAACCATGCCCACCTGCAACCATGCCTCATCACACACACACCCACCTGCAACCATGCCTCGTCACACACCACTCGCAGCGATCTGTCCCCTGCTCCTGCCTTGGCACCTGTCCGGCTGCTGCTGCCAGGTTGCTGTCTGGTTTGGGGAGCTGCATGATCAGGGGAGAGGCCAATAGAGGGGGGAGGGCCTTGCAGCCGAGATGGTGCATCCGACGCTGCTGACATTGATGGGCCTGATTCAAGAGAGGCCAACGCTTGGAGGGTCTTGAGGGCAGTTGGTGCGTCAACCTGTGCTGCTCCATCAGGCCTGCGTATGGCCTCACCAGAGGTGGTAGTGCCCTGGAAAGCAAAGCGCGTGCAAGCAAGGCTGAGGTGGGGAGCTCTTGCATCAGGTGCGTGTATGTGTGCTTGTCTGAGGGATATATTTGTGTGTGACTGTGTGTGCGTGTGTGCGTATATGTAAGTGTGTCTGTGCCTGTGCTTGTAAGTATTTTTCTTACCGCTGCTTGTAGACGCCACTGTGCATCATACTGACAGCATGCACAAGCAAATTACTGGCCGCTGGGGGCAAACTCAAATGAGCTGCACACACACATTGGGTAATCTCGCTGCTGTCCAATGAATTATTTGTTGCTGGAAACTCCAGGGTGGGAGGGATTTTCCTGGGAGCAAAGTTGGTTGTGCTGCCAGCAGCAGTAAAAAGCCACTACGTGCAACATGCAACCCACGGGAACCACCCACCATGCACTTGCGTCCGCCAGATACAGGCTGCAGAGGATCAGCAGATGAAAGGTGAGAGCCCAAAGGGACGTGGACAGCATCGCTGAGCGTGATGCTTACTATCTCAACAAGCCCTGCAACGGCTAGGGCCGTAGCTTTGGAGCCAGAGCCTGATCCTGCAGCTGCACTGGCCCTGGGAACGCCTCCTGTGGCTGCATATGTTTGCTTTGCAAGACTGGAGGCTACCCCTGGGAGGTAAAATGCCAGGGCCTGCCAGTCAGCTACCACCTGTGTACAAGATTGTGCGGCGCATGTGTGTGTATGTGTATGTGTATGTGTATGTGTGTAGATGTGTGTGTGTGTGTGTGTGTGTGTGTGTGTGTGTGTGGAGGGGGGTGTAGGGGGCAGCATACATCTGCTTTACACAATCAATTGCAGGCTGCAGCTCCTGGGCGGCCAAAAGCCAGGGCTCGGCTGTCGTGCACCAAATTACATGTTTTGAATTAAATTTGAGCAAAGCCATGCTTTTGACCTTTGTATTGACATTGAGCCGATGCTGGCCTAAAACGCCCATACACCAAGGGATGGGTACGTCCGCATTTCACCTACGTACCTGCATGAGCCGCCTCAGGAGGTCCAGCGCAGCCAGCCGGAGCGCCCTGCTGCCCCCCTCCCCCCTGGCCCCCCCGACCATTTCGCCCTCTGCTGTAGCCAGACACGCATGCACCAAGTAACCCAGCAGCGGGGCAGCAGCCTCAGAGGACAGCACGCACGCGAGGGAGGGAGTGGGTACTGCCAAGGGGTCGGGCTGCAAGAGACCTGCACCCTTTCTTTCCCTGCTGTGGGGGTGCGTTGCCCAGTGCTGCTCCTGCTGTGCATTGCGCTTCTCCTCAGCAGCCACGTCGGAGGCACAGGACAGCAGCAGGGCATCCACATCAAACAAGTCCTCGGCACAGCTGCTTCCACAACAGCTGGCAGGATGAGGTTGTTGCTGCTGCTGCTGCTGCTGCTGCTGTTGCTGCTTGGGAGGCAAGGAAGAGGGACGCAGTACGGTGGGACTTGTTCTGTCATCATGTCTCACCCTCCCAGCCTGTCCCTCGCGGTTTGCTGAAGCTGCAAGGAGGGCATGCACACAGCGGTACGCCAAGCACCGAGCCTGCAGTTGTGCAAGGCAAGTGGTAGGAGTCAGGTGCCAGGTGATTATGATGGGGCTGAAATAGAGTACGAATAGGACAGGATTGAATTTGTGGTGTTGAAGGAATAAGTGTAGGGTATTTGTGGTGGTAAAGGAAAGAGCGTGGGGTGAGGGGTGGCACATGCAACACCTGAAATGCTAGTTGGGGTGTGGACGAGAGAGTGCTGGCACTCCTCCTGTGCCCCAAAGGATTGATCCCTGTGTGGTGTGCGTCAGGGGAAATCTTGTTTAGGCCTGGTTTAGGTTGCTCTGACCTACTGGTGAATCTGGCTCAGGCTACAAGAAAGTAACACAAAGGCGTTCTCTTTATGTTGTCTCTCCCTTACTAAACCAGGCTTGCATGACCTCCAAACTATGGCAACGAAATCAGGCACAGGCTTTTTTTCGAAAGAGTACCACACGCCAGCCTGGATCAGCAAACTCGTGATGTGTGATGTGTGCATGATGTGTGTAAGTGACGGGTGTGTTTGTTGGTGCATGTGTGCTCCCCCCCCTCACCTCCTCAGACACCGCTCCTTGTGGCAGCATGAGCAGTGGGGCCAAGCGCTGCAGGGCAGCCAGTGCTTGGTCCTCCTCAGCTGCAGTGCCACAGCGCTCAAACAGGGCAAGCAAGCAGCCTGCGGGGGGATGGGAGTGCGGTGTTGGGTGAGTGATGGGGGACTAGCATCTATAAGTAAGCTAAAATGGGACGCGGAATGATTAGGCAGGGTATGCAAACAAGGAGGGATACCAAGAAAGAGAGCGTTGAAGCACTTGATTTTGTCATCAAGCACATATATGATACATGACAATCAAGCTAGGAGCTGGCCGGCCGGACGGGACAATTAGAGAAGGACAACAGCACGTTCATTGAAGCCCAGCTGCAACAATGCTGATCCTAACATTTCTACAGCAGACGCTCATGCATGCATGAGAGTCGACCGGACAGTCTTTGGAGATAGCTATGTGGCTTTCTTAGCTTGTGAGGGCTGTTTTTCCTTGCATGCCAGTCCTGACTGCTGCAAGGAAACAGGCACCCTCTGCTATCCAAGAAATAAAGATTGAGGTCAAAACGCCCAACCGTTTTCTCACTTGAGCACCATTAAGAGTAAAAAGGAGTTGAAGCAGCAAGAGGAGGACACAAACAAGTGGGCAAGTGCATTTCACGCTCCTGCCGTTCTGATCTGTCACACCCAATGGATTTCATTGGTAGAGCGTATGATTTCGTGCTATTTTGCAGGTGCTTTAAAGTAGGTACAAATGCATTTCAGCACGCCCCAATTACCCAGTAGCATTATCGTATTATCACTCATATTACTATGCAGGCACATACACACAAACAGGCTCACCCAGTGCTGCCTCTGCCACCCGATCACTTTGAGCGGCAGGCACCGCAACCTCAACATCGTCATCGACCATTCCTTCCACATTCCCTCGCTGCTTCTGCTGCTGCTGCTGCTGCTGCTGCTGCTGGGTGGAAGCCGGACGCACGGAGTCTGCAATCAGCAGGCTGGACATTTAAGCCTTTGTAGTACTTAGATTGGCAGGATTCCCTCTTTAACGAAAAGGGTGCATAGGATGATGAAGTGTTCACATAGAATGATGAAGTCTTCACATAGAAAAACATATAGAAGTGTTCACATAGGATGATGAAGCGTTCACACATGAAAGTATGTCTGACAGGCGATTATGCACACATAATAGGCAACAAGATACACAGATTGGGGCACAAAACCAATGTCACAGGGCACGCAGGCCACAGACCAAGAGTATCCCCTCGTAATACACATGTACGCGGATCAGGCCGTCTCACATAGG
>Ga0307942_1000507_pt1:0-7500 | contig 27174 bp, 28 predicted proteins | sample OrgLakmetagen175_FD_201846 | JGI IMG/M metagenome (GOLD analysis project Ga0307942, IMG submission 201846) | Saline water microbial communities from Organic Lake, Antarctica - #175 | ecosystem: Environmental > Aquatic > Non-marine Saline and Alkaline > Saline | place: Antarctica: Organic... | reverse complement strand
CAGGTCGAGCAAATCATCAGCCTTGTTGCCATGCACCTTCAGCATTAAAATAGCGTTCAGGATCGGGTGATGTGGGACCCCTCTGATCCAAAAGGCCAATACCTGCACCGTTTAATTTCACAGTTGTTGAGACTAGTACATGCATCGGGCGCGAGCGTTGCTGGGTACACTAAGAAACCACTATAGCTCAAAATGCTAGCTTCCTCCTAAAATGCATTCCACTCTCCAATCGCTGTAGAATGACACAACCAGGCACAAGACACGGAATCGAGCATGTTGAAAGCATAGATTCTCTAGTTGCTTACCGCTGCCAAAGTGGTGCCATTTCCTTGATTATTGTGGGGAGCAGCTTCCACTAGTAGCTGTGAAGCTTACTTTTTTCCCTTCTCTATTTCTTTACTTCTGCCACTGGCATTATAAAGGGTAGCTACCCTGAAGCCCTGTTGCTTGGTATTTGGTCATGTCAGCCTTCTGGTTACGAGGATTGAGTCCTTGTAACGTGAGTACCTTGCTGTCTGACAGCAATGTCTCCATTTCCTCAAACATGCTTGGGGTATTGCTGGCGCTTGGGTATCAAGGTTATTCTAATTTGGCATGCCTAGCCCTCGTGCTTTCAAACAAGTTGTTTGGTGGCAGTGACTTGCAATGTGAAGCACTTAGTTTTCACCACAGAATTTTGACTACTAGTAATCTTGTCCAGCAAGCTGAGGGAGCCGCAGCAAACCCAGCCAAATGTTTGAGTGGATCTCCTAGCCCTGGGGAGGAGAGGCACGAGATCACATTACACAATATGTGTCTGTGCGTTTGCAGCAACAAAAGCTAGAAGAAGAGAGAGAGAGGAGAGAAAAAGAAGATAGCCGGTTGCGGAGCAATTCACCGCCTTGCTCGAGTAAGACAAAAAGAGAGAGAAAGCAAAGAAAAAGGAAAAACTACGCATGCAGTGAATACCATTCCCCACCGTGTGACATTGATTATGGAAAAGAAAGCCACTTTGCTGGTACCCAGTTCGGTAAGGGAAGGTAAGGTTACATCGCTATATATGCCTCTGGGGGGCATCTGAGCAGAAGCTTGGAAAAAGCATGTAACCAAATAAAAAAGATTTAGAAAGGCAGATCAAGGGAAAAGGGCTAGGCACTCAGCCAAAAAAGAGGCTACACCACAAATATCTGGCTGGTTCAAAAAAGTCCTCGAACGAGCTGCCAAGTTGGGCTATCCTCATACTGAGGTGGGAAGACCAGCTGGCGGTGCTGTGTGTGAATGCTAAAAAGATGTTCGTGCGGACACTCCAGCAAAATGCGTTCCTCATCCAGAACAGAGTGCCAGTCACATTTGTCACAGATCCTGAGCTCATAAGGTCTTCTATTCCTGCTATGACGCGTTCTTTGAACCAGAAAGTTATGGCCAGAAAGGCGAAGGCAAGAAAGTGCACGGCTGAAAACGTTGGAAATTATTGAAGCGCAGGTAGATAGGTAACATAGGCTTGTGATTTCTTTTTCTGTCATCCCACCAGCAGCCAGGAGCAATCCCTAAAGGTACACCAAAATGTGTGTGATAAGTCGTCATAATTCTGCTGGAATGGTGGTTATCATGTGGTGTCAAAATGTCAAGATCTCTCCAGCTCCCGATGATATATTCGCGCAAAGTGAGCTCAAACTGTTTTAGATGGATGGATTCGCGAGATCATATGGCATTCAAAAATTGCTGAGATGCAGGGAAATCTTGAAGTGCGTGCAGAACCTGATAAGTTTATGTATCGCTTCTATTGGCAATAAGAAGGTCAGCATGCACAACTTTCGGTGGCAATAAGAAGGTCAGCATGCACAATAAGAAGGTCAGCATGCACAACTTTCTCAAAAAGCGGATTGTTTGAAGAGAGTAAACTGTTCCAAAATTGTATGACGCATCTGAATCAATAGAAAAAAAGGGCATCTGACCTGTTTCGCGGAGCACGCATGAGTATCAGTGCTTTTCTTGACACCCAGGAGTCTTTTCAGGAAGCAAAGATGAAGGACATTTGTGGGGGTGATTTTTGAGGAATCATATGTCAGTGAAAAAGTGGCCCATACTCGACAACCGTTAAGACAAGCTGTCAAAGCAAAGACCTGGAAAAGCCAAAACATGGCTTGTTTTCTGTGCTTGATACCCTTGCTGTCACCAATTCTGTTAACTCTGGCAATAGCAGACCTATAGTTGTCTGTCATCTTCTTAGCAGCTGTGAGCATGCTTCCATCACGAGTAAGGGTGATTCCGAAGTATTTGAATTCAGTGAAAAGTTCCAGAAGTGTGCCGTCGTACCGAGTTCCGTAAAACTCCTTTGCCAGCAGACAAAAGAGGCCCAGTCAGAGAGGTCCAACAGAGTGGTACCAGAAGGAGAAAAGAAGTCACAAAAATACTGGAGTACCAGGCAGCCTCAAACAAGCAAGAGCAACCAGGCACAGACATTGCAGAGCTAAACTAAGGGTCTACAGGGATGACCATCTGTCTCGGCCACTCCAGAAGGAGAAAAAAAGTCAAAGATACTGGAGTACCAGCCTCATTCTTTCTACTGGGTCACATAGCCAGCCTACAGCACTGAACTTGCCGTGCTACTTCACCGACACAGTCACTTAGTTCAAGCATAAGGAAAACAAAGGCAAAATATCAAGTGATCTGGACAGAAAACAAGAGAAGAAAAATGACGCAGGTAGCTGAAAGAACGCATGTAGCTAAGTGTAAACACCAGCATGGAAAGGAGGATGTCGTTTGGTGTCCTACATCACCCAAAGGATGCAGCGACACTCCAGAACACCAACATCCCACCTGGAGAATAAAAATAAGAGGAGCTTTTCGGTGGGGACCAGGTGGTTGGGAGAGGCAAAGGCCTGCACACTAACAGGAGTACTGCTCAGATTTGTTTGAGAATTATGTTTAGCGTCGCATCTGGTTTGAATGATTTTTGTTGCGAATATGATGGCATGTAAGCTAATTTCCTCATGAGTGCTGTGGCATGTAGACCAGTAGCTTTGAGACAGTGGTGTAGTGCCTTGTGTGGCTGCTGTAGATGGTGCCTGTTGCTCCTAGCAGGATGATTTGGAGGGTTTTGTGGTGCCCTGGTGAGGCATAGCTTATGTTGCTCTCGTGCCTTTTCTGCTTGTTGGATAGGAGAAGTGTCTTCACAGTACTTAATTTTGATCTGGTGTATATCGCGTTTGTTTGTTTGGATGTTACTTGGTTTCATAGCTAGCCAGGGATATGCCAATCGAGTGGATTGGCAGGATCATCTGACAGGTTTGGGCAGTTCTACTTCCATTTGTGGCGGATCTAGTTAGTCAAGTTTCTACTGGAGCGCGGTAGTTGCTGAGTCGGGGTAACCACTATTGCATTCGGTTTGTCTCTGCCGTTGTTGCGCAGCCATTGAGGTTGGATGGCAAGAGCCAGGTTGGATTACCCTTGTCTATGTCTCAGCAGAAGGGAGTGTAGTGCTTTTTGTACTATTGTTGCATGGCTGCCGCTTTGCTAGCATGCACGAACCCTGAGCACCTTGTTACTTTGCTTCTAATACGGTACCAGTTGTCCAGCAACATTATGCCTATTTATTATCATTTTATTGTTATGGGATAGCTGCAGCCTGACAATATGTGGTAGGTGCCATCGCTTTTGGCTGATGTGGCATATTAGTGGGCCTTCTATGAAAGTTGCATAGCAGCACGCTTTTGGTTGTATATCAGATGCGTACGGCAGAGCATGACATTTCTCGTTCCTGATACCTGCAATCTGTCCAAAATGAGTTACTTGTCTTTCTCGGCAATCCCTTCCTTGATCAGTTGTTGGGTATTTTGAACAGCCTTTAGTGGACTAATGGCTTGAACCTATTTTTATGTATGACCCAGTTTGTGTATAACGTGCTTTCACAGCATCGGGATCTGAGAAAATGGAGAAACTTTCTGCTGAAAATTATTATCGGTACATGCTGAGAGTATTCGGTAAGTGGGCTTGGGGAGGCTCTTCCACACTTTATGGCCTGACGATTTGATTTAGGCCACACGTAGTAAGTACTGAACTAGCTCAGTCTGACTTGCTGAGCCACTGAGGCTTGCTCGGTCTGACTTTCTGAGCCGCTGAATCCAGAAAAAGAGGACGATTTTTTTTGCATAAAGTAATGCAGCCATGGTCTCCGGAGTGCCTGGAGTCACAGCATCCAACTTATGCAAGTTCAAAGAAGTTATTAAACTATGCCCCGAACTGCCTGTGCGCCAACTGCGCAAAATCTCAGCGCTACTTGACTCACACTGATCTCAGGCTACACCCATGGATCATCAAATCAATGAAGATGACGTTCAAACCAGAGCCATAACAGCGAACAAACACAAAAATGCGTATAGATTTCTAGAAAGCAACCCACACAGCTAGCAGAATTTAATTGAGGATCTTGGATGACACCACGACATACTACGTGTTGTGTGATAGTAGTACAGGTTCCTGGCTCCCGTGACAAGCACAAATACACACAACAAGGAAGAATGACATGCACACAACATGCTTGCATAAGATGTCGTTATAACCAATCACCTGTTGACAACCAAGTCAAGAGGGCTTTGGATCTCTTACACAACTCTTTACATACCATTCAGCTAACTATTCTCTTTCTTGCCACCTGATTTCTTAGCCTGCGAGTGTCGTAAATACCACATGCCTTGATCGTGTGGGTGAACACACTATCCTTGCTGCCTGACTCTCCTTTCTGTGCTAGTACGGACATAACTACCATAACGGAGGACCAGCTATGACTCTCGGGGTGGGAGGTAGGGCTTAAGCAGCTGGCTTAAGTACAATTATTTTATGAGGAGAAGGTATCACAATCGCTTGACCATTTGGAAGTTTTTTCACCCTTATATTGCCTTTTGCGCAATGAGATCATCGCCAGACCTCAAAGTCCATGTGCCGATGTGAACCTGTTATTTCACAAGCAAGTGAGTTCCTCCCTGGCCTACTGCCTTGTTCTTATTCCGCCCTGGATGCAAACAAACTGGACCCCCATTTGAGAGAGGAATGACCGATTCCCACTTAAGTAAGGAAAAGGAACCACAACAATCCTCCACCACAGAAACGAAAAATCAATGCTGGGGTTCGAGAGTTGCAGGCTTGGCCTAAAGCCGGACCCTGACGAGGGTTGAAAGTTGGAGGACGTCACTGTGCAAAGGCTACTGAGTAGTTATATGAACAGGTTCAGTTTCTAACATTGCTGCAACATACCCGGAATGATCACAAGCTAATTTCCTTGTTGCATCTAAACACATGTTCTTACCAAGCTGGGATAGACATTTGCTTCAACCTTTTGCAAGCTGGCACACAACGGGGCACGCCCAACATTGTCCAGCTTGCTGACGACAACTGTCCCTTTTTGCTACCCTTGTTCATGTACTTAACTTCAGGTATCTGGGCATGGCCTTTTATTAGACCTTGAACACGGCTAAGTCTGCTAAACATGCATCCTTTCCTTGCCACTGCCCTATAGGGTAGGTAGACTTGTGTGTGAGCTTGCATTGGCAGACAGACCACACACTTTTTTGTGGCTCGCTAAGGTGTATGTTATGCCTGCTGCCATGTATGGTAGTCAATTATGAGGTACTGGATTTATACTGGCAGACACGGAGTTTTCTAGCTCGTAGTGTACGCTTCATTTGCATTTTCGGAAGGGCACATAAGGTGTGACGCAGAACTACCGTGACTGGGTACTCCAAGAGTGTGATCATGAACCGTTTTTCACTGGTTTCGGTCAGCTGTCAAGATCTTCAATATCATGCCTAATACCAATAGCATTACTTTGCAAAGGGTGGTCCAGGTTGATCTCAATTTACAGCCTCGTTCAAGGGCCTGCTGGACTGCTCAATTACTGAGCGCTTGTCAAGGATGCGTGGGTGTGAGTTGTATGTACGAGCTGTTCAAACTGGGCGTGCTATTCCCATGCAAGAGTATACTGCGGATTTAAAGCATAGGATTAGAGGTGTTTGGAGAGACACTGAGTGGGTGGACCCCAACACGCACAACAACAAACTGGCCACTTATCTGTCGCGTTCAAAGCTGCGGCAGTAAACAGTGCGCTGCAGCTAGGGCGTGTGACGTATCATTATTGGTTTGCCAACCCTACTTCTAGTGATGAACGTATACCGACTACTGTACCGCAATATCTTTATCATGAAAGAAAAGAAGAGAAAAACGCAGATAGATTAAACACTACCGGCATGGATTAGGAAAGGATGTTGTTTTGTGGTCTGCGCCACCCAATGGATGCAGAGACAAACAACATCCCACCTGGAGAATAACATTAAGAGAAGCTTTTCAGTGGGGAGCAGGTGGTTAGGAGGCAGAAGCCTGCACACCACCAGGAGTATTGCTCAAATATTTATGGGGGCTGTATTCAATGTCTCATCTCATCTGGATGAAAATTGTTGCGGATCTGATTGCATGTAGGCTTAATTTTCCATGAGTGCTGTGGCATGTAGACCAGTAACTCCGAGGCTGTGGAGTGGGTTCCTTGTGTGACTGCTGTAGATGGTGCCTGTTGCTCCTAGCAGGATGGTGTGAAGGGTTTTACGGTGTCCAAGTAAGTGAGGCGTTAGAAGCTTGTGTTGTTCTCGTGCCTTTTCTGCTTTACGAGTGGGGGAAGTGCCTACATAGTACTTAATTTCGATTACATGTATACCTTTATCATGAGATATCCAAGCATAAATGCGCACACACACATGCGCAATGTCAGTAAGATCCAATTGCATATGCATACAATGAAAGTGGAAGCACCAGTGTGGCTTGAAAACAGTTCTTGTGCATGTGGCCAGTTCCTTAGTGAAGATGAATACGCCCAGAACGAGGTGTATGTTCTTTTATTTTGCCAAGATCATCCGGTTTGTGAGCTGTGGAAATATTTGTCCTTTTTGTTTACACCTATTTTTGAGGACCTCTCAGCAGCCCAGCCCTGCATGCTGCAACAGGTCAACAACCAACTTCAAGTTCAATTGTTTATACTATCCTTGTTCCTGTGTTGATCTTATGCTCCTTTGTGTGGTTAAAATAGAGTGCGCGACCCGCCTTAGTTTGACGCCCATTGCAAAGAGAAGCAACGTTTGTTTAGGACAACGGTGCAGGATGGTCAGGCTGTTCATGCGTGCAAGTTTGCAAAAAAAGAGTACTGTGTGCAAACGAGACGTGCTAAGCGTGTGTATGCTAAGTACCACAAGGCTGCCTTTCTGGACAAGTTATTCAACAAAAACCCTGAGCTACACGCTATGTTACTAGGCCAAAATGCATGCAGCCAACGCCACTGACACAACCAGCCTGGAATGCTTATCTTAATCGACATTTCCGCCCATCAGCAGCAAGAGGTGTGCAACTGCGAGGTCTGGGGGTGGGGAGTGGCTTATCAGCTAGAGACATGGCGGTGCTGCTTGGACATAACCCCCCCCCCCCCGAAGTTCTGCTACAACATGGTGCTCAGAATGATTGGATGACTGCTCCTGACACTAT
>Ga0307942_1000505_pt1 | contig 27209 bp, 32 predicted proteins | sample OrgLakmetagen175_FD_201846 | JGI IMG/M metagenome (GOLD analysis project Ga0307942, IMG submission 201846) | Saline water microbial communities from Organic Lake, Antarctica - #175 | ecosystem: Environmental > Aquatic > Non-marine Saline and Alkaline > Saline | place: Antarctica: Organic Lake... | reverse complement strand
GTGTGTCCATGAGCTCGTAGCAAAACAGCTTCATCACCTGCACCGCCTCCTCTACGTCCCCCCCTGTATGTGTGTATGTGTGAGTGTGTGTGTGTGTGTCCATGAGCTCGTAGCAAAACAGCTTCATCACCTGCACCGCCTCCTCTACGTCCCCCCCTGTATGTGTGTATGCGTGTGTGTATGTGTTTGTGTGTCCATGAGCTCGTAGCAAAACAGCTTCATCACCTGCATCGCCTGTGTGTGCGTAAGTGTTAAGTGTGTGTGTGTGTGTGTGTGTGCGCGTTTTAAAGTGTGTGTGTGCGCATGTGTGTAAGTGTGATGTGTGTTTGTAAGTGTGATGTGTGTTTGAGCAACGCCATTTCCTGCCCTGCCTTTGCAATACTTCCGAAATTGCAACAAAGCGTGTGTGGCCATGTGTGTATGAGTGTGTGTGTGTGTGTGCGCGCGTGTGTGTGCACATGCTTGTACATGTGCTTGTTTGTGAATATGTGTGTGTGTGTGCGCATGCTGTGCTGGTCAAGAGCGTGCTGTTGGCATCACCGCCACTACATTGTTAGCACCACTCCTGCACATGCACACGCACACACACACGCACACTCAAACTCACACGTACACACACACACGCACACACACACTCACACACATTTACACACTTTAGATGCACAACCTTGGGGCAATGATCAAGGATTCGACAGCGCTCATATGTTTGGTTGGCCAGAACCATACATAGACGGTGTAAATACGTGACCAGAACCATATATATGCGGTGTATGCACGGTAATTTTGCAGAGGGGGTCAACTGAGTAAATGTCTGGAAACGTGACTTTTTTGATGCACACCAAAATAAAATAACATAAGTAGATGGTTCACAAAGTTTGGGGCCAAACAGACCCCCCCAGTGGTCTGGGCAGAATATCAGTTCATTTTTTGGCACTGAATGTTTACGTAATGAGCCACCACGCTCTACCCAGGGTCTCTTTTCACCTCAAAACACGAGAGGAGTACTCCTTTTATGATGAGGAATCGTTTGACATGCTGAAAACCGGATTTGGTGGAACTTGGTATTCCACCCTTTTTGGCACCCCTTTTGCTGATTTTTCAAGGAAAATGGGCCAAATTGGGGTACCTGGCCAAGTACTGCTCTGTTTCGCCCCATTTTTGTTGCAATGATATTCTTTACAAATGTAGACTGCTCATACAAAATGACACAAATCGGGTCAGTTGGTGGTGAGATATGAAAAATTGGTGGTGAATGTGGGGTTCACGCCGCGGGCAAATAGGCATGTGTGCCCCAGCTGGCAGTTTTCAAGCTCAGGTGTAGCCAAAATGGGCTACCTCTGGGTACCAAGTTTAGAAACTGCCAGCTGGGGCGCACATACTCAATTCACATTTCAAAAGTACCCCTACCCCTGCTTAGGGCCTCAGTTGACCCCCTCTGGTAATTTTGGCAGGGATATCACCAGATATACGGTATGTACGGTGCACCATACGGTTCTGGCCAACCCTACTCACATGAGAGCGATAACGTAAAGCAAGCACCAGCAGCAGAAGCAATGAAACACACATGCTCAACACACCAGCACCAGTAGCTTTTGAGGAACGGAGAAGCTGGAGGGCACGGGCATGAGCACATCTGAGAGATGCTGCCAAAGTGTACAATGAAACACACATACTCAACACACACGCACACACAAGTGTGCACGTACCTCCACGCACACACACACACACACACACACACACGTATACATACCTGCCAGCCTCTGCAGGCAGCGGTGGAAGTCCCGCTGCATCTCACCCTCGTCTTGGCGGCTGAGAGCCTGTGATGCACACACACACACACCACAGAGAACAATTGCCAAACAACGCTGGTGAAGAAAGAAACTGCACTGGCGGTTATGGCGGCTGAGGGCCTGTGACGCGCGCACACACACAAACACACACACATACACACACACACACACACCACAGAGGGCAATTGCCGAACAACGCTGGTGGTTGTGGCGGCTGAGGGCCTTGATGCACACACACATCACAGAGAACAACTGCCGAACAACGCTGGTGAAGAAAGAAACTGCACTGGCGGTTATGGCGGCTGAGGGCCTGCGACGCGCGCACACACACAAACACACACATACACACACACCACAGAGGGCAATTGCTGAACAACGCTGGTGGTTGTGGCGGCTGAGGGCCTTGATGCACAAACACAGCACAGAAAGTTATGTGTACCTGAGAAAGTTATGTGTATCTGAGAAAGTTATGTGTATCTGAGAAAGTTATGTGTACCTGAGAAAGTTATGTTTATCTGAGAAAGTTATGTGTACCTGAGAAAGTTATGTGCATCTGAGAAAGTTATGTGTATCTGAGAAAGTTATGTGTTGCTGCATAGCATGAGTTTCAAGTAACCACGCAGAACACACATTTCCAAGTTGCACAGAAAGTTATGTGTTGCTGCATAGCATTAGTTTCAAGTAACCACACAGGACGCACAATTTTAAGTTGCACAGAAATGGTGGTGTGAAGCACACTCACAAAAAACAGCGCTGTGAAACTGTATAGTATATGCCGAGTGATGCTCATAGAAAACCACGAATGGTGCGTGAGACGCACTGTGCAGCTTACACAGATTGTTCTTTTTCACTTTTTCAAACACCGTGAGGATGTGTGCTCACACAGATTTGGTTTTCTTACACACCCTCAGGATGTGTGCTCACACATATTTGATTCTTTTACACACCGTGAGGATGTGTGCTCACACAGATTTGGTTTCCTTACACACCGTGAGGATGTGTGCTCACACATATTTGGTTCCCTTACACACCGTGAGGATGTGCATCAGGGCAAACAACAGTGCAGAGTAGCATGCATCACACATATCACTAGAAGTGGCCAGAATATAACATATATCCACCGTATATATGGAGCAAAAACCAATGCTGGTGCCCCTTGTGCTGCCTCCTTTCTCTCCTTTCTCAGGTAGCTTGATATGCATATTTATAAAGTCAGATATATGAACACTCTCCTTTCTCAGGTAGCTTGATATGCATATTTATAAACTCAGATATATACACTCTCTCCTTTCTCAGGTAGCTTGATATGCAAATTCATAAACTTAGAAACATGAACACTCTCCTTTCTCAGGTAGCTTGATATGCATATTTATAAACTCAGATATATACACTCTCTCCTTTCTCAGGTAGCTTGATATGCATATTTATAAACTCAGATGTATGGACACTCTCCTTTCTCAGGTAGCTTGATATGCATATTTATAAACTCAGATATATGAACACTCTCCTTTTTCAGGTAGCTTGATATGTCAATAAATTCAGAAACAAACGCAAGGATAGTACACAGGCATTCACATCTACCATCTGTCCTGCTGACGCTCGCTCACTCACACACACGTGCACACACACACACACATACCTGCACACACACACACACCTGCACACACACACACACCCACCTGCAGCGGCGAAACTCCTGTGGATCCGCCACCCCCACCCGGCCCTGAATGAGCACCGACCATGCTGCCCCCATACTGAGACGTTGTGGTCTGTCGTAGGAAGGCCATCGCCGAGTTGTTGTTGTTGGCCTCCACGTTGGCGGTGGTGGGCGGCATACCGCCAGCAGATGAGGAGCTGCCTCCCGCTGCGATGTGCGGGCATGTGTTGTGTGTGTCTGAGTGTGTTAGTGTGTGTGTGTGTGTGTGTGTGCTTGTGTGTCGTGGGCAGCCTCCGAGTTGGCAGTGGTGTAAGGGTGCCACCCACATACGAGCTGCTGCCTCTTGCTGGTGTGTGTGTGTGTGTGTGTGTGTGTGCGTGTGTGTGTGTTTGTGTGTGTGTGCGTGTGTGTGTGTGTGTGCGTGCGTATGTGTACTAAATCACTCACATGCACTTACCGGCTCTAGTAAAGGTATAGCAGATCAGCAGAGGCTGAAAAAGAGCAGCGCTGCGAAGTATTTACGCCCTACACCTATTTACGTGTGCACACCCCCATCTACAACCACACCCCCACCCCCATGTCCACGGCCACGCAGTCGCCCCCACTCCCACCCTCACACTCAAACCCACACTCACACCCACATCCACACTCACACCCGCATCCACACTCACACTCACACCCACACCTACACCTACACCTACACCTACACCCACACCCACACCCACAACCGCACTCAAACCCACACCCACACCCTCACCCTCACCCTCACCCACACTCACACTCACACTCATACATACACCCTCACCCACACCCACACTCACACTCACACCCACACTTACACCCGCACCCACACCCACACACCTGCATGGTAGTAATCAGTCCCACTGCTGTCTCGTGGTGTGCGCCCCATCCCAATCCCACTGCCGTGTGCGGCTGCCGTGACAGCCAGCTCCGGACCGGTGGTGCCGTAGGGGTTGGGGATGCCACTGCGGTTTGCAAAGGAGCACACACGCTGTTTTCAATCAGAAGAGGATTTGGAGGCAAGCCACTGCCATGTTCGGCGGCTGCAGTGACAGCCAGCACCGGACCGGTGGTGCCGTAGGGGTTGGGGATGCCACTGCGATTTGCAAAGGATGCAGGAGCACACACGCTCTTTCCAATCAGAACAGAATTTGGAGACAAGCCACTGCCGTGTGTGGCGGCTGCAGTGACAGCCAGCTCCGGACCGGTGGTGCTGTAGGGGTTAGAAATGCTGCTGCAAAAGGGAAAAGGCTGGAGTTGTTCCTGATTTAGAAACAAAATCGTGAAGACATGCTGCCGCCATGTCGTAGAGGAAGATCTCCAGTTGCTACTGATTCAGACATAATTGTGAAGATGTGCCACTGCTGTGTGCTGCAGGGACTGCCAACACTGAACCCGTAGTGGTATGGTAGAAGTGGTTCTTCTACAAGGGGTCCCAACACGTGTATGTGTGTGAGTGTGTGTGTGTGTGTGTGTGTGTGTGTGTATGTATGCTGCTGCTGTTGTGTATGAGCAGGCAACAGCGCACTGCAGTAGTCCATTGGGCAGCAGGGCAGTGCCACGATGGAGCACAAAAGTAGTCCTTAGAAAAGCAGGGTCGCTCATTTACCAATGCTGTGCACAACTGCAGTGACGGAATTGGAAAAGCTTGCTCCTTGTGTGTGTGTGTGTATATGTGTGTGTGTGTGTGCTAGTGTGTGAATGGAGATGGTTCATGACCAGCTTTTGCAGTAATACCCTGATAATGAGCCATCTGTATTAACACACACACACACGCACGCACGCACCCACACATACACACAGAGCCTACAACGGGATGTGCTCTTAATATGCAAAATTTACCGTGATACCCTGGCTGGATAATACACACACGCACCTACGAACACACACACACACACGCACAACACATACACAAGTAGACACACACACACCTGCTGCGGACTTGTGACAGGATGCTGCCATTTGCAGAGGCACCAGCAACCTGGCCTCGCAGACCTCCCAAACCCAAAGTGGGCACTGCAGGCTGCCCAGCACGAGGGCCTCCTGACCCAATGCCACTCTGGCTTGCACGCATAGGGGAGGGGGGGCCTCCGGTGCGAGAGTTTGCTGCGTTTTGGGTGTGTGTATGCTTGCGTGTGTGTGTGTGTGTGTTTGTGTGTGTGTGTTTGTGTGTGTTTGTGTGTGTGTCTGTGTGCGTGCGTGTGTGCAAGTATTGACACTCCATGATGTGAGGGTCGATAGCTGACTTGCTCACATTGGAGAGTGGGACGAAATATTGGACATAACCGCTCTAATGCCTACATGCACACACACACACACACACACACACACACACACACACACACACACACACGAGCACACACAAATACACACGCACACACACACACCTGCTGCATGCGCGGAGCCCCTTAGGTTAAAGGAAGCATTAGGAGCCTCGTGCTGCTCCTCAACAGCCTCACCAAACTCAGCAGCCCTGCGTGCGACAAAGACACGTGTGGACTATTTCATTGGGCACCACATACTGCTATTTCATTGGACACCACATACTGCTATTTCATTGGACACCACATACTGCTATTTCATTGGACACCATATACTGCTCCTCGACAGCCTCACCAAAGCCCAGCAGAGACCAAAACCCAGCAAACCTGCAAATAGGCTAACTACGTGCATCGAGTTTTTGTGAGTGTGCTCTGGAAGCATAAACCCGGTCTTTTTTAACACATAACTAGGGTTGGCCAGAACCATATATATACGGTGCATATACGGTACATGTGGCAGGGAAATCACCAAATATACGGTCATATACGGTGTGTATATACGATTCTGGCCAACCCTACACATAACACAGCAGCAACAGGCGAACGTGCAGCGACAGACAAATAATGCACCTACGTGCAGAGATGAGCACACCTATTAGACAGCCTTTGCACGTACACACACACACATTCATACATACACAACAGCCTGGGAGCAATACATGACATCCACTTGTCTGTGACCTGCACACACATACTGTCAATACACACACACCAACTCGTACACACAGAGACAGAGTGCACACACACACACACACACACCAACACGTACACTCCTACACGTGCACACAGAGAAGACTACACAGGTAGCCTGGGAGCAGCACATGGCATCCCCTCGCGTGCAACACACACACATTCTCAAGCGCACACACACACACATACGTGCACACACACACACACACACACACACACACATGCACACATACACAGAACAGACCGTACCTGTAGCCTGGGAACAGGCCTGCACAAGAAAGCTGCTTGTCTGCCACACACTCAAGCACAAATATGCATACACACATGCACACATACACAGAACAGACCGTACCTGTAGCCTGGGAACAGGCCTGCACGAGATAGCTGCTTGTCTGTGTACTTGAGGCGCTCCTCAATGAGCGTGCGTGAGGAGTCTGGAACTTTCCCTTCCAGCAAGCGCCATAGGCCTGTGCACGTGTTTGTGTGAGCATGTGAGTGCATAGGTTGGTGTGAATGTAATGTATCGGTGGTTATCTATTTGGGCCATAGCCACACACACACACACATCTATAAGTGAAATCCTTGAACTCCACCTCTCACACAGTCTCAGTCAGATTCTCCAAAACCAGGACACGTGCATCATCTTTGACGGAGGTGAAGCAAAGGGGGTAGGTTTGGCCAGAACCGTACATTTACACCGTAAATGACAGCATGTTTGGTGGTTTCCCTGACAATGATACCCCATATACACTGTATACACATGGTTCTGGCCAACCCTGGAAAGGGACCGTTGAAACACACGCACAAACTTCCTTCTTTCCGTGAACATATGCATGCCCACACCGCTCCAAGCTGCTGAACAGCTGATGCTTTACAACTGTATGAACTCATAAGAATAAAATCGATGCTGTCCTTTGCTCGCGCCCTCAGCTTGGTCGTTGACTCACACCACCCACACCTCAACATTGCACACGTCCTCCAGGCTGTTCAATTGCATACAGTTCAATCCAAAGCCCGTACCCAGGATTTTGGCCACTCACACTCCGGGGCCATTAATATTGCTCAGCTCCCAGAGAGCCTCTGCACAATATCAGCTTATGCATCACATTACCTACCAACACACACAGACACACGTACACGGTGGTTTATTGGGACCAACGTGCACAAAGGCCTCCACACCTTGGCCCTCAATCCTGTAGACAGCCTCCAAGCTGCTCAACGCTGCCGAGCGCTGTGCCTGATCACGCTCCCCCACCAGCTTGGCCAGCGATAATAGAAGGTTGTCCGAACCGCCACCAGCGGTCTTGATGCCTGTGCGTGTGTGTGTCAAGTCAGTGTGTGTGTGCATGTGTGTGTAAGTGTGTGCACGTGTGTGCAAGCCAGATTGTCAGATTCCCAACCACCCTACATGTATGTGTTCAAAGCAGCATTCTCTACCCTAATGTGCTTTGTTGAGCACATTCACGCAACACACGCACACGCACGCACGCACGTACAGACACACACACACACACACCAGATGGTCGGTACAGGCTCGGGCCGTTCCGCTCAATGAGGGCGGCAAGCTCGTCTGCACAGACCACGCGGGTTTTGTTGTTTTTGGACTCCAAGCCGTCCTGTAAGCACACAAAAAATATTTGTGCAAGTGAAATTTGTGTGTGTGTGTGTAAGCTTGCGGGGGCTGCATCTGACATTAGAAACTTAAACATACGTATACTGGAATACGGCAATTTTAGCAGAGAAACTAACCGTATATACGCACCTTACATTAGTAGAGAAACTAAACGTATATACGCACCTTACATGACCATATGCATGGTGACTTCCATTCTAAAAACACCGTATGTACACTGTATATACGCATAATTATATGGTTCTGGCCCACCCTAGTCATGTAAGGTGTACACATACGGCATTGGCCAACCCTAGACATTTCTTATCGATCAATGCGAGTGTCCAACCCCACACTACACACCACTCATTACCAATGGGAAGATATCCTAGTCAGAGGACAGAAATACAGGTCGAACAAGCACACACAATACGCACACTGCGATGTTTACATGCAAATGCACAGCAATAAGGAAGTTTGCACGGCAATATGCAAATGTGCAGAGCAAATAGAAACTGTGCGCGGCAATCCAGAAACGTGCACAGCAATCAGATGTGTATGGCAATATGCTGATGTGCAGAGCAATTAGGAACTGTGCGTGGCAATCAAGAGACGTGCACAGCAATCAGGAGATGTGCACAGCAATATGCTGATGTGCAGAGCAAATAGAAACTGTGCGCGGCAATCCAGAAACGTGCACAGCAATCAGGAGATGTGTATGGCAATATGCCGATGTGCAGAGCTATAAGTGGCTGTGCGCGGCAATCAAGAGACGTGCACAGCAATCAGGAGATGCGCACAGCAGGTCGTGACTCGAGCTTTGGACACTGCCGACATTGCAGCCGACTCGGAGGTTGCCTTAGTCAGTCAGGTGAAAGCAAGCGATTCAAGTGTGACCATGTCAAAGATTTATTACAAAATGTAAAATAGATGGCATACCCATTTGATTACTCACCCATACTCAAACCCAAACCCTCACTGTCGACAGACAACGCACAGACACGCACACAAGACATACACGCACAAACATGCAAATCACACATGCACAATGTACGCAACCCCCCCCACCCCCACACACAAACATGCAAATTACACATGCAAAACACACATGCACAACGTACGCAACCCCCACCCCCACACACATGCACACACGCGTACAACGCACATGCACAACGTATGCAACCCCCACCCCACCCCAACACCCATACATACGTGCAACACACACACCTTGATGTAGGCGGCAATCCGTAATGGGGGCTGCACTTGGGAGGACTGACGCAGGAGCTCCCTGTGGTCTGCCTTGATCTTATCCTGTGAGATTAAAACCGCATGCGCGTGTGTCACACAAATGAGAGGTCCAGTGCCCTCAGAATCAGGCTGTGAACACACTCACACACACACTCACACACACACACACACACACACACACACACGTAAAAGCTGTGAACACACATAGGTGAATGAGTAGTGACAAGTTGTTAAGCACAATCAGTTTTTTCCTGCAAGGGAAGAGCTCTTAGCGATCTGCCTTGATTCTACGCCAATCAACTTGTGAGCAGAGCCGCCTCAATGGGCAGGGACAGGATTGCAGTTGCAATTTGGAGGCGCATGAGTTTCTGGTAGTCTGCCTTGGTTTTTAATTTGTGTGAGCAGTTTGACACAGGTTTATATTGTGAGAGTAGTTCACTGACACACACACACAAACTCGCACCAATGAGTTGCAGGGATCCTGGGAAGCATGGCCTTACACAGTTTGAAACGTAAAGCTCGGTCTTAAATTTTCACACTCTGAGTTGCCACCTGGTCAAATTCCTACCAAAACCTAGCGTCATGCTTGGATAATAGTTACAAACTTGTTACTGCTACCATACAAATTAACCAAGCTCTGCAGTTTGATCAGCAGCTTTTAATCTGTCGCTGCCATTAAATTGAGCACGGCACACGCACACGTACACGCACACACTTGCGCACACACACACGCACACACACACACGCACACACACATCACATCACATCATATCACCACCGCACTGTACCTGGTTGTGGCCTGCCTTCTCTACCAGCACAGGAAGAATCAGCCGGCAGTCGTACTCAGACATCCTGTGTGCGCGTGTGACAGAGTGTGTACGCATGTGTGTGTGTGTGTGTGTGTGTGTGCGTGTGCGTGTGTGTGTGTGTGTGTGTGTGCGCGTGCATGAGGCAAAGTCGTGCCACTCACTTTGTGTGCGCGTGTGATGGAGATTGTACGTATGTTTGTTTGTTTGTTTGTTTGTGTGTGTGTGTGTGTGTGTGTGTGTACATGAGGCAAAGGCGTGCCACTCAGTTGACTCCTTGGCCTCTGTTGTGCGGGCATTTGCTCAATGCTCTTTACAGCACCCACACTTGCCACTCACTTCCACTTCTGCCACTCACTTCCACACAAGCCACTCACTTGACTCCTTTGGCCTCCGCCATGCGGGCATTCGCTCTTTGCTCTTTACAACACCCACACATGCCAATCACTTCCACACATGCCACTCACTTGACTCCTTTGGCCTCCGTTGTGCCTCTCCACGCCCACACATGCCACTCACTCGATTCCTTTGGCCTCCGCCATGCGGGCATTCGCTCTTTGCTCTTTACAACACCCACACATGCCACTCACTTCCACTCGTGCCACTCACTTGACTCCTTTGGCCTCCGTCGTGCGGGCATTCGTTAATGCTCTCCATGCTTACACATGCCACTTACTTGACTCCTTTGGCCTCCGTCGTGCCTCTTCACGCCCACACATGCCACTCACTTCCACACATGCCACTCGCTTGACCCCTTTGGCCTCCGTCGTGCGGGCATTCGCTCTTTGCTCTTTACAACACCCACACATGCCAGTCACTTCCACACATGCCGCTCACTTGACTCCTTTGGCCTCCGCCATGCGGGCATTCGCTCATTGCTCTCTACACCCACACATGCCACTCACTTGACTCCTTTGGCCTCCATTGTGCCGAGCAGCTCCTTCAGCAAGTCCAGCACCTTGACCAGCATCTGGGTGTTGGCCTCCATGATGCGCAACGTGCACCACCTGTGTGTGTATTCACAATTAAAAGCATCCTTACATTATGCATCTACTGACATTAATCACCATCAGTGAACAATAATTAAATCGTATGTTTAGAGTACGTGTATGTTTTGAGTATGCGTTTGCTTTGAGTATGCGTACGTTTTGAGTACGTGTATGTTTTGAGTATGCGTACGTCTTGAGTATGCGTATGCTTTGAGTATGCGTATGTTTTTAGTATGCGTATGCATTGAGTATGCGTATGTTTTGAGTATGCGTATGCTTTGAGTATGCGTACGTTTTGAGTACGTGTGTGTTTTGAGTATGCGTATGCTTTGAGTAAGCGTATGCTTTGAGTATGCATATGCTTTGAGTATGCGTACGTTTTGAGTATGCGTATGTTTTGAGGCGCTGCTTGCCAGCCGTCACTTGAGCACAGCAGCACCTGGGCGTCGGCCTCCATGACGTGTGTCACTTACGCCAGGTTTGGTCGGGGGATATGGTTAGGGTTTTAACAGACGCGATCGTTGGAGCATATAAGAGCAGCATGCAGGACTTGGCGGAGTTTTGGGACGCTTTAATGCCATTATCACTAGTAATGCTGACTTACACCATGCGCCACGTGCACCACATATACATAGGGTTGGCCAGGACCGTACATGTACACCGTATATGACTGTATGTATGGTAACTGTCCTGCTATGATACCGTATATGTATGTATGGTAACTTTCCTGCTATAATATCGTATATGTATGTATGGTAACTTTCATGCTATAATACCGTACATGTATGTATGGTAACTGTTCTGCTATGATACGTATATACACCGTATATACGGTTGTGTGTATGTTTCTGGCCGAATATACATATATAGCGCTTGTTATGTAGGGTTGGCCAGAACCAAATATATTCGGTGTATATACGACATATTTGGCAGGGAAGCTACCAAATATACGGTCAAATACGGTGTATGTATACGGTTCTGGCCAACCCTATTGTTATGGCAGTAGGATCATCGTGCACACTCTGCTGGACTCTGATCACCAGCACGCAAGCACTGTCGGCTAATCATGCGTATGCCCCCCGTTTCGTAAGTTCAGGACGTAGACACGCATGAGACACACATGCACACACACAATAAACATGCACACGTGCGCTCTCACATTCACAGACGCTCACACCCACACCCACACCTGAACAGCAGGTCCAGCTGGGACATCGACACACAACCACACCTGTACACGCACAATAAACATGCACATGTACGCTCTTACACCCACACCCACACCCACCCCACTGACACCCACACCCACACCTGAACAGCAGGTCCAGCTGGGACATGATTTCGTCAAACAGGTTGGGCAAGGCCTCGCGCAGAAAGTCCACGGCCTGGCACTGCTGCTTGAAGTCTTTGGAAAACATGAGGGGCTGTGTGTGTACACGCATGTGTGTGTGTGTGTGTGTGTGTGTGTGTGTGTGTGTGTGTGTTTATGTATTGAGTGCGTATGCGTATGCGTGTGTGTTTGTGTGCACATGCGTGGGTGCGTACTGAAAGCACAGTTGTGCAGGAAGTAACGAACTAGACAGGGATGCCTGGTACTTAGGGTTGGCCAGAACCATACATTCATAGGTATATACGGTGTATATACGATATACGGTATTTTTGGCAGGGAAATCACCTGCATACAGTCATATACGGTGTGTATGTACGGTTCTGGCCAACCCTACTGGTACTGCTACTTGGAGTTTCTGGAGAGCATGAAGGGGTGTGGGGCAAGCATATGACTCTGTCAAGCAAGTGACTCCACATTATGGTTTGTAAGAATATTAACTATGGTTCATAAACATATTATGGTTTGAAGACTTTACTTTTGCCGAGCGCGAGTGTGCGATGTGAGAGGTATTGATGACACGTGCGCGTTGAAACCTTACACGTGCTCACACACACAAACACACACACAATCACGCACACACAACCGCACGTGCACGAAAGCACACATGCAAACACACGCATGCAAGCATGTACGCGGCATCTTAGGTAGGCTTGCTGAGGGTTCAAGTATCATTCAGTGCAGTCTTGTTCCTCTGGCACCAGCCTGCCTACATTGACTGTGTTGGCCTTCTAGTGTGCTAGGCAGCGTAGACAATGCCGAGAGTCCAATGATTTGGCATCAGCTTGCCTGCATTGACCGTGCTGGCCTACTAATGTGCTAGGCAATGCTGAGAGTCCAATGATTCTAAATTGCAGCAGCGCTTCATTGGCACCAACCCGCCTAGATACATTGACTGTGCTGGCCTGCTTTTGTGCGAGGCAATGGCCATGACCCTTTTTGGCATCAGCCACTTTGCCGTGGGATTTGATGGTCTCCACAAATTTCTCCAAGTTCGTGCAAATTTGGAAGTTAATCACAATTTGTTGGATCATAAAAACAGTGAGCTTGAATGGGTCATTGGTCTCGTGCCTTTTCCTGGCATGAGCCCTACTTTGCGTGTGTTGGACACGAGAGGCCCAAACTCAGCCTCAAGCACGGTATTGCTTCTTGTGCCAGTCCACACATGAGTGCGCTGGACATGAGACACTGATTCATCTTACTTTGCACCAGCCGCGCCTTGAGTGTGCTGGATATGAGAGGTTTATTCGTTGCCTCAAGAATTTTTTTTTTTTTTTGTGCCCCAGTCCACACATCAGTGTGCCAGACATGAGACACTGCTCTAGTTAACTCTGCACCAGCCGCGCCTTGAGTGTGCTGGATATGAGAGGTTTATTCGTTGCCTCAAGCATATCATTCGTTTGGTGCCCAAGTCCACACATCAGTGTGCCAGACATGAGACACTGCTTTACTTAACTCTGCACCAGCCGCGCCTTGAGTGTGCTGGATATGAGAGGATTATTCGTTGCCTCAAGCAAAATTCTTTTGTGCCCCAGCCCACACACCAGTGTGCCAGACATGAGACACTGATCCATCTTACTTTGCACCAGCCGCGCCTTGAGTGTGCTGGATATGAGAGGATTATTCGTTGCCTCAAGCAAAACATTCGTTTTGTGCACCAGCCGCACCTTGAGTGTGCTGGACATTAGAGGCCCAAATTCAGCCTCGAGCACAGCCGGCTCCTCATTCCGGACCTCCAGCTTGCCTGGCCTGAACTTGCCCTGTGCTCACACACACACAAGCACAAGCACATACTGCTAACCAACAGATTTAATTATATGGTGGTCACAGAGTTACCCACAAAACTTGCCGGGCGTAAACATGCCCTGTGCTCACACACACGACTACAAGCACATGCTACTAACCAACAGGTTTTTTAACCGTATGGCAATCAATGGCAATCACAGAGACACCCACAAAACTTGCCGGGCGTTAACCTGCCCTGTGCTCACACACACAAGCACAAGCACATACTCCTAACCAACAGATTTGTTTATTTGGTATACGGTGGTCACAGAGACACCCACAAAGCTTGCCCGACCTGAACTTGCTCTGTGCTCACACACACACAAGCTTGAGCAAATACTGCTAAACGACAGGTTTAATAACCACACGGCGATCGCAGAGACACCCGCAAAACTTGCCTGGCCTGAACGTGCCCTGTGATCACACACAAACACACACACACACACACTCACACACTCACACAAACAAACACAACTACACACACATGAGCACGTACTGCCGTTTGTCGACTAAATGCCAATCACGTACGCAAACCACACTTTCCCGGCTAGAGCCTCGCTCTTGTCGTCCATACCTATTTATGCAACTCACACACACACACCTTGCGTGCACGCTCCTCTTTCCTATTGTCCAGCACCAACAAGGGCCCGTCATCTACAGCAAGTGCAGCGGCAGCAGCAGAGGCCCCGCCCGTCCTGTGAGTGCCAACACGCAGGCACAACGGAGATTGGACTTCACGCTGCAACATGTCTTATTCCACCGTTTTGAAAAGCAAGCGCAGCGGCAGCAGCACAGGCCCCGCCCGTCCTGTGAGTGCCAACACGCAGGCACAACGGAGATTGAACCTCACGCTGCAACACGTCTTATTCCACCGTTTTGAAACGCAAGCGCAGCGGCAGCAGCAGAGGCCCCGCTTGTCCTGTGAGAGACAACACGCAAGAGGGAGCAATGTTCCACCGGAACACGCCCTCCGGCATTGCCTGCTTTCTAAAGCAAGCGCAGGAGGAGGAGGAGCAGCAGAAGCTGGGGCAAAAGCAGCAGAAGAGCTAGCCGCACCTGCACGCGTAGCTGCACACCTGTCTGCAACACTACGAGCACCCATACAGTATGTCACAAGTGCTGAATCGCATTCCTGGCATGTTCTTGTCAGCCAACAGCTAATCGCGCAGCGCAAGGGCTGTCGACGAGAGCGGGCACGTTCACGCTCACTTATTCATTGGCAGAAGCAAACCATTTTCTGCGCCCACGCATAGAAGACACAACCACACGCACACACAAGCACACACACACATGCACACATACACAAATGCGCACACACACACGCGCACACACACACATCACCCCAAATATTTCGACACATACACCGACGCGTGTGCATCGTCAGCCAGAACAGCTCATACACACGTGCATATGAGAGGCCCAATTTGATAGATTTAGCAGGGGAATTTCCAAATATATACACAATTTTACACAGCATATTTGTGGCTCTGGCCAACCCTAAGACACACACACACGCACACACACACACACCTGTTCAGTGACAAGCTTTTGTGTGTGTTTGTCAAGTTAGCACGCCCTGTGGTGCCGCGTGCTGTGATGCTGCCTGACGGGCGTGCGGATGTGGGGCGGGCATTAGCAGTACCTGGTGCAAGAATATATAATAGCAAGTGTTCCAAACATTATTTGTGTGGTTAATACAGAAGTGACAGGGGGAAAAACTCACACAGGTACAAGCGTGGTATGTATTCACGTATTCACATGCGCACGCACACACACACACACACATGTACACACTTCCACACACAATCACACACACACACAAACATATACACACTTCTGCGCACAAACACGCACACACACTTAAACACCCAACGCACACACACACACACACATGCAGGCATTCACCTGCGGCAGCAGTGGCTGGGCGGGTGGTGGCCCCGGAGGCGACTGTGGGCACTGGCCCTCCAGTTGCCTTGGCTACACACTCTAGAGCCATCTGCATGGACACAATTGCACAAATGCACACAACACTTGAAAAAGAGGAGAGAGTGTGCCTTGGCTACACATGTGAGAGCCATCTCCATGGACACTATTGCACACACAACACAGCTGTTGGAGAAAAGCGTGCCACTCTTGAGGCAAGTGCATGCATACAATCACACACACACACACACACACACACACACACACACACACACACACACACAACATCGCAGTTGGAAAGGAGAGTGCCCTCTTGGCTACACACTCTTGAGCTGACTCTTGAGGCATCTGCATGCATAGATCCACACGCACACACGCACAATAATTGAAAGATAATATGCTTTGGCTACACATGTGAGAGCCCTCTGCATATCTGCATGCATAGATCCACACGCACACACGCACAATAATTGAAAGATAATATGCTTTGGCTACACATGTGAGAGCCCTCTGCATATCTGCATGCATACATCCACACGCACACACGCACAAAACTTGAAAGATAATATGCTCTGGCTACACATGTGAGAGCCCTCTGCATATCTGCATGCATAGATCCACACGCACACACGCACAAAACTTGAAAGATAATATGCTCTGGCTACACATGTGAGAGCCCTCTGCGTCTCTGCATGCATACATCCACACGCACAAAACTTGAAAGATAATATGCTTTGGCTACACATGTGAGAGCCATCTGCATGCATGAATAATCACAACAAGAGGTGCAAAAATAAAGGGGATGAGTTCAAACAGCCCACCTTTTTTTGCGCGGGGTCGAGGCTGGATGCAGCGCTGCCCAGATCGCCTGGGGCGTGGGCCTGCAGTGTGTGTATGTGTTTGTGCGTGTGTGTGTGTGTGTGTGTGTGTGTGTGTGTGTGTGTGTGTACTTGTGTATATGTTTGTGCGTGTGTGTGCATGTGTGAGCTTGTCTGTATTTGTGTGTGTGTGTTTGTGTGCATGCGTGCGTGTACTTGTGTATGTGTGCTCTTATTTGCATGCTTCTTGCTTTCAAGGATGCCCTACTGAGCCCTGCGCACACCAACCAACAACAGTTACTTTCAAGCACAAGATTCCATGTGGCTTAATGTGGCTAAGCGTTCTTCATTACCTCCCTTTCCATTTATTTTTCACGCTGACTTGGTCTGCGTCCCTGTGAGTCCCAGCTGCGCAGCAAACAAATGCACACCCGCACACCCGCACACACACACACACACACGCACACACACATGTGTGTGTTTGCACACACGTACAAGGCTCCACACGACTTTGGGGACTTGATATTGACTTTTTACTGATAACTTACAACTGAATTGATAATTTGATTACACAATCTAGTGTGAGCAACTCTCACACCCACACCCACTGTACACGCTATACCTGCAGCAGGCCCGTGACCAGCTCTGCGGCACTGCCCCGCACTTCGCCAGACTTGTCGTTTGCCCCTATGGCCACTGCTTGCATGCACGGGCCCAGCAGTGAGCTGGGGACCTTGCTGTCAGCAGCCTGTGCGGGCACGCGTGTGTATGTGTGTGTATGTGTGTATATGTGTGTGTATGTGTGTGTTTGTGTGTATTTGTGTTTGTGTGTGTGTGTGTGTTTGTTTGTTTGTGTGTGTGTGTTTGTGTGTATGTGTGTATTTGTGTATGTGCGTGTTTGTGTGTGTCTGTATGTGTGTGTTTGTGTATGTGTGTGTAGGTACACACGTGCATGGATGTATGTTTGTGTGTGTGCATGTTCTTGAGTGTGTGTGTGGGTACGTGCAACACAGCGTGTGTATACCACAACAATCAAGATGCCTGCGACTTGCCCTCCCCTGCTGCCTGTGTATGCACGTGCGTAGGGTTGGCCAGAACCATATATTCATGGTGTATATACTTTATTTTTGGCAGGGAAATCACCAAATATACGGTCATATACGGTGAGCATGTACCGTTCTGGCCAACCCTACACGTACGCAAACACACTCTGGTTGGGAAATGTGTCACACTCTGATTGGGAAATGTGTCAAGTGTCATCAGCAAAACTGCATGTAGAAGACTGTGTGTACTGTGTATGGATACAGGTGGCCAGAGCTGTATACATACGCCGTGCATGACCGTTTTTGATAAAAAAAACAATCCCTGCGAAAAACGCCGTGTGTACACTGTACATATGATATATTTGGAGATGGTCAACTGTATAGAAAGAAAAATTTAGTTGTGCTGCGTCACAACTGCCAGCGACAATGGCTGGGAAATGCGGAGGTGCTATCAGCAACACTGTATGCAGGCAGAAGACAGTATGCTTATGTTTGATGTCTTGTGTGCTATTGCACGACTGCCAGCAACCTGTGCGCGTGCGGGCAGACACACAGTCGTACTGAAATGCGCGCAACACGCTCCCATACCCAACATCTTGGCCAGCCAGCCAATACCATCTGCCCTGACATTTCACACACGCACACGCACACGCACACGCACACACACACAAATCATAGACGCAAAACCCACCCTCTTGGCCAGCCAATTGATGCCATCCGCCTCGATATTTCACACACACACACACAAATCATAGACGCAAAACCCATTCTCTTGGCCAGCCAGTTGATGCCATCCGCCTCGACATCACACACACACACACACACACACACACGCACACACACACTCCCCCAGATCATAGACGCAAAACCCACCCTCTTGGCCAGCCAGCCGATGCCGTCTGCCTTGCCATCTCCTGTGCATTTAGGGCTGTTGAGTACGTCCAACAGCTCTCCCGCTAGAGTCTCCATGCCAGCCACACTGGCCCATGCCTCCATCATGTCAACCACAGAAGCCCGCACCTACAGCGAGTGTGTGTATGTGTGGCTGTGTGTGTAGGGTTGTGTGTGTAGGGTTGTGTGTGTATGTGCGTACGTGTGTATGAGTGTGTGTGTGCCTGTGTGTGTGTGTGCTCCATTGCTGTGTGAAAAGTGCTGCCCACCTGGCGTCAAGCGTAACTGTATGCACGTGTGTATGTGTGCGTGTCTGTGTAATATAAGAGTGTGTGAGCGTGTGAAACATGCACGCGCATGCGCGAATGTTTCATGCCAAATACTTAGGCTTATGCCACACGTTGAGCACATTTACTTGTGCATTAGATACACAGAAACAACTCACACACACCAAAAACAGGTTGCGCATGAACGAGTGCAACACATATGTTGCAGTACATTGCACACGCATTCACAACCACTCTCACCCACACAAACTCACAGACAATGAAATATCCACAAATTGAAAACTTCGTGCCGCACAGGTTGCGCATACTGAGCAATACATCTGTATCGCATCACAGGGCACACACACATACACACACACACATACACACACACACACACACAAAACAGACATACACACATGAACACACACAGAACACTTATACCCAGGCACGTATATACCAACTTACTGAGGCCTTGTTATCAGACAGGTTGCGCATGGCAGGTGCAAGCAGCGGGCGTGCGTTCCTGTCGATGGCTTTGCCCATGGCACGCGCAAGCTTGCCTTCAAGTGTGTATTTGTGTGTGTGTGTGTGTGTGTGTGTGTGTGCGCGTGTGTGTGTGCATGTGCATGAATGTGTGCGTGTGTGTATGCGTGCACGTGCGTATGTGTGCGTGTGTATGTATGCATGTGTGTGTGAATGTGTGCGCGCGTGCGTGCGTGTGTGAGTGTATGTGTGTGTGTTTGTGTGCTGTTAAGGCATGCTCGGTGTAGCATACGTGTGCAGGTGAAAGAAACTCTCTGCAGATCAAAATCATCCAAAACTAGGTGTGCACACACACACAACTGTGGGATGCTACAGCACTCAAAGGGGACCAGAAGGGTTGCGGGCTTGGCCTGAAACCGGCTCCTGACGAGAGTTGGTGACGGTGTGTAGAAGAGCGCGTTCCCACAAACTTCCTGTTCCTCTGTGCTTGACCATTACTCTAACCTCACAGCTTACACGACAACTCCCCTCCATCCATCCTCTTTTGGGCTGGCTAAAACCAAATGTGCGTGACGAACGTGTGCAAATGCCAGTGGCTCCTTTGTCGATGTGAAAAAGTGACGCAACAGTTCACTGGATCAAGGTGAAGACCAATGCCTACGCAACTCTCAATTTTTCCTCCTATTGCGACGTGGGGTGTGGAAGTTTCCCCCCTGCATACATAGCCACCTATTACCTGCATAGGTAGGTAGGGTTAGCCAGAACCCTATACCTATATACGGTGTATATACGGTATTTTTGGCAGGGAAATTACCAAATAAACGGTCATGTTGGTCATAGGTGTATAGGTAGGGTTAGCCAGAACCATATATATATACGGTGTATGTACGGTATTTTTGGCAGGGAAATCACCAACATTCGGTCATATACGGTGCTTTTACGGTTCGGTATACGGTTCTGACATTCGGTATACGGTTCTGACCAACCCTGCGCATAGATGAGTGGGAGTCTGAGGTGCTGCTCCGTGGCTATCCATGAAAGCAACCCTCACTTTGCCCACGACTTTACTATTCGCCATATCGAGCCCATGCATGGGATGAGATATCACATATTGCCTGCATGGTAGTCAGGAGCCTGAGGTGCTACTCTGTGACTATCCAAGCAAGCAGCCCTCACTTCCCCCACAACTTTACAATTCGCCACAGATTCGCCAGAGCCCCCTCACTTCGCCCACGACTTAACAATTCTATTGCCTGCATGGAAGTCGGGAGCCTGAGGTGCTGCTCTGTGACTATCCAAGCAAGCAGCCCTCACTTCCCCCACCACTTTACAATTCGCCACAGATCCGCCAGAGCCCCCTCACTTCGCCCACGACTAAACCATTTGCCATAGATTTTCCAGAGCCCCCACACTTCGCATTTGACTTTACTATTCGCCATAGATTTGCCAGAGCCCAATCCACACACTTGGTCAAGATCAAGCTCCTTGCACGTTCCCCTCACTATTTTTCTTTCTCATTGGCTCCAGTGATTTCACCCTTCTCCTCCTACTTTATAGTAAAGTTGGCCAAAACCAGATTCCCCCTTTGTCCTGTTCATTGACTCTCATAATTCCCCACGTCCGCAGGTCACGAGTTGGTCAGTGACACCTGTGCTACGACCATTTATCTACTAATTATTGTACCTGTGAGGACCATAACTTCCAATGATTCCCCACGTCCGCAAGTCACGAGTTGGTCAGTGACACCTGTGCTACGACCTTCATTTATCTACTAATTATTGTACCTGTGAGGGCCATAACTTTCATTTATCTACTAATTATTGTACCTGTGAGGGCCATAACTTTCAATAATTCCCCACGCCCGCAAGTCACGAGTTGGTCAGTAGGCCTGTGCTATGATGGCTATACTCTTCCACTAATTCCTGTTTCTATGAGGGCCATGGCTTCCAATGAATCACTGAAACCTGACACCTTGACCGGCACAAACCACTGATACCTATTGAATCCCACTAATATATTAAATCCTGTGACATAGACTTCCAATAATTTACTGTACCTGTGAGGGCCAGTGCTTGGGCCATGAGGTTTTTGTTGCTGTCAGCCATGCGACCCTTGAGGGCCCCTACAAGGTCGCCCAGCTGCGTGCGTGTGTGCAATTGTGAGTGTGTGTGCGTGTGTACATGAACTGTAAGCGTATGTGAATGGTGGGTGTGGATGGTGTGTGTGTCGCCCGCTTGTACGTGTGATTGTGTGTGTGGATGGGTGTACATTGTATGCGTGAGTGTGTGTAAATGGTGCATATGGATGGTGTGTGTGTCACCCACTCGTATGTTTGATTGTGTGTGTGGATGGGTGTACACTGTGTGCGTGAGTGTGTAAATGGTGCATATGGATGGTGTGTGTGTCACCCACTCGTATGTTTGATTGTGTGTGTGGATGTGTGTACACTGTGTGTGTGAGTGTGTGTAAATGGTGCATATGGATGGTGTGTGTGTGTGCGTGTGTGTGTGTGTGTGTCACCCACTCGTAACGTTTTTTGCCCTCCGGCGTGATATCGGTATCGTAAAATATATATTTATTCAGAGGCTCCGGGGTTTGGCAAAAATAAAGTTTGGTGGGTGGCGCACACATACATGTGCAGGCGCAGTGACGCACACGACAGTGATGCACACAACTGACGCACACATACATGTGCAGGCACAGTGACGCACACAACTGACGCACACATACATGTGCAGGCACAGTGACGCACACAACAATGACGCACACAACAGTGACGCACGCATACATGTGCAGGCACAAGCGCACCAACACACATGCACACGCACAAACGCGCATGTGCACGCATACACACACACTTGTACAGGCACTGGCTGGGCTGAATGCCCACCGGGGTTACCGTTATTAATTTTGAAATTTGGGCACCGGGGTGAGTACGGTAAAAGGTACGGTATGTCACTTTGTCTGAGGAGCCGGGGGACAAAGTGTGCATACATCATTGGGCATGAGTGTGTGCACAACATATGCTGCGAGGAACAGATAGGAGCTCGCAAAGACACACACAAACAAAACACACACGCACACGCACACGCGCACACACACACACACACACCTGTGGCTGAATGCGGCCCCCTGCCCCCACCAACAGGTTCTCAATGTCATCCAGGCCCTGCTTTCTGTCCTTCCAATTTGCGCTGTTGAGATTGCTCAGCAGGGTATTAGTGATAGAGCCACTGATGTCAGCACGGGGAAGCAGGTCCTCTGCATCGTAGCCACCCCCGCCGCCTCCTGTGTGTGTGTGTGTGTGTGTGTGTGTGTGTCTGTGTGTGTGTGTGTGTGTGTGTGTGTGTGTGTGTGTGTGTGTGTGTGTGCGTGTGTGAGTGTGTGCAAGTGTGTGCGTTTGTGCGTGTGTGTGCACACATGCGTGTGTGAGAGTGTGTGTGTGTGTGTGCGCGTGTTTGCAGCACTCATGTTAAGGTGTGTGTTTGTGTACACAGGAACACGCACTCCCGGCCCTCTTGCGTATTAAGATGAAGTTAATGTGTGACATATATCCTCACGCCTTAAGTACAACGCTAAGGCGCTGAGTGGTTGTGTACACACTCACACATACACACACTCACACATACACACACATACACATCACCTGCATCCCCATCTGCCTCTGCAGCCCTGCTGCCTCCTCCGTTTGCTTTGCTGCCCTTGGCGGCGGGTGAGGCTGTGTATGCAAGTGTGCGTGCGTGTGTGTGTAATTAATGTTAAAAAACATTGTTTGTGTGTGTTTGTACGTGTATGTGTGTGTACGCAACCACACAATCGCCAGGATAGATATCCCTTCCTGTCACATGAATGGCACGCAATCTAACAAACACCGGCATGCATGCATGCACATGAGCGCACACGTATAAAAGAACATTCACACAAACACCCACATCCAAACCTACACCCACACCCACACCCACACATCTTCTCTCACCCACATCCACACCAACACCCACACCCACACCCACACCCACACCCACACATCATCTCTCACCCACACCCACACCCACACCCACACCCACACCCACACATCTCCTCTCACCAGCAGCAGCTGCACGCTTTGCAGCATCAGCCCTGGAAGTCCGCACAGGGGCATAGTCTGCGTCTTTCGGGTTTTTGGCAAACTCCCCCTCAATGGCGGCCATGAGCGCAGGCTTGACGTCATTGCGGATCATGTCGGCGAGAGGGGAGCCCAGGAACCTGCGTGCGTGTGTGTGTGTGTGTGTGTGTGTGTGTGTGGTTTTATGCAGTTTTGTGTGTTCGGTGTAAGATAGTGCAATTTGGCAGAACAATTCTACAATGACAGCCATGAGCGCGAGATAGACACCGTTGCAAATTGTGTTGGCTAGAGGGGAGCCCAGTAACCTGCGTGTGTGTATGTGCGTGTGCGTGTGATTTACAGTTGTGAAAATGTGAGTGAAGTAACGCGAGTGGTGAATCTCAGACGTAAGGCATCTGTGTTGACCATTAACACCTAGGCGGCATTACTTGAGACACATTTGATACACAGAGTTGTACTGGCACGCTCGTACGCACACAGACATAGACACGCGCACGTACATGCACACGCAAATGCACAAGTGTACAAACGCATGAGCGCGCACGCACACACACACACACACACACACACACACACAAATAGACACACACACAAACACACACTGAGACAAACACACAGACTGATGCCCTGTGGCTGCGTTTATAATGACAATGCGCTGTGCCCACCTGTGGAGGATACCCAGCACGTGGATGGCACTGTTCCTCACGCCAGCATTGGCTGATGCCAGGTCCTCTTTTGAATAGTCCAGCAGCATCTGAGCAGCAAACAACAAGGTGCACCCAGCTGTGTGTGTATGTGTGTGTGTGTGTGTGTGTGCCGCAGAGGGAAAACATCGAGTGTACGACAATGATGGCTGATGTTTCTTTGTGAGGTAAATCGGGAGCTGCTTCCTGAGCAGCAAGCAAAAACCAATACAGGCAAAGTTGTTGGCGGGTTCTTAACTAATCCGCTTGTCTAAAGTTGAAAGCTTGAGAACGTCACTCACATTGCACGTGCACAGGAACCAAGCAACAGCACTGTGACCATTTACTCACACACACACACAGACACACACACACCCAAACACATAATGTAACTCATGCATAGTTAACACAGACATGCTGCACACATACATGAACTCACACACATACACACAAAACACAAAACATACATTCACCAAAACACAAACACATACAACGCACCTTCACATTAAAAGATGAGAGTCCGAAATCGGCCACAGCTTGCCCGATCCAGTTAAGCACCTCACTCAAAATCTGTGAGCATGTACATAAACAACGTGTGTGAGTGTCTATGAGTGTGTGAGTGTTTATGAGTGTAGGCGCGCGTGTGTGTATGCGTGTGTGTACGTACATATGTGTAGGGTTGGCCAGAACCGTATATATACACCTTATATGACCGTGTAATTGGTGATTTCCCTGCCAAAATTACCGTAAATACACCGTATATATTTATGGTTTTGGCCAACCCTACATGTGTGCTTGTGTGTGAGTTGCAGAGCAAGAGATTGGAGTGTGGACGTGTATGGTGTGATGTGCTGCATGGCATATGTCGATGCCGTCGTTGGATGCTGGAAGCAAGCACAAGAAATCTGCTTTGGAGTGAAAATGTTTTTCCTCTCATTGATAAATGTCACAGAAAGTAGACACAGAACTGAAACTGCAGAACTGCAGGTTCCACAGGTCTGGACCAATTATTTGTAGCTGGACTAGTCATTTGTGGCTAAACCATTCAATTGTGGCTAAACCATTCATTTGTGGCTAAACCATTCATTTGTGGCTAAACCATTCATTTGTGGCTAATCCATTCATTTGTGGCTAAACCATTCATTTGTGGCTGAACCATTCAATTGTGGCTAAACCATTCAATTGTGGCTAAACCATTCATTTGTGGCTGAACCATTCAATTGTGGCTAAACCATTCAATTGTGGCTAAACCATTCATTTGTGGCTGAACCATTCAATTGCGGCTGACCGAGACATGTCAGCAGCCGTTCAGCTGAACACCCTTGTAACCCTTGTAACCATAGGTGTGGCCCACAGGAAGAGGGGAGAAAGGGGGAGGGGGCAGGAAATAGGGTTGAGGTGTTATGGAGGGGGAAACACAAAAATATAGGGTTGGCCAGGACCATATATATACGGTGTATATACGGTATTTTTGGCAGAAAACTCACCATACATACGTCCATATACGGTGTATATACACGGTTTTGGCCAACCCTACAAAAATACCATGTCAAAAATATGTGAGCGGCTCACAACGAGTAGGAAAGCTGCAGTTACATTGTCGGCCCTACGGTAGACAAAAGAGATGCCGCAGTGAGGGAGGGGCCGGGGGTGTGAGAAGGAAAACAATTGTAGGTTTTGTAGGCCAGGGCCATGTATTTACAGTGTATATATAGGGTTGGCCAGAACCATACATATATATGTATATATACGGTGTATGTACGGCATTTTTGGCAGGGTAAATACCGTACATATGGTCGTATACGGTGTACAAATATGGTTCTGGCCAACCCTGTGTATATGTCCGGCAATCACAGCAGGGAAAGTCCCATACAAGCAGTTTGGTATACTGCATATATAGGGTTATGTATATACGGTGTAAATGGCCGGCAATCATAGCAGGGAAAGTTTCATACAAGCAGTTTGGTATACTGCACATATAGGGTTTTGTATATACGGTGTAAACGGCCGTCAATCATAGCAGGGAATGCTCCATACAAGCAGTGTAGTATACTGCATATATATATTTACACGGTCATTCTGCATATTTAGACGGCAACCAACTTTAGTCTGTCTGACAGTGTGATGTTTCTGTTGGTGGTAGCCTTCATCACACACACACACACACACACACACACACACACACACACACACACACACAGACACAGCAGGAGGTCACTGCTGGCGACGGAAAAAAAACGTGGAATGGAGGGGCTGTGGAGACCGTGGGCAGCTGCACCTAATGAATGGACAGCTTTTATGGCAGCAAGCAGCGTCCTCTATTTAGGAGGAGGCAGGACGATTGGCAGCAGAATTTGCAAAAACAGCCGCTGGCAGCCTGTTCATAACAGCACTGCGATTGCTCGTGACAGCAGCCCTGTTGTGTTGACAAATCGAGGAGGGGATTTGCTGCACTCAGCACAAACTGCTCGTGACAGCAGTCCTGTTGTGTGGACAAATCGTGGAGGAGCTTTGCTGCACTCAGCACAAACTGCTCGTGACAGCAGTCCTGTTGTGTGGACAAATCGTGGAGGAGAATTGCTGCACTCAGCACAAACTGCTCGTGACAGCAGCCCTGTCGTGGAAGGGTGGGGGGGAGTTTGGCTGCACTCAGCACAAATAGCTCGTGACAGCAGTCCTGTTAGGGAAGGG
>Ga0307942_1000504_pt1 | contig 27209 bp, 28 predicted proteins | sample OrgLakmetagen175_FD_201846 | JGI IMG/M metagenome (GOLD analysis project Ga0307942, IMG submission 201846) | Saline water microbial communities from Organic Lake, Antarctica - #175 | ecosystem: Environmental > Aquatic > Non-marine Saline and Alkaline > Saline | place: Antarctica: Organic Lake... | reverse complement strand
AGTGCGAGCATGTGAGCAAAGTGCGAGCATGTGAGCAAAGTGCGAGCATGTGAGCAAAGTGCGAGCATGTGAGCAAAGTGCGAGCATGTGAGCAAAGTGCGAGCATGTGAGCAATTCAAAGTGCGAGCATGTGAGCAATTCAAAGTGCGAGCATGTGAGCAATTTAATGTGCAAGCATGTGAGCAATTCAAAGTGCGAGCATGTGAGCAATTCAAAGTGCGAGCATGTGAGCAAAGTGCGAGCATGTGAGCAATTCTAAGTGCAAGCAAGCAGTGCGAAAAGCAATATGTTACAAGCACAGGCTGTACGGTTGGGTGAGTCATCTTGTGGGGTTAACATAGGAGGGAGAAGGAACCTAATAACAATGCAGATTTGCTGCCATGCTGTGAAAGCGTATCACGGCAGCTCAAGAATGGCAGCACGAGACAGGAGCAAAAAAAAATACTGCTGCAAGTGAGGAGGCGCTCAGGCAAGCAAGCAGGAACACAATTATACTTACATGTGCAAAGACTCGTGCACATACACGTTCGGCACTAACACTGCATGCTGCATGCACACATCACGTGAACATACAGCTGGCGGAGGAGTACGAAGAGAGAAAGGCAGCTGAGGAGGAGGCGCGCAAGAAGCAGTACGAGGAGGAGCTGGCGTGCATGCGGAACGTGCGTCCCCATCAGATCATCGCAGGTGTGTGAAGAATTGGTGGCTTGCCTGGAAGAGTGAGCGCATTTCAGAAAATTTCACACTTTCATCTCTTCTTGTCTGATCATTGTGGGTGTGAGGAAAAGTGGTGTGTGCAGGAGGAATCATGTGCAGGCCAAAGAGTGCACATGCCATGTAAAATGCTTGGGCCTAATCAAATCATTGCAGGTATGAAAGCAAAGCTGTTGCCTAATGGCAACTCCCCCTCCCACCCTTTTACTAATTGGACTTTGTACACGCTAATACCATTTCTCCGTGCCCCCACCTCCCTGCGTAGGCAAGGTGGTAGATTGGGAGCATAATGCTGTTACCTGTGCTCTTGCTTCCTTGCACAGGCAGGTGTCTGTGCGCCCAAAAATTTCCCGAATTGAGAATGAGCACTTGTGTTTGCTCGCACTGCCCTACTTAACATGCAAACAAATTGGCATTAATGCACCCCAGTATCTCCCCCATCAGGGAGCGTGACAATAATTGCAACTATTTTGCACAGTTTACCGCACATGTTATTTTGCTGCTCAATGTTCTGTTAAATGCAAGATTTCCACCATTAGGAAGCGTGAATTGCATTATTTTGCACGTGTTCCTCACATGTTTTTACGCTGCTCAATGTTCTGTTAAACGCAAGATCTCCACCATTAGGAAGCGTAAATTGCAATTGTTCTGCACGCGTTACCTCACATGTTATTATGCTCCTCAATGTTCTGTTAAATGCAAGATTACCACCATAAGGAAGCGTGAATTGCAATTGTTCTGCACATGTTACCTCACATGTTATTTTGCTGCTCAATGTTCTATTAAATGCAAGATCTCCACCATTAGGAAGCGTGGTAAGAGCTCGCCCTGTTTGCAAATGTGCTGTTGAGAACGCAGGCGAGGTCGTAGTGCGCCCCAACATCTCCCCCATCAGGGAGCGAGACAACAGCATGGGGTGGTCGCCTGCATCTCATGCATCAGTACCTTCACCTGATGACTCTGCCAAGAACCTGAAACCGCGCAAAGACAAGCCACGCACCCAGGTAAGGGGCATCATATGCATCAGTCAGTACCTTCACCTGATGACTCTGCCAAGAACCTGAAACCGCGCAAAGACAAGCCACGCACCCAGGTAGGAGGCCGAGCTTACCGTCTGAAGTGATACTGACTGCAGGTGTTTTTGGAATGCAACTGTAGGTCATGTACAGTATTGATATTGGTGCTTGTGAGCTGATTGTGCATGTGTGCTTAAAGGCTGAGTGCATTGCACATTTTGCTGTACCTTCTTACGTTCATCTCAACACATCAGTGCTTGGCATCTGGATGTGCACATGTACTGATAGACTGAGAGTGCATTCCATAGTATGCTACACCTTTGTACAGAAATATTGACTGCCTTGGGGCATACAACAGCCCTGGGACTGTGTGGCAAGGCCAGCACGCCGCACCATGCAATGACGCACACGCAATGGCACAAACATGCACACACGCTTGTACAGACACGAAGGGGGTGCAGTGCCATAAAACATTGCAGGCATTCACTTTTGCTACGCATGCACACACACACTCTCTCTCTCACACACATACACACACACATACATACACACACTCACACACACACTCTCACACACACACTCACACACACACAAACGCACAGGGTGCAGTGCTGTACAGCACACGTCCAGCAGGCAACCATGCTGCCCTTGGGTCTCGAGCCCCTCGTAACCACGGCAAGCTGGTGGAGCGTGCCATCTCCCCCATTGTTCTAAACTCAGACCAGCAGCCACTGAACGTACCAGACCAGTCACAGTTTTGGTCCTCAGCAGGTATATTTGTGTGTAAGCGTGATTATGAGGGGGGGTGATATTAATTGGGTCTGTGAGAAGTTTGAACTTAAAGCGATGAGGCCGACAAGCTCCCAAATAGAATTTGCATAAACATATAATATGTATATGTCTAAATGTGTCTACATAATTGTGATTAGCTGTCCCTTCCTTGAAACCTGATATCGCAGCTATATGTACTTGCGATAACAAGTGCAAGGATTTTACCTGTGGGTTGCTTGTTGCCGCACGTTAACCACAGTGTCACCCTTTGTGTGAAACAGAGCTGCCTGTGTAAGGACGCCGTCACACCCTAAGCACCTTTTCCACTCTGTGCAGACAAAGAGCCCATGGAGGTCCACTCTGAGGGAGAGGACGAGCAGGATGCCCCCCAGCAGGCCTCCCCCACAGACACCTCTGCAGCAGGTCGGTTGATTGAATGGAGATTTGGATCTGCCTGTACAAGCTAGGGCAGACGATGGCCTGCAGTAGACCTCCATGGGCTCTGTGTCCTACGATGAGGCTTTTGCAGGTCTTTAAACAAAGTTGTAAGGGAAGAAGAGCGTAAGGGGTCGTCCCCATGCAACCCCCCCCTTCCCGGGCAAATAGGTCCAACACCCCTAAATTGGACATATCTCCCCAATCACTTCACCATTCAGGGACCTGAAAATTGCGGATAGCTAAAACATTATTTACGTGTCTACAAAGAAAGCAGGCAAAGCCCGGTGGGTGGCCCGCTAGAAGGCCTCGATAATTATGCCCGCAACCCTGATTTGGATGTAAAAAATGAAAACGGAGCAGGAAAAGCATAGACGGAACTCTCTTACTACACAAGTTTGAACCAGGATTCAACCAGGCCACCGATTGGCCCCATTTCAATTCTAATTAATTTGTTGGTTGCCCGCAACTCCGAGCGCAAAACCGGGCTGAAACTTGCAGCAAATTTGGAGCGACAGGTTTTTCCCCTGTCCCTTGTGTGAGTGCCTCCCACTCGCAGGCATTCCCAGTACCCCTGCCCCAGATTCGACACTGCAGCATTGTTATATAACATTTAAAAAGCTTATATCTTGAAGCAAAGGTTGATCGGTGCAAGTTCAGAAATGCACCTTATCACTGCCAAGTGGGTGCAAAACAGGCACCGGCCCTAGACAGCACCCCAAAAAGCCAAATTTCCAGCAGATGTCAATGGCTGTCCCCATGAACAACCCCTCCCAACCAGTCAATGCCAAATTTCCAGCAAATGTCAATGGCTGTCCCCATGAACAACCCCCCCCAACCAGTCTCACTCCATACCTGCTGCGAGTTCCAGCCCGTTTTTTGCTCTCAGATTTGTGGGGTAAAATAAATCTAAGTATAAAATTGAAATGTGGCCAATCAGTGGCTTGGGTGGGTTTTGATGAGATAAGTTGACCCCTTACATGCAGCAATTTTAGCTGGAGCTTTTTTGGCCCCATTTCACACCCTCACTTTTACACCAGAGTTGCGGACCAAATTACCAAGGATACTAATCAATTAATAGCTATCCAACGCAACTTTCAGGTCCCAAAATGGTAAAGGGAAAGGGGAGATAAAGCCATAATTGGCTTATTGGGACTGTTTGGCTTGCAAAGGGGTGGGCCGTTCATGGGGACAGCCCAATAATTTACATAAAATCAAGTGGTTTGCAGTCAGATGAAATATAGGGGGCTTTGGATTGAGTGGAAAGCTTATTGGCCCTGTTTGGGGTGACTTTTGGCACGGGGATGACCAAGGGGAGGTGGGGCAATCCATTAAAATTGGTACCTCAATAACCATCTCCCCAACATTATTGCGAAAAGGCTCTACCCTCCGATGATCGTCAAATGTGAACAGCAGACTGTCTCCAATGTTGCCTGTGCACAAGCCTTCCTGAATGAGTACAAACAAGCTCACACATCTCCCACACTTTTTTGCTCACAGCTGCTGTCAGACCTTCAGCAGGTGACCCCTCGATGATGAAGTTCAGGCAGTCTACTACTTCAGTGAAATCTAAGACCTCCAGTCAGTCACACCCAGCTAAGAAGGAGGAGTCAGAGGAGGTGAGAACTAGGCCGAGCTGCATTCTTTCCTCTGCATGTCCTGTGTGTGCTTGTAGGTGGGTATGGGTATGGGTTTGGTCGAGTGGACGTCTGCCTTCCAGGATAGGTATAATTGTTGCGTGTTTTCATCTCTCAGATGCAAGAAGTGCAATGTCCAGTTTGGCGGGTGGGTCCTATTTAGACGGAGAGCCAGCCTTCTCCCATTTATAACTCTGGCCAAGAGATGCACTGCTCCATCTCTTCAAAGGAGGTTAATGTACCCTTGGAAACTCAACTTGAAGCACAACCATGCATGTACAGGAGTACTCTGAGCATGAGGCAGCGCCTGAGAAGCCAGCAGAGCAGCCAGCTGAGCAACAGCCCAAACCCTCCGAAGTGCCAGAGCCTGAGGTCCCAGCAGAGCAGCCAGCTAAGCTACAGCCCAAACCCTCCGAAGTGCCAGAGCCTGAGGTCCCAGCAGAGCAGCCAGCTAAGCTACAGCCCCAACCCTCAAAAGCACCATCCCCTGCACCCCCAATAGCCCCCAAGGCACAGCTCTCCATCAAAGAGAAGATGGCAATGAAGCGTCAAGAAACACTGGACAAGCAGGCAGCTGCGTTGAAGCCCCACCCTCCCCCCAGCAAGACCCCATCCGTGAAGGTAACTGCACAAGATTGCTTACATACAAATGAGCATCAGAAGGCACAAAAATTATATAAGAAGACTTTCGCTTATGCCAACCCCTAACCACAAGTGTCTCCATAATATATTTAACGTTACTAGGGCAAGCGCGACTGATTTGTATGTACAGGTTGAAACACTCGTAAGTGCTTTTCACACATGCATTCATGTGCACATGTGCGCATTTGCAGGGAACGCACTCACGAGGGAGTGTGCATGGTATGAAGTCACCGTCACCAATGTCAGCAGAGCAAAAAGCTGGCAAGGAGGAGGGAGCAGTGGCGGTTCGACAATCTGAGGACCAAATAGAGGAGGAGGCCCCAGTGGAGGCGCTGCAGAAGGGAGGAGAGGAGAAGGGTGAGAATGCTGAAAGTGAGGTGGCAAAAGAAGAGGGAGAAGAGGCAGCGCCTCAGGAGGGGGAAGGAGAGGAAGCTTCAAATGGTGAGCCTCAAGTTGAGCAGCAGCAGCAGCAGGAGGAGGAGGGAGAACCGCAGGAGGGGGAGGGAGCTTCAAATGCTGAGCCTCAAGCTGAGCAGCAGCAGGAGCAAGAAGAAGGAGAGCCCCAGGCAGAAGAGCAGGTAAAAGAAAAAGGTCCAGCGTTTGATAAGCAGCAGGAGGGGGGAGAGGAAGAGCCTCAAACAGGAGAGCAGGAAGAAGAAGTTTCAGCGTTTGAGAAGCAGCAGGAGGGGGGGGGGGGAGACCCACAGGCGGAAGGGGAGGAAGATGGGGAGGCTCAGGTGGGAGAAGAGGGAAGAGGAGAAGCAGAGGGGGAAGGGCAGGGAGAGGAGGCCCAGGCTGAGGAGCAGCAGCAGAATGAAGGAGAAGGGAAAGCACCAGAGCCACCAGCGAAGGAGGCAGAGGAAGGAGAGCAGCAGCAAGTGGAGGAACAGGAGGGGGAAGGGGGAGGGGAGCCTCAAGCAGAGGAGGAAGCAAAGGAGCCTCCAGCAGTTAAGGAGCAGCTGCAGGAGGAGCAAGGGAAGGACGAGCCTCAGGCTGAAGTGGAAGAGGGACAGCAGCAAGAAGAAGCCAAGGAGAAGATGTAAAATCCAAGGAACGAGAGCGTATCTTGTATTGAGTCTCAAATGGGAGACCTACAGACCCACTATTACCAAACCAGTTCACCCCTCGAGCTTCCAGACGGCTGCAGCCCACAGATGCCTGTTTCAGGTGTTGTAGGAAGCGTGTTGCTCTGACACTGCCTTGAACTGCTTTTTGGCAGTGGAGATGCATGTGATGGACGCGCACCTAAAAGGTGGTTGCTTTGTAGTACGAAGTGTTGTCAAGTTTTCATGGAAGGTGTAGGATGCAGGTCAACACTTGGAGTTGTTACCAACACCAATTATACCTTTTTGTATTAATTGAAGATTAATTGAAGAAGTGTTATTGCTGTGACTTATGTGTGGTTTTCTCTGTGTCTCCATTCACAAGGGGTATATTAAGGGGGTTCCTGACAGCCGTGATGTTAGGCTGTGGGGATTTATAATTTCTACTGCAAGTCCCTGGTGCCCACGGTGGCATTATTTATTACTTTGCGAAAATGCAGTGTGTTTGAAAGCGGCGGCGTTATGACTGTGTATAAAAACTGTGGAGTGATTTGTAAATTACTAATCCTGCCTGGGAATGGCGGTTGGCCATTCAGTTGTGTGTTCATTTTGTCATACCTTCAGCCAGGTTGGCCGCCAACAGTTAGATGCTGGCTGGTCTCGGACAGTTACAAGCTTTGGTAGAAAAAAATGCAAGTTGTGTGTTCTGCTGAGAAGCAAAGGAAACCACAAGAAGTTGAATACTGACTTGGTGTTGCAAAAATTGTTATGCCGCCAAAAAGTCATCAAAAAAGGTGTGGACTAAAAGGGGTGTTTTCCTCAGCTCACAACCCTGGTCATGTTGGCAAAATAATGATGCTTCAGGCTTGCAGAAGATTCTTGCATGGGTATAGCACCCAGGAGTTATAAGCTCATACATATATTTTACTCCCACTAGCAATGCAGACCTTCAAAAATGTAAAATGCTTAGTAATTGGGCGGTCCAACAAGTTTCTGTACAGGACTGCTGATCTAACTGATCCAGGATTAACTTGAGTTACTCAAGTAGATAAGAAAAGAAAAGGCTCCGCTGGTAGTGATGACACAACCAGCACGATTACTTACTTTAGTTTGGATTACAAAGGCCTCCAGTCTGGCATGGTTGCTCAGCCTATGGGTCCCAACAAATAAATCATAAATCAAAAAGATTGACAGCTGCACTAATAAAATTGTAAACTTCTGAGCTTATGAGTTATGTTGAAAAACAAAACCTTTGATATCACCTTCAGAAATATGATCAAATAAATGGATGAACTAGTGCCGTGAATGTTCGGTACCGATACATGAAAAAAGAACGTGTTTCTCATCTTGAACAGAATCCCCGTTTTCACACAAATTGCAAACACGCGCACTCCTGTCCGGACTCCTGCCATATAAACCAGTTTCACTCTTCAACCCATGTCCTCGAATCCTGAACCGAGCTACGCTCCTCATGACACTTTTGCTCAGAGCCATCTTCAAATACTCTGGCAAGACAAATGGTGCACGTGCATCAGAAACTGGTCTCTCAGGCAAAGCAAACCAGTTGTGATAAGCCACAGACATTTTTAAACAGGAGCAAGGATCTTGACCATGTGCCTCTCTCCAAACTGCCTGATGCCTGAATCTCAAGTCTATGCGCAAATTAGAAAATTTCAGCTTCCTGCATTGTAATAAGTCACTTCTGTATACTGTGCCATTTTGCAAATCACTAAAAGCATCCTTCATCTGTCTAGTCCAACAATTAGAAGCATCAGAATTCCCAAGGAAAATATCTGCGTTCATAAAACCGCGTAAAGTATTGCTGTTTGAATCAACCATCCTGTTCCAAAATTTGACAGCTGACCTGAACCAGTAGAATTGCAAGGGCTCCTGCGCGCATTCTCAAAGCACACACCAGTTTGCAGAAGTAGATTTAATTCCACAAATTCTCTTTAAACACGCCATGTGTGCGACCTGCAAAGGGTTGCTGAAACCATTGTCATGCTTCAGAAATTGCGTAGACCAAATCTGACTGGCATACATGCCAGCTGACAACGCATATGTCTTAAAAAGCCACAGCATCACATGAGGCCTGTCAGAAATCTCTTTTCAATACCAAACTCTTTCACTCTACGTAAAGCTGCATTAAAAGGGCTCAAAGCATGGGTCGCAGCATGGTGTAAGTTTTTTTTTTGGTGGTGTTACAGCTACGGCCCCCAGCAGGGACCTGACAGACAACAAAAAAAAAGAGGAGGGAGGGCTCAAGCAGAGGAGAAAGCAAGAGGAAGCTGCTCAAGGAGACCCAGAACCAGGGAAAGGAAACCAGGAAAACGAAAAGGACCCAAGTAGAGTACAGAGTTGAGGGAGCGCAGGACAGAAGACGCAGAAGAAAACCAGGAGGATGGAAGGAGACGCCAAACACACAAAAACAGGGGGGAGACGCACAGAGTTGCAGTTGTTGAGGCAAGAGCGGCAAGCATAGACGCACGGCAAAGAGAGGCTAACACGGCCGAAGATCCCTGTTGACGGGGCGGCTACTAACGGCTAACCTAGGATCCCCTCACCACCTAAAACGCCCCACACAAGCCACAAGAGCAACTACCCCACCCACCCAGACCACGGCACGTACCACATACAACAAAACCAAACATGCACCTGGTTAGCTCAGCGTCTCAGGCAGGGCTCAGTTACAGTTCCACCCCTTCCAGAGAGAGACGGACAATCAGTTTCAGGACCAGACCAGATTCACTATGTTAATTAGTCAGGTCACCTCCTCCGATGGGACCCTCATGCGGGTCTTGCTCCACACTAAGGAAAGGGTGGTTGGCAGGGATATTGTCCCAGCCTTTTGGCAGGATCTTGGTGCAGGCAAAATCCTGCAAGGCGCACAGAATGTTGAGATAGGCACTCCTCCTCGCCTTCTGCCGCTGCTGCTCCAGTGTGTGCTGATCCAGGCGTTGCTGCTGCTGCTGCTGCTGCTGCTGCTGCTGTGCCTGGGGCTGACAATATTGAGGCGGCTGCTGTTGTTGCTGTTGCTGCTGCTGCTGCTGTTGCTCCTGGGGCTCTGGGTTGTGGGGCTGCTGCTGCTTTTGCTGCGGTTGCTCCAGAGGCTCTTCCTGTGCTTATCAAATAACATTCCCAGGTAGGTAAATTAATCTGTCTCTTCAAGCTCCTGATTGTAGAGACGAAAACCAGGAACTGCAAAATTTTGGTATGCATTAAAATTAACTATGTATGATTTCTGCACATTTACTGTAAGTCCTTTCCTGGCAGCATACGATTCCAGTTGTCTCAACATTTTCTGCAATTGGACTGGGTCATTAGCTGTCAGGGTCATCAGGTCGTCAGCATAGAGCATGTGAGTTACCCTGAGCCCCTGAGTGCCAGTAACAGCACCCATCAGCCAGATCCAAATTTGGAGTTTAAACTCATCATTCACATCATTGATAAGAAGGGAAAAGAGGAGAGGAGATAAAGGACAACCTTGTTTTACACCTCTTAAAGGCACAGTGGATTACCGGTACTGGTAGTTTTGGCATCATCGATCAAAACATACTCGTCTCCATCGTACATTTGTTTGATAACATTGACAAGGTGCGTGGGCATCCTGATATTAATTAATTGATCCCAAAGGTGTGGTCTGTCAATAGTGATACGCTTGTTTAAAATCAATAAAGGCTGTGTGAGGGTGGGAACAACCCTTTGGTTTAATCTGTTTGGCAGCGTGGACTAAGTGCCTTAAAATAAACATAGGCTGGATCGTGCTACGGTCTGAATAGAAGCCAAATTGCGTGTGAGTAACTTTTCGGTTCTCAACACACCACTTGGTCACTAGTTCTCTCAAAATGCTGGTATAGAGTCCATACAAAGTCCCGCTCACAGCCAACATGCGGTAGTTGTTGGGATCAAGCTTAGAGCCTTTTTTGTAAAGAGGGGAGATCTTGGCTTTTTCCCAATAAGCAGGAATTCGTTTCTCACTCAAAGCAACGTGAAAGAAGCTGGCCACGTAAGGGGCAATCGCATTGTTATCTTTCTCATCACCTGGGTAAGCGTACTTAAAAAAAGGAGCTGAGAATTCTTCAAAACCAGGTGAAGAATAGGCGATCATCTCACGCAGAAATTTGGAGACCAGGCACGTCATAACAGCAAGACTTGGACAGTCAAAGGCATCTGCAGTTCTGTTCATACCTTGTGAAATACGACCACGATCCAAAGGGACAGCTGAAGCCCGTGCATCTATGTGCCTTAAATTCCTGTTCAGTGCATCAGGAGGTTTAGGAGGTGGTTTAGCATTGAAATGTGAAATGAGGTAAGTATTCCAAGCATCTGTAGGCATAGGGGATGGACAGGTTGTCTTTCTTTGTTTCAGCATGCTGGATCCCTTTTGCTCAACTTGTCCAGAATAATAGAAGTCTGTTGTTTTGAAAATTTGCGTGCAACCCTCCGCGTATGCTTTCTTTATCTTTTTTTGTATCCTGTAAATCCTCTCTACCGTTCCTCAAAAAACGTAAAAAATCCCTTCTCTTTCTCCTGCATACATCCTCAAACCAAGGAGCCTTTCTGGCTCCAGCTGCCATCCTTTGATTCTTCCGATAAAATACGCAAGGCGAAAACTTCCCCATACCAGAAGTGCAAGCAGCAGAAATAATCATAGCCTGTAAATAATTGTTAGCTGCTTCTACGTCCTATCTCTCAATAGCCTTCATAAAAGAATTGTGACCTTCAATATTGTTTCAAAGATGTTCAGCGTAATGAAGTGCTTTGTCAGGACTCCGCCTCAATATGTGCTTTGGACAGCCACCGTGACAAACATGCTGAGGCTTAAGATTCATATCAGCATCTGTCGAACCACTCTGTCTTACTTTGAAACACGCTGTGATACTGCAATGATCAGCGATTCGCTCGTTGGAAGGTTGAATATCAGTGCTCAGCAAATTATGGTAAAAGTAGGGAGTCATGAGGATGTGATCAGGTCTACTTCTATGCCTGCCATGATACCCCACAAGGTGGCCTGTCCAGAGTCTCCCTTACCTCTGCCAGTATTGAGCATGTAAGGACCAGCGGCAGCAATGTCAAGGAGCAGTTTACCGATTTGCAGCAGGTGAGACAAGCATGTTGTAAGCACTTGAGGTCATCTTGAATGTCGTATTGATCGTCGGTAAACTCAGAGACATTACCTATGTGTGTGTTGAATCACCCATCATAAGGACGTTAGTAAAGTTCAGAGAAGCAGTGGTGGCCTCGTCAAAAAAGTGTTCAAAGCTCTCCGTAATGTCACTGTTGCTCCTTTTATCTATTTTAGGGTTTTCATTACAGCACCCAACGCTACATTACTAGGAACCTGTTGAATACCTGCCCTGCACACTTCAGCCAAATAGTTTGAATCTGCTCAGAAACGTGCCAAACAGTGACATGTTTACTTACCCTACGTAAGTAAGTAAATCAGCTATTAGCGCTAAGCAAAATATGCAGTGAAAGCTTGTCAGCAGGACGGACAGTGACAGCAAGTTGCAACATCCATGAACACCCTTGAAGTACAGCCTGGTATTACTTAACAAATTTCCGCTTCATGCACAAAATATTCCTTACAAAAAATGTAACTGATGCCAGATCATGGCATCGATGTCACAGCAATTATTAAGACTATGCACACTGAGTAATAGACGGTGGTGTAGCAGCTGACCAAACATGAGAAGTGCTCGTAAAGACAGACATACAAATGGAGGAGTATGAGCAGAGAGAGCGTAAGAAAAAGAAACAAAGGAGAAAACGAAAGCAGATAGCCAGAGAGAGAGAGAGTGTGTGTGTTGTGTGTAAGAAAGAAAAACAAAGGAGAAAAGAACACAGATAGCAAACGTACAGGGTTATTTTGTGTTCTGCACTGTCATGCTAAATTAGTGGTGGACGACACCCAATGGATGCAGAGACACACAACAACCCACCTGGAGAACAAAAAGAGGAAGGCTTTTCAGTGGAAGACCAGTTGGCTGGGAGGTACAGGCCTGCACACCACCAGTAGTACTGCTCAAATATCTTTGGGGGGTATGCTTGATGTCTCGTCTCATCTGTATGGCTTTTCTGCGGATCTGAATGCATGTAGGCTTGATTGTTTATGCTGTGGTATGTAGACAGTTGACTCCGAGGCTGTGAAGCGGGTTCCTTGTGTGGTTGCTGTAGATGGTGCTTGTTGCTCCTGGCAGGATGGCGTGGAGGGTTTTGATGTCCGTGAAAGCGAGGCATTAGTAGCTTATGTTGTTTTCGTGCCTTTTCTGCTTGTTGAGTAGGGGGAGTGTCTGCACAGTAACTAGTTTTGATCAGGTGTATATCACGTTCTTTTAATTGTATGTCTCATGGTTTCTTAGCCAAGGGGTAATGGATTGGCAGGGCCATCTGCTAAGTTACTATGGGCAAACCTCCTTGCATTATAAAGAGTGTACAGGCGTGGAGGCGTGGAGGCACTCCCAAACTTTCTCTAGCAGAGAACTGTAATAAAAGCATCAGGGACCACATCAAAGCAAAAATTAGCTCCCTCCTCTTTGCTAACATTTTTCCACCTTTCCACCTCGCTTGCTCCAAAGGTGCCAACGATTATCAATACTGCTGGTACATCCATCTTATTGATCGAGATAACAACACTCAGCTGCCAACTTGCTGCTTGTCACACAAATTGACACTGCCATCAATTGGGTGTGACAATAAAATGACAACAGCGAGCCGTGTCAGCATCAAGCCATTCCTCCCACGCTTGACAGCTATACATGCCAGCAGAAAAAACATACGTCTTAACAAGCCACGGAGACGTGTGTGTGGTCTGCTTGCCAAAGCATGCCCACGTACAATGAACTCGTAGCGAGGCTAGGATAGGATGTGTATTGTCGGCAGATCTGGCCATCGCATTCAAGGTCTTGTAAAAAGCTGTAGTACCAGTAGGGCTGGTACCAGTAGGGTAAGTAGGTGCACACAAGGTCATAGCACACCAGTTAACCAGATACTTTAGGAATTACGTTACAAACCAGGAACGGAACAGTCCGCTTACTAAAGAACGAGCTTACTTGTTGCTTGCAGAACTAAAATGCAAAACCTAGAATGTATCAGCGTTGGTATTTGTTTCTTGCAAAAGGTCAAATACCTAGCGGTTAACTATGCATAACACCATTTATTACAGGGATAACCATACATACCTGTGACACTGGATTTAATGTACATGCTGCATCTGGCTGTACTATTTAAGGTTAGCAGGTACTAAGCACTGTGAAGCGATTCAAACGAACACTTCTGTTACGGTGCAAGGGAGTACCCAGCATTACTAAGAATCAACTTATAAGCTCTGGCAATAACTGCATAATACGCCTGAGCGCACAGCACAGCCCGGCTCTCACACACAGCAACCTAATAACCTAATGCAAAGCCCCTTGCTCATGCCCAACTTGGTAACAAATTTGGTCCATGCCAAGTGTGACTTATTAGGAACAAGTTCTTAAATATAGGACAAATACAATACACACAGACAAACACACCAAAAGGTTTAGCCACATGACAGGTCCTGCCACCTACTCTTTGTGCAGAGGATTAGACAGTACTCCACACATGCTTCTTAGGTGCAACAACATACTCTGAAGAGAATGCACATAAACCGACACCACCACGCAGTTAGCTGTTGTGGGGAAGAGATCAGCAAAGGCAAGCTAGGCTCAGCAATCGTTACAATAGGTGCTTGTAACAGTGAAAAGCTACATGACCTTAACATTGAACCTCCCGATGTTATGGAAAAACACATTCCCGACTGGGTTTTCCCAACACAACGAAAATCCCAACTAGATATCAAAACCGTCCAGATGGCGAGTTAATCATGCCCATTGAATGAAGAGGCAGGTATTTGGACCCCAAATAGATTCCCCCAAGGGACAGAGTCATACATCTTTTAGAATTCTTCTCAGATATAAACCCGCAACAGACATTAGATAAAGCGCACAACCAACATCAACCTCTTATCCAGCGTCTACGAACAAGGAGCCTCCGAGGCATCTCTCGAAACAACAAAGTCACACTTCATGTTATATTTCTTGGAGTCGGTGGCCCAATCTACAATCAGTACACCATAAGTCCTCTACTAAATTTGGGCATCCCCACACACAAAGTGCACCAACTAACTACTATACTACACTGCCATGCAATAAAAAACTTAAACAAGATCACATAAACAAGACACAAAATACATTTTGACAACAGCAACAGTGATAATAGGGGTATAATGGATGGGTTACTATAAGAGCGGCTGGCTTCAGAAGGGCTAGGCGCAGGATGGCATGGTTGACAGCCCGCCGGTTCCTCATTAGTCTCTGTTGTTTCTCTTTTTTCGATTTCGGTGAAGCTCCGGCTAGTGTGAGCATCAATTGTGATCCTTTTCTTAATGCAGGGAGTTGCCTGGTGGGGAGTTGCCTGATGCGGAAAATGCTTTAACTTGTTTGTGAGGTGGCTTTTCTATTTTATATATTTTCTATTTGTTTTTGTCATTCTCTGGTACCTAAGTGCAGTTTTTGACAGACCAGAATGTGAACAATCTCAGCTCAAGATCACCCTGTCATGACTATCACGCTGCCAGCGTCTTAAATCTTAGAAATGGTGATCAGCACAAAACACCATTATATTTGCTTGTAGCAAATTGGGTTGGAACCAAAAGACAATCTTCAAGAATATTGTAGTAGGAAATATCAAAGGAGGTGATCCATAAATATTTTTGCTCTCAAGGGACACGCACGCTTAAGTCTGCTGGCATGTGAGTGGCTGCACAAGAGAATTGTAAGAACCAACCACTGAAGCTGAAACGCAAGCTGACAGGGCACTTTTGTACATTTAGTTTGACTACAAGACACAAAAACACCCAATAAAGCACTTAGATCCTAGTATGGTAGTGTAAAATACTTCCTTTGTCCAAAGGCGTATTTAGGTACTTGCAATTCAAGGTACAACATCCAAAAAGCGTACCATTACTAATTACTAATACTGATTTGGCCTCAACATTCTCCCTCTGAAATAATGGAGCGTGTTGAATGACAAGGTAATGGAGCGTGAGATTAATGGAGCGTGAGATTAATGGAGCGTGAGATTAATGGAGCGTGGGATTAATGGAGCGTGAGATTAATGGAGCGTGAGATTAATGGAGCTTGAGATTAATGGAGCGTGAGATGGAGCGTGAGATTAATGGAGCGTGTTGAATGACAAGGAACGTTGGTACAAACATACTCATGTTTTATCTTTGTTTTGCTGATTGAACTGTGCAAGGCACAGAGAAGATTGGCCCGCAACATTTCCTTGTACGTTTTGGTGTTGACGTTTATCTACTTATAGACATTTAAATTTATAATCCAATGCTCACCACCCGCTTCGCAACCAGCACCAGGTAGAGGCGAGACGCTGTGTTGGAGTCCTCCCTTCTTCAATATGCGTCTTTGCTACGCTGCTGTGCCAGTTTCAATCATCGTGTGATACTTCGCACTCTCTTCCCAGGAACTTCAGCCGAGGATTGTGCACGACCGCGTTTCCCCCTGCTGTCCAAGCAGTTCGACCAGCTGCTGTTGCCCAACAGCAAGCAGTTGCAAAGGGGAGGCAGACCTCTGTGGTCAGTGGTTTACCTAGACTCGCCTCTTCTCCGAGCTTAGGGCGAAGGAAGGTGGCAATGGCTAGGTAAGCAGGCATACTGTGTTGCGTTGGAAAGTGTGCGTGCATATGCGTGGGCACATTTGTCTTGCATTTGATAATACGTGTGCGTTATACGTGTGCGCGCTGTGCGTGTGCATGTACGTGTTCTTATGTACATGTGCCAAAACTGTGTTCTTGCAGTGCTGCCGGTTCTGCGTTGGAATGGGGCAAGCAAGATACCCGCCGAATGCTCCACGTGGTACGTTTCCTTTTCCTAGCTATATAGAAACATGGCAAGGAAACTGCTCAGTCTTTTTCTATTGAGCTTTGAAGGTGTTATAAGCCCTCATTAAGACGTGTGTGTGCGTGTGTGTGTGTGTGCTGTTAAGGCTTGCCCTGCGATCACACTGATGCTGCAGCTTGTGTGTCTTTGGTTGGCAGACAGCATGAGATCTGTAACTTGTACTGATTGAGCAGTATGCCCAAAATACAATTCCATTCAAAGCTCTGAAAGGCAAGCAAATCACCAAATCTCCCTTTAATCAAGCACTAAAAGCGGGAAGTTTAAAAGTGCCAAACAAAACAGACCGCGATAAATAGTGGGCCCAGAGCTTAAGCTTCTCGTATGGATCGGCAACCTAACCCCAAACATCTTACTTGTTCAGCCAAGCGGATGAAGCTCTATGAATCCTCTCTTCCACTAAAAACAGCAAATTTTGTTCGCTCCCACCAGCCTCCTTTCTAACAAGTAGGGTGTGATCCTGCGGATCACAAAAAGTGGGGCGGAGCCTGCGCTGCAACCTGCATTGAAGTTGTACCTAATGTAGTGAGAGTGATTCAGGGGGGGCTGCACTCCCTCTGCACCCCACTGCTCCTGTTCAACCATTTCTGAGATGGCAGCCTGGTCTTTGCAATGAAGAGCGGCATTCTAATGTTAGACAAAATTCAGGGGGGGGCTGCGTCCCCCCTGCACCCCCCCGCTCTTGCATTTGCACAGTCCCTGTCATACCATACCATATCTGTAGCTGTTTGCTTGCCAAGGTGTGTCTGACCTCCAATATACACCTCAACAGCTGTGTCATGTGAGTGAGCAATTCAGGGGGGCTGCAGTCCTTCTGAACTGCTCCTCTGAACGCCTGAGCTCCATACGATTGTTCAGAGCCACCACCTCTGACTGGGCTGCTGCTTCCTGTGCCTGCTGAGTGGCATTGCCAGGCTGAGACTGTTGCTCCAAGTGCTGTGTCAAGTGCTGGACGCGGGTCCTCTCCCGGGCCCTCGCTCGCCTGTCCTCCCGAGTGCTGTGAAGCAGCTGCCGTCTCTGCTCTGCTGCTGCAAGCGCTGCTAGCGTGTTGGCGTCGGTCGGCCTTCTACCACACTCAACAAACGCAACTGCTGAAGGACTAAGAATATGATGGGGAACATTCTAAATATATGATATAAACACCCAATAGAATTCCGGGGAGAACAGTGACACGCGACCCCTTGGAGTCACGAGTGGAGGGGGGTTTGACCGGGGTGTTTCGGAATCAGCGCAAAATTAGCTTCTATTTCGTACAATTTTTACACTCTGAGGTGGCATGGGAGGCTCAAAGCTCTATTCTTTCAGTCAAGCTTTACATGAGCATAAGGGGGACTACGCCCCAGGGGGCTCCGCCCCAAAAACACAACCAGAGCAAGTGTCTAGGCTTTACATCTCGGTAATGTCTGCTACCCGCACTGCTGCGCACGTTCCCTCCGTACCCTGTGTTGCGTTTGCCACTGCTCCTACTTTGTACCGTTGAGATGCTGCTCTTGCTATTGGCGGGAGTGCCACTTATGTACTGCTGCATCACTTAAAGGAATGGCCACACGTTTGCACAAGCAGGTGGCCTAGGACACGCCCTCTTCCCTAACCACTGCTTAAGTTGTGCTAGAAGGCAAACAAACATGGCAACAGGAAATTATGCACTGCTGTTCAGGTGGCCCTTGACACATCCACTTCCTCGGCTTCTTGTAATTATGGTCAAAGGCAAGGAAACGAAGCAATGAAAGCTTCCCCGCGCAGGTGTATCGAGTGGGAAACTTGGAGGAAACCATCGAGTACTACAAGAAGCACTTTGGCATGCAGCTTGTCCGCATGCGTGACATGCCAGAGGTATGACAAAGAATCGTGCTGTCATCGCCTGTGTTTTCTTGATTGTCTGGAATATATAAGGTGCGAAATCTGTGCGCACCTAGTCCGCGTGTGTGTTGATACTATGCGTGAGCCGCAAGTCAAAACGTTCTGGTTTAGGTATGAGTAAGGTTAAACGGTGTGATTTATTGTGTGTATGAACAGGTATGTACAGATGCTTACCTGGTATGGCTGAAGAAGCTTGCTTTGGCGTGCTCAATATAAATGCATGTTTGTGTTGAGAGGGGTATCATGAGGAATGCACTTGTTGCCTTGCCTGCAACTGAAAGCTGTTGCGCGTGGTGACGCTGCCAGGGTTAATCTGGCACGCCCCGTTGTGCTGACGCAGGATACCTGTCTGACGCAGGATACCTGTGCAGACGCTACCAGGATTAATCTGGCACGCACCATTGTGCTGACGCAGGATACCTGTGACCACCGTTGTGCTGGCGCAGGATACATGGCACGCACCGTTGTGCTGACGCAGGATACCTGTGCTGACGCAGAATACCTGTGCTAACGCAAGATACATGGCAGTTGTACTGACACAGGATACCTGTGCTGACGCAGGATACATGGCACGCACCGTTGTGCTGACGCAGGATACCTGTGCTGACGCAGGATACATGGCACGCACCGTTGTGCTGACGCAGGATACCTGTGCTGACGCAGGATACCTGTGGCCACCGTTGTGCTGATGCAGGATACATGGCACGCACTGTTGTGCTGACGCAGGCAATATGTGATCGCTACCGCAGATTCTGCTTTGCGCTTAGAGTGTGCAAGTCCTACAACCTGCGATGAACGGTCAAGTCAGAGCAGTTTTCATACAGTTTAAACCTGTCAGTTTTCATACAGTTCAAACCCTTATTTCTCAAGGCTTCTTTTGGTGCTGGCCCCTTTGATTTGTTGTGCAGGGCAAGTTCACCAATGCCTTCCTCGGTTATGGCTCAGAGCTGGAGCACTGCGTGTGAGTACGTGTGTGAACGCTGGCTGCTTGTGCCTCCCTCCTAACACAGAATGCCACATCTGAAGAGTAATGGTGCCAGCGTCAGTATGGTCATAGTGGTAACAGAGACCTGGACCATTCAGATGCGGCTCTTACTAACCTTGCATGAACACATGAGCAATGAGGGCAGCGCAATACACAATGTGCTCCATTCCACAGCAATGCAGACGGAAGGGGAACATCCGTAATTGGCACACATCTGCTCGTCTGGCCATGTGCTGTTTGCTTATGCTGTTCCTTTCCAATTGGTCGTGCTTTTATGCTCCTGATAAAAAATAGCCTACCCAACTTTCATCAGGCTTGAGCTGACCTACAATTATGGAGTGGACTCATACCCACTGGGAGACGGCTTTGGCCACTTTGGCCTTGCCATCAATGATGTGTACAAAACGGCCGAATCAATCCAGCAAGCAGGTACGCCTCCGTTATGCATTGTGACAAATGACGCTCCAACCTAACTTGGTGGCCATGGCAAGGTCCTCACTCAATGGCACAGTGGCTCAATGGCACAATGGCAAGGTCCTCGCTCAATGGCACAATGGCACAATGGCAAGGTCCTCGCTCAATGGCACAATGGCTTAATGTCTCAATGTCTCAATGGCAAGGTCCTCACTCAATGGCACAATGACACAATGGAAAGGTCCTTGCTCAATGGCACAATGGCTCAATGGCAAGGTCCTCACTAATGGCACAATGGCACTATGGCACAATGGCAAGGTCCTCACTCAATGGCACAATGGCACAATGGCTCAATGGCTCAATGGCTCAATGGCAAGGTCCTCACTCAATGGCACTATGGCACAATGGCTCAATGGCTCAATGGCAAGGTCCTCGCTCAATGGCACAATGGCATAATGGCACAATGGCAAGGTCCTCGCTCAATGGCACAATGGCACTATGGCACAATGGCACAATGGAAAGGTCCTCGCTCAATGGCACAATGGCTCAATGGCTCAATGGCAAGGTCCTCACTCAATGGCACAATGGCACAAAGGCAAGGTCCTGGCTCATTGGCACAACGAGACCTGAGCGCATCCAGCAAGCGCACAGGCCGCGCTGTTTGTGTACGAAAGCTTATTATAGGTGCTCAGCTAAAAACGTTATGACGACCCAGTCCATTCAAGTAGCAGCTTAATAAAACTGAGTAAGCACACTCAAATCCCTCCACTTCTCATACGCCTGGTGCCTCAATCCTACAAGGGCACAACAGCAACCCTTGCTCCCCCTTTCAACCCTGACAAAATGTCATCCCTTTTATTTGTTCCGCTCAAGCCCTTGAAACGTCTCACGACACTTTCGTTGTTTTGGCAGGCGGGCAGGTGCCTCGCCCTGCTGGCCCAGTCAAAGGAGGCAGCACCATCATCGCCTTTGCTAAAGACCCCACCGGGTGCGTACATTCTTGACGCTGCATCTGCGCATCTGTTATGTGTGTGTTTGCTGCACATGTGTTTCTTTATATCTTTCTGCTTCATTGTCTATGGGCTTGAAAGAATTTCCATGCAGGCTATGCACACAACATTATTTAAAGTGAGCAAACCATCATCGCTCTAGCTGAAAACGCCGCTAGTTGCGTCCGTCTGTTCAATTCAGAGTTCATCAGAACCCTAGATTCATGAATCTCCTACAGCGTGTGTAAAAAGTATTGGATATGCCTCTGATCAACCCTAGTCATGTTTACTTGTGTTCCATGTTATTACTGCCTCTGATCAACCCTGGTCATGTTTGCTTGTGTTTCACGATCTTAATCAATTCAACCTGCCCATCAGTTTCGCCTTTGCTCACGTGGGTATGCTCGGTTTAGTGAAAAATACTTAATGACACAGGTACTCCTTCGAGCTTATCCAAAGAGAGGGCAAGATCCCGGAGCCTTTCGCTCAGGTGAAGCCAGGCCAAAGAAAAGAAAAGCTGCGCAGGCAGTAAAAACCACTCCCCACATTGAATAAGGAAAGAATGCCATTTTGGTACCAAATGAAACTTCTTTACCAACAGACAAAAAAGGCTTTGCCAGAAAGGTAGGACCAACAGAGTCCATGAGGAGAAAAGGAGAAAAGGAGTCACAAAGGATGACCTTACTTAGGTGTCGTGAAGGATTCGCACGCGCAAGCAAGTCTGCAAATGCAACCTGCAAATGCAACCAGGTCAGGTTGAAATGGCCTGGTATGATGTGCTGCTTGACAATTCCTGTTTGAACACCTTCAAGGTCCTTGCGCTCTCTTTTAGGCGCCGTTTGCCTCTTCGCTTGTTATGCACATACGTAGTTGTGGTCACAAACGCTTCGATTGTTATATACACATCAGGGAACTTCATCCCGTGCGGGCACCGCACTTATTAAGCACATTTTGAATTTGCCTGGAGGAAATTTGTCCTTTGGGGGATACTAGCTGAGGGCGTCCCGCACCAAAAAAAAAATTGTGGGGGGGGGGAGGGGAAACCGAAGGTTTTTCAAACCCCCTGAAGTTTCCTGATTTATATCCGTAGTTGTGGTCACAAACGCTTTGCTTGTTATATACACATCCATAATTGTGGTCACAGACACTTTGCTTGTTATATACACATCCGCAGTTGCGGTCACAAACGCTTTGCTTGGTATGCACATACGTAGTTGTAGTCACAAACGCTTTGCCTCCTGTCCTCTCTCATGCAGGTCATGCTCCGTGTACAAAATCTGGAGAAGTCCATCCAATACTACACTGAGGCTTTAGGCATGACGCTCCTACGAATCAGGTACGCTGGTCAACATGTTGGCCTGGTTTCCCTCTGTGGGAGATGTTAACATATGGGAGTTGAGGCTTTAGGCATGACGCTCCTACGAACCAGGTACGCTGGTCAACATGTTGGCCTGGTTTCCCTCTGTGGGAGATGTTAACATATGGGCGTGTTCAATTTATGCTGTTCAAGTTCCCCGCTTTCGCTGTTGTCATGCCTTTCTGGTCTGCACTTGTTTTCAGCCCTACTTTCATGGCTGCACAAAACAGGGAGAACCCAGAGGGCCGATATACACTGGCCTTTCTAGGATACGGACCAGAAGAGAGCAACACTGTGTTTGAGCTGACCTACAATTGGGATCGCAAAGAGCCCTACGACAAGGGAGGGGGATACGCACAAATGGCGATCAGCACGAAGGTGGGTGGGTGAGAGTATACATTTGCTTAGTATGATGTTCCTATTGTATTTTATGTCCTTGTCCTTATTCCTCCCACACTTTCCGGTATGCACTGGCACAACTGAAAACCCTGCAACTGCTTACAGCTTGCTGGCTGTAAATCGTAGAGCACAAGCTTGCAGCAAGGTATTCACACATTGTAACAGGAGCTAATGAGCGAAAATATGTGTGTGGTATGTGCTCAATAGATCACCATCATTGCAACATATGAGAAGCATGTACCAAGACCTCATGCGTTTCCGTGGGATGATGCATGACTGCAAGACTCCGCATGGTTCCAGGTACCACCACAGATATCTATTTTGTTCGCACCGCAGGATGTGTACAAGACAGCTGAGCAGATCCGTGCCGCTGGGGGCACAATAACCAAAGAGCCAGGCCCAGCAGGCCCCGGCATTTCTACAAAGATTTGTGCTACAACCGATCCAGACGGCTGGAAGGTTGTCTTGGTGAGTCAGAGTGGTCTAGTTACCTTTGAGCGTTGCAATTCAAGGTTTTGGATCGCATCTGTAGCAACAGCGAGGTGTCACTGCACTCTCATGTTTCTTGTGCATAACGGAACTTATGTTTTCTTTTTAATATCACAACCGTTGGTTCCAAATCTTGGTGCACCACTGCCTGCAGGTCGACGATGCAGACTTTGAGAAGGAGTTTGAGTAGATGATGAGTGGCTCAAATATCTGTATTTGACTTCTGCTGCCTACTGCTGGAAATTGCAGTAGGCAAGATGTGTAGCTCTCAGAAAATTGCCTGAAGAAACTACACTGCTGCGCGGCTTTGATGTAGGCTGGTACAGAGCCGAGATATATTGGATGACAGCTGTTTTTTTTTAACAAGCGCAAATGCAAGAGTTTTTTTGCATGCAACACTCGTGTAAACAAGCGCTCTGTCGTCCAGTCCTTCTTTCTCCTCCAATACAGGTAACAGAATAAGCCATCAGTCAAAAAGTGTGACAGCTAGGCTGCATAGAGTTTATTGTAGCACCAGACTTGTAGCACCTTTAAAAAAAACGCACCCTAAAATTTGGGGAAAAGGCACAACGTTGTTTATGACCTTGCAGCACTGAATAAAACCAGTAACAACAAACGTGCATCTGCCAGGACCAGCTGACTGCGGAAAATCAGAGGAGGAGGTATCATCATCTGTGTGTTTTGGGCACATGAACTTATGTTGCTGGACATCTGTCACACTGAGGATACCAAGAATGAGGGAGACAAATAACATTATACTTTAACCTGTGTGAGGATGGTGTGAGGAGCAGCACATGCACAACGAGAGGTGGTGTGAGGAGCAGCACATGCACAACGAGAGGGTCTGGAACATCAAACATGGTCTGGTTCATCACTCTTTTACTGCGGGCCCTGCTGCTAGATGAACTCTGAACCATCACTTGCCTGGATGATGTCACGCCCAATCGTTGGCAGCGACAAATCGTGTGACAGAGCAGTTAAGTTGGTTGGCAGTTGAGAGTTTCTTTATGTCTTGTTCAATAAGCTGGATGGCGAGTCTTATTGATAACCTTTATCTTCTGGATTTGATAATTTCGGTAATCAATTGACAACATGTGAACTCTAAGAGGTACCATTAGAGGGGATCCTCAAGAGACCCTGTGCCGTGTAAGGTCTCCGATTCTATTTGTTCGTTTGTTTAGCGATGTTAATATGTAACCACACTGAGGCTGAGAGGTCCGTCTGAGTCATGGGTCCCAGCTCCGGAGAAGGAGCAGTAGTGTGGCACCACGCTAAGCTGAGTAGACTCAGAGTAGTAGATACACACACACATGTGTGTGCAGAGAGCGCACAAGGGCATGGGCCAGAGAACTGGTAGAAGCATTAGGGACCAGCGATGCAAGTAACTCACTCCTCTGCTGGATGGTTTTTCCTCCTTGGAGGCCTTTCTTGGTCCGAAGGCGCAACCATTATGAATTATGAGACTAAAAAAATCTAAAAAAATCAGATATTAAGGACTAGTTCAATTGAAACAGTGTAATTTGACGTTTTAACTCTATGTATCTGCCTTGGAACCAATAGCACCTTACAGCCAAGATGTACTGACATTTTTTCTTAACATTCTTCACAGGAAAAAGCATACTGCTGTTCGTGTTAAGGTATTGCGCTCAGGATTATATCCTGATTATCAGCATCAACATGGATGAAACCTCTCTATGCACACACCACGTCCTCTGTTCTGTGAGCCACCCATTCAGTATTGTTATCAAGTGTTAAAGCACTGCCCTTCATCAGTATTATCAAGCGTATCAATTGTTCAATCTGGCACCTCAGGTGTGAAGAAGCTTCTTTGCGGTTCATTGTAGAGTCCGTGCCCCCTCTCTCGTTGTGCTTGAATGGGCCAGTGCTTGCATCCCTGTTCTCTTGCAGTGTATGACTGGGAGGGCACTGCGTGTGTGATTGCCCAGGATGTCGTCAGTAGTGGTTCTCATGTTATGTTAAGGTCTGGTCCAGGACATCCAGATATAGGAGAACAGCAGAGAAGCTGAACGAGCATTCATGCAGTTGTGACCATTCCCATTGTAAACGCATGGTGGTCCGCGAGGGGGCAGAGCAGCTGACCCAGGCTTGGTCGGCGGTCTGAACTCGTGCTGCAATGTCGGGCTCTGCCAGCAGAAAAGGCACGATAACAACATAAGCTGCTTATGCCTCGCTCACTCGGACACCGCAAAACTCTCCACACGATCCTGCCAGGAGCAACAGGCACCATCTACAGCAGTCACACAAGGGACCCACTCCACAGCCTCGGAGTTACTGGTCTACATGCCGCAGCACTCATGAAAAAAATAAGCCTACATGCAATCTGAGCCGCACCAAAAATCACACAGATGAGACAAGACACTGAACACAACCCCCAAAAACATCTGAGCAATACTCATGGTGGTATGCGGGCTTCTGCCTACCAACCACCTGATCCCCACTGAAAAGCCTTTCCTATTTATATTCTCCATGTGGGATGTGTGTCTCTGCATCCATTGGGTGGTGCACAAAACAACTTCCTAAGTCATGCCGGTAGCGTTTACACAATCTGCGTTATTTTCTTTTCCCCGACCTCTTATTCCTTTTGAGACCTTCAAGTTGTGTTGGATAATTAATTTTTCCACGTGCCTTCAGAACGCGGACAAAATCATGGGCCCCAGATGGCCCCTGTGGATAAATATCAGCTGCCCACAATTGGGGGACGGTAAAACATGGCTATTGATGAAAAATAAGTATGTTCTGCCTAGCATGATAAATCATCTAAAACCCAACCAGGCCACTGATGGGATCCGTTACAAATACTTACAAAGCTTTACTCCACCTTGCAACTTTATGCATAGAAACTGGGCTGAAATTTCCAGCTAAAATGTAGTAAAGGAATCCCCTATCTTGTTCCTCTGCCAGGTTCTGCCAGGTGCTGCCGGTGTGTCCCTTGTTTGAGTGCCTCCTACTCGCATGTATATCAGTACCCCCGCCCCAAATTTAACGGTGCAGCATTGTTATGTGGCATTATGCATATATCCTGAGGTTGATAAAAGCACCCATGTGTTAATCAAGGTTTTCATTTAATGTCATCAGTATGGCGTGCAGAAATTTGCTGAAGGGAAGGTAAAAAACGTGAAATAACTGTAAAAGGTTATTATGGAAATGGAGGCATGATATGGAATGAAATTGCCATAGCAGGAAGAGAATGCTGGGATTGCCTTTTATATATAATAAATTAGCTAAGGAGGGCACAACTCCAGCCAAAGCCAGCTCCACGCAAGTTGCCACAGATCCTCATCAGCAGACCTATTCTAGCTGCGCAGGTGGGGTTGGAAGCATCACGATTGACATGTGGGTCGTTTTTTTTATTGCGGACGGAACTGTGTTTTGAGAAAGGGCCATCTCAGAGTGATTTTAGGGGAGATTGATTTTAGGGGCTGTGTGCGCAAAGTGTATGTGAGACAATGATGGCTGGATGCCCTAGAGGGCTCTCTTTCAACCTGGCCATTATTAAAACCCTTTGGCAGTTCAATCTTTATTCGATTTTCGATTTTCGAGCTTGATACGTTCAAACCCCGGCAATAAGATTCGCCGTGCGCCAATAATACCACGAGCCAAACTCGATCCGCATTAAAATAATACTAATATAATGCCTATATGTAAAAATTGAAAAAATTTGCAGAAAAAACGGGAAAATCTTTGTTTCTCCAAGCTTCTATTAAAAATTGCTCAGGGACAATGGTGAGGGAGCACGAGAGTCATGCATGAAAACAATGTTTAAATTGAGTGTTAATTAAGTTTCACCCTGTTATGTGCTCCCAGGATGATAGCTATCAAGCTCTAGGACTCTCAGAACAGGAAAGAGAGGTAATTATGCTTTGTGCACAAGTGTTGTGTTGGGTCGGCTGCACACTCACTTTATTCTGCCATGCAGACATAGACCGTAAAAACATTCATGCATGCGCCAGCTCATCAAATACAAACAAAGGTACTGGCTCATTCATACAAGCAACACACAGACACGCACAATGTGCAGACACGCACACGCAGGCACGCGTGGGCACGCGCACACACACTCACACACAGGCACGCACAGACACGCAGACGCATGCGCGCATGCGCATGCGCGTGCACGCACACACATACACACACATACACTCACATACATACACAAAAACACACACATACACACACAGGCACACACAGATATACACACACACAAACACAGACACATACACACAGACACACTCTTACATGGAGGCACACACAAACAGAGATAGACACAGACATACACACAAGCACACAAACATGCACAAATGGATACGCACACGCTCACACGCACATGCTTGCTTACAAACGCCAAAAACACACATGCACTAACATGCTCGCACAATTTTATAAAAACATTTGAGCATCCATTCAATTTGAGCGTTTTCATGTGTGTTGGTGATTTACAACTCTCAGGAGGAAGATGCTAGTTACGAAGCTGCTTCAGATGGTGAAGCAGCACGCAAC
>Ga0307942_1000502_pt1:17500-27229 | contig 27229 bp, 27 predicted proteins | sample OrgLakmetagen175_FD_201846 | JGI IMG/M metagenome (GOLD analysis project Ga0307942, IMG submission 201846) | Saline water microbial communities from Organic Lake, Antarctica - #175 | ecosystem: Environmental > Aquatic > Non-marine Saline and Alkaline > Saline | place: Antarctica... | reverse complement strand
GCGCGCGCACTCACTCACTCACTCACACACACACACACACACACACACACACACACACACACACACACACACACATTCATACACACTTAAGCACGAGCGTACACATACACAAGTGATTTTGTGTCAGCCCCTTACAAGACAGCAACCTATTTCAAGCCATGAAAAAAAATCACGACTCTTCATTTTGTACAGCGCACCTGAGGCAGGTGCTGCGCAAATGATGCCAGGAGGCCCGCCACGTCATGTGCAGTCACGGCAGGAGCGCCAGGTTTGATGTCTGTGCGTTCTGCTGCTGCAGGGCCACGGAGGGGGAACCGGAAAAGGGTGCCTGCAATGTGTGTGTGCGTGTGTGGTGTGTGTGGTGTGTGGTGTGTGGTGTATAAGTGTGCGTGTGTGTGTAAGTAGCACAGCAGGTAGGATGAGGTAGACGTAGGGCAAGTGCAGTTTGGGTGCGTGCAAGGCGTGAAAAAGTGCAGCAAGGAGGATGAGGTGGACGTAGGACAATTGCAATTTGAGTGCCTGCAAGGTATTACAGGAAACAGAAGGAAGATACGAGTCCTGTTTGTATGGAAGTATGTTGCTGATACCACAAGCGCCCCCCTCGTTGGAACATCAGCATTGTTCTCAGACGATAAATTAGCGCATCTCCATCAGATGAGTTAACTCCACGCGCCATCGAACACCCTTGCAGCGCACATCCAAAGATCCTTGAGTTGGTCAACTAGATCTATGCACCATTGAACACCTCTTGCGCGCATATTCAAAGACGACTTGATTTGGTCAGATGGGTAAACCCACACACAATTGAATGCCTCTTGCAGCCAGCGCACATCCAAAGATGCCTTAAGTTGGTCAAACAATTAAATCCACGCATCCACGCGCATTCAAAACATCTTGCAGCGTGCACTCAAAGATGCCTCGACTTGGTTAGACGATTAGGTCCACGCACCATTGCACGCATCTTACAGCGTGCACATTTAAAGATGCCTGAGTTGGTCAGATGGGTAAACCCACACACAATTGAACGCCTTTTGCAGCCAGCGCACATCCAAAGATGCCTTGAGTTGGTCAAACAATTAGATCCGCGCATCCACGCACATTCAAAACATCTTGCAGCATGCATTCAAAGATGCCTCAACTTGGTTAGACGATTAGGTCCACGCACCATTGAACGCATCTTACAGCGTGCACATCTAAAGATGCCTATAATTGGTCAGATAGGTATATCCACACACAATTGAACGCCTCTTGCAGCCAGCGCACATCCAAAGATGCCTTAAGTTGGTCAAACAATTTAATCCACATACCATTGAACGCCTCTTGCAGCGTGCATCCAAAGAGCTTGAAAGGTGAGAAGGCATCTGGAAACTGGGCCAGAAGGTTTGCTCGCTGGAATGCAATACGCAGGCCTGCGCACAAGAAGGCGATTTGTAATGCATACTACATTTAAAAAGTTAATCAATATAGAAAGTGTGAAGATGTTGAAATTATAAATCGCTAGAATGCAATACGCAGGCCTGCGCGTAAAAAGGCAATATGTAATGCATTCTACATTTAAAAAGTCGATCAATATAGAAAGTGTGAGGATATTGAAATTATAAATCGTGATGAGAAGGGGAGGAGAGGAAGACGATGCATGCGACAAATTTGAACGTCCGGTACCAAAAGTGCCTAAACATTCTTATTGTAGTGTGTGGAGCTGATTGCTCTATCTGCGTAATTGTGCTTTCTTTGATGCTGGAAGGGTGTTTCTACCTGAGCAATATATTTCTTCCTCTCTGATCTGGTCGTCTGAAGTCACACGTTTTGGCCCTCACAGACACAGAGCACAGAGATCCACCCTCACTCTTCTCTTGCTGCACTGAAACCCACTACCCAGCAAACATGCGTACGACATCAGTATCACCAACGTAAGGCTCCATAGTTTACTTCACACCAATTGCAGACGCATGCCTCAATTTTGGGGGTAGCCATAACCGTACTATGCATCGTGTTTTCCCGTACATACAGAGCTGCCCTTGCCCAGACTTTCCACACATTCACATTATACACGTGTACGGGCGAATGGTTCTGGCCAGCCCTGCTCATTCAAATCTGTAGCTCCAAAACAGGACATGTGCCTGATCTGGCTGCGACATGTGCCTGATCTGACATGAGCCTGATGAGCCTGATCTGGCTGCGACATGAGCCTGATCTGACATGAGCCTGATCTGACATGAGCCTGATTTGGATGCAACATGAGCCTGATCTGGCTGCGACATGATGACCCTGGGGATGTATGGTTCTGGCTAGCCCTGCCTATTTTGACTTGTAGCTTTGAATAAGACCTCACCTGGCTGTGAAATGCCGACCCCTGGGACGTATGGTTCTGGCTAGCCATGCTCAAAATTTGATGCTTAAAAAAGACCTCACAATCTGCTCAAAAATAACTCACCTGGCTGTGAAATGCTGACCCCTGGAATGTAGCAGGCGTGAGGATCAAAGAGGACTATGTAGTCCCCTGCGCAGCATTTATGGCAGGGAAATTGCCAAATTTATACATACGTATAAACGGTGTATATACGGTATTGTTAGCAGGGAAATCACCAAATATCTGGTCATATACGGAGCATAGGTACGGTTCTGGCCAACCCTATGCATGCGTGACAATCGCACAGCTACAAGGGCAGGAAGAGCATTCTATATGCACCCTTACATAAGAGCTTTCACTCAGAAATTACAAGGCAAAGCTTGCTTGACCCCGTGCTCAAATTCCTCACTTGAGGCAAAAGATGGCAGGTCAGTGAGATGCATTGCGGGAGTGAATATGCAGACACACAAACAGTCACACACAGACACACACACAACACGCACGCACGCACGCACGCACGCACGCACGCGCACGCGCACGCGCACGCGCACACGCACACGCACACGCACACGCACACGCACACGCACACGCACACGCACACGCACACGCACACGCACACACACGCACGCACGCACGCACGCACGCACGACGCACGCACGCACGCACGCACGCACGCACGCACGCACGCACGCACGCACGCACGCACACACACACACACGCACGTCAACACACGCACAAAACCTCGACGCACCTGAGACAAAAGATGGCAGGTCGGTGAGATGATACACCTGCAGTGCGGGAGTGGGAAGCGTGTTGCCTTTGACACATGCCGAGTGCTTTATATGCGCGGGTTAAGTATATTGTGTGCACGCACACGTTGCGCAGGCAAAGTGCAAATGTGGTTAGACACTGCACGTACACAAAGGACAGTGAGGCAGCGAACAGATGCTGTGGAATGCACAAGTTTACGTACAAGAATCGGTATGCCTGCAATGTATAAACGGACAGGAGGTGAAAGTGTATAATGGATAGATTGGATCTTTGCAGTGTGCTGGTGTCTTGAAGTGCAATGTGCTGTATGTCGAACAAAAACAAAAGTGTAGTAAGAAGGGAGGGGAGAGTGGGGAGGGTTTGGAAAGAGGCACATGACTTGGGAAATGATGTTGAGATTTCCAGGGACTTTGACTTGCTTATTAATGTCACCAGATTGAGTGCTATGGCAGAAATTGCAGTATGCACTATAGAACGTGCCGCGTTGAAGCCAAGGCCGAACCGCCCCGTGCTAGAGGCACGTGACAGCTTGGCATCCTGACCGATCCTAGAGATGGAAGAAAAATCCGCGGGGCTGAAGACGGCGTCGTTATATGCCACAAGCGCAGGTCCCTGTGTGAGAGTGGGGGATGAAGGTAATGTGGGTGATGGGTGATGGTAGTAGAATGAATACGGGGCTCGGTGATAAAGTTACTGATCAGAGGTGGGTTAGGGTGGGCGACAGTGAGGAAAATGCTATACTTACCATCTTTAAGGGACACACAATGTGAATAAAGCAATGACAGAAATGGGTTCAGGTCAGGGAAGCTGGGTGTTTGTTTACAACTCCCATTTTTACATTGCCATTTCTTGGTTTGGGTTCCTGTCGCTGCGTGTCCTTCTGAGTATCAGAACACGAGAGGTCAGGCAAGCTGGGTGTTTGTTTACAACTTGCATTTATTAATTGCCATTTCTTGGTTTGGGTTCCTGTCTCTGTGTAATCTTCTGAGCATTAGAACATCAGGACACATAAATGAGCAGCAATCCGGTACTAATGTGGCTCCTTTTTCGGAATTAATGTGGGGAGAGGTTTTCTCCGCCTGCAAAGACATACGCATACCTCGGCGCCATAACCTATTAAAATCCCTCCCTTAACCTACCAAACACATTCCCTGACTCAATGGGTCACAGTGTATTGATAAGCACACTCCTTTCCATGCGTATGCCAAGTTTGCTCTTCATAATTCTTTTCTAGTAGTAAACCAACTCCCCCAGCTTGCCCCACACGTGCCTGCCACACTGCCATTTCCGGGCCTAGGACGCTGTTGGTGGGGTGCTGTGCAGAATCGAGCATGAGACACACGCGGCTGGCTCCCGCATCATCAGCATTTTGCAGCAGCTCCATGAGCACACCTACGGTTGAGCAGCCGTCCCAGGAAGGTTGCATTTTATAACCTGAACCCATATTAGTCTGAGGAACGTCAAAGATAGTCTGAGGAACTTCAAAGATAGTCTGAGGAACGTCAAAGATAGTCTGAGGAACGTCAAAGATAGTCTGAGAAACGACAAAATTAGTCTGAGGACGTCAAAGATTGAAATCTTGCAGGCACATGTGCATGGTGCTGCAGTGGCAGAGCACAAGCGCAAACGATGCAGAAATAGTACACCGGTATTACGTTGGCTGCAGCTCGAAATGGGCAACAGCAATGTCAAAGAACCCATGCAAAATTCAACAGCAATGTCAAAGGACCCATGCAAAATTCAACAGCAATGTCAAGGGAGCCATGCAATATTTAACAGCAATGTCAAAGGACCCATGCAAAATTTTAACAGCGATGTCGAAGGACCCATGCAAAATTTAACAGCAATATCAAAGAACCCATACAAAATTCAACAGCAGAGTCAAGGGACCCATGCAAAGTTCAACAGCAATGTCAAAGGGCCCATGCAAAATTTAACAGCAGAGTCAAGGGACCCATGCAAAGTTCAACAGAAATGTCAAAGGACCCATGCAAAATTTAATAGCAATGTCAAAGTACCCATGCAAAATTTAAGGAAGTCTAGCGATTGTTATGGTCAGCCCCTTCGAGATGCAGGTAATGACTCACTTCAAATAGGATTACAATGGATTTACAACGCACAATGAGTAAGTAAACAATCAATCTGGTACAATGGACGGTTTAAGTTTGCTTGAGATGCGTCAATCATTACCATTTGGCTGTGATTATCAACCGTTGACGTTTGGCTGTCCAATTAATATTATTGTTAACGGTTTCAGTCACGTTTACGATGCTGACTTTTGGTAGTGCACGTGCCTGTGCACCATTGATGTTAACACAGAAAAACTGAGCCGGCTCGCCTCACTTAAAACACATACAAAACACAGTGCAACCACATGCACATACAGGAATACCCCTACCAGGTTCTCACTTGCAATACAGGCACGCATTGGCAAATACCAAATGCATGCAAAGTGCATTTACAGGCAAGCAAGAGCTCCTGGACACTGAGCACAGTCGCCCACAGCGTGCCTAAGCCATGATGTCAGAGCCCAACTCAAGGCAAGTAGAAATGTATGTTTGTAAATAAACGCGCACCTGGCCCTTCGCATAGTCGCCCACAATGTGCCTCAGCCCAGCTTAAGGCAAATGTTCAAAGAAGTTTTGCAAATAAACGCGCCCCTGGCCCTTTGGTATAATCGCCCACAATGTGCCTTAGACGCGTGGTCAGAGCCCAACTCCAGGCATGTTTTGAAAGAAATTTTGCAAATAACTGCGCACCTGGGCCTTCGGCATAGTCGCCCACAATGTGCCTCAGCCGCGTAGTCAGAGCCTCACTCTGCCCAAATGCTTCTGCCCCTCCACCGACACTTCCATGCGTCACACCAAGCGCCACGCAATCAGCTGACTGCGCCAACAAGCGACGGCGTAAAGATAGCACCCCCACCCTGCGTAGAAAGGAAGTCGCACACACACTCTTTCAATCTGTGTTTGTGTCAAAAGGTGGCAGCGAGGGCATGGGAGCAGCAACGCATAGAGAGTATGTTGAACAGACATACGTAGGGTTGGCCATAGCCATATATAAACGGTGTATATATACTGCATTTTTGGCAGGGAAATCACCAAATATAAGGCCGTATACGGTGCATATATACGGCTCTTGCCAACCCTAGACATACAGCAAAAGTGCGGCACGCACGGGCAAAGGACACATGTGTCAAGATGTGAATGCACCAGGAGGCAGCAATACAGGAAAAGCAACCCAATTGTGTACGCAGGGTTGGCTTAAACCATACCCACATATGTATATACGGTATTTTTAGCAGGAAAATTATTATAAACACGGTCATATACAGTGAATATACATGGTTCTGACCGACCATACAAATACAGCAGGCATGATGACATGATTGATCCACACATTTGCAACAAGGTCAAGCGCCAGCAAGGGCAGGTAATAAAGCGCACACACACATGCACACACACACATGCACACACACACACGCACACACACACACAAACACACACACACCTGTCTGGCACGTGGTTTGCGATCTTGGGGTGCACCAGCTGTGCTGCAGAACCCGCAGAGGGGCCTAGCATAAGAACACAAAATACACCGACAGTTTCAGACACATGTGCGCACCTGTCGGCCACGTGGTTTGAGATCTTGGGGTGCACCAGCTGTGCTGCAGAACCCGCAGAGGGGCCTAGCATATGACCAAAAAAGGTGCTGACTGATTCAGACACATGTGCGCACCTGTCGGCCACGTGGTTTGAGATCTTGGGGTGCACCAGCTGTGCTGCAGAACCCGCAGAGGGGCCTAGCATATGACCAAAAAAGGTGCTGACTGATTCAGACACATGTGCGCACCTGTCGGCCACGTGGTTTGAGATCTTGGGGTGCACCAGCTGTGCTGCAGAACCCGCAGAGGGGCCTAGGATGGGCCCACCCAGGCTCTCTCCGATGCTTGGAGTTATGCCTGCGTGTGTATGTGCCAATGGGAACGGATTAAATTTATAAAAAATTGGACAGCATGCTATTCAGTGTTGTGCACCTGACGCTTGACGGCGTCAATGGAACATGACGCTGACGGCGTAATTTATGTCAAATTGTCGGTGAAAATAGTAAATTACGCCGTCAATCGTCAGAGTTTAGTGACGGTAACGCCGTTATTTACGATCGTTATTTACGGTGCCATTTTTGAATGACGCCGTATGTGCACAACACTGATGCTATTACTGGCTTGAACAAGGCAGTACACAGTGGTAGCAAGAGGCTGCACTTTTGACAAGGCATTAAATTGTGTAGCACGAGCTCGTTTTGATGGATTGTCAGTATATGGCTCATTGACCACATGAGCAAACAAGAGCGCAGTGTAGACATTATGTATAGCGCCAGGGTGTGTCAGCAAAACGAATGAACATAATGGCAGTAGTTCACTACTGAAGCTGCTGCAGCGGTGATATCCTTCATTTTATGAGACTCTTTTAAAGTTCTTTTCTGCGAGAGGCATTGTGTCCGCCCCCACTCGGCAACTGAGTACTGAAGCTCAGAATATGTTGGCCTCCGTGTTGACAGCAAATAGTGACTAGGCAGGCATGTGTAGAATTTGATGTCTCAGTCAGCAACAAAGGCTTTATATGAAAAGGCTATCAATAATCAAAGTGGAACCAAAGGAACACCATCACTATGCACAGAGCGTACATATGAACAGGACCACAAAGGTACACACAACGTAATCATGCCTTGAAGAATTTCCCTGCGTATAGGTACTTTAATATACCCGGTACAATTATGTGTGAAGGTGGAGACGCGGGTTTAAGTCCACCTGGTGATGTGGGAATCTGACTGCTTGGCAGCCTGGTTTACCTGGTCTTACCCTGCTCGAAGTGCAACCACCACGTGCGCACGACTTTTTTTTTCTGGCTTTGGCCATACCTGATAGAGATTTATACACACACACACACACACACACTCACTCTCACACACACACACACACACACACACACACACACACACACGCACACACACACACACACACACACACACACACACACACACATACACACACACACGCACACACACAAACAAATACACACACAAACACACACACACAATCACACAGAAACACACGCACACGTACACACACAAATACACACAACAACACACCTTCTCCTGCTATCCAAGGGGCGTCATTGTAGACAAGCTCGTTGGCACGGACAAGCACACCCTTGTCGTTGGGCACGTATACAGGACGGGTGCCGTCAGCAGGGACTGCCAGGTCAGACAGCGCTACAACCACCTATAAGTAACACGTGTGTGTACATGTGTGTGCGTGTGTGTGTGCGTGCGTGCGTGCATGCGTGCGTGCGTTAGAGTGTGTGTGCGTGTGTGGGTGTGTGCATGTGTGTGTGTTTGTGTGTGTGTGTGTGTGTGTGTGTGTGCATGTGTGTGCATGTGTGTGCATGTGTGTGTGTACAAAAACGCTTAGCCTGATGACAAGGATAAAAGATCAAGCTGCAAACGCAAATTAAAGCATCGAGCTTGCCAAAACATTGCATTGGGCATAAGCATACTAGCAGCGCCTTGCCGCAACGGATGGTACAACAACGGTTGGAAATAAGAAGTTAGGTTGATGACTCAATTCAAAAGTCAAGCAAGTCAATATGGCTTTGCAGAAAAGTCTGATGCATCCAGGATGTGGCTGCACGCAACCAAACTGGATGCACGACCAGCTGTCTGCAATTGTGTGTGTATGTGTGTGTGTGTGTGTGTGGGTGTGTGTGTGTGTGTGAGCGCCAAAATGGTCTAAAGCAAATGCCCTTACCGCAATGGCCCTTGAAAGCTCATTGGGCTCCAGCCGCACAGGAGCAACCTGGTGCCCCATGAGATTCGCAATCGCAGATGCAGGCGACGCCGTAGATTCTGGTGACGCTGGGGTGAGAGGCTGCTTGATGTTGGCCGAGTAGGAGGCAGCGTGCATGCCCTCCAGCACTGCCACCAGCTGTGCAGCAGAGAAGCTCTCAGTGGCGCCAAACTACGCGTACGTAGGGTTGGCCAGAACCGTATATGTACACCGTATATGGCCGTATGTATGGTGATTTCCCTGCTTAAAATACCGTACATACACTGTATATACGTATTGTATGTATGGTTTTGGCCAATCCTACGCATGTGGGCAGAGTCACAGCAATGTGATGGACAAGGGTGCGGAAGTGATTGGGGTGCACGATAACAGCGGCTTGTGGATTGTGATGTGCTTGTGCTCTTGAGTGTGGTTGACAGTGCCTAGGTGTGGCTACTTGTCCTTAATTAATGTGGGAAGTGAATTTTGCTGCCTGCGTAGTTTTTCTTTTCTTTTTTGGGGGAGTGGGATTCGCTGCCTGCATACTTGATTTTTTCCCCTAGGTAGGATAACCAATGTATGACGTTTTACTGATCTCACCACACAGCACGCACCTGCTGCAGGAGGTGTTTGAAAGGAGACAACTCGGATGGGAGCACATACAGCCATGGGGACAGGTCCAGGGAGCCCTGTCAGAACAGGTTATGTGAGCAGAGAATGGGAATTTGTAGCATAACAAATACGCGTGGGATGCTGCAAGGGTGAGAATAAAAAATTACAA
>Ga0307942_1000502_pt1:0-12500 | contig 27229 bp, 27 predicted proteins | sample OrgLakmetagen175_FD_201846 | JGI IMG/M metagenome (GOLD analysis project Ga0307942, IMG submission 201846) | Saline water microbial communities from Organic Lake, Antarctica - #175 | ecosystem: Environmental > Aquatic > Non-marine Saline and Alkaline > Saline | place: Antarctica: Organic... | reverse complement strand
GCCTGAGTTTCATTGAGTTCTATTACGTTTGCATCGTGGGATGGCGGTGGATTATTTTCAAGTCCCTAAAACAAACCAAAACTAAGAAGGAATAGCAGTTGTGAGGACCAAGTAAAAAAAAGATGGAGAAACTGGAGAGAAGCACAGATTAATAGTAAGAATGGTATGAGTGATGTCACTTTGCTTCACTCCAAGAACTGGAGTTCAAATGTCACACACTGGGTTGCATTGAGGTCCCTCTCCCTCTAACATTGCTTTGAGTGACACCGTTTTGGGGGCGCTACAATCTGCAATGCAAGACTGTCTTTTACAAGGCACTTACTTGTGCTCCCTGCGCTCTCATGCACTCAAACATGCACTTATGCATTAACTGCACTTACTCATGCACTTACTCATGCACTTCCTGCTGCTGCTGCTTTGTCTGTGCCTCTGAGCCGTCTCCGCCTCCTTGCTTCCCTGGAACGTGCTGGTTGAACAGATCTGTGACCCTGAGGGGGCAAATATACGCAAATGTGTCTGTCAGTGTGCATAGATGTGTGGGTGTGGGTGCACAAACGTACAGTTAGAAAGACTCAAGTGAGTGGCTTAATAAAACATTTGATGACCAAATCCTGAGTCTACTTCCACTCCACAACGTATTTAGTCACAATGCATTCAGGAAGAGCTCGCAATGTATTTAGTCACAATGCATAAAGGAAGAGCTCACAATGTGTACACAGCTGTGCCGTTTCACAATGCATTCAAGACACAGCCGTGCCGTTTCACAATGCATTTATGAAAAGCCGTGCCGTTTCACAATGCATTCAAGACGCAGCCGTGCTGTTTCACAATGCATTCGAGACAAAGCCGTGTCGTTTCACAATGCATTCAAGACACAGCCGTGCCGTTTCACAATGCCCTAAGACAAAACTGTGCCGTTTCCCAATGCATTCAAGACGCAGCCGTACCGTTTCACAATGCATTCAAGACAAAGCCGTGCCGTTTCACAATGCATTCATGACAAATCTGTGCCGTTTCACAATGCATTCAAGACAAAGCCGTGCACACACACCTTGAAAGAAAGCCAAACCGCCCTTTGTGACTGGCAGCAGCGCCGGCAGGTCCTCCTTGTTGTGGTAGGGAGGAAAAGGCAGGGGCCATGAGACGAGCAGCCTCCAGCTCCAAGTACGCAAGAAGGGCCTGAGAAAGGGTGAAAGATACATTTGTTTAGGAAAATGGGAGGAAATAAGTATTTGTGATTAACATTGTAGAGGGGCAGCCTGAAAAGGGGTGGAAGCGTACATGTGTTTAGGAAAAGGGGTGGAAAGAAGTGTGTATGTCCTACATTGTAGAGGGGAAGCCTGAAAAAGAGTGGAAGCATACATTTGTTAAGAAAAAGGGGAGGAAAGAAGTATTTGTGACCAGCATTGTAGAGGGGCAAAGGAGAGTAATAAGGCAGGAAGTAACAAGGGATATTCATTAAACGAGCGGCCTCTAGGTTGAAGAACGCAAGGAGGGCCTTGAAAAGGTGGCAGGAGCGCGGAATTCCTTGTTTTGAAGATCAGGCGAAGAAAAATGCAAACAAGCAGGGTGGTGCACGCGAATCAAAAGTACAAGCACGGAGCCCTTGATAACAGCATCAGTTGCAGACAATCCGTTTGGCCGAATACAAAATCAATCACGCAACGCAACTACCTCGCCATTCATACGCACCCTCTTGTCAGCACTGTGACTACCTCGCCATTCATACGCACCCTCTTGTCAGTACTGTGACGACCGCGCCATTCATACGCACCCTCATGTCAGCACTGTGAATACCTTGCCGTTCATACACACCCTCATGTCAGCACTGTGACTACCGCGCCATTTATATGCACCCTCTTTTCAGCACTTCGACAGACAAATCTCGCCATTCATATGCACCCTCATGTCAGCACTGTGACAGACAACACTCGCCATTCACGCGCACCCTCATGTCAGCACTGTGACTACCGCGCCATTCATACGCACCCTCTTGTCAGCACTTCGACAGACAACACTCGCCATTCATACGCACCCTCTTTTCAGCACTTTGACAAACAAATCTTACCAATCATACGCACCCTCATGTCAGCACTGTGACAGACAACACTCGCCATTCACACGCACCCTCATGTCAGCACTGTGACTACCGCGCCACTCATAGGCACCCTCATGTCAGCACTGTGACAGACAAATCTCGCCATTCATACGCACCCTCTTGTCAGCATTGTGACTACCACACCATTCATACACACCCTCATATCAACACTGTGAATACCAAGCCATTCATATGCAACCTTTTTCAGCACTTCGACAGACAAAACTCGCCATTCATACGCACCCTCATGTCAGCACTGTGACTACCGCGCCATTCATATGCACCCTCTTGTCAGCACTGTGACTATCTCGCCATTCATACGAACCCTCTTGTCAGTACTGTGACGACCGCGCCATTCATACGCACCCTCATGTCAGCACTGTGAATACCTTGCCGTTCATACACCCTCATGTCAGCAGTGTGACTACCGCGCCATTCATACGCACCCTCATGTCAGCACTTCAACAGACAACACTAAGCAAAATACCTGATAGATACCTTGGCTTGATTAGACACACTGCCTTTTTCCAGCAGCCTTGACGCAAAAGAAAAGAACCACTGACGAATGACACCACAAACATGACAGCATGTAGACAGCTACATATATAAATATAGACAGCTACACATATAGACAGCACGAGTAAACATATAGCTCACTTTGCCCCTCGCCAGCACCATATCCGCATCAACATCTTCACCAGGTCCAGCACCCAGCGCCACATCTGTTGCGGCAGCACTCCCTTCAGATGTTGACTTGTTTCCGTTCTCCGCACGCAAGGCCAGGCCAGCCACGTATCGCGCTGCCTGCACAGTTGAGCCGGGTTTGTAACTTGTGTAACTTTTAACTTGGGCAAGAATAAGAATAAGGCAAGAAATCAAGGGAGGAATAGAACACGCGCACACACAGTGTCAGTTTACATCACACATGTTGGTAGACAACTAGCAGGCTTGAAAGACAAGAACTAAGAATGCAAGGTATAACGTGCTATGTCAGCTTGACTGGTGCTTGAGCTCACTTCTGCCACACTGCTGGTATACGCAATGCATCGATATACAAAATAAACTTGTTTAATTGGATTGAGCGATCCCATGGTATGTTAAGCTGCCTGCAATGCCAATTAACGCAAAACACGCATACACACACATACACGCTTGCACACCCGCACACACATGCAACCCCACACCATACACACACATACATTCCCCCCCACACACACACCACACACACAGACACACATGCACACACCCACACATACACACACAACACACACACACACACTTACACACACACACACACACATACATACACACACGCACAGACACACATTTGCACACACACACACACACACGCACACACACACACACACGCACACACACACACACACACACACACACACACACACACACACACACACACACACCCACCTGCAGCAGGGTGCCATGCGTTGCCAGGGTGCGCAGACCCAGCTGGCCGGCCAACACACTGAGAGCAAGCTCGTCCATCATGAAGGAAACGGAAGGGAAGCACGCGTCCGGTAGCAAAGCAGCAAGGTCTGGGTTGCGGGGGTCGTACAGATCTGAAGGGGGATGGAGTTGGCTGCTGATGCTAGGAGGGCTGTTGTTGGGGAGCCAGCTGCCAGCTTGGGTGCTGCAAATTTACGCCAGTGAACAAAAGGTCATGTATGTGCTTGTGTACACATACCAATAAGAGGTAGCATAGGTGGCCTATTGTAGTATACACATCATTTCAGTACATACATCACCTGTCCAAGCATGTTATCATGTACACCTGTGCTACACATTTACTACAGGTCTACTACAGGCATAAGAGGGTGCAGTTGTGTGTGTGTGTGTGTGTGGGTGGGTGGGTGGGTGTGTGGGTGTGTTGTCAACTGGTCAAGGGGCCATGCATTTGCTGCTGATCACCGTTTCAAGGGCTGCTTTCAACTAGCCGCAGATAGCTTGAGTGCCCAGAAACGATTGAACTCTGCTGAATGCTATTAACTTTTATAGCGCCACCCTTCATGCATATCACTGCTCACTCTTCCAGCCTGCACAGTATGGCATTCATCTTTGCATGCAAGCAATGACAAAACTTCAGCATACAGAGACATCCTTGACGGGCCATTGCTTACATCATCAGGTGGGTTGAAGTCTGTAGCTCTAGAATTCAAGCCTTACAGGCTTCCAGGGCCAAAGATACACACGCACACGCACACGCAACGCACACGCACACGCACACGCACACGCACACGCACACGCACACGCACACGCACATACACACGCACACGCACACGCACACGCACACACGCACGCACACGCACACGCGCACGCACACGCGCACGCACACGCACATGCACGCACACACACACGCACACACACACACGCGCACACACACACACACACACACACACACACACACACACACACACACACACACACACACACACACACACACACACACACACACACACACACACACACACACACACACTTCACACCTGAGGAAGGGCACCAGCGTAGAGTCCTGAGCCGCAAGGGCTGGCAGCGCATGCAGCATGCGCAGCAAGCACGCATCTCGAGCAGCTGGGGGCAGAGCCCTGGCAGCCACACCATCCACGCCCACCACATGTCGTTTATAAGCCTGGAAAGGGTGGAGGAGTTGGTATGTTCAGGCGTTTGAGTAAAGACACTGGTTGGATGTAAGCTTGCAGAGGGTTCAGGAGTTAATGTGAACAGGTGTTCTAAGTAAAGACACATTTTATTGCACACTATTTTTAGCCTAGGACGTACTCACATGTGCAAATCAAGAGTTGGTGTGATCAGGTGTTTTGTGTAAAGACACATTTTATTGCACACTATTTTTAGCCTAGGACATACTCACATGTGCAAATGAGGAGTTGGTGTGTTCAGGTGTTTTGTGTAAAGACACATTTTATTGCACACTATGTTTAGCCTAGGACATACTCACATGTGCAAATCAGGAGTTGGTGTGATCAGGTGTTTTGAGTAAAGACACATTTTATTGCACACTATGTTTAGCCTAGGACGTACTCACATGTGCAAATCAGGAGATGGTGTGTTCAGGTGTTTTGTGTAGAGACACATTTTATTGCACACTATTATGAGCCTAGGACTTACTCATATGCACAAATTACATTCCAGGAGCTGTGAAGGATGTGGCAACAAAAGTTATGGATGTCTGGGTGCCGGTTGAGCACGCACGCTTGTGAATCTCTGTAGCAACTTTAAATTGTATGTTCTTCGCATACTCCACGTATGGCGTATGGCGTATATTTTCGTACGCTGGCGTATGCTGTACGTTTTTACATGCTCTACATATGGCGTATGGCGTATGCTGTGATCTGTCTATGCTGTGATCTGTCTATGCTGGGCAACCAGGCTGTGCCATCAAGGGACAACGCAAGCAACACCTGTAGGACTGGCCAGAACCGTATATATACACCGTACATGACCGTATATTTGGTGATTTCCCAGCCAAAAATACTGCAAAAATACCGTATATACACCGCATATATATATGGTTCTGGCCAACCCTAAACACCTGATAAACAGGAGGCAATTCAGAAGCTAACTTCACATACACAAACCCCTGACCTCATCAGTGGTGGAAGCAATCAGTGACATGTGTAGGGTTGGCCAGAACCGTATAAATGCACCGTATATGACCGTATATTTGGTGATTTCCCGGCCAAAAATACCGTATATGCACCGTACATATATGGTTCTGGCCAACCCTAGACACGTGGCGTACTGCCGAGTATGTATACAAAATGATTGCCCCCACTACTTCAAGTGTGAATACGTTCACCGACAAAGTTCTTTCAGTGTTTTCACGATGAAATCATACACAGCACACAGGCATTATGATATAATACACAGCACACAGGCATTGTGATATAACACACAGCATGCAGGCACAGCAATGTCGCACCTCAGCAGCGGTGAAAGCAGTGACGTTCAGGTGGCGGCTGAGCATCCGAGCCTCACTCCCGCTAGTTGGTGCCACGTACTTGTGTGGCAGTTCCCATGCATCAAAGCCTGTGCGGTTTTAGGTATGGTCAGCGGTTGTAGGTTGGATGATGTTGGAAGTGGCATCAGGCTGCATGCAAGTACCTGACTTTCATGAGTCAGTCGGTGCGATGAAGTCGTGGGGCAGGCCCTTAAATAGCAGGCCAGTGTGTTTTGTTCACGTGAACAGTGCAAACTCAATCCCCGAACTTGTGTATGATAGGAGAAGATCTCATGCGTTAAAGCCTGTACAGCTCTAAATCGGATCGGCTGGGGTGGGGTATGCTGCTTTGTGGCATGTTCTGAAAAGTAGCCCTGCATTAGCGTGAGCGCTTCAATGTAAAGTCGGGTCGTAAAAAGTAGCTCTGCATAGGCGAGGGCGCTTCGATGTAAAGTGTGGATCATAAAAAAAAGCCCTGCATAGGCGAGGGCGCTTTGATGTACAGTGTGGGTCATAAAAAGTAGCCCTGCATGAGCATGAGCGCTTCAATGTAAAGTGCGGGTCGTAAAAAGTAGCTCTGCATAGGCGAGGGCGCTTCGATGTAAAGTGTGGATCATAAAAAAAAGCCCTGCATAGGCGAGGGCGCTTTAATGTAAAGTGTGGGTCATAAAAAGCAGCTCTGCATGAGCCTGAGCGCTTCAATGTAAAGTGCGGGTCGTAAAAAGTAGCCCTGCATAGGCGAGGGCGCTTTGATGTAAAGTGTGGGTCATAAAAAAAAGCCCTGCATAGGCGAGGGCGCTTTAATTTAAAGTGTGGGTCGTAAAAAGTAGCCCTGCATAGGCGAGGGCGCTCCAATGTAAAGTGCGGGTCGTAAAAAGTAGCCCTGCATAGGCGAGGGCGCTTCGATGTAAAGTGTGGGTCATAAAAAAAAGCCCTGCATAGGCGAGGGCGCTTTAATTTAAAGTGTGGGTCATAAAAAGCAGCTCTGCATGAGCATGAGCGCTTTGATGTACAGTGTGGGTCATAAAAAGTAGCCCTGCATGAGCATGAGCGCTTCAATGTAAAGTGCGGGTCGTATAAAGTAGCCCTGCATAGGCGAGGGCGCTTCGATGTAAAGTGCGGGTCATAAAAAGCAGCTCTGCATGAGCGTGGGCGCTTCGATGTAAAGTGCGGGTCATAAAAAGCAGCCCTGCATGAGCACGGGCGCTTCGATGTAAAGTGTGGGTCATAAAAAGTAGCCCTGCATAGGCGAGGGCGCTTCGATGTAAAGTGTGGGTCATAAAAAGCAGCTCTGCATGAGCACGGGCGCTTCGATGTAAAGTGTGGGTCGTAAAAAGCAGCTCTGCATGAACATGGGCGCTTTGTTTTAAAGTGTGGGTGATTGTTTCCTGTGTGAATGACACGTACAGCATGTGTGTGTGGGTGTGGGTGTGGGTGTGGGTATGGGTGTGTGTATGACACATACAGCATTAAGACGAAAGTAGGGCGTGACACACATCATGAGTAGTTGCAATCATGTTGATGGCGAGAGAAAAAGAGGTGTACGTGAGGTATGTGCGTTTTTGCAGTAATATAAACCAACAATCAGGAAGTAAGGTGGACAGGTTCCTATGAACACACACCCTTCAATCCAACTATTGCGTTGATCTTCATACAAGTTAAAAAAACCATCACAAGAAAGATCACTCAATATAATGAGGCACCACACACTGTCTGCATGAACAGGGCATCACGTGATCTGCATAACCACCATCATTGAGGGCACAACACACACTGTCTGCATGAATATCACGTGATCTGCATGACCGCCAATGTTGAGGGCACCACACACTGTCTGCATAACAGGGCATCACGTGATCTGCATAACCACCATCATTGAGGGCACAACACACACTGTCTGCATGAACATCACGGGATCTGCATGACCGCCAATGTTGAGGGCACCACACACTGTCTGCAAGAACAGGGCATCACGTGATCTGCATAGCCACCATCATTGAGGGCACAACACACACTGTCTGCATGAACATCACGTGATCTGCATGACCGCCAATGTTGAGGGCACCACACACTGTCTGCATGAACATGGCATCACGTGATCTGCATGACCACCACACTGAAGGCACGACACAGCTCTGCATGACCATCTACCTTGAGGAAGGAGGAAGCAGTCACCGCTCAGATCCACAAGGGCCTCCTGGCCGGACACCCTTGCTGTAGCTTTTTCTACCCTGCCCTCAATCCGCTCCCTCTGCTGCTGCTGCTGCTCTGACTGCTGCTGCTGCTGCTGCTGCTGCTGCTGGTGCTGCTTTAGCTGCTGTGACAGCTGCTGTGGCCACACCTCAGCAGCGCGCGCACGCCCCTCTGCATCAGCCATCTCAGACGCAGCAACATACATTGGCATAACGGCCAGCGTCTCTAACCGTGCACGCCGCTCTGCTGCCGGAACCACCCCTGCCGCCCCAGATCCTACTGCCATAGTGCCGTGCTGTAAAGCTGCACCTCTGCTGCCGCTCCCGCCTGCCAAGGCCTCTTCTACACATAGCGCCTGACGCAGAGCATGCTTGCTCTGCAAGCTTACACCACGGAACGCTTGCTGTGCCCAGGCAGACGTGTTGTCAGCCCTTCCCCCACCACCTGTCTTGGTACCAGTGACTGTTCTGCTGCTGCTGCTGCTGCTGCTGCTGCTGCTGCTGCTGCTGCTGCTGGTTGTATGTTGCCTGCGAAGCAGCGTCACAGCAGCAAGCAGACCAGCCCCCTCTAGTCCAGTACAGTGGCCTTGCAGCAGCAGAGCAGCCCTGGGCAGGACTCCAGTGCTCTGAGCCACACCACCACCAAAGTCGCTCCTACCGCCACTGCTATCACTGCCCTGCCCGAATGCTTCACCCTCCGCCCCGAAGCTCAAGTAGTCCACGAACACCAATCCCAGCGCATGCAGACCCTTGACTAGCGCTATCTTGCCCTTGTGCTGCGCTTGCTGCGGTTCCTGCTGCTGTGAGTGGTGATGCTCCTGCTGCACATCATGCACGTCCCTCAGGTGTGAGTGTCGCCCATCTTCCAAGGCAAGCAGCTCCTCAGTGTTTACAGACACGACGGTGGAAGGCTCATCTGTGCAAGTGGGACGTGTACGTACAATGAGCAGGTTAATGTGCAAAGAAGTCGTGACGTGCAGGTTAATGTACAGACACGACGGTGGAAGGCTCATCTGTGCGAGTGGAATGTGTACACATGCGATGTGCAGGTTAACGTGCAAAGAAGTCGTGACATGCAGGTTAATGTACAGACACGACGGTGGAAGGCTCATCTGTGCGAGTGGAATGTGTACACATGCGATGTGCAGGTTAACGTGCAAAGAAGTCGTGACATGCAGGTTAATGTACAGACACGACAGTGGAAGGCTCATCTGTGCAAGTGGAATGTGTACACATGCGATGTGCAGGTTAACGTGCAAAGAAGTCGTGACAAGCAGGTTAATGTACAGACACGACGGTGGAAGGCTCATCTGTGCGAGTGGAATGTGTACACATGCGATGTGCAGGTTAACGTGCAAAGAAGTTGTGACATGCAGGATAATGTACAGACACGACGGTGGAAGGTTCATCTGTGTGAGTGGAATGTGTACACATACGATGTGCAGGTTAACGTGCAAAGAAGTCGTGACATGCAGGTTGATGCATATGCAGTTTCCTGAGCAAGAATATTGTCACATTTCTTTACGTGTCTGTCACTGCGCCGGTTGCAGTGTTGAAACCCTCTAGCAAAACATGGCCGACCGAAGTCGCGCCATATCGCAAGAGGAATTCACTGGTTTCAGCGTTTATCAATCAATAAATGACGGCAAGCGTTGGTCAATCAATAAATGACGGCAAGTGTTTATCAATCAATAAATGACGGCAAGCGTTTATCAATCAATAAATGACGGCAAGCGTTTATCAATCAATAAATGACGGCAAGTGTTTATAAATCAATAAATGACGGCAAGCGTTTACCAATCAATAAATGACGGCGAGAGGACCTTGCCAAGTGATCTCACCACCCAGCAGTTCTGCTTCTAGGGCACGACACATTACACTCAATTGAACAAACCATGGCTGCAAACGGATAACGAACAACATGCATGTTAATGTAATACATTCAGACTCCCTATCCAACATCCTGCACATTCAATGGTGGCATTGTTAATCCTCAGTTCGTGCCCACCTCCTGCTTTACATACAGCCCAGCCCAGCCAGCCCAGCCAAACCTGTGACTGTGTCAACCTCCTCTGAAAGTTCAGCACAGCAAACCCAGAAACTGTGCCTACCTCCTCCTAATAAGACGGCCTGGTCAAGTCCGTGTTTATGCCTACCTCCTCCTGGCAGTACAGCCAAGTGTCTTCCCAGCACTGGCAAAATAGGCAGGCCCATAAAGTTGGACAAGCAAGACGGCTGCTCCCTCAGCTGAGCAGCAAGCCACTGCCACAACGCAGTGACCCACTCCCTGGGTTTGGTCAAAGCATACAAGAGGGTCACGACTAATTCTGAAATGACTCTGGGTTGGGTTAAAAGCAAACTGGGTTTGTAGCGATGAAGCTAGAACACCCAGGATTTGGTTGCAGCAGATGAGCTGGATTCACACACCTGGTCAAGTGGCTCCCAGCCTCTCCCCAGAGCACCTTTCCCTTGTGTTGCTGCTTCAGCTCTGTCGCATTGGGCAGCAGTTTGGGCATCACAATTGAGGCCATGGCCTGTGCATGTGCGGGTGTGTGTGCGCGTGTGTATATGTGTGTGTGTGTGTGCGTGTGCGCGTGTGTGTATGTGTGAAGGCAAACAGCACGCTTGAGGCTAAAACTATTGTGTAACGTCAGAGGGAAACACAGTTGCAGCAATGTGTAAACAGTAGTATGTATATTGCAGCACTTTTTATGTACTAATACAGAATCTGCAGACTTATATGTATTGCAGCACTTTTATGTACTAATACAGAATCTGCAGGACATACAGAATCTGCAAGGCTTATATGTATTGCAGCACTTTTATGTACTAATACAGAATCTGCAGGACTTGTATAGAATCTGCAGGACTAACATAAAATCTGCGGGACTTATATAGAATCTGCAGGACTTACATGTATTGCAGTACTTGAAATAGAATCTGAGTTGTGAGCGCCAACACAAAACACCTGTGCCGTGCATTTGCACTGAGTCCTAAAGACGGTATAGTTGCAAGGATCCATCAAATATGTAGCTGCAGTGTACTTAAGAAGTATATGTGTGTGTACTTATATGCGTGTGCGTGTGTGTGTGTGTGCGCGTGTGTGTACTTATATGCGTGTTACATGCGTATATGTGTGTGTAGCTGCAGTGTGCTTAGGAAGTATATGCGTGTGTACTTTTATGCGTGCGTAAAAATAATTGCTTAAATGCATACACCTGTCAGTGTGCATGCATGCCTTGTCAAGAGTGCAAGTCCGTACCTTGCTTTAAGGGTTCCAAGCTTTTAAGGGCTGGAGAGTGTATGCTTAATTGTGTGCAAGCATGCAGTCGCTTAGGTGTGTGTGCGCTTGCTAAGTGTATACGTGTGTTGTCTTGTTTAACCACTCATATGCCGACCGAACACACCACAAAGCACTTTGCGACTAGCTTGTCGCGCCCAATCAATGGCAGCAACAAATCGTGTGACAAGCAGTTTTTGATCAACATAGAGACGTCATGGAAAGTTGAAATTACATTTCGAGATCTGGATCAGCCACTGCCGTTCCAGAGACGCAATTGTCGGACAGACACTGCTAGAACAGCTGCTCCAAGTCACTAACAGCAGTACTACAAGTCTGTGTGCGCTAGGTGGACGCAAAGAGACGCCTCTGTTTGAGCAATCCACGAGCACAGAGCCTGAGGAGGTGTGTGTGTGCCTCTTTTTAAGCAATCCACAGCATTGCTCCCTACCTGAGGTGTGAGGAGGGTGACATTCGTCGCTTGCATCTGAGCTAACGCATACAATATGCTGGTTGTCTCGTCAGGAAGGTTTGAGCAATCCACAAGCATAGAGCCTGAGGAGGTACGGAACGAAAAAGTATGTTGAAAGTAAAAGGAATGGGCATTAGATGCATGAGTGGGGGCGGAAGCAATCCAGGCAGCGAAGATGACTCTTTAACAGTTAAGAAAAAGGAGCCACTTGGGGCGCCTTGCAGATCCCTCAACCGCAATCATGGGCAAAGAAGCAATTTGAAAACACGGCAATATGGTATTTCTTTGGTAGCAGTAACCACTCAATCCAAAAGGATTTACCTGCCCATCTGATAGCTTACTGTCGTTCTAAAACCGTACATTCATGACATCACCCCCCCCAAAAATAGCAAGCCCCCCTCTTAAAACAGTCGACATGCAAACAATAAACGCCTTACGCCCTCCAAAAAAGGGATATTCGACAACTGTTGTGAGTTTGATCACCT
>Ga0307942_1000501_pt1:17500-27244 | contig 27244 bp, 24 predicted proteins | sample OrgLakmetagen175_FD_201846 | JGI IMG/M metagenome (GOLD analysis project Ga0307942, IMG submission 201846) | Saline water microbial communities from Organic Lake, Antarctica - #175 | ecosystem: Environmental > Aquatic > Non-marine Saline and Alkaline > Saline | place: Antarctica... | reverse complement strand
CCTCTACCTCTGCCTCTACCTCTACCTCTACCTCTACCTCTACCTCTACCTCTACCTCTCTACCTCTATCTTTCTCTCTACCTCTTTCAGACACACACATACATACACATACACACACATGCACACACACACGAACACACACGTACACACTCACTCACTCACTCACACGCACATTTACACATACACTTACACACACACACGCATACACACTAACGCTCACATACACACACATACAGTGAAGCGTGTGCCTCAGCCTGGAGAAACCCTTGCTGCGGATGGGATGGATACTGTGCCAGGCGGGAAGGTACACGTTCTCTTTCTGAGCTTTTACTATGCACTAAACACTAAAGGTTATGCAAATGACACCGTAACAAACTCTACCAAGGATGTACAGCATTTCCTTTACAAACTATTTGTTGCATGACTCAGGGTGCAAACCAGGCCGCTGGTGCTGCAAAGCTGGGCCACCCAACGCATTTTGTGGGACAGGTACGGGCTGTTGTTTGTTTAGCAGAAGCTAATAAGGGCTGCCTCTTGCCAGTACTACCAATTCTCTTCTCTGCGAATGTGTGCTACACTCACATGCAACAAGTGGCCACGCCCAGCTCGTTGGCTCGCGTTATTACAAACGGTAAATTCATACTCTCATCATCTCACGTGTTGTGTGGTCGACGTCAATTTTGAAACAGATAGGGACAGACGCTAATGCATCGCTGCTTCGGTCGTCCCTGCTGGATGCTGGTGCAAACCTGCAGCATTTGAAGGAGGTCCCAGGACCCAGTGGCACGGCCATCATCATTTTGCAGAGCAACGGTGCGTGCGCTGAAGGTGCTCGCGCAGGTACACGCTCTAGGTGTCATGAACAGCAAGCCGGTGTTCACTAATGACTTGAAACAGATGTCAGCGCTGACACGTCCTTTAATTGCTGCATTTGCAGGTGAAAACAGTATCATCATCGTGGGTGGGGCGAATCAAGCGGAATGGTCGTTGAGTGAAGCCGCTAAGGCAGAAGTTACGAAAGCAGGTCAGGTGGTAAAAGCGCGGTGTGCTCCATCATCGGAGCGAGCTTTTGATAAACCTGTATAGAAATTCGATCTCTGGCCAAGCAAAAGGCAGCAGGTTCTCTTTATAAGGGGTTTGATCAGGCACCTCAAACAAGCACGTAAATCTGATGTCGAAGGAACGGCAGGTTTTTTTCCAATCCTTGTGATAGAACCCTCTAGGTTAATCTGGTTTATCGATACTATATCCGGCCATCATTACAAGCTTGCTCAAAGTTTCCTTGCTTTAAAGTGTGGTCTGTAGTACTACCAAACAAGCACGGCCACCAGATAGCTTCTTCTATTGCTTGCAGGTGCGGTGCTATTGCAGCGAGAGATCCCTGAACACGTGAACCTCCAGGTGGCCAAGGTACGTCAAATTTGGCATGCGTGCCTGCTCATCTAGATAAGGCCCAGTGCTGTGCCTTGCTTTGAAAACTGCTCTCACACACACACACACACACACACACACACACACACATACAGACACACACACACACACACACATACACATACACACTTATTATGCTTCAGCTTGTTAGGCTGGATGGATGTCCATGCTAGGAGGAAAGGAAATGCAACGTACAAATCAGAGAGCATAAGCGTCGCTGGCGTGATATGCGTGTGGTATGACAGAGGTTCTGTTCCCCTGCACAATTGCACTGTTCTTCCCTTCTTGTTGATAGGAAGATGCCATGAGGTTTAAAGGTATGCCTACTAAGTTGCCAATGCCACTGGATTACCCTGCGTTCACCTGCACACAAGTGGTTTGCGTAAAATTATATAAACCCACTGCATAGGCGTTTGACTTTATTGGCCAAGCAACCACGCCCAAATTACTGCTTGGACCGGGGTCTATAAAACAGCCCAGACAGGTCTTACTGACTAAGGACTAAGTTCTTGCCCGTTTCAATAAATCCAGCGTTCTTGAAGAAGCAAACGCAATGTCGTGCTTTCTACAAAACGCGTGCTTTTACAGCGCCAAGATGGCTTCCATCCAGCACTCGCACGCTGCTCAACTTTTGTTCTTTGTGTCTTTAACAGAAAGTTTACCAAGTCACCACCCTGCTCTTTTCCGCCTGCGTTCGTTAACAGCTGGCCAAAGCTGCCTATGTGCCGGTGTACCTTGATGCGGGGGGCATGGAGGGACCCTTGGACCCACAAATTTTACCTTGCTTGACCCTGCTGAGCCCCAACGAGACAGAGTTAAGCCGCCTCACTGATATGCCGACGGAGAATGAAGCACAAGTGGGTTCATGCATAGCAAGCTGTGGCTGAGGGTCAGAGTTGTACAGGCGCTATTGAGAACCTTTCTTGTTTGGCGTTGCAGTACTTCAGCATTCAAAGGGGTGCAAACAATGGTAAACAATGTGCTACGATTGCACATGCCACACACGTACATAACTGTGGATTTGGATAGGTACCAACGTAGGCTGGTACAAAGCAGTTTCTGTTGATTCCTGTGCCCGTACACATGCTTCCATGCTTTTGTGCCCACGTCATGCCCCCTTTTTTTCTCTCAGCACCACAGTCTGAGGTACGAGGAATAATCCGGATTCCTTGATACTTTGTACCCAGATCGAGGCCGCTGCCAAGACGCTGCAAGGCATGGGAGTCGAGGCAGTGCTTGTTAAACTTGGTGCAGATGGCTCCCTGCTGCTTCCAGGTGCGTCAATTCAAATCGCATTAAGCGTCATGTTGAAATGTCTGTATGCCAAAAAACAGCTTGCAACGTTTTTGAGCATAAGTTCATGGTTAACACACTGGCATTTCCTTTAACGCCTTTGTCTTACTCTGCCTGTTCTGTAGGCTCAGGGCAGCCTTCCATAAGGCAGCAAGCCATCAAGGCAGCCAAGGTCCTTGACACAACAGGTACGTGTACATTTTTTGCGGGAGCAGTGAGGCTTAAGTAAGATGGACTACTGGTGCGGTTGGAACCAGCCAGCATTAATACATTTTTGTAGAAAAACACAGATCTGGTCCAAAGCAGACGCAGGACTTTTCAAAAGCAGGCCGTTATATGTGACCAGGCGTGAGGCAGCCACATCTCTGTCGAAAAACGGATCAAAAAAACTTGCGCTGAAATAATTTTATGCACATTGAGGACTCCAAAGCGTATTTTTGGCGAAGCCCCCCTCGTGGGGGCGTGAGCCCCTAGCGTTGATGGCTACCCACCACACTTCACACAGGCCTCCCCAGACTTACCCAGGCCACCCCACGGGCTGAAACTCGACATAGGCTTGTAACCAAAACTCGTACCGCACCAGATGAATCCTGGGACCTGGGGTGCTGTGTGTAAAGTGTTGAAGACAGGTTTTGTTTTGAGGGGGTCCAGACCTCCTCCCCAGGCCCACCCAGGGCACCTCCCGGGCTGAGACTTGACATAGGCTCCTAACCAATCTTTCTACCAGTGCAGATGAAATCTGGGACCCTGGGGTGCCGTGTGTAAAGTTTTAGCAATACTTTTTTGTTTGGAAGCTCCAGGAAGCTGCCCAGGATTCCTCAGTCAGGATCCTGAACCACTTACCACTGATGCAGCACCCATCAGCACACTTTTACAGCCGTGGATGCTCCGTCAGGGGCCCGGGAGTGTTCCGGCTGCAAAGTTCACGGTTGACCATGCAAGCAGAAAAACATGCAAGCAGAAAAAGGAATATACTAATTTCGATGGACTACCGGTGGTATATAATTTTAGTTTGGTCAGATATTCATGATGCGCGGAGGTTCGCTTGGACGTGACCCTTCAGGAACGCGGTCCGTGTTGGCTTGGACTGCTCGCGGGGCATGAGCGCACCGTGCAGGTGCTTGCCATGCAGTGCGTGTTGAAGCAGAGTTCAAATATCCTGGCCAGCCTGGGCACCATGCTCGCACCTGCCCTCTCACAGACAGGGAACAGCAGAAGCAGCACATCCCCACGCCTGTAACAGCAAAGGCTACTCCTGCACAGCGCCATGCACACCACTGCAGCATCTGTGGGGCAGCAAGACACACACACAGGTGTGCCTGCACACACACACACACACATACACACACACACACACACACACACACAGATGCACGCACGAATATACACAGGCGCGTACACACACATACACATGCGCAGGCACAGCCACACAGGCACATATGTGTGCACACACACAAACACACACACACATACACACACATACACACACTCACACGCACACATGCATATGAACGCACACGTTGCGCGCGTGATGGGCTTCGCCAATATTTCAGCGTCGCTAGCGACGCTCCCACACTTGTCCCTAGCTCCTTCGAGTGTTGATATGCATTGCCTTAAATCTCGTTATGCATGGCAGTTGCGTTTAGCAAAACTAATCGTGTGGGGTGCCTAGTTTTCTCCCGTAGGGCTAATGGTAGGGGCGCTAATCAAATATGCTTTGTGTGATCAGTCCCTACAGTTCAGGACCGCAATAATAAGTTAGCTAGATAGCACAGGCCATTTTGTTGCTGAGCAGAGTGTAGCTAAAATATAGCAAAAACATTGGAAACTGGTGCAGACTGCATAACTGAAGATGGCGCACATTATTCAACTTGTGTTTTATCGTCATTTAAAAAAGCACAGGAGGGGGCTAAAACAATTCGTAGACAGGCATGTCCAAATGTTGGGCCTCGGGCCCAAAATGACCACCCACCCCCCAAACCCCCCTTCCTAACCCCCTACATAAATAAAAAGGGTGTCACTCTGCTCAGAATTTAAGCAGCTATCTGCCTGCACAGTTCTCATGCCAAATAATGCAATACCTAATGAGCTATAGGGCAAAAACCGGTTTGCGCACGCTCTTGCACTGACCACCTGTTAGTGCACAAATCCAGCCAACACGTTTGCCAAAGCACTTTTTTACTTCAATCATGCAACTTATGCATAATGCAATGTGTAAACTGCAAGTTTGGAATCAATTGCTGGTAATTTGCCTGAACACATTGCCTTTTTGGGGACATTCCATGCATTTCTATGACCAGGCACCCAGACCCCCTCCTTTATTCAATTCACCCAACAGGGGTGCCAGTCGACTGGGCTTAAGCTGAGGATTCCAAAAATATATTTATTACTTCGTGAAAGTGGTCCAGTAAAGTTCTGGAGACCCCCTCGAATTTTTTCAGAAACGCCCAAATGACACCCCCCCCCAGAATCGACTCATTTATATATCAATCAATAGCTTTAGACGCCAGGATTCCGAATATATAATTTATATCGGAATTGACACATGCCGCCAAAAAGTTATGAGAACTCCCCCCTCCTGTACCATACATAAAAATCGCCGCCCTTAATTAGCGTTTTTGGGTGCGGCAGTGATTCAATTAACTCCTTCAAACATGTTCTTTTTACGTGATCTTCCAGGTTCTGCAGGGGTTTTACGGGATTTGGTGTGGGGCGGTGGTCGATTTTTGTAAATATAATATTTTAGAAGGCATGTGCGTACGGTAACCTACATACTACTGATTTGAGACAATCGTCTTAAGCTGGCACCCCTTTCCTCGCACAAATTGTAGAAAAAGAAGAGGCCAGGCTATGATGGTAGTGTTAACACACCCAACTGATTATGATCCCAGCATTTAAGCACCAGCACCTAAAACCCCCTCTATCCTTTCGTGATAAGCAGATAACGAGTGCGACGTGCCAGGTTTAATTTTTCCGTAAAGGACTTCATAGCATGTAGTAATCCCTTTTTTCTTTTGGTTGCAGGTGCCGGGGATTGCTTCACTGCTGCCTATACAGTGGCTATCTTGGAGGGGATGGACACCAAAGTAGCTTTGCGCTTTGCAAGTGCGGCAGGGTCTTTGTGCGTGCAACGAGCTGGTGCTATGCCTAGTATGCCCAACAGAGCCGATGTGCAGGCATTACTGGCCGCTATATCTGAAATTTAGGAGCTATATTTTCCCGTTTTAAACACTTGTTGGGACCCTAGTATACAAGTGTCTGCCTTCGCTGTTCAGTAAAGAGCATGGGCAACTATCTCAGAATGTTACCAATAATGGCAGTACTAAGTTCTTTGGTAATGCTTTTAAAGTAGCCTGATATTGCCGATGAAAAATTGGTAGGATGATGTGTGTCTCCGTATTAATTGACCGGTGCCGAACACATAACGGTTCTCCCTCATCTATGGTGTTTAGGAAAACACATAGGCGTATATAATGACGTACCTTACCTTAGGCACTATTTGGGCTAAGGCTTGCACTTCTTGACTGAAGGCCTAAATTTTTTTAATTTTTAAAACCTTATTTGGCGATGTAATCTTATTACCATACACATGCCATACGATCACGCGAGTCTATCCATCTGAAACAGTTCAAGCTCTCCTTACATACGCGAACATATCATCGGGGGCTGGAGAGAGCTTGACAATTTGACACCACATGATGCTTACCATTCCAGCAGAATTATGAGGACTTATCACACACATTTTGGTGTACCTTTGGGGCAAGTTGGTTGCAAAACACTGCAAAGGAGTATCCCAGAAGCAGTTTGGGAAAAAAATCTGTACCTCGCAAAAGATGAGGACACAAGATGAGGACACAAGATGAGGACACGCACAGGATGAGGACACAGACCACATCACCAACCATGTTTGCCTCCAGTACTTCAAATCAAAAAGAGAGGACGTCACTGGCCAGGCAAGAGGCCAAAACGTCCACCTCCAACCATGGAACGATAAGCAGTTTGAATTGCCCCAATTGGAAATTATGGGCATACACTGACGGAAGCTACATAGGCAAGGCCGAAAACTTTACAGACGCAGGAGTATGCATACTGCCCTCAAACCAAAGCTGAATGTTATGTGGACTCAGGAGGCGTGGGAACGACAACACCATCAATAGAGCTGAGCTCGCAGGGATTGCAGCAAGCGCTTACCAAAAAGTATACCCAGATTGCATCGGACAGTGCATGCTCCCTAAGCCAAATTAGAAAACAGCTACTCTTCCCTAAAATGCAACAAGACCATACTATACACTCAAATCTGCTAGAACAAATTGTATCTATGATTTCTGCTTCACCAGCTTCTATAGAGTGAAAGCCCATAGTCGTGGCATTGCCGGAAATGAATGTGCAGATGCAATTGCCAAACACCGTGTTTAATCATATACATTGTACGCTTACTGTCATCAGTTACTGTGGCTTACTGGTAAGCCACGCTTACTATACGCTTACTTTGCGGTGGTTACCAGTAAGGGTATAATTGGTAAGCCGGTAGTAAGCCTGGTAAGCCAGACTGGTAACGTCATCTAATAACATTCTGACGACTCCATACATGATGGAGGTCATGACATGCACTTTCAGCCTCCGGCTCCAAAACGGTAATGCATACACACACCTTTATTACTGGCTTGCGGCTAAAGACACCGATGAGAATCCCAGAGGAAGAGGGACAACTACACCTAGGCTTAGTTCGTGCACTCTCTGATTTAAAGGCCAAGCTGAAAACAGAAATGTGCAAATGGGGAGTGCCAAAACAAACACAGGGTATTACAGCTACTGGAAGGACCTTAGACCTTTGGTCAATAAACAAACCACAAGTGCTTTCTGGAACAATAATTATCTCAAATTCTATGAAAAGCGTAATGTTATGAGGTACTTCACTGGTACAATTTTTATTAAAAAACACGCATTGATACGGCTTCTTTCCCAATGCAAACTGCCCCATCTGCCCTTGCACTGATAGTGCGCTTCACACACTAAAATGAGGAACATGATTATAAAACGCCGTAATACGGCAAGTGTTCTGATTGTCCAAGCCCTACAAAAGGGACCATGCGGTGCCAACCAACTTGCCTGCACTGACGTGTAGGCAGCACAGATAAACTATCAGAGCAAGGCCTAGATCTGAGAAACACTGCCAACAAAACACTGCCCACCTCATGCTGGTTGCTACCAAAGCTAACAGCACATGCTCTAAAATCCTCTTTCGTCCTGAAGCCATCCTAATCTTACCTAGCACTGTGTGCTCCTCTCGCGTAACCACCCGCAACCAAAACTTTCAACAGCTTGCTAAAGACAAAAAATCAAATCCAAACCAGTGGGAGGTTCATCTGATTGACTTTAAATTTTGTGAAGACACTAGTCCTGATCCCCAACTCCAAAAGGCAAAAGCACAGCACAGCATGCTTATGGCCAATTAGGTTGCAACCTAAACAGACAAGGATATAGGGAAATAAACTTCACGTGATTTTCGTTGGAGCTATATGGGGACTATCTACAATGACAATACAGACAAACCTCTGGCACACCTTGATCTGGGTTACCATAAGATAAAAAACCTGACACACAAACTGAATGAACACTCCATCAGACATGCATCTGCACTCATAGAAACAAGGTATGCACTGCAATACAACACAAGCAAACAGTCAAGGATTGGGTCCGGGTGCTGCAGCACACGACCCCCCTGACCCACATTAATTTCTTATTACCTGTTTGCGCGGTGGGGGGTTGCCTGGTGCGGAAACCTAAGTACGTAACCCCCTCCCTTAATCATGCTGGCTGTGTCATCACTACCAGCGGAGTCTTTTCTTTTCTTTTCTTTTCTTGGGGATTGCTCCTGGCTGGTGGGATGACAGAAAAAAGAAATCACAAGCCTGTGTTACCTATCGATATATCTACCTTCGCTTGGATATTTCCAATAATCTCAGCCGTGCACTTTCTTGCCTTCGCCTTTCTGCCTGGCCACAACTTCCTGGTCCAAAGAATGCGTCATAACAGGAATAGAAGGTATTATGAGCTCAGGATCTGTGACAAATGTGACTGGCACTCTGTTCAGGATGAGGAACACATTTTGCTGGACTGTCCGCATGAACATCTTGTTAGCCTTCGCACACAGCACCACCAGCTGGTCTTCCCACCTCAATGTGAAGATAGTCCAACTCGTTTGAGGACTTTTTTTAATCAGCCAGATATATATGGTGTGGTTTCTTTTGTGGCTGAGTGCCTAGCCCTTTTCCCTTGATTTTTCTAGCGCCTTTTTTGGTTTGGTTTCAGGCTCTTTCCAAGCTTCCGTTCAGATGTCCCCCAGAGGCATGCTCATATATAGCGATGTAACCTTACCTAAGCCATTTTGGGAAAGGAAAAAATACTGCAGCACTAAAAACTTATTATAAGAAGATGCCCACCAGAGGCATATATAGCAATGTAACCTTACTTTACCTTATTATAAGAAAACAGCTGGTTACGGCCGACAAGAAGCCCGCAGTGCAGTCAGTGCATGTCAGAATATTCCTACTACTACTCCTAGCTGTGGTCACTTGCTGAGAAAGCTTTCGTTAAGGGCATATAAATGTCTAGCTCCTGAAGCATACGGCAAGCTACTGAGCCCTAGCTGCTCATCAAAGGTGTTCAAAAAGCTAAAAGCTGAGGCAATCTGGAAAGAGTCTATAAGACCAAGTTGGCGATGATTTGGCCAGCAGCCAGGCCTCCCCCTATCTATTTTTAATGGCGCATCCCCAGAGAGGTTTGGGAACGAGCTTGCACTTCCAACCCAATTTTCTTCTCTCTTCTTTCAGCAAGTTTTAGATAACGACGCAGGTCATAATAAAATCAATCTGTTTAAATTTTTTACTTCTAGTCGGTTAAGGTAAAGTCCGTAATCATCTGCAGGCCATCGCTAGCTAAACGCACAAGCTAAGCCTCTTCACAATTATGATGATGTTTTGACCATACGATCTTCCATGAATTCTTGGAGTGCCGCCT
>Ga0307942_1000501_pt1:0-15000 | contig 27244 bp, 24 predicted proteins | sample OrgLakmetagen175_FD_201846 | JGI IMG/M metagenome (GOLD analysis project Ga0307942, IMG submission 201846) | Saline water microbial communities from Organic Lake, Antarctica - #175 | ecosystem: Environmental > Aquatic > Non-marine Saline and Alkaline > Saline | place: Antarctica: Organic... | reverse complement strand
TGGCTGACAGCGAACGCTGCACCGTAGCCTATGTGCTTGATTGTTTCTGTGAACGAGTTTGTGTCTGCCTGAGTGCGCGCATGCTTGTGTTGAGGGCGACCAATGTGGTTGCACAAAAAAAGTGTTTAAAACCAGAGCTGAGGTGTATGCAAGGTACAAATGGCCAGTACGCACAACATGTGCACTGATCTCTTGCATGACGCACCCAGTTTGTGGCCATAAAGTTAGTAAAACACAAGTAAATCGAAATTAACGGACTGTTCTTTGTCGATGTTTGGCATACTTGTTTCGCCAGTAATTTTATTGCTGATGGTAGGCTCAGAGAGGAGGAAAGCACAGAGGATGAGGAAGTGGGTGCAAAGGATATAAGGCAAAAGGCCGTGAGGAGCACAACAGGCAGGGAGTACCTGCAAGCAAGGAATATGAAAGGAAGGGTAGAGGAGAATGATAGGCTGGAGAATAATATACGTAATCAGGATTGAGAGGCACGGTTTGAGTCAAGGAGCAATATGGACGGACACCCAGACGCGAAGTATTGCATTCTTAAGCTCCATCTACCAAGGTCTGGATTGGCAACAGTTGTGAATGCTGTAATCATCTCTGTTAAAAGTGAAAGAGGTGGCACTGCAACAGATAAAATTACCCCTTCAAATAATATACATTAAAGTCAACAGATAACCTAGAGGCTGTGCAAGAAGTAGCAGAATGAAGGGTTCGCCCTGTTTGGGACAATACGCGAAACATGTGCACTGACCTCCTGCAGGACTGACCCTGTTTGTTGATGGACTGCGTGTCGTGGTGATGCCGCTTGGCGAGCTGGTCGGGCGGAGGATGCCAGACAAGTATGTTTGACAGTCTTTTCCACTAACAAGGGCAATCACGTTTTTCATGACCAATACCAATGCAAGCCCTGATGGATGAGGTCAATGAGTCCTTAACTCTTCCTGTATGCTGTCAAGCTTGTAAGGAGGCTCATGTTTTTGCCGGTCCCATCAATCTTTTATACTCTTTGTCACTCTGTAACAAACTTCAATTTGAAGCGTCAATCAGTTTAATCTCTTGCACCTCGTCAACTACATTCCTCCTTGCCTACCACCCTTCATTCTCTTTTATCATTTTTCTATTGTATGAAGGTTCCCCCTACCTGTTGTGCTCCTCGTGGCTTTCTGCCTTGGCATCCTTTGTACCTACGCAGAGCCCGCCATTAGCAGCTTACGGCCGCTGGCAGAGCAGGCAAGTCGCGTGTTCTGGATCCTGATACGCATGGACCTGGTCGTAATCCCTGCTTGTGAGCGGTATTTGAAAGGTCGCGTCTGTGCTACCTCCACCCCCACAGGTTGATAAAAGCCGGGCTCCATACTTACACTTTATACTCACGGAAAAGCAGGAGATCCTGGTGTTATGTATTGGTCTGGGTGAGTTACAAGCAAATCTATTGCTGGTCATAAGCGCTGAGGGCAGCCCTGTGCTGCTGATGGCTCTGTTCTGGCAAGTATGTAAGCGTCCACATCCAGACACACCTCAATGGTGTCACACTTGTCACTGCCACGGTACACATTGTGGGCAGCTGCACATTAGAGGAGCAACTCATGCATCCACGCTTCCCAATCATGCGAACCTATGCGTACCTTGTAAGCTTTGTAACTGACATATGCTGTGCTGTCTGCAAATGCCTGAATACAGGGGTGGGCACAGCTGCAGTCCTCGGAACAATCCGCTTCGTGAAAGGATGGTAAGAGTTCAGCCATTATTTTTTCCCTTCTACTGTCCAAGGGAGGTCATTTCCCCAAAAATAGTGGTCTGCTTTTAGCTCCTCTGGCTGCACTGTTCCCAAAATTTTCACTGCATACCTGTTCCATGGAGCCTAAGGTGTTTCACAGACCAAAACAGTTGGGGACATGGGGAGCTCATGTGAATCATGCGGTGGGGTGCGGAAGGCTGAGGAAGGGATTACCTCAGTTAACAAGGGGTGTCACAACTGCCCATAAATTTTAGAGTAGGTTTAGGCATGTTAAAGTCGCGTCATGCACCTTCCGATGGACAGGAGAGGAACGTCAGAACTCTGTCCCAGGCAAAACCGGAATTTGACGAAAGTTCATATCGCGGCAATTTTTGGTCCAAGATTAAAAAGATCACAGGAAGTTGAACTAGCGCAATCTGGCCAGCGGTTGGCTGTGGGTGAGCAGATTTGCAAAACAATTCACACCAAGGCCATTATGCACACACATAAATTTAATTTCGCAAATAGATTATTGATAATTATTAGGTATAATATATTTTGTGCAAGAAAGCAATTTACTCTTTTTGGCGAAACCCCCCTCAGGAGCGTAGCCCCTAGGTCTGTCAACTTCCCACCAATGTTCTCGTTTGGCCACCCAGCCTCACCCAGGCCACTCGCCGCCCTGAAACTTTGGCTAGCCTCCCAAACAAAGCTTCTAGGAGGGTAGCCAAAAGGTGGAGAGCTGAGGTTGTCTAAGTGAAGTTATATCGACGAGTCTTGAAACTTGGGCAAAAGTTTGGCCAAACTTTAATGCGTACCACTCAGCCCACCCCCCGCCCTGGAACTTTGGCCAGCCCCTTACGTATGCGGATGGAACAACTTGACAAATTTAGGAAGGCTGGGGTGATGTGAGGAGTACGCTGGAGAACAGCTTAAAACAGTAATTGCTTGACCAGTTCAAATACACAGCATAGACCCCCAGGGTAGCTACAAACTTTATAGGTTCCGTCACCATGTATTCCTGAGCTCGTATGTTGAGGCAGGGGAGGTCCGTCAGCAAAATGTTTTGAACCGGAAATAAATAACATTACATATTAATAACTTTCTTCATAATTCTATTATATAATTAAAGGAGCTGTCTCTCTATGCTCAATGAGGGGCTTTGCTCCTTGTGCTCTGGTGCGTGTGTGTGCCTGTGCAGCTGCTTATGGCATGTCAATTGCTGTTTGCATGCCCAAACTAAAGCCTGCTTAATGCCTGCAAGTGCTCCTGAGTGGAGTGCTTGCATGCTATGCTGCATGTAGCATATGCGGTGAAGCAGGCCACAATGCCCGCACGCCTGACCGTGTCCTTGAGCAGAGAGCACAAGCAGCAGCAGCAGCAGCAGCAGCAGCAGCAGCAGCAGCAGCAGCAGCAGCAGCAGCAGTGCACGCAGAGATGCCAAGGCAAGCAGACCCGGCAGGGAGGCAGCAAGCCTGCACAATCTGTGGCGCGCAAGGCCACAACGCTCACACGCACCATCGTCATGCAGCAGCAGCAGGACCAGAAGTGCACATATAATATAATGCTCTGTGAAAGGGAGACAAGACAAACAAAATTCTCGCTTCACCAACTTTTCAGCGTTGCTTGCAACGCTTCCCCCACTTGTCCAGTCTGACACACACATTGCGTTTTTGCTCACTCTGGGGGTAAAGTTCTGGCATCCTTCTTAAGCTTTCATACAGGAGTGAACTCCCCCTGACTGTTCTTTTCACAAAGTGCCGTTGTTTTTGAGCTCGTACCTCACATCTCACATCCCACTCGCACCCTAGTTTTAACTGCCTACCCACCTGTCCGGCCAACATCCACAAATTTTCTTTTGTCTAACATTCTCAGGAGTCTCAAGCCCTTTATCGCTTTGACTCTCGCGCCTACAATAGCATGTGCGTGCTATATGCACTGGGGAAATACAGATCTGCGGCCGCTGCTTGGCCTATGCTGGGATTCGGGTGCTGTGACAACAGGGCCGGTGAGTGCTAACTGCACCAAGTCACACGTTTTCCTGACTGATTTGATGCGCTGTGAGATTGTAAGCTCACGTAACCTACCGCTGTTGCTGTTGCTAGCGCTGTGCACTTCTAGTCGCCGCTCATCTAGCTGTACCACCTGTACTGCTTATCATTCGGCTGCGGCTATTTTACATTGCTCCTCTCCTATCCGTTATGCTCTCCCAACCTGCAGGTGACTGTACCTGTCTTGTTGTCGATGGTAAGTTGTTGTTGCGTTGTGGGATTATTTTAGTTTTAGCGTAAATGTGGTTATTGTTTAATGCTCACCGCATCTGTCAGGCTGAGGCAAGAACGCAATCCAACTGAAGCTGACAGGAGTCCTGTCATTATGCGTTGTAATTATTGTTTCCAGAGGTGCATACTGTGTACTTTGCTTGCCGCTCACCGCTCACTTGCATGTGTCAAGCTGACTGCGTGGTGGCAGAGCAGCAGAGCAAGTGGGAGGCAGAGAAAACTGCAAAGCAACGTGCTGGGGTGTGTGTGTGTCATTGCAGGGGATCGGGGTGATGAAGAGCGTGCGACAAAAGAGGCTTGCAAAGGCCGTGTTGAAGAAGGCCACAAGCACAAACACAGGTAGAGGGAGGTAGAGCACACATCGTACCGGTCCTAGTGCATCACTGCGCGTACTTACAGGTCCTAGCGCATCACCGGTCCTAGTGCATTGTACCGGTCCTCGTGCGTCACCGGTCCTAGTGCATCACCGCACGTACTCACAGGTTCTGTAGTGCCCTTACACACGTGCTTGACTAGCAGCAGCGCAAATTTGCATGCACCTCACTCATAGCGTACAAGTAACTGTCCTGGAGCGCAATTACACATTTACTTTGGTCACAGGTGCTTCAGCGCACTTACGCATGCTGGGCTAAAGGCACAGGGTGTGATGTCATAATACAGACCATGTAACAAATCATCAATTATAAATCAATTTACATTCTTTTGCTACCTTACCATTATTCTAGTGGCGTGCTTGCTCGTGATTGCACATATGCTTGCACATCACACTCATTTTGACACTCCTGCTCGTAGTATAATCGATGACTTGCCCCTTCCCTGACCCAACCCATACATTTGCTGGCACACCTGCCAGAATAAGCTGATCTCGGGCCTTGCAGTAGATAAACAAACACCAGCCCTCACTCGATCAGCATTGGCCTTAGCAAATCACTCCATTTTCTTCTCTCGTAGGCCAAGCATTGGAAGGGTTTGGCGTGGTGACCCTGGCATCCATACTACCTATCCTCGCTGTAGAGCTGATGTGAGTGTAGTCAGTAATGTTGTCTTTGGGGTAACAGCTCTTGCGTTGCTGGGATTATGATTGTAAGGCAATTTAAGGTATTGCTTGAAGAAGGAGAAAATCAGGCAGGCAATGAAACCACTCTCCATGCAAAGACCCGAGTTTGGGCTTGGCTGATGAAATGCATGCCACGCACAGATGAGCGTATATAGGAACCCAAATATGCATGCGCGTACGTACACGCAACACGCATGCACACCCACCTATCAAACTCCCCCACCCCATCCCCACCCCACCCATGTGTCCCAGGTGTATCGTCTATGGTCAGATGTTCACAAGCGACGATATCTTGGCACGACCAGACAGAGTGAGTCAGGCTGCTCTTCCCAGGAAATTAGCTAGCTCTACACGCCTCTACTTTAATAGAATGCTAAATGCCAAAACAAACAAAGCGCACGTTTTAAGGACATAAAGTATCGAATAACTGTAAATGGGTCATGCGCCTGTGCCTGCATACATGTGTGTGGGCTTGTGTACTTGTGTACTTGTGTACTTGTGTGTGTTTACTGTGTAAGTAAGTGTTTGGATAGTGTGTACGTGCGTGCGTGGGTGGGTACAGCTTGGCGCTACAGGATGCAGGAAAGAACGATGTCACATTAGTTTGTTTGTAACAAGCACCTGGATAACGCTGAAGGAGGAACGCACAGCTGCAGCGTACTTATCATTTGAAGTCTAAACCTAGGAGCAGCGCATTAAAAAGCAGCGTGTCTGTTCCCACAAGGTATATAGTCCATGCAGCATACATATTATAGCTCTTAAAGTAAATTCACGATGATAGGGTGCCAGGAGATATGCAATTACAAAAGAAAGGCGGACCAAGCCTCTGGCAAGGGAGCAAAGGGAATCTGCTGAAATGTCTGCAATAAACAGACAGCTGAATTAGCAGCTGCTGTTGACTCCTCTCTTTATATGGCATCTGACAACAACTACCACTTACAAGTGCACGGTTCAGACCACTCCGCTCTTGGTATTCCCATTGCAACACAGAGTGGACTGAAAAAGCCAGTGGAAGAGACCTCCCCTGTCCAAGAGGTCATTTATGCCATCCGGTAGGGAGGACGTCAGGGGCTCTAGGGGAAGTTAAGGATTCTATTGGAATGTAGCCATGCTGGGGGTCTAGGGAAAGTAAAATTGAGCTTGAGTAGAGCAAGTTGTGAGGATAAAGTGTTACTAAAGACAAAGAGAAACAGGTAAACACCGACAAGAAGCAAGAGTGACATCACTATGGCTGCACTTCAAGATCTCGAGTTTGTGTGTTTCACACTGAACTCAGCAGCTTGCGTCTATAGTGCAGAATCTTTGTCAGGGGAGTGTTCAACTCTGTTTCATGTTTCATTGCATGAGCCAACCCTTCTGTGATTATTGCTTGGGCTGTCCAAGTTAGACCCACGCTACTACACTTTTATGATACCTTAGCTGTATAACTAGGGTTGGCCAGAACCATATATATATGGTGTATATACGTTTTTTTTTGCAGGGAAATCACCAAATATACGGTCATATACAGTGTATATATACGGTTCTGGCCAACCCTTTGTATAACCATTTGTTGGAACTGGTGCCTGTATCCAACTTCAAAGACAGGTACCTTTTTTAAGTCGTGCGAGCTCACATTGGTTATTCTTTGTACGCATCTAATTGTGAGACCCCATCTTTGAATCACGGCGCAGGGCAATCCTCCCACTCATTGCGGCGCTGATGCTCATCGTAATCTTTGTCATCAGGTACGTCAGATCGTCTCCATACCAAAGCCCCGTCAATCTGTGCCGGTCATTTTATTGTGCTTAAGGCCGATAAATATCAGAAAGCATGGGTTAGTCCAGTGTGTGAGCATCTACCCTACTGCGCTTGATGGTTGTTCTGCGAGTAAACAGTTATTGCCTAGGCTCCTCGCAATAAGTCAAGCCGAGAATAGATCAAGTTTTCCTGACCTTGCAAAACTTCATATTTCCAGCGTGGACGATTCCGGTTTCCACACAGGATTCCTATCATTTTCAAGGGTGAGCATCATTATTATGACTGTGTTGAACCCTTTAACGAGGTTCCCCCTTGGAGCTCCTGAGGTTTGAGACGCTCGCCCTGAGCAATTGTTTGCAAGCACTTGCTGCCAGCATCCCTTCCTGCCCCGTTGCCACAGTTCACATGCACATGCACAGCTCCAATGGGGGTGCAAGCAGCTCGAAAATGGAAGCATGTGGGAGGGCAGCTCCACCAGGTGCAATACTAAGATCGCAGAACAATATGTCTGTGTGTAATACAATTTCCAAATGTTTTCGACTGGTAGTCACTTGCTGGGTCTCTCGACCTCCTGTCGTTTGCTGGCACGTGGAATAAGCTACTAAACACCGCTTTCAGGCACTGACCAAAATGACAGTAATTAGCTAATTGCAGTGCTTCAAAACGTGCAGCGCGTTCAGGCAAGATTTCTTTGCTGTTGCTATTGGCCAGCACCGTACCTGGAGCTTTGAGAGCCCTGACCCCCCCCCTAAAATTCTTGATAAATTGGTGACATCACGATTGGTCGTCTTCGTTTTCGAGACAATACGGCCCTTGCTGCATCGTTACCATTGCTGTTGTACACACGTACCTTGTATGCCAGCATAGTACCAGCACCTGAACCCTACGTCTATATGCATGTATCCACGCTCTTGGTCCCCGTGTGCTCTCTGCTTCCCAGAGACCCGTTGCCGACGCTAACCGCATATACCATCCCTGAGCAAACCCGCCCGCGCTTGCAACGCCGCGGCTTTGTCCGACCAAGGAACCTGGAGGAGAAGGCCCCTGGTGCAGCGCCAGATGCCACAACCAATGGAGGAGCCCCCTTGGGTGAAGCTGTTGAGAAACCTGGATCAGGCAGTTGTGGGCAAAGTGCTTACACCGCCTCTGCAGGTGAGAGGTCACAGTTCACTGTTGCATGGCTCTGGACTGGAAATCATGTATTGGGAGTCAGTGAGCATCTAGGGTTCCAACAGGCTTCGTGATGGTGAGGAAGCTCCTCTTTTGCTTGAATCCCCCCACACCCATGCGTATGCAGGAAATGCGGGTGGCTGTCATCAAGTCCTGCAAAAGGGCGCAGCGGTGTGTGAGGGTGTGGAGGAGGACCAGCAGGGTGGAGCGAGGGTGGGGGGGTCTGCCTCTGGAGAGCTACATGGTGTGATCTCATCAGGGGATGTGAGGATGGGGAGCGCCCTGTCCACAACCCTGCGATCGCGCTCAGTATCCGGGAACCAGGTGCAAGCGCTGGAGGTGGAGGGTGGTAAGGTAGCTGAGGGGGGTGCTGCAGTTGATGGTGACGTGGTAGAGGAAGGAGGTGAGGGAGAGGGGAGGGACAGTGGTAGTGAGAGTAGTGGGCTGAGCTCAGATTGTGAGCACGAGGAGGTGGCGGCAGAGATGGACGTTGGAGGCCCCCACGTTGATGTGGAGGCGCAGCAGACAGCAGGGAAACCAAGGATAGACTGGAGGCGCCACTGGGGCCTGTTCATCGGCATCTGCATGTCTCTTTTCGGCATGGTACGTGCTTGCTGCAGCAGTAAGCATGTGTGCCACCTAGCACTGCTATGGAAAAAGCCTACAACTTTTAATGTTCTGTCTGTGCGTGTATGTGTGTGTGTGCGTGGTTCTCTTTGGTACTCATGCCCCCATTGCACGCTTGAATTGCAAGTGCTTTAAATGTGCGGCCTGCTAATGCACAAGGGGTTTACTCATTTTCTCCTAAATGGGTGCATGCAACAATTTATCGACGGTCACGTGCGGAGCAGGACTCAATGAAAGCCTTTGGGTAGCACAGTGACTCACCCATTCCATCCAGCAGGCTGCAGGCAGATCATCATTCTTCTTAATTGTCCAATGCTCCCACTGCCTTCCTCCAGATCATGTTCAACCTCGGGCTGACATATGGATTTAATGCCCTTGGGACACAGGTGAGGGGCGGCATTACAATAAATGAGCCGTGTTATCTTGCTCCTCTTTGATGGGTCGTCAGTTGGTGGTCGGTTTATTTGTGACAGATCCACACACAGACATGCACGCACTCATACATGCAGGCCGGAGCTTTGCTTCCAGCTGCCTATCTGGAAGGTGATCTTGACGAGTGGTTTTAGTGTGTCATAGTCTATGGCTCATAAGTGCAACCACATGTGTTGAGGTACTGCAATGGAGTGTGAGTGACGTACTGCTGTAAGGTGTGAGTGACGCTTGACCCATCAGTGCCTCTGCTGTTGAGAGACTTGCTTAGATATCTTGAAATAAGGGCATGTAGGTAGGTTTATTGAAAGCATGTGTCTGTTATAAGTGTTCATTGCATATCGACGCCTCGTGCTTTGTGTATTGTATTGGTACATGAGCTCTCATTTTACACACACACACAAACAAACACACACATATACATACATGCGCCCACATACACACAAATTACTCGAACACCAACGCTCACAGTTCCCTCTGAGAGGAAAAGTCCTTACTATGACCGCATCGGTGGCATCTTCCTGGTGGAAATCATCATCTTTCTTCTTGGCATCCTGGGTGAGCTCACTAATGTGCAAGGCCATGCTTATATTCATAATGTATTGTGTGTGTACTGGTGGGGAAGATCCTGCTTCGGGTTTAAAGCCCTGCCGGTTCATTCGTCTGTGTCTTGTGAGGGTGTGCAACTTTTGGTCATCACGGTGTGCGCGCACCTAGCATGCCTTCCTTCCCTTTTTTTTGAAGCACCTGAGATCATAGCGCAGCAGCCTACCTCACCTCACTTCGTCTCTACATGAGAACTTTTTTGAGGTAAACTGCATCCTCTGAATCTGCTTTGGTGGCTGCATCACGCAGCAACCCGAGCTGAGCCAGCACTCAACGTTTTGGGACGAACAGTGGAAGCGTTGAGTGGGGGCGTGTTTTCGTGCAAAATGCTGATCTACGCTGTCTCTCTTGGAGTGGGAGTGGGCATGGCGGTGAGTGTGTGTGTGTGTGTGTGCCTTCATACCAGCTGAATAATGTGATTCATTTGTTAAATTTACATATAACTCCTACATTTGTCTGTGTAAATGTTGAAGTGGACAGGGTAGTTTTCGTGCTTGTGTACTCTTGCTGCAGCTTGACTAAGGGCTTTTTAGGTTATATTCCGTTTGCATCGTGAGATGGCGTTGAAATTTTTTACAGGGACACATCAACTGCTAACAACCATGGTCCTCACCAAGGGGAGAAGGAAAAAACAAAATTAAAATTTAGGAAAGAAGAGCAGTTGTGAGGGCCATGGAAATAAAAAGATGAAGAAAAGGAGAGAAATACAGGTAGAAGGCAAGAGTGATAAAGTGACATCACTTTGCTGCTCTACAAGAACTGGAGTTCAAGTAACACACACTGAACTCAGCAGTTTTTGCCGCTTTCGTTCACTTGGCACAACCCCTCAAGGTGCAACTATGACATGCGTACAGTTGGCAACTTATTGGTCTGGAAAATGGCTGTGCCTTTTTATGATAATGTGGTTGGATTTCTGAGCCAAAAGTTTGGTTCCAGCATCCGCGCTATATTGACTCAGTGTTTTTCCTTTTCAATTTGAAGGAAGACTTGATAGATGCCTCTCTCAATGGCTGTCATCCCATCCATCTGTACCCCGGTACTTTTGCAATTGACTCATGATGCATTGACTGCTGGCTTTGGTATTCTGTGCAGGTTGGAGCCACGAAGATCTTGTTTGGGGTGCCAATCATGTACATCATTTTGATCAAGGTCTGTGCTTAGCAGAGTGTGTAGGCTCCTTAGAAGGAGACCATAGGGCCATCTAGTAGTTTTGTCTGTATAGTGCCTCGTCACGCATTGATTATGCCCTCTGTAAGGTGAAACATTTGATCCAAGGGCTCTTGTTTGAAATGCCAATCATGCAAATCTCCTTACAAACCCCGTTGTTTCGTGCCTTTCATGCCAACGCAGTACTTCATCGTTGTCATCCTGACAATTTTCTCAAAAGAAGACTTCACGAACATTGCATGGTGAGGGGCTTTTTGATGAGTGCTTGCGTTCTCCAGTCCATACATAATTACACCTGAGTTGATAAGTGTATAATCTACAGCACGCACCGTACAGGCACTTCACCTTGTCACCTGATGCCACTTCCAGTGTGTACAAAGTAACCCACGAGCCAGAAGGTGCATAAACCAGCAGAGCACACATGTCACACAATCCCATTCCTCCTTCCAATTTCCTGGCACCGCTCCTCATCACCAACATCCCACATCCTTGTACCAGGGATTCAGCTGGGGTCACCACAGGCCCTGTCACTGTACCCTTTGTGCTGGCCATTGGGGTGGGCTTCTCGCAAGCCGTCGATGCAACAGAGGGCTTTGGCATTTTGACGTCCTCTTCTGTGGCCCCGATCATTTCTGTGTTATTGATTAATCTCATCAAAAAGCCTGCAAAAAAGGTGTGTCGGGCTGAGGCGCACACTTTGTCTTGTTCTGGAGTGCTCTTTTGTCACGTTATTTGTTGCATCTCTACTGCGTCCTCTGTAACTACGCTGGTTGCTAGGTAATGCATGTGCCGAGCATGCACGGAGATCACAGCTGGGCAAAACAATATCCATACCCAGATTATAGTATGTGTAAGGCATTTTGGTATAGGGGGATTTGGACACGGTTAGTTACTGTGTACAATGCATGGTTTTGACCAACCCTAGAAATGCGCTCCAGGCCACTAGCAATCACTTGGCTCTGAAGCCTAGTAGCCACTAGAGACCTTGTAGCTTCTTTTGGTGGAGGAGTTCTACGGTGTCCGGTACCAAAGGGGCTCCTTTTCCTTCATTAATGTGGGGATGGTTTTTACTGCCTGCGTAGTTTTTCCTTTCTTCTTTTTTAGCACATCATGTCACCCCCTTATTCCTCCCCACGTTCTAAACCATGACCGCAACGCTACAGAAGGAGAAGTGAGTCACTTGCCTTACCTCCGCTGACTAGACCATTTTGGCAGTGCTTTGAAGCGCATGACAGCCCTGCGTGAGTGACCTACCTGCAATTCTAACAAAACCCACCACGTATGCACTTTCTTGTCCATCCTTTCTGCAGGTTGGTCGCAAGATACGTACTGGACTCAGCACCATATCACGGTATGTGCATCCTTGAGATTTGTAAGATGGCATGTGTCACCTTTGCCACCAGATCCTCACGTGTGAGCCTCACTGCCTGGGATGACTGAGTGATCACATTCTGTATGTGATCACCTAGTCATGTGTTTGATCCGTACGCTTGAAGTGCTGAAACAGACACAGACTGCTGCTTGTCATAGGAAGCGTAGCTAGCCATACCTGCAGCTAGAGCCGCAGGCATGAACATGTTCAACGGTTGACTGTCTGAGGCTTGTCAAAGACAAAACCCTGCTCCATTTGCTGAGGCAACTATGCACAATGTCATGTTCTGAACAAATGAAGATGAAGCGCGTTCACTGTCTCGCGCTTGCTTGGCCATCGTGTCGACTTGTTGCCTAATGCTTTGTTTTTACGCCGATTTGCCCTCATTCCGAACCCGGCGCTACTGCAGGGCTTCAAAGAAGGGTAGGAAGGGCAAGGACACGACCTTCGCTGCCCCCACAGAGTGCGAGGCACATGAGGAAGGCGCAATGGAGACTATGCTTGCAGCACTGCGTGCCCATGAAAGGGAGCGCATGGCGGGTGCGAAGACCTGGGTAGCAAGGGTTACGATTTTTGCCAAAAGCCGGCTTGATGTACTAAATTACCAGGTCACAGAAACAGCCGGCTGTTTTTCTGTGTTGCCAATTTGTAAATTTTGCTCTGTATTGTATGAATATGACATGGCAAATACCTCAAATTCCGTTATGTTGTTTGCATCGTGAGATGAAGGTGGGAGATTGACCAGGGCCGATCACAACTGCTCAAAATTAGGGCCCTCGGCTTCTGGAGAGGCACTACTTCTGCTTATTTCATCAAACCTGTTCATGTCAATGTATCAATCAGGATTGCTACATTGCTACATACTCTTTTTCCTGTATTGTGTGCAGGCAAACTAGTCGACGAGCAGGATTTGGCTACTGAAAGCAATGTCTGGGATTCTTCCAGGATGAGTTTCAATGTTCATGATAACAGGTGGGGCGAAACTTCTTGTTCTTATGCACCAGGCTGTACTGTAACAGGCACACATTTTCCCACCATGACATTTTCCCTTGTTCGAGATGAAAAGAAAAAGCAAGAGGCTGTACCTTACCTGTCCCAATTATGGTGTGGATGGCTGTGTTTATCAAGAGGTATTGTGATGCTTTGTAGACGTGATCTGCTATATCTTGCTAACCGCCTCTCTCCTTGCAATCTGTCACGTACCTTCAGCCTTGCTGACAAGCCCCTGGAGGTCTCCTCCCAGCGCGGGCTTCTCACCAGCAGCACACATCCGCTTACATCAGAGGCTGCAAGTGCAGATGTGGACGAAGGTGGCAGCAGTGCCTTAGGTGTGCCGAACAGGCGCACACGCTTTGCTGACTCAAATGTCCAAGAGTAGCGGCCCACTCTTTCAGGCTCATACCTAGGATGAACTGTTTGGTGGGTAGATCCTTATTTGCCAACAGATGTACCGTCTCAGACAGGTTTGCTGCTTTGTCTTGTTGCTGGACCTCCTGGAGCCGCTGCTGCCGAGGATGCTGCTGTCACTACCTTCTTCCTAACCCCCCCTCCCCTGTCTGCCTAGCTGGGAGGCCGTGAGCTGCCTTGCTTCCCTTTTGTGCAACCTTTGGTTTCTCTTGCCTACGTCTCAGTACCATTTGTGCTGCTTTATAATTTACAATTCTCAATTTTCCAGCTGTGCCAGCTTGTTGCTCGTCTTCTGCTTTTGAGCGTGCACAAGGCGGTATTGGATCTTCCTTTCCTGCGTAACTGTCTAGGAGCTCTCTTAGCTGCGATTTGATTCTGGTGTTTGCCTGGAAGAGAGAAGAATGAAGGGCCTGTTTTGTTTTTGTTTTGGATTGCTTTTTTGAGCTGATGATGCTTTCGTGTGGGTTGCATCTATTGAGGGTCCTCTTTACCTCTACAACATGCCTATCATGTCTTCCATAATTGTTTTTTATTGTCGTTTTTCCAAATACGAGTTTGGAGGTTAAAAGCAACGCGCGATGCCTTACTTACTCGGCATAAACTATCAGTAGTATGTTGTATTTAGTGAGTGGTCTTGTTTAAGGTGGGGGAGAAAAGGAGGTAAATTATGAGAGTCTGCTATTGCCAGAGATTTAATTCACTTAACTATAGTAACGTGCCCGTTGCTTGTGCTGCAGCATAGGCTGTGCTCTTTCTGCTGTCTTGCAACTATGCGTGTTGCATTCTAGGAGATTTATTTAAGTTTCGACTTCATTCAATGGTTACAACTACATTCAAGAGCTATCTTAGCTCCTCGACAAGAAGTGCCAATGGCCTTCATGCCTCCACACAGACAGCGTGTTGCTCATGCTCTCAGGCTAACTAAACACACCACTTGTAGAGTACCCGGCCGAGTAGGATAAAAGTATTGACACTGTATAAGGTAAGGTAAGGTAAGGTTACATCGCTATATATGCCTCTGGTGGGCATCTGAGCGGAAGCTTGGAAAAAAAGCCTGTAACCAAACCAAAAAAACGCTAGAAAAATCAAGGGAACAGGGCTAGGCACTTAGCTACAAAAGAGGCAACTCCAAAAATATCAGGTTGGTTCAAAAAGGTCCTCAAACGAGCTGGGTCATCCTCAAACTGAGGTGGGAAGATAAGCTGTTGCTGTGTGCGAAGTCTGACTAGATGTTCATGCGGACAGTCCAACAAAATGTGTTCCTCATCCTGAATAGTGTGCCAGTCACATCTGTCACAGATCCTGAACTCATAAGGCCTTCTATTCCTGTCATGACGCATTCTTTGGACTAGAAAGTTGTGGCCAGAAAGGCGAAGGCAAGAAAGTGCTCGGCTGAGGTTGCTGGGAATGTCCAAGCGAAGGT
>Ga0307942_1000498_pt1 | contig 27302 bp, 21 predicted proteins | sample OrgLakmetagen175_FD_201846 | JGI IMG/M metagenome (GOLD analysis project Ga0307942, IMG submission 201846) | Saline water microbial communities from Organic Lake, Antarctica - #175 | ecosystem: Environmental > Aquatic > Non-marine Saline and Alkaline > Saline | place: Antarctica: Organic Lake... | reverse complement strand
TCATTTGTACGTGTCTCGAGTATAACAGTCAGGTGGTGGTTTTGAATAAGAACGAGAGTCTGGTGAACTTTATCAGGGTCAGAAAAGAGAGACATCCCATCAGCGTTGTAAGTTGAAACAAGTAATGTGAGCCCCTAGCAATGTCTACATGAGAACCAATGTCTACATGAGAAACAAGTAACGTGAGCCCCTAGCAAACTAAAACTACTGTAAAACAAGTAACGTGAGCCCCTAGCAAACTAACTACTGTAGAATTAATGTCTACATGAGAAACAAGTAACGTGAGCCCCTAGCAATGTCTACATCCCACCATACTTCACACAGGCCTCCTCAGGCAAGCTCCTAATTAAACTTCCTACCGCACCAGATGAATTTTGGGACTCTGGGGTGCCGCGTGTAAAGTTTGAGACAAGTTTTATGTTCAGTTAGAAGCATGGGTCGGGTCTGATGTCAGCCCTGCAGAACAGCGAGACTAAAAATTAGTCTGCGCCTTCCTGTTTAAGACAAGTTAACATTTAGGAAAACTTATGAACTAGTAGAAACATGGGTTTCCAACATTTGGAATCGATATGAAATCAAGCTTTTGGGAGTGTTGATGAGCCCCTGTATAAAACGGTTCTGTGACCCTAGGGGGCCGTCGAAGGCCACACCACAAATTCCAAAAATTTCCGAACATTTCCAAGGTAAGGTAAGGTTACATCCCTATATATGCCTCACACTTAACATTTCTAAACGTTTATGAACTAGTAATGCTTTAACCCACCAAGTTTTTTACTTAACTCCAGTAAAAACTCCTGCGCACATCCTGCAGCTTTTATCAAGGCACAAACCTCCTCTCTACCCTATTACACCTGCAACGCAGCACTACTGCTACAAACAGAGCTGCCGCAGAGATCTCTTACCGGATGGTACGCAAGTCGTACATCCCCACAATAACAGCACTGCTTGTACAGTCACAAAGGAAAGATCTCTCACTGGACGCTACAACGTCACACATCTCCGCTGTGCACTGCACAACTCAGCATTTTGAGCCTTTCACATTTGAGCTCTACGCAGCCCTCTTGTGGACAGTGCCAACTCCACCTCACACAGCCATCTTCATGTCAATTTTCTTGTGAGGATTGTATCCCACGAGCTCAAAGTCTTCTAGGACAAACGAGTCAATGTCCTTCTTGGCAGGGTTGATGTTCAGAGTCTGCAGACACATGTGAAATATTGCACCACATAGGTTAGCGCTACAAAGTGTTGCAGCAATACAGGCAGTACAGAGCCAAGCTGTTGAAGGCCATTGCTGGCCTTCAAACAAAAGCCAATGCATGGCCTTATAGCATAAACATGTCGCCTGCTGAAGCACCTCCTGTCATGCTGACAGGTCTTGGTGAAACAATCTGCACAGCCGTATCTTAGTGGAGTAGAAATAAAAGCAACAGTTTTAACGATGAGCACGCATGAAGAAACCTTTGAACCAATGCTCACTCGTCGGAGCCGTGCTCATAAGTTATAATGGAAAGATGACAATGGACAGTTGTTCATCACACACATGTGTGTACTGTGCGTAAGAACTCCCAAAGAGCCCCATCAGGAGGTGCTATGCATGGTGCTGCGCAGCTGCACTTTGAGGGGGCCTACATGACGAGCACAGAAATGAAAAGACAAGAAAAGGGTATGCTAGTAGTGATGACACACATCCAGCGTGATCAAGGGAAGGAGCACTTGAGTGTCAGCACCTAAAAGCCCTTTATCGCCGTATCTACTGATCAGCACAGATTTTTTGCTCTTCTACCTCTCATTCATTTCTCATTCCTCGATCTCACCAGGCAGAGCCCAAATGGTCTACACGACAGCTCTGTCCATGTCTATGTGCTCAACACAGATTGTATCACCACTCTTCCATCCTCAACTTTTCCTAAACCTCACACACCCATTCGCTTCTCATACTCCCTCTCAATCACCGGGTAGTGTCTAGGCAGTCTACACAGTTGCTCCCTCAGGAAGCCCATGCTTAGCGTATAAGTGCATCGCCAGCCACACTCTTGCTCACTCATCGAACTCAGGCCTAACCACTTTTCAAACTCCCTCCCTCCCACTCACCGGGAAGTGCCTAGGTGGGTTCCGGAGCTGCTCCTTCAGGGGGTCCACATGGTTGGCATAGATGTGTGTGTCCCCCATCATGTGCACAAACTCACCAGGCTGCAAGCCGCAGACCTGCGTACAGTGGTTGGGTTATTGATGTTTTCTAACAGCTGTGTGCACAAACCCCCACCAGGCTGCAAACTGCAGGCCTGCGTACAGTGGTCGGGAGTGCAGCACTAGCTGAGTAGCTGCCGATGTATGCTTGTTGGTTTAACGCAGCCATTGGGTAAAACAGCCCACTCATATCTTCAGTATGTGCATGCATACATTCATTCACACAGTAATTCATTGTTCAGCGGGTAGGCAAGGAAGCACAAAGCGCAAATGCTTAAGGTTGGCCAAAACCGAACATATCATATATACGGTGTATTTAAGGAGCTTTTGGCAGGGAAATCACCAAATATACGGTCAGATACGGTGAATACGTACGGTTCTGGCCACCCCTACAAATGCTAGGAAGCAAAGGCACCTTCTTGTGCCAGCTGGTTGACACTAACTTAACTTGTCACAACAAGCAGGGGCGCGCAATCGTGTGCAAATATTTTTTTTCCGGTGCAACTGAGCTGCATGGATCAGACAGAGCTCATCATTCATACTTCGCACTCTCATCTCTCTGTCTACCGTCTCTGTCTGTCTACCGTCTCTCTCTGTCTACCGTGTCTCCTCCAATTATTATCTGCATTCAATCAGAAATCAGTCACGCTTCACCAAACACCCATACACAAACACATGCGTTAAACCATATATCCACACCCACCTACATGCCCACGCAAACAGACGCCAGCACAGACACCCACCTACATCCAGACCCACACACAAACACACACACATACACGTACACACACACAAACACACACACACGCGCACACACATACAAACACACACACCTGGGCCACCATGCGGGTGAGCAGTGCGTAGGATGCGATGTTGAAAGGCACCCCGAGGCCCACGTCGCAGGAGCGCTGGTACATAAGGCAGGACAGCTCGCCAGCCGCCACGAAGAACTGTGTATGTGTGTGCGTGCGCGTGTGTGTATGTGTGTGTGCATGTATGTGTACATTTAGCATGTTGTACGTGGAGAGCAATAATAGTCTGCGCTTTTTACATGGTGGGAAGTGGGGAGGGGATGCTCTAAGAAGAGCCAGTGATAAGGAAGAGGACAGCAAAGACGAGGAATGCTGCAGGAATTCATAATGAATGGAAGCAGTCAAAATTATTTCAAACCTATGTCATGCTTAATCAGTGGCATGGACGCATCATGTGATTTCCCCTGGGATTTATAATGTGAGCAACGGTTTTACGTTTTACGGTTATTTTGGTTGTTTGGCCAGTTTAGATGGTCCTCTTGTAAAAGCTTTCTCAGACCTGACCATCTCCTCGGTGCGTTGCAATGAGCCGTGGCTTCCTTCTCGCGTGGAGAAGGAGGAGACGTTACACACACCTATACGGGGGGACTTCTGGCAGGACACGGACGTCTAGTGCGACCTCTTTCACAGCGGAAGCACACACAGCAGCAGCAGGGGGGAATGCCAGCACAGCGGGCCGGGTAGAAGCGGAAAAGGGAGGAAGGAACCATCGTTCATACTTGCAATCCATGCTAAAGCTGGTACCATGATTCGTCGTGACACCTACACCCACACCCATGCTCACATTCACACCAACACCCACACCTACACACATACCCACATTCACACCCACACCTACTTACACAGCATACACACACATGCACATGCACACGACCATGCACACACATAACTGCGCGCACACACACACACACAAACACACACACACACACACACACCTGGCAGAACATGTGGCAGGGAGGAAGGGCCATGTCCTTCAGTGCCGCTGGGTTCCATGCGGTGAGCAGCAGCCTTCGGTCGTAGGGGTTGACTTTGATGCGAGCAATCAGGTCTGCGAGCTGGTCTACACCCTGACCTGGCACGAGGGTTACACAAGGGGAGGGGAGGGGAGAAAGAGGTGAGTTGGTCTGGTCACACACTTTGGGGCTGTTTTTTATGTGTGACATTAGGTCAGATAAAGCAAGCTGGTCCACACCCAGACCTGGTGTGACATTAAAGTGTGACATAAAAGTGTGATATTAGGGTGTGACATTAGGTCAGATAAGCGAGCTGGTCCACACCCTGACCTGGTGTGAGGGTTTGGGAAAGGTCTGGGAGCGTGTGTGTACAAATTAGGGCTAGCCACGCACCTTGGTCGACCCTTACCTTTTATGGTTGCATTCTCATTACACAAATTGCACACCGCTAGTAGAAAGTCCTTTAACAGACACACACGCACACCCACACCCACACACATACACACCCACCCACACACACACACCTGTATAGTCTGTGTGCATGTCTTTGTACTGTGCCCCAAAATGCCGCCACTGGAAACCGTACACAGGGCCTAGGTCACCCTCCTCTCTGCAAGATGATGAAGCATGCAAAGGTTAAACCAAATGGGGAAAATATAAATATATTACAACCGACACCATAATCTCAATGCTGCCACTCCACTAGGAGTAAAACACAGGGCCTGAATCGGCCGGCTCTGCGCATCGGTAAGCAGGCAGAAGTAAACAGCCGACACAATGGTCATGCGCATGATTGTTCTCAACAGTGTGCGCAAGGCTTCCTGCGATTGGGTCACTTTTGCAGGGAGAAGAACAACACACAGGGTCTTGCAGAGATGGCACAAGCAGTATCAGACACGCAAGCCAGCCAAACAGAAATCACACGCAGAGCCAGCCAAACAATAATGATTCGCAGAGCCAGCCAAATAGAAATAACACGCAAGCCAGCCAAACAGAAATCACGCCACACACGGCACCCATGCTCAAAAGAAGGAAAAGGCTACGCTGGCATTGTTAGCACAACAGCGTAATTAGGGAAGGAGCACGTAAACGCCAGCACCTAAGAGACCCCTCACCCACGGTCAAAAAACGCAAATCATAAGGTTTAGCCAGAACTGTATATATACACCGTATATGACCGTAAATTTGGTGAATTCCCTGCAAACATACCATACATACACCGTATATATAAGATTCTGGCCAACCCTATTGATTTTACAGAGCTCACACACCTTACAAATAAACCCTACAGCATATAAAAGCCACACACCTATGATTCAGCCCCACAGAATTCCTGCAGTACCACACACGCACACCAGACATACAAAGGTCACACACCTTACATGCAATCAAGTCACACAACTTACCTGCGATTCAAAACTACAGCACCTAAAAGCCACTACTTATAATTCAGCCCCACAGAACTTGAAAGCCTCTCTCTCTCTCTCTCTCTCTCTCTCTCTCTCTTTATCTATCTATCTATCTCTATCTCTATCTCTCTCTCACCTATGGTTAAGCCCTACAGAGTCCAAGTACTCGCGTGACGAGTTGCCGTCCCAAATGTGGATGTTCTTATCCTGTAGCTCTTTCGCGCTGGTGCTGCCCTTTACGAACCACAACAGCTCCTCAGCCACGCCTGCATAAAAAAAGGCATCTACAGATCACACGCACACACGCCTGCATAAAAAAAAACAACAAAAAGGCACCTACAGATCACACGCACACACACCTGCATCGGAAGAAGGAAAAAAAGAGGCACCTACAGATCACACGCACACACATGTATATAATTATGCATACCGGTAAACATAAAAAACAGAGTGCGCTTCTGTCATAAATTTTTCTGCTCAGCCATTCACAAAATGCAGTAGTTCTTCCGCCACATCTGCACTCGCAGCCAACACACAGACGCATATATCGCATACACATGCACTCACACTCACATGCACCCGCAAACACATGCACTCGTACACACATGCACTCGCAGCCAACACAAAGACGCATATATCGCACACACACGCACATTGCATACACAGGTGCGAACGACACATACAGGGACACAGAAGCACATGCCTCACATACACTTGCACGCACCCACACAAAAAAAAACAGCTGGTCTTGTTGCAGCTTATTTGCTTTGCCACTCACAAACCACAGCAGCTCCTCCATCGAATCATTTGAATTCAGAGGGTGCGGCGAGCATACACGAGCTTACATATAGTTGTACAAATATCTTGCAAGCAAGCGCCTACACGTACGTACATATGCACATGCACGTCACATACATGCGTCAAATTGCACATTGCAGGGTTTTGGGGTATTTAATCTGCCTTGCATCTTATTAGTTGGAGCAAGATTTGAATTTAAGGGAACTTGCCCTGCACACACGACATACATATGTGTATCCAGCACACACATATAAACACACACAGAACATACACACACACACATATACATACACATACCTCGCCAAAATGTGCGCTTGGAGGTCAACAGGGGAAAGGAGTGGCGCAGGTTAAAGCGCATGGAGCAGCCAAAGCGCGCGTACGTGCCCGTGCCCGTACGATCAGGGCGGTACACGCCACGCTTGATTATGTCTTCGACAAGCTCCAAGTACTGTGTGTGTACGTGCGTAAGCACATGCGTGTGTGTTTTCGTGCCTGGGTGTATCTGCATACGTATGTGTGTATGATGTTAATGTATACATGATAATGTTCCCTATGTATATAGGGGGAGAGTTTCTATATGACTGAACATGTGCATGTGCAATCATTGCACCACGATCTAGGGTTGAGAGGCTCACTCAGAGTGCGGCTTCGAAGATGGTCAGTTCCTTACATTGCATGGCAATTTAGGGTTGTGAGGCTCACTCAGAGTGCGGCTTCAAAGCTGTCAAAAGATGGTCGGCCCCTTACATCATTGGATGACGATCTAGAGGTGCGAGGCTTACTCGGAGTGCGGCTTCAAAGCCGTCCAAATATCGTAGCATGGTCAACCTCATACACATTCATGGCACAAAAAGGCACTCTGCCCTTCGTCACATTATGAAGTGAGGCGCACAAAGTGGACGCACCAGCAAAGAGCAATCACCTGCGCACCAAGCAATCAACCACCTGCACACCAAGCAATTCCAACCAATCAATCACCTACACACCAGATCAAAACAAAGCATACAGAACAGGCCGCTCACCCACTCTTTTCCTTTCCTGTGCTGCTTTTCATGGTAGCGGAGCTCTACGGCACTTGGACCCTTTTCTTTAAACGCTTTATAGAGATGTAAAGAAGAGATTCATTTGGGGAGTGGTTTCCAATGCCTCTTGTCTCGCTCCTTTACTGCTGCAGTTCAACACGCCAGCTGGCAGACTGGGCAGCAGCTTGTCACCCCTCAGTCAAATAAAACAGTGTCGTCGAGTGCACAGCACAACACACAGCACACAGCACACAGCACACGGCACATAAAACACATATGCAGTTCAATGTGCGGGCTGGTTGTTGGTGCTGTCAGCTGGTACACCTTATCTCTTGACATGTGAGGCACACATGTGTTCATCACAAAGCATCCAGCGCACAGCACACCTGCAATCTGTGCCGGCTGGCCACTAAATCTGCGATTACCCCTTTCAACTCGTTAAATAAATGAAGATTGCATGCAACACACAGCACACAGCGCATATGATACAGTACTTAGCACACCTGCAGTTCGTCGTGCCGGCTGGCCATTGACTTTGGCAGCAAAAACTCTCCACCCCCTCCTTCCTCTTGTCCGCGCCTACCGCTGCTCCTGCTGCTGCTTGGGCTCGCTATGGGCTGCAGGCCGTTGGCAGCGGTGTAGCACAGGAAGGAGTACCTATGAGTGTGTGCGAGTGTGGATGTCTGTGTGTCTGTGTGTTTGCATGTGTTTGCATGTGTGTGTGTGTTTGCATGTGTGTGTGAGTGTGTGTGTGTATGTGTGTGTGTGTGTGTGAAAGAGTGTGTGTGTTGCTGGGCTGCAGGCTGTTGGCACGCAAACAAATTGAGCTCCAGCAATGCGCACTAACTTGGAGTATGGAGTGGAGCACGCACACTGATTTGGAGTATGGAGTGGAGTACGCGCACTGATTTGGAGTATGGAGTGGAGTATGCGCACCGGTTTTGACTAATTCATGTGTTCAGGAGGCGTGCTAATCAGTGGAGCTTGAGCTCCTTACTTGTACATCTGTACCCATTGCTGCGGTGGAGCATTCAGTCTGGGATGGTTCGGTTGGAGGGTATTGGGGGCTATGATGTTTGTACTTTTGGCTTGCTCTGGGACTGATGAATGATGAGCACATAGAGGGGGGGAGAACCAAGCTAGGGAATTTGAGGGAATGACCCTAAGTAAGACCCAGAGCAGAGGCGCAAAGGGAAGCCTCAAGGTAAGACCCAAATGCAGGAGCAAGCAACCTACTGCTCCCTGGCGCAGTGTACCCTGACAAAAACCCCAGCAAAAAAAAGCCAGCGCAAACCATACACGGTGGCTGGTCACCCTTTTTGAAACCTTTGTAAACCTTTGGTATTGTATTACGAACCTGACATTGTAAGCAAGGATGTGCAGCAGAGAAGGAAGCGGCATCCAGAGAGGAGTCGGTGAATGAGAGCTGGAAGCGTGCACAAGCTCGATCCTTTACAAGTGGGGGTGCAGGCGCACAGGTATGTGAACACACACACACACACACACACACACACACACACAACACACAACACACACACCTGGACCCTTCCTTTCCCTGGGGTTCGCTGGAAGACCACAGCCTAAAGCGTGCAGAGTCGATTTCTGGGAAGGTGGTATCACACTGCACGTCCATTTCTACAAGGGTGAGGTGGATGGCTGTGCACAACGGGCTGGCAATCGCATCTCGGTAAACCTGTGTGTGTGTGTGTGTGTGTGTACGTGTGTGTGTGTGTACGTGTGTGTGTGTGTGCGCATGCGCGTGTGTATCTATGCATAAATGTTTGTGCATGCTTTCATGCAACAACAAATGTGTGTGTATGCGTGTGCATACGTGTATGTTTGTGTGCATGTGTGTGTATGTGTGCCAGTGAGTTTGAGTTTGTATGTGTGTCTGTATGTGTAAGTGTGCACATATGTGTATGTGAGTGTAATTGTGTGTGTGCACGTATGTGTATGTGAGTGTATGTGTGTGTGTGTGTGTGCTCACACGCGCGCACACAATTGAAATGATAATTTGCTGAGGTAAAGAATCTTTTTGCCAGGCCAATCTTGTTTGACCCAGCATTTGCGGAACCAGCTGTCACGCACCAGCTGTCAACCCTGGGTCAATTGACCCACCATCCCCTCCATCGAAATTAAGCTTTCTTTTCATTTCCTGAACAGCAGATCCTTACCTGTCCCCCTCCAATCACGAATCGGCTTTCCACCTTGTCCTGCATTTCTGGCCTGGCCAGCAGCTCTGAGGCCTGCTCCAGGCTGCTGCACACGCGGTGAGCCCCCTCAAAACTAGCTGCTGTTCCACTGCGGGACAGCACAACGTTCAGGCGCCCTGGCAGGGGCCTGAACTTGGCAGGGATGGACTCCCAGGTTCTCCTGCCCATTATGACCGCGTTCTGCTTCTTGTCGTCGTGCGTCCTGGAGGTGAGCTCCCGGAAATAAGCCATGTCTCCAGGCAGCTTCCAGGGCAGGCCTCCATCCTTTCCGATTCCAAGGGCTCCATTTTCTGCTGAGCGGCAAACCGCAACCACCAGCTGGAAGCCGTGATGCTCCGGATTTAGCTCAGGAATCATGGGTTTTTTATTTTGTTATTATTAGCTGTCTCTTCATCTCTCTCTCTCTCTCTTTTGATAATCTGCCTCATCCCCGTAATTATATAATATTGAAGTAAATAATACTCAATCAAGTATATCCTGCTAGGGTGGCAATCACCTGATGATGACAAAAAAATATGTAATCTCCTCTCGCAAAGTGCCCAATTTTTGGGATGAGAATAAATAGATCGTTCACAAATATTGCTCACCAGCTCGAGCAAGCCAGTAAAAGTAAAAGTCTACGCTGGAAAACAAGGAAAGGGCAATGCTCACACTAGCCAGAGCCCCACTAAACATCGAACAAGAGAAACTACTAATGAGGATCCGGCGGGTTGTCAGCCGCCATGCGATCCGGCCTGCGCCTAGCAGCCCTCCTGAAGCCAGCCGCTCTAGCCAGAAACCCCTCCATCGGATCCCTTATTATCACTGTTGTCGTTGTTGAATGTCTTGTTTTTGATCCTGTTTAAGCTTCTTTATTGCATGGCAGTGTAGTGCAGTGGCTAGTTGGTGCACTTTGTTTAAAGGGATGCCCAGGTTTAGTAGAGGAGTTATGGTGTACTGGTTATAGATTGTGCCCCCAACCCCAAGGAGTATAACATAAAGTGTGAATTTGTTGTTCCTAGAGATGCCTCGGAGGCTCCTTGCTCGTAGACGCTGGATCAGAGGTAGATGTTGGTTGTGCGCTTTATCTTATGTCTATTATTGCGGGTTTATATCTGAGCAGAACTTCTGCTAGATGTATGTCTCTGTCCTTTTGGGGGATCTGTTTGGGGTCCAAATACCTGCCTCTTCCTTCAATGGGCATGATTAACACGCCATCTGGACGGCTTTGATGTCTAGTTGGTAAGTTTTGTTGTGTTGGGAAAACCCAGTCGGGAATTATTCTTTCAATGTCATCGGGTGTTCAATGTTAAGTTCGGATAAATTTTCACTGTTACAAGCATCCATTGTAACAATTGCTGAGCCCAGCTTGCCTTTGCTGATCTCTTCACCACAACGGCTAACTGCGTGGTGGTGTCGGTTTATGTGCATGCTCTTCATAATAAGGTTGTTGCACCTAAGAAGCATGTGTGGAGCACCGTTTGATCGTACGCACAAGGGGCAGGTGGCAGGACCTGTCAAGTGGCTAAACCATGTGTATTATATCCGTCCGATATATAAGAGTTATTGAAAGTCACATTTGGCATGGACCAAAATTTGTTACTGAGTTGGGCTTGAACAAGGGGCTTTGCATTTGGTTGCTGTGTTCCAATAGAGACTAGATCTATCCACGTCACGTCACGTCAGAGTAAGTAGTTTGTCAGAGTACATTGTTCATCACGTCACTTCAGATTAAATAGTTCGTCACGTCATGTCACATCACGTCAGAGTCTTCCCACGTCACGTCAGAGTGAGTTGTTCGTCAAGTCAGAGTAAGTTGTTTGTCACGTCAGAGAAAGTTGTGATTGGTCTTCTAGCAAGAGCGTAAGAATATTTATTGCCAATCTAATACCTGCGTGGGATTGGACTTAATGGAAGCAAATGGGCGATGGTGGCTGGTGGATTGTTTTGGCGATGGATTGGAGGACATCTCCCCGGACGTGGTGTTTTCTTTACTGGTCAGGTTCAGGTGGCTGGAGCGGTGTTGGATCGCTGTGTCAGAGCTCTGATATTGGCTTAGCATGCATTAGGTGGTGCAACACAAGAATGCACCCTTTCCTATAATTCCATGTCATTCACATAAGTGTTAGTATTTTCCACAAGATAGCCATCAAATATTTACTGCTGGAGATGGCGGTAGCCTGTACATTTCCTTTGCGGCCTGAAATGACCTGGGAGTCCGAACGAAGCAAAGCAGTGTTCCGGAGGCAATGTAGTGGTCATACCAACAGCTCAATTTTGAAGTCGCATCACCAAAACCAAATTGGGCAGATCTGCCCGCCCCATTATTACATCAAGAAGAGAGGATGCCACTTTCCAAAGTGCAGCCTCACACACTCGCTTTGCTTTCCCACAATGGTCCCAGCGTCAACGGCAGACTAGCAGTCGCACATTTTGACTGATGGCTTACTCTGTATACTCTGTAAACTGCGTCAACTTGAATGCCCTGAATGGTGCGCGCACTCAGTGCTCCAAAGTGCAGCACATGATAGCAGCTACGTGCACTTCAAAGGCACGGGAGCAATCAATACCACCAGCTGAGTTCAACTGATCATGAGTTCACAGGAACTGCTGTAACTCTAGTCGATACCCTGAATAACAGGTCTAGATATAAAAAAAGGGGGATCCCAATCAAGTAAATTCCCAATCTTGAAGAGTATACTCCGCCTTGCTTGTTTCCTTGGTAAGTTGTTCAAAGTCTCACACGCAACAACTCTCATCACATGGAATCAAAAACCTCCTCCTCAACGGGTAAAGGAAGGGAACATAATAAACTGATGTTCATGATCATAAGAGCATTACAAAATTTCACGCTGAAAATCAATGAGCCTAAAAGGCAGGTTCTGGGCAGTCAATCGCTTGCGTCGATGGTCTTTAACCAAACATGCAATTGAACCCATACAGTTCAACAATGCCACAACTTGCACCTTCACCAACACCTCCCGAAAACCATCTAGGCCTACAGGTGGATTGCTGCTGCTAGATGCTGGTACCTGAACAAGATCCTCTTAAATTAATGTTAATATGGGAATACGCAATTTTCCAACAGACACATGCCGGATCCTCATTAATTTTGCCAACCTACAAAGTACACTAGAAGAGGCACTTCCTCAACACTGCCAACCTATAAAGTACACTGGAAGAGTGATTTGCCAACTTACAAAGTACACTAGAAGAGGCACCTCCTCAACACTGCCAACCTACAAAGTACACTAGAAGAGCCACCTCCTCAACACTACTGAGGCAGAACCTCAGTAAGTCTGCAAATTCATACCATGAGTAGAATGCACGTACACTTTGTTCAGCGTGCCGTCCCCCCTCCGTTTGGGACCCCCCCCGTCAAATGACTCATTATGGTCTTTGCCTCACTACTTCCAAATGCCTGACGGACTTGCCACTGCAATTGCTCTTCATCGTTATTCTCGTCACCGGTACTCTCAGCAAAGCAGACCAGGATCCGCAGGGGGTCATCCTCAGAGCGTGATGATGCCTGGGTTGCCTTGCACACCTCCCGCACCTCGTCTATATCTGCAACTGCAAGGGCGGGCACGTACTTGTGCATCCTTAAGGCACGGCAGCAGCTGTGCTACAGGAGCCAGCCAGCCTTTCAAGGGTGCAGCCTCAAACAGACCAAGAGTACACACCTCTGGAAATACCCGAGCAATGAAAGGGTCGTCACACTTGCAACCCACCAACCCTAAACCTTGAACAGTCCGTGCCAAGGATGTGCCACACAAAGGCTCTAGAGCGGTGAAAATGCAGCTGCACTCAACATCTTGACCTTCGATAGCCAAGTAACCCTCGCCGCTTCGTGTGAGGGAGGATTGCATAGTATGAACACGGGCAGCGCTCGTGCGGAGTGCCTCAGCAATGCCGGACGCAACATCAGGAGTCAAGCTTTGAACATTCAATGTGCCGCCAGCCAGTTTAAATGACTGGAGTGAGGGCCATCTGTAGGTTGCAGGCAACAAAAATGAAAGGGAATTCATCTGGCAGTGTTGTTTCATGGTCTAAAGTCCGGTCCCATGCATACCTTCTCCCCATTCATGCCAGGCTGGAGGCCTTTGTAATCCAAAATTAACTTAACTATACCTTCACCCCTCTCCGGCCAAACAGTGCCAGCAAGCTTAAATCAGCCATGGTTCCTCTCCATCCACTCTGCCGTACTGATTAGACTTAACAGTTGTGATAGTTGAATTTGCATTTACATGCCTGCAGGCCAAAAGACCCAGTGATAAATGATTCAGACATATGAACAAGTCTTTTGCATTCAGATGATGAGTAGAGGAGTGGGCTTTCAACTGGATAAAAAGCGTAATGGCACTGTTGGGGGGACGTTTGGCATGGAGACGACCTTGAGTGCGGAACCAGTTTGTCAGATGGAATTATTAGGGGAAAGACCAACAAAAAATATTAGCTACCTCATCAGCATGCAGCAATCAAGCCAGGCTTACGAGAAGCCAAGCAAAGAGGAAGAGACCTGTCTCCTGCCCTTGATCGGTGTGAAAACCTTAAACACATCTTGTCACAATGTAAATTGACCAGACCAATTTTTACGTGATTGCATGCCTTACACGTGTACCTGTCTGAGAACAGAAGAAGGAGGTGCTGAATGTCGAGGACGTCAAGCTCAAGGTGCTCTAGCTTGGGAGCGCTGCTGGAGGCTTCCATTAGCTCATCTGCAGCCACCGATAGAAGTGTAATTCAATCAAGCAATACTACACTGGGAGTGACGACACACCCAATGCATTAGGAAGGAGCACTTAATGCCAGCATGGAGAATGCACGTACTAATCACGAATCAGTGGGATCAGCAACTTGTGCTTCAGGCGAGCATCAAACAGGAAAAGTGCCAAGTAGTAAATATATGGCAAGAAAAATGTACAACTGCGCATGTTCTTGGATCAGTGAGAGCAACTTGTTCTCCAGGCGTGATATGCACAGGGGAACCGTCTGCTTTGATGAAAATATGTGCAATTACATATTTCTCGGGTCAGTGAGAGCAACTTGTTCCCCGGGCGTGAAATGCACAGGGAACGTGCCTACTTTAAGAAATTGACAGGAAAAAACATGTGGACAAGTTATGCATGCGTTTGGTATTAACAATTAATATATCTAGCTCACCAGGAAGGGCACGCAAGCTCAGGTGCTTCAAGGGGCATGCCTGTAGTACCTGGGCAACTCTCTTAGTATTGTATTCTGAGTCCACATGCAGCTTTGTGAGTTGGCGGAGGCCCTGAGAAGAGGTGAATGCAAGAAAGCACGTTCAAAGGGCATTTGGTTTTCTGTCAGCAAGGGAGGAATACTAAATGATAATCACCTGGAAGGAGGGCTGGAATGAGAGCGTTTTGACCGGGCTGAATAGTACGCTTAGACTAGTACAGACGATAGCCAGGCTTTTGAGACCCTTGATGCTGCTGATTGCCTGAGGCTCATGAAAGAAGCAAGGGACAAGGGGGGTAGGGCTTGTGGCATAGCATTGAAAGGTCTTTTGAGCACAGTAAAATCGCACGTTCTTTACCAACTTCAAACCTAGCTTGCATCCCAACAGATTCCCAACCTGTCCCACTGAACTCAGCTCTATTTTCTATATGAGATTTGTTTAGCGTGCTTGCAAAACAATGCACAAGAGACACATTCATGTATCATACCTTACACGCCAAACTGTGTTCTGTAAATGGCGCAGACAAATATCACCTTTTAATCCAGTCATTGAAGGCTTTATTTGATTGAGCTAACCTGGATCTTGCTTCAAAAGCGTGTGACTGTTTCTTGCCACATACATTGTTTTCACTGCATGCTAACTGATGGATTACAGTCGATCATTCACGGCTCCGTGTTTGCTTTTACTTGTGCCTATTTGACCATCACCTGCATGTCCTCTGCAATTACGACGGCACCACAGGCAACAGTCAGCTTTTGCAGGCTGGGTAGGTGCGCAGCAAGGGCTCCTCCAAATTCATTTGGCATTGGGTCATTCTTAAACTTAAAGTCCTGTGGATGGCGTTGTAACTAGTGGTGTTGAAACTAGTGGTGCTGTAACTAGTGGCGTTGTGACTAGCCGTGTTGTAACTAGTGGTGTTGTAACTAGTTGTGTTGAAACTAGTAGTGCTGTAATTAGTGGCGTTGTGACTAGTCATGTTGTAACTAGTGGTGTTGAAACTAGTAGTGTTGTAACTAGTGGCGTTGTGACTAGTGATGTTGTAACTAGCTGATCAGCAAACCATTTTACAAAAGCCATGTGCCTGTCGAGAAAGTGCGGTTCTACGTCTGGGTGAGATTTGCTCTATGTGAGTGCGGTGTGAGTGTGTGCGTATGCGTGTGTGGGCATAACCGTTTGTGTATACATAAAAAGCCTTGTCAGTTTACGTACACAGCCATTGCTGTGAGCAAAGGGGATTGTAATAACTGAGGCAATTAATCAATGTTCTAACCACCTTACACTCACTGTAAGCCGAGGAAAGATTTGGGTGATGGCACAAGCTGTCCTTTTCCACGTCTCAAGCGGCATTTCCCAGTCCTGCAGACAAGGTAGCAACGGATCATTGGCTTGGTCGTGTATACATGACCCGAAAAGCCTACTTTGATTGCACCTTGGATGGGTGTGTGCATACCTATACAAAAACCAAGTAGAGGGGATGATCATGATTGGAATAATCAAGCAGGCGAAGGGGAAAAGGGTTTATTGGGGATCAGATAACGGAACGAAGGTAGAAGGTTGCCAGAATTGGAGTTGATATGACCTTACACCACGGATATCCACGTAGCTAAGGAACGTTGCAGAAGCAGTGATCAAGAAACACCTCATGACGAGCTCATGTGGCACACACACGCGCACACACACACCACACACACACACTCACACACACACAAACACACGCAGACACGCAAAGATATACGCACACCTTTAACGTGAGCCTTGTGAACGGTAGCTCATTCCCTTTCCTTAAAAGCAGCTCCAGCAGCTCTAGAAGCGCTGACACTTCTCCCCACCCTGACATGTTTCTCCTAACCCCCGCCAGAGACAGCGCACGCATGACACGAGGAGAAGAAGATGCGTTTGACGCGGCAACCGGCACATCTGCGCTTGCAAATTTTGCACAAGCCCGCCTGGTGCAAGAAGAACAAACATGTGTGGGGAACTGACCTTTCCATTCTATGATTTACGTGCATTCAACTGAGTCAAGGCAGTTCCCTCGGGATCAGAAGCTTATCCTTGAGAAACAACGAGCTGCTTGGTCTGCAGGAAAGGCATTCCTTATTGGACGGAGAGATTGAGCGTTTCCCCCAGTACCTGTGAGCTGACCTCCTCTGCATTGGCGACTGTTGAGGAGGACGACCACAGCGCAGCTCTTGCTTTGGGGTCACAGTGCTTGAAAATGGTGCCCAGGGGTCCTCCAGGCAAGTCTGTGAACTTGGTGCAGCGGGATCTTCGCCTATAGGAACCATATTGTTATTTTGTTATATGAAATGGTTTTGCAAGATAAACATAAGCAAACTCAATTTATAATCTTAAAGGCCTTTTCTTGTCGAGGCAGGAAGTAACCTCTCCGTGTGAAAAGGTCGTGTGAAAAAGGTCGTGTGAAAAAGGTCGTGTGAAAGGGGAGACGCTATGGGACGAGTAGGCATTGCATGCGAGCGATGAACTCACAATCACACACACATGCACAGAAAAACACACAAGCACAAAGCTGTACGTGGATATCAATCACGAGGCCGAGGATCTTACCTAGCCACGTGTTACCAACATGCCCCCTGACGCACTTGAGCTTGCATACCTTACCTGGTGAGCCAAACTGGCTAGCACACTTGAAAGAAAAATAATCACTACGCAGGCAGTGAAAACCACTCTCTGCATTAATGTAGGAGGGAGCCACTTTGGTACCGGATACGTACAGCACTACGTACCTGAGATCTGCGTGATCTGCATTGCATGTTTTTCTGTGCTGTTAGTTTAAATTAGAGCAGAAACTTTCCCTGTGTGCTCACATGTCAGGGGCATAAGCTTCTGTTCCCACTGATTGAAGCAAAACATTCCTCATGCATTTAGTTTGAGTAATTTATTTCGTATGGTTGTGGCTTGCAAGCAGGTGAGCTCATGGGTGCCTCCAGCAGTGCTTCCAAGCTGGATTATTTGAAGCTTTAGGAGTAGACATCCAGCACCTCCCTCTCTTGTTCTCAGACAGGTTTGTGGTTTGCGTATGTTTGTATGTGTGCAAAAGAAAAAGAGAGAGAGAGAGAGAGAGATTTTATGCCTGCACTTCCTCTAAGGAAAACGAGTCAGGGATAGGGGTGTCCTAGCACAGGCGTGATGTCAAAGCAGCCCACTTGTCCCGGTTTTGCTTATAGCATGGATTACAATTTCAGGAGAGGCAATTGACTGTTTTGTTCTGTTCACCTATGTAAAAGAAACGTGCGTGATATGTGAACTTAGGAAATCAAGAGTAGAACACAAACTATAAGAGTTATGGCTCAGTAGATAAGTGTTTGAAAAAGCTACTGAAGTCTAGTACCCAACATCTTGTGAGTACACAAGGAGTTCCCCCACTCCCTGAATGCTCATTAAGCATCAGTGGGAGTGAAGTTCTGGGATTTCCCTGACAATAGTCTAGCACAATTCCTTTTAATTGTTACAATGATAGCTGTTGCACCTTTAGGATCAATTGTTAGAACCCAGAGTCCTAGTTATATGCAAGAAAGAAGGATGAAGTATGCAAGTGAATCAATTGAATGTGCTGTCAACTTCATTGATTGTTGCAAGCATGGGCATTTGGCATGAATGGTGCAGAATGCAGCATTACCCATGATGTATGCAAACACTGCCAACATACATCATGGAAAAGCAGGGCTCACTCACAAAGGGAAGTAACTTACCAATCGTGTGCGGGGGCGTTGCGTGCAGCCGTTTCTACACTGCCCTAGAGCCTGTCTGTGGCTCGCCGCTCACAACTGTATCACAGGCCTTTTGCTGGTTGATCGATTGCATACGGAATCATGATGACCCCTCCTTGGCATGAGTTTTCTTACGGGTGGATACCCTCAGCCTGCTTGAGGCTGCGCCATTGAAGGGGTGGTTGCTTCCTGTAGTACAGGTGCTGCTGCTGAAATATATGGAAGTGCGTGCTTCGACATTGGGAGATATTGCAGAGGTGCCTGAGTTGTGCAAGGCAACACAGGCCTCATCGCGTCTTGATAGCTACCCCCTATAAATCTTAGCCTGCTTCAAAGAAGAGGCCCCTCGCTTAGCCCTATGCCTTAATGGTATACAGCGTGTAGAATACTCAAACCAAGAAATGGCAAAATACTGTGACAGTAGTTTCAGAACTGGTGGGAGGGTGGGCCGAAACGTAGGAAGGGCGTCACCCTGATTAAAATGATCGTGCACGCTTTCCATGAGGCAACTGAAGGACAATGTTTAAAAAGACGGATCACTTCATCAATAAAACCATTTAATTCATACTCAAAAAGTGATTGTGCACGCTTTCCATGAGTCAACTGAAAATTAGCTTACTGGATCTTTTAATGTAGGTAGGTTTTAGAGAATGTAATGATCCTGATGCAGCTTGGTTGAAGTCATGCTGAACAGCTGAAAGAACAAGCCATGTGGTTGTGATGCTGCTCCGTGCTTTTATTGAAGCAGTCCTGCTTCTTTGATAGGGATGTGCTGCTTTTGCAATTAGCATGTGTAAGCTTGTGCATTCTTTTCCTTGGCGGGAGATTGTTTTTGTTAAACAACCCTAAGCTAGATTAACCTGACTAAATTACTGGTCAGGAGGTCGTATTTCTTCCTTGAGCTTGCATGGAAAAGAAACGACAATTTACGGAGACAAAAGTTATTGGAGAGATGGCAGGCCGAAGTAGACCTTGGCTTGCCTTACACAGAAGAGCCACGCTCTCCTGGCACTTTAGCTGCTAATTGTAAACCGTGCTACTTGCGTGCTGAAATTTATAAAATCAAATTACCTTGGTGCATATGAATGAAAAAAATATTTGTGCAGGTGGTCGTGCCAGTTTTCGAAAGTTATCTTAGATACACAATTTCTTTCCAAGCAAAAACGATGCTTTGCTGTGCAGCGTGCTTAGTTGAGTTCAGATTGGGTTGCAAGGACCTCCTACCTTGCATGGCTGCGCAATTGTACCCCCCCCCCCAAATTAACAAAACCTCTGTAGTTGTCTATGGGAGCAAAGGGGTGTGGCTCAGTTTTGACTGCTATCTTTGCTGTTATTATGGTAAAACATTGATTATTTGGGTAGGTAATATGCGATATGATGATATGAGATTTATTTTATGTTTAGGTGTGTGCGCTTTGCTTGTCAAATTATACCAGATATTTGCAAGACCTCTTTCCTCATTTTTGTGATTCATTGGACACTTATTTTGAACTCAATAGCTATGCTGGCAGTTGAGAAGTACAACCAGGAAAATCACATGGCCTTTTATGTCCCTCCTTTGGTCAGACAAAAGGCCTCGTGTTCAGCTGAACTCAATTTGGCCGTGTCGTGTTCAGCTGAAGTGCAATGACACTGGATCCTGCACCAAGGGCCTGCTTGCTTTCAGGGAAAGAATACAAATTAGTTTACATACAACGGCTGTGACCTATAGAATGTATGATTTGTATGCTGCCATGTAGACATAATTAAGTACTAGCTTTATGTGATCCCTTATTACTTGAACTTTGGAAGAAATGAAAATAACTTGCACACGGTAATCATGCATCTCATACTTTCCAGACAGTACACAACTCATCAAGCCAGCTTTAACCAAACAAACCACCAGGCCCACCAAGTCCGCCAATTCCTCCCCCCAATCCTCCCCCAAAACTTCCAGAAGTGGAGGGAGAAATGACCTTCACATCGTTACTGACAGAGGTGGGCGTACTGGTGACGACATTCACCTGCATGTGAGTGTGGTCAACAATCAAAAAGACGGACGATACCCAATCCTTGGTCATTGCTTTGCCCTTCGTACTGGGGTTATTTGTGAATGACCCTGTGATCTGCTGAAAGAGGTCAACTTTTTTCCTCATCCATCAACCTGGGTGTCAAATCCCTCATCCTGATTTTGTTCTTGTAAACTAACAAATGCTTCCAACTGGATAGGATACCTAGAGTAGTAGCAAATTGTTTTGCTGATGAAGATCTGCAAGTAACACAGAGTGATGAGATGCTTTCTAGCACTCTCTCGCAATGGTGCTACACTAAAAATGCGTCCCATCACAGCACAACAAGATATTTCATAGGCTTTTATTCCTTTGTAATTGTCAGGTTTCTGCTTTGGACCACCATATTCTCAACCACTACTATTGCTGTTATCGTGTATTTTGCGTCGTTATTGTGATCTTAATGAAACTTTCTGAACAGCATGACTTGCAGCAAGGTGACGCACGTTGTGCAAGGGATTACCCAGAATGATACAGGTTATGGAGTACTGGTTTTGGATGGTGCTTCCGGCTCCATTATGTTTCATTGCCGTCTGCAGTTTTTCTTCACTTTCTGACACAAGACCAAGTAAAAATACGTTTTTCCATGGGTTTAAAAAGTAACTAACCTCATTAAATTCAGCCCTCATCATCGAGGTCAGCCCAACCCCAAACCACCACCGAGACCTCCCGAGAGTGACGTGGATGGGTTTATGACTTTGACACTGTTGCTCACAGATGTCGGGTTGGAGGTGACAACGTTTGCCTGAAACATTGAGAACGACAAGCTTGATTTGACCAACCCTGCAGAAGTTAAGGCTTCGGTGAAAGCCATGTCTCATTCTCCTCTTTTAATTGTCTCTAAGCAACACAATTTTCAAGGTTTTGCAACATTTGGTGCTACAGCTGCCTGCTTGTACGTAGTTTCAGGTCCAAATACCTGCTTAGAACAAGCAGATATCCATGCTTATTGCAAGATGCATCATGCCATTTGATCATGGCTGCAGATCGATTGATAGAACTCTTTAGCAAAGCACAGGTAAGCACACCTGCAGAAAGGGAGCTAAAGAGCTCACTGATCCCACTAAATTTGGAAGTGTATGAATTTGCGGAACATCACACACTACATTTGGCAGATTTAAGGGCTACAAAAGGTTGAACTGTTTCAGGTTGGAAATACGGGTCAAACCTAACCTGTATCCACTTGTTCCTTGGGAGGGAGATTTAATGTCAAAAATAGATACATTCCCTCATATAAGTCCTAGCGCACCTGCTTTAGCTTCCTGCCTGTCGGATAGGTGAACGGGTTGATGTACGGGTATGTCGAAAGGGAGGTTGCTCCACAACGGTTGGCGTTTGAGTAGCTGTGTGATTGTGTGTGTGTATGTTTGTGTGTGTATGTGTGTGTTGTGTATATGTGTGTGTTGTGTATTGTGTATATGTGTGTGTATGGGTGTGTATGAGTGTGTATGTTGTGTGTATGTGTGTACGTGTGTGTATGTGTGTGAATGTGTGTATGTGTATGTGTGTGTTGTGTGTACGTGTGTATGTATGTGTGTTGTGTGTACGTGTGTGTTTGTGTTTATGTAAAACAGGCAATTTTGCCTATAAGCTTAATAGTCAATACTTCAAAACTCCTACGCCACAATTCAACTGGTCTCGGCTTTAATCTTTACCCGTATGGCCCCGCAGCCGTTGCGCCCTGCAGGTAGTGTGTTTGAAGATGTGATCAGCAGTCAGTTGGCACGATCAAGGCACTTACTTTTTTTTTGAATTTTTCTAATGAAGCAAGAAGGCAACTGATTGCTTGCATTATCTATGTAGTGTCCAGAAATGCCGAGATCCTAGCTAGAAAAGCAACGAACCGTGCGCTGGACGTACACGTGTGCTGGAATTACACTAGAGAGATCCTAATTATTTCTAGCCTGTTCCTATCTGTAACACTTTCCCCGTAGTTGCAAAGCTTTCCGTTGATCTGCCTGCGTAATGAAAACAAGGAAGGGCGGCTCGCTACTGCAATCAAGCCGTCATGTCTTCTTGATTAATTGCATTCATTAATAGAACAGAGCCTCCTCTTTAGCTTACTACATACATACTTCCAATCCCGTAGGTCATCCAGTAACATCAACACATCAAAAAGTGACGGCCCCACAGTTTAGGCACGTAACTAACCTCAAACCCCGGCGATTAGAGCCCTCCCCTCTTAGCATATGCGCGGCACTTGCATCTGCAAGATTTTGTGGCTGCAGTGCCACCAACCCAGCAACGAGGCAGTAGAAAACTGCTGCGGTCTGCATTTTCCTCCGAAACCAGGCGTTCCACTTGACGCGTAAGGCGAAAGTTAAAGTTTGCAGCGAGTAAATAAATAAATAATGAGAAAACCAAACGACGCTTTGGCTTTGAACGCTTGCGGCTGTCTAGCAATCACATATTAAAAATCAATATGGTTTCGCAGCAAGGCAACATCTGGCTATATGTGCCGAACTTGATAGGCTACACCAGAATAGTGTTCGCCATCTATGCGCTCTTCATCAGCCTCCGGAGCCCCGTGCAGTGCATGCTGCTGTACTTCGCCTCCTTCGTGTGCGACGAGCTGGACGGCCGCTTCGCTCGCCTGCTCAACCAGACCAGCACCCTTGGAGCAGTGATGGACATGGTCACCGACCGCATGGCCACCACCGGCCTGCTCCTCATCCTGGCTGTGCTGTACCCCCAGCTGCTGCTCCTGTTCCTGGCCCTCATCTTCTTAGACATCTTCAGCCATTGGTTCCAGATGTATGCCACGCTGCTGGTGGGTGCCATCAGCCACAAGGACACCGCCAGCTCCTCCTGGCTGGTGCGCACCTACTACCAGCACCGCTTCTTCATGGGATTCTGCTGCGTGTGCTGTGAGGTGCTCTACCTAGCAGCCTACGGCTTAGCATTCCCGGGGCCGCGCTCCATAACAGTCTTTGGGGGGATGGGAGTGCAGCTGCCCGCACAACTAGGCCAGCTCCTGCCCAGTCTGCACCTAGTGGTCGGGCCTCAGGGCATCTCTGTGCTGGCATTGCTGGCGCTCATTGCCCTTCCTGGCAGCGTGGTGAAGCAGATTTGCAACTGGGCACAGCTGCGCACGAGCGCCTCCGTGCTAGTGGCTCATGACATGCGCAAGCGGGCTTGACTGTGCGGGGGTTGAACATAAGGGAATGAGGCAGTGAAGAAGCCCAAATGGGCGCACTCGCTACTCTATGGCAGCAGCAGCAGCAGCAGCAGCGGCAGCTGTACCCAGCATAGCAAACACAGTTGACTACAAATAGCATGTGTTACCAAGGCATTGAGGTAACTTGTCTTGCCATATCTAGATAAGGGGTTTTGCATGCATAAATAGGATTTTACATACATATTACAGACATGCAAACAACGTGCGAGCAAGTGTGTACATTGTTATTCTAGGCATTGAGAGCGGCAATCTAATGTTTGCTAGCGCATAGCATTCACAAATAAAGCTTGCTTTTGAGAACTTGCGCAGCTAGCACATATATTGGCGTGGGAGCAGCTCATTTCATAGTCAAGAGGCAAGTTTGTCAAGCCTTCACATCTGGTCATATTTCAGTAGCTTGTTATATCGTTTTTGCACAGTATTATTTTGTATTGTCATTTATCATCATTCTGACATTATGCTGCCCATTCATTCGACCAGTTTTAAGGTTTCAACATATTCTTCTCGCTCACAGCATGAAAATCAGCCTTTGAACTCTTGAAATGAAATATGAGACTTGCACAATGGTTCATGAAAAAGCCTGCCCTGACACAGGGAAAGAGCCAACAACTTGCAAGTGATACCAGTCTCTCAACCACAGCAATGACTCAGGAATGGCAGTCCAAGGCAGGCAACTAAAGCACACGCAAGAAATTAGAACTAGCTAAATCAAGCACACATATATAAAAAGCAGAAAATGATGCCCGAATGGAGGAGCTGCGAGGATCTTTTTCAAGAGCACACCAGGTGAGCGTATGCTTTTTGATGTGCTGCTTAATCAAGGTGACCTAGGTTAATTAGGTACGCATGGATTTAACTTAGTCCCATCTCACACATTTGAGGTTGTCTTGGTAACAGGGAATTGTAAATTGTTGCTTTTTCTTGCAGGTGGGCTTCTGAAGAGCCTTCCAGCCATTTCAGTCAACAAGACGACAACCGGTAGAGTTGAAAGGTGGGTGTTAGTTTCATTGTACGTGCGGGGATGCGTACTCCTTTTCCTTGGTTTGTGTGTGCAAATGCGTGCCCTGCCTGCATATTATTGATTTCCCCGCAGGTGTGTGGAGAGACGCTGATGATGTGTTTAGGACTGAAAGGCGTTTAAAAACGCCACCTTGGTGGTTAAGGGTTAGGGCTTCTACTCACAAATTGGTGCGCCCTGTCCCCGTATGGGATTACTAAATAACGTAATGAGCCCACGTGCCATGAAAGGGCATGCTTCTCTCTCCAATTTTTATGTTAAACAACTCACACTCTTCTACAATCCACCCATAGTAACTTTCCAGTCCCTGACTTGTGTAACATAGCCACCGTCATATTACTGGTCATAAAGGGCGTGACAGATTGTTATGTTTGGTGTTCAGGTGGTTTAACCAATCGAACACCATAGTATTTCTGGCCAACCCGGAGGTGAAAGTCACTAGCAGCTAAATTTTTATCCGCCTCTATAATTCAATGAAAAGCTTCTAAATTTGGTACAAATTGCATGATGACCTAGAATGCATATTTTACTCCGCCGACGAGAAAAGCTAGAAAACTGACTGGTGTATAGTATGGCATTTTAGACAGTTGTGGCTACTGTTTTTGCAATGTTAAGGGGCTTTCTTTTTGCTACAATTTGGCATACAATTAGTTGCTTTGTTACGTGTTCATGAGGAGCAACTCGGTTGAGATCTAAAGATTTTGAAATGTTCCAAGCACTCTTTTAGTGGGTATCTTCATCCATATTAAATTGGACAGTTTTCTCACTTTTCTTGTTGGAACTTAATGGCTTATATCCCGCAGCTCAGCCCACAACGTTAGTTAGGTTATCACCTTGATATCTAGGAACATGGAGAGTAAGTGTAAATTTATTGTTAAATTTTCTTAAGGTAAGGTAAGGTTACATCGCTATATATGCCTATATCTAGGAACATGGAGTAAAAATATATTGTTAAATTCTTAATGAGGTGTGACTTTCACCAACGCAAAATCTTGACATTTATCTTAAACGCCATAGCTTGATTAAATCAGTGTGGCAGTGCCACAATTTCTTAGCGTATTATGCCAGCCAATTTAATTCCTCTTGTGTTGCAGGAAACCTGCAAATGGAGCTGACGTCAAGCGTAGCCGTGTGGCATGATTGCCTTGTGGGGTGGTGCTGTTTAAAGGAGAAGGCAGAACTACAGCGAACATACAAGTGGGTGTGGAAATTACAAATTCGTAAGGTTACAAACTACAATGGCAAGTCAAGATGCAGGGGCAACCTTTTGTAGCAGCCCCAATAATTCATTCACATCTGCAGGACGGCTTAAACAAATTGTAGGTAAAAGGCAGTAGTTGGTGGACCCCTGGCTTTGGAGAAGGTCATAAGAATGAATAACTAGCTATTTTCTATTTTAGTAGACCCTGCAACTTAAGGCAACTTTTGTTGAGTTGTTGCTTAATGCCATTTGGACTTCCTTTTGTGAGGGCAGGAAAGTTGACCAGTCGTCTCCTACCGACGGTGTACGCACTTGCTCTAGAAAACATGTAATGTACGACATTATTGCACACATCCAGCTATGTTTATTTGCTAGTGCTAGTGCAACTCACACATGCATGTGCAGGCACTTGAAAAGGAAAATGGCAATTCATTGACCGTTTTGAGTTGTTCCTAATTTTCAAAAAGGCCATGGAAAATGAGTGATACCTTTCATTCACAAATCCAGCATATGCAACGCCCCTTTCCTGAATTGCACGTCTGAGGTCACCCAATGTTTTCTATAAAATAAATGTAACACTTCTGCACAAAAATTAATGAGTGTGGGGTCAAGGGTGTGAGTGGCAGGCTGGATTTGTGCCATTTCCCTGCCAAAAAGGTGGCATGGGTGTAAAAATGCGGGTTTTGGTCTGAAATTTACCAATTATTTTGTGTTTAGATAGGTACAGGGTCAAACCAATTAATTACAGCAAAAAGAAGGGGGGTCGAAAACCTCCCCTAAAGGACAGTGCGTGGGCCTGTTTGCTGGGTAAAAATGGTGTAATACTGAAAACCCTGGAAACACGCTTTCTGGCCATCACCTGAGTGTCGGGAGCCCTTCAGTATGCTCCCAAGGCATGCCCTGTCAAGTTTTATGGTCTGGAATGCTGGAGATGGGCCGTTGTGGGCACCGACAGCTGAGATTCTAAGAAACAAGGATTTGCGCTCAGCTGTATAACTACAAAGCCGACTTTACCAGATGACTTTGTTGCGAGTATACTCTAAATTATGACAATCTCACCTCAGGAGGAGTCGTAAGCGGGCCGAAATAAGCATTGCAATCCATGCATTCCAGCCGAAGCCTTGGTTTCAAATAGTTCCCCTGCCAAAAGTGGAACCCCCGAACCTTCACCAAAATGTCCCCAATATTATTGCAAATCCCCCTGGTAAGTTGACGGTACTGCGGAGGCGCTTCTGGAAATCCACTTTCTGATAGGGATTTCCACCTTGCCCACCTGGGCACCTCCCGTCACAAACTGGGTGTGCAGGAGTGCTTAGATACATCTAATCAAGGTTTCTTCATACCGTACCTTACCGTACTCACCCCGGTGCCCAAATTTTAGAAATATTAAATGTAACCCCGGGTAACCCCGGACCCTGTAATTAAGTACTTTAGCCTTCCCCGCACCAACCCCGGTGGGCATTTAGCCCAGCCAGTGCCTGTACAAGCGTGTGTATGCGTGCACATGCGCGCTTGTGCGTGTGCATGTGTGTTGGTGCGCTTGTGCCCACACA
>Ga0307942_1000493_pt1 | contig 27413 bp, 33 predicted proteins | sample OrgLakmetagen175_FD_201846 | JGI IMG/M metagenome (GOLD analysis project Ga0307942, IMG submission 201846) | Saline water microbial communities from Organic Lake, Antarctica - #175 | ecosystem: Environmental > Aquatic > Non-marine Saline and Alkaline > Saline | place: Antarctica: Organic Lake... | reverse complement strand
TATAGCAGCTGCAGTCATACACGGCTACTCACATATAGCCACAGACAGCCTTACATCACTGCACCAAATCAAAAAGCAGCTCTCACACCCGAATCTCCATCGCCACCACATCCAAGGAGATGTCCTTGAATCCATCGCTAAAGCAATCCGCCAATCACCATCGCCCATCCACTTCTTCAAAGTAAAGTCCCATGCCGGTATTATCGGTAATGAACATGCCGACGTCCTTGCTAAAAAGTCAGCCACCACCTACTACGACATTGCAGACACCTCCATCAAAACAGCAGGCCCTGAGGGGAATCCCTTATAAATCCACTGGCTTACAAAAGAAGACACAAACCCATAATCATACCCATACAACAAACATGGCCCATTCTCCTCCCCCAAAGCTCTGGTACCTACCAAACCACCGTGACGCCCTTCAAGCACATATGCATTTTCTCCATAAATTGGGAAATGCCAAAACTGAAGCGAATACCATGCGTACTACCAGACCCTCATCAAGGACGGCACTGCCAATGGAGCCACTAGCGATGCTTACCTTACATCATCCAATGTCCCCTTAAAGACCAAATGCATCAAAATGAAATACAGAACAGGCACCCTATATAATAAAAACATGCAATATTGTTCAAACTCTCAACAAGTCAAACTTGCCCCCTCTGCCCACAAGTAGACAATGCCCTGCACATCCTTTCTGGGTGCCAACACACGCAAATAAGGAACATGATCACCGAAAGACACGACATAGCATGCCGCATGATCCTTAAGGCTATCAGAAAAAACAGGCTCCTTAGGATCATGCATTGTCTCCATGGATATAGGCAGCAACAAACGGATGACCACGCAAATTCTCCAGATTCCTGAAACAGCTGAAAGTAGAAAGTTCCCAAATGGCTCTTTCCACCCCGCTTCTCAAATAAAGGCAGACTTATTTCCAGCCGCCCAGATTTTGTGCTGGTTACTCACATCGCTGCAAAAACACACTAAAAACAAACTAATGTAGGGGGGTGGGTTCTTCGGAGTGGCAGGGGGCAATTGAGGGAGACTGGGAGCATCCCAGCAGCACCGCCAGCCACCAGTAGAGCCACCAACCCCAGACAGCACCGACCTCGAAACCTCAACAAGGCTCGGCGTGACATCCACCTCGTCGAGATCAAGTATTGTGAGGACACCAGACCTCAGAACCAGCTAAATGCCGCAAAGGAGCAGCACAAAGACCTCTGCAACATTCTCCAAGGAGCCTCCGTTATTCTCCACATCATCCTTTTGGGTGTGGGCGGCACCATCTACAACACTCACACTAACAAGCCTTTCAAGGATCTGGGTCTTGATTCTCAAAGAGTCAAGAAGCTTGCCTCCAAGCTCCATGTGCACTCCGTGAACTTTGCTGCAAAACTTGTCCATACCAGACGTGCCCTTTTCAGTACTATTATCAACTCTCATCAGGAGCCGGTTTCAAACCAAGCCTGCAACCCTCCTGATCCCCATTGATTTTTCCTTTCCTTATCACGGTGGAGGAGCTTTACGGTACTCGGTACCAAAGTGGCTCCATTTCCTTAATTAATGTGGGGAGTGGCTTTCACTGCCTGCGTAGTTTTCTTTTTTTCTCTTTTTTCTTCTGCTTCTATGAAATGAAAGCCAATAGCAGTATCGCTGGAAATAAATGCGCAGACGCGATTGCCAAACTCTGCCTTACAGATTTACAGGTTAAGCCATCAGTCAAAGCTCTGCTTTACACGACGGTGGTCATGACGTGCACTTTTAAGACTCCAGCTTCAGACGGTAATGCATACACACACCTCTACTGGCTTGCGGCTATAGACACCGATGAGGAGCCCAGCAGAAGAAGAGGGACAAGTACACCTAGGCTTCCTGAACTCTCTGATGTAAAGGCCAAGCTGAAAACAGAATGTGCAAATCACACAGACTGGGGAGTGCCAAAACAGACACAACGTACTACAACTTCTGGAAGGACCTCAGATCGCTGGTCAATAAGCTTCCATTGGTTTTGGCGCACCAGTCATCGCAATGTCTTAGTTGCTTATATCCTGGCTAACTCTTAGCTTCCCTATTTTTTTATGTTGAGTGCCTCGCGGTGCGTGATGTAGCTAGATCGGCCTGTTGCCCTTTTTACTCTTACCAGCCCTGTCTTCCTAAACCTTGTTCTTTTTACGTGGGCACCAAAGTGCGCAGGCTTTCCTTCCTTGTTTCTTTCCTGTGCTTGACCTTCTCGTCACCCTGGTTGTCCCCCCTACTTTCTGTTATCGCTTCCAGCCTGCCTCTCTTGTTTCCTTTTTATTTATCAAATTTCAGTTCAATCTCCTCTTGACCTATGTAATACGCCATCATCATCAGCTTTCTCTGAACATGTATAACCTCAGTGCTACAAAAATCGTAACGTTATGAAGCACCGCACTGTTGCAATTTTAAACAAAAGTATACCTTCCGATACGGCTTTTCCCCCAATGCAAACAGCCCCATCTGCCACAGCACTGACAGTGCGCTCTACATACTCTCTTGTGCGTTGCCAACACACTAAGATGAGGATTACAAAACGTCATAATGTGGCAAGTGCACTGATATTCCAAGCCCTACAAAAGGGACCATGCAGTGCCAACCAAATCACCTACACTGACATAGGCAGTGTAGATAATCTAGCAGGAGGCCTAGATCTGGAAAAAACTGCCGACAAAACACTGCCCTCTTGGTTGCTACCAAACCACTCCATCTCGAACCTGGGTTGCTGTGGGGGGCTTAGGTGGTGTTCCGGCAGAGTTTGGGCGCTTTTTGTAGGCATTCCTGACATGCATGGAATGCATCTGCATTGGTGTCTTGAGCTTTACGGTGTCAAGTTATTTCTCGAGCTATGTCTTGCATAGTAACAGTCGTTGAATCTGTGTTTAGGATAGCAGATAGTTGGTTTAAAGCGATTTTGTGTTCATTAGAGCAGTGTCTCCCAAATTTAAATTTAAGGGCGTTACCAGTGATTGTATGTGTGTTATTTGCTTCCATGAGGTCAGTGGGAGTGGAGGCCCCAGTGCCACAAGGGGCTTGGCAATAACGTGTACCGGGTTTTAAAGGTTGTACACAATCCGCTTGGATGGAAGAAGGGCTGAGATCCATTTCAGGTCCTCAGAAAAATGTATGTTGTCCTCTTTAATAACACACCTATTGGAAAGTTCGATACTAAGCAGCTGCCGTACCCGCATATTGAATCCTAGGAGGCGTCTCAGAGGGATTGATGACTCCCTGTGTTGTGCTTGTAGATCAAAGGCTTCTGGTCTTAATAGGGCAATTTGATTGCGGTGCTGCTTCTCTGTTACACATTTATGTCTGTGATTTTTATGGTTCATGCTGTGTATTAGGGCTTTGGCATTTCGCCTGTGATATTCCACTGAAATTGAATGGCATCCTAGGCCAAAGTCAGTTTTATTCTCTCTGATCATTGCAATGGGGATGCTCTTCAAGAACTTGAAATTTAACTTGATCAGGCTCCCAATTTTATTGTCCCATTCGTTTAGTCAGTGTGGGTCACAGGGGTGACCGGAATGCTATGCTATACTTGGCGTGATTGTGGTACTAATAATGTGTATCACCTGCCAGGGGGAGGCGTACGAGCTTCTGGGGCCTGTTAGTTTTATGTTTCAAGGTCTCTGGTATACGTGTCTGTTGGTGTGTCCAGTTGAGGCTGCCTCATGGTAAGTTCAACGCCAAGATGGAAGAAGGTATGTTGTCCTTGAACAAAAACTGATTTGGAGAGCTGAGCTCTCAGGTACTTTTGGGGTTCTGTCCCCACACGACAGTCTTGGCAGCCCGCCTCGTGTAGGATTCCTGTGACTTTTGTTTTGCTTATATGCTAGTGTGAGTCAGCACATGCATGGTTGTTCCCTCTTTCACCCATGTGTAGTCACCGTTGAATAGATTCTAGATATAGGAGAGAAAGGAAAAGGGATAGGGTGTTCCTTAAATTGTTCCCCTTTCGACAGGAATAGAGGCCGTACCCCAAAGCCTTACTGGTTGACTTCTTTTGGATTTTTGAGTGCTTACCAGAAAACCAGGATTTTGGCTTACTGAACAAGTCGCATAGGTAAGCCAAAGAAGCCAGGACGGCAGGTAAGCAGCAGTAATTTAAGCAAGTAAGGGTGTATTGGCTTAGTGCTTGGTAATGCTTCCTCCTTCCTTGGGAAGCCAAGCATGTAACCCAGGATTAGTAAGGGTGATCATGTGCCTTGGCTTCTCAAGTAAGCACAAAACAAGCCTGTTGAAGAATTGCTTAGTGAGCCTAAGAAGCTCTGGGATATGCCGGGTGGAAATTAGCTCAGTAAGAGCTCAGAGTGTTACAATAAGCCTGGCCAATAAGCCGACCAATAAGCCGCAAATAATTAGGCCAGTAAGCCACAATAAGCCAGGCCAATAAGTGGCAATAAGTCTTCAGTAAGCCGGATCAGGAAGCAACAAAGAACCAGGCAAATAAGCCAGGCCAATAGGCCAATAAGCCTGACCAGTGAGCTGCAATTAACCAGGCCAGTAAGCCACAAAAAGAGGCAACAAGCCTGATTGGTAAGCCACAAACGACCTGACCAGGAAGCTACAATAAGCCAGGCCTATGCATGTATTCAGGCCGCAGTCGTGTATCCAGGCCGCATGCTAACGTAGTTTGTTGTGAAACCATTGGCACGCAGTCTTGACAGCCATGGGTCACAACCTTACTGTGGCTTCCTAACCCGCTTATTTGTGGCTTACTGATCAGGCTTATTGCATGCTTCTTAGGCTGGCTTACTGCCGCTTGTTTGTCAGCCTTACTGTGGCTGCCTAGACCGCTTATTTGTGGCTTATTACTGCTTGCTGATCACTGTGGGTTACCTGTGCTTGGTAACCAAGCCTGCTCCCTTAAATTCCTATTCCAGCAAGACCCCCTGCTTCATAGCTGGGTTGTTAAAGTACTTGTGGCTTACTTGACTTCGGTTCAGCAAAGAAGCCTTCCCAGGGTTACTAGCCTGCTTCCTTAAATTCCTGCACCAGTAAGAATCCACCACTTCCTAGTTGGATTGTCAAGGTACTCGTGGCTTCTTGAAAATTGTACTGATTACTGGAAAGCAATACTTCTGGCTTCCAGTAATGTTACTCTCCACGTCATCCTTTTGGGTGTGGACGGCACCATCTCCAACACTCACACGGTGAAGTCTTTCAAAGAACTGGGCCTTGATTCCCAAAGAGTCAAGAAGCTTGCCTCCAAGCTCCATGTGCACTCTGTGAACTTTGCTGCTAAACTTGTCCATACCAGACGTGCCTTTTCCAGTACTGTTATCAACCCTCATCAGGAGCCGGTTTCAGGCTAAGCCTGCAACCCTCTTGATCCCCGTTGATTTTTCTTCTCCTTTTCGCGGTGGAGGAGCTTCACGGTACTCGGTACCAAAGTGGTTCCTTTTCCTTCATTAATGTGGGGAGTGGTGTTCACTGCCTGCATGTTTTGTTCTTTTCTTCTGGCTTCCTGTCCGCTTCCTCGGTAGTAATCAAGCTGGCTTACTGGCCGCTTGTCCATCAAATAAGCGAGCAGTAAGCCAAACAATAGATCCTACTAGGGCTTTCTAACATTCCGACGTCCGTGGGAATACCCAGGTCGTACATGATCCTTTGATGCGGTCATGGTCAGTTGTGTTGAACGCAGAGGTAAGGTCTACAACAAGGTTGCCTTGTTGTCAACCTGTGTAGTTTTGGATCTTTAAGGGCTGATTACTATTAAAAAAAAGCTTTTCAGACTGAAACCAAACAAAACCAAGCTCGCAAATCAAAGTACAGGCAAAAAAGAACAAATCAAAAACGAATGCAAGTTCAAAGTACTTCTACGACGCAATTGCGCACAAATTCAAATCAAAAGTTGAAAACAGGGTTGCAAATGTACAAATTGTGCGCAAGAAAATAATACGGCTTTTGTCTTTGCGTATCAAGCTTACAGCATTCGGCAGCTTAATAACCCACACAATAGCAGCACTGGAGCAAGACTTGAAATTAACAGGAATGCAGGTACTTAAGTTTCTCCCGGCATGGACTAGGATACATGTCATTTAGATATCTCCACCACCCAATGGATGTGGCAATCACACAAGCTAGCTGGTCAGGTCACCCGCCAATGTAACCATTAGCTAGCATACCGACTGCACTGGCGCAATAAGTGATGGTACAATAAATATCGATGTCAGGGGGCAGCCTGCAATCTTACGCAGGGGGGCTGCTTGTAACCTTATGCAGGGGTATGGTACACTGTGAGTGTGGACAGAAATCTGGGCCATCACACTCATAGGAGGGCAGCAGTGCCGCAGGGTGCACACGAGGGATGTGTGCACAGCTCTGGGAAGATGAGCATCAATGCACACACAACACACAAAAAAGACAACGCTCGCCGCATGTGTACTTACAAACATATTCGCACATTCACATTCACACCTGCACCCACATCCACCTACCCGATTATACCTACACACCCACGCACAATAACACACCCACACATACACACACACCACACCACTAGTCAGGTGTGATCTGTAAAGAGCGTAATGACTGGAGTCACTAAACTAAAGGCTGCAAAAAGGGTACCCTTTGTGTAAACAAAGGTCTAAGAGAATGCCCAGAAAGCGATAAAGTGCATTACTAAATCAGTGAAACTGTGCCTACGAATCTGAGCCTAATAAGTGAAGCAAAAACTACCATTCAAGCTTCCTTCTGTCATGTCACGCAATGCATATGCCTGGTTCAAGTCTAAGCCTGCAATGCTGATGCGTCAGAGAAAAGAACACACACATACATACACACAAAGACACGCACAAACACACACAGACTCACATACACAAACAGAAATATACAGGAGAGCTTCTCTCAGCTTGTTTTGTTCAAAATGTACATGAATAGGGTTGGCCAGAACCGTATATGCACACCGTATATGACCGCATGTATGGCGATTTCTTTGCTTAAAATACCGTGTATACACCGTATACGTATATATGTATGGTCCTGGCCAACCCTATACACGGACCATTAAGGCTGAAGGCCACTGGCAGCCGGTTGGCAGCCAAGCAGAAGCACACCCATTCCAGCACCTTGCGCCACTACGGCTGAGCCAATACAGAAGTACATCCACTCCGCCACCTCAGGCTTCAGAGACCACAGGCCATTACAGCTGCTTCGAGCGGCGCTCGTTGCGCTTGGTCACTAAGTTATACGTCCAGTAGTAGTTCAAGCCTGGAGGAACCGGGTAAGAAAAGGGAGCAGACTGTTCAGTTGTGAATTGTGAACAAAGCGGCACTCGCTGCGCTTGGTCACCACGTTATATGAGTAGGGTTGGCCAGGACCATATATATACGACGTATATACGGCATTTTTGGCAGGGAAATCACCACATATACGGTCATATACGGTGCATATATACGGTTCTGGTGAACCCTATACATGTGCAGTAGTAGTTCAAGCTGTTGAGGTACATATCGGAGGACTTGCGCACCATTGGCAAGCCAACGCGTTTGCTGGAGCAACTTAGCAGAGAAAGGAAGCAGTTGCAAAACAAGAACTGGAGCAACTTAGCAGAGAAAGGAAGCAGTTGCAAAACAAGAACTGGAGCAACTTAGCAGAGAAAGGAAGCAGTTGCAAAACAAGAACTGGAGCAACTATGCAGAGAAAGGAAGCAGTTGCAAAACAAGAGTAGCAGGATGCCCAAGCTGATTCTGGATGCAGTGAAGCGCAGACCTCAGCTGATGTAGCACACGTCATAGAACACCCTTATGTAGCACACGTCATAGAACGCCCTTTTTTGCTCATTGGCATTGTACTGAGCAGTTATATATTGCCGCAGTTTATTATTAGGGTTGCCCAGAACCGTATATATACACCGTATGTGACCGTATATCTGGCAACTTCCCTGCCAAAAATACCGTATATGCACCGTATATATATGGTCCTGGCCAACCCTATTTATTATGCATATTTTACCATGGTCATCATTGTTTTCAGGTGGACATGGAGTATATGTGTACCTATACGGCTGACTTATATATTGCCGCAGTTATTTATGCATATCTTTGATGCATACTTTACCATGGTCATCATTGTTTTCAGGTGAACCATTTTGGACGCACCTGTCAAAGCTGCTTGGAAGAATGGCGTGATCAGGACGAGGTTCCAAGGGGTGCCCAGCGCCTGCGTTTCTGCCTGTGAGCACACATACAATGGAAAAGCAGTGGCAAAACAGTGCAGAGCGCGTGAATAGTGCCCAGTGCATGCATTTCTGCCTGTGAGCACACAATGGAAAAGCGTAGCAAACAAGTAACAAATGCAGAGCGTGTGAGGGAGCGATGCGTTTTCAGGGCCTGAATTAAATCCACTTGCTGTCACGCAGGAACAAAGGCAAGTAAAGTGCAAAGCGGTCTATTTTCAGTATATAGGCAAGATTGTACACATCCAGGAACCCAAATATAAAAGTAAGCGGTCTATTTTCAGTATATAGGCAAGATTGTACACGTCCAAGAACCCAAATATAAAAGTAAGCGGTCTAATTACAGTAGGCAAGATTGTACACGTCCAGGAACCCCGTTTTTTAAAATACCATTTGCCAGCACACACACAAACAAAGAAGAGCGCAAATTCAAATGTAAGCAATTTGCTTTAAGACGGATGGGAATACATATCCCTTCAAAATGCAAGAAGCGGTAATGTTTGTCGCAGCAGCAGAACATGCAGCAGCACACACTCATCCCCCCCCATCCAAACTTCCACATTTACACCCACATCCGCACCCTCACAGTAGCAGGGTCACAGCGCAAAACCCATACCTGCCATTCTTTGTAATAGACGTAACAAAGGTAAGGGTACCACACATTCCGGAGAAGCAGCCAGCTAATGTAGAACAGGACCTGCCATCCAGGTTTACGGGTGCGTGTGTGTGCGTGTGTATGTGTGTGTATGTGTGTGAGTGTATGTGTGTATGTGTGCGTGTGTGTGTGTGTGTGTCACAGCATCTCTTGCGCATTCTGCATTTTTTGCGAGGCGAACTTGTCAGCCTGCTTGGGATGTCTACACCTCTCAAACTGAAATTTTGCAAAGACTTGCGTATCAATATGCAAAATTGTTTTTGAAGTGCAGCAGGCTTGCTTGCCATGTTGACGTGGTTGCTACCACATTTTCCCAGAGGGGGGCAACTGACGCCCAAAAATGGGCATGATTCATTTTTTATGCTTTTTGGCTCATGTGCGGCTAAATTTGCTAGCCATGTGCTTTTACCACGTTTCCGGGGGCAAAGGCCTCTTGTATATGCATGAGTTTTGACGTGCAGATTGCTGCTGTGCCAAGGTGTACTTACATTGCGCTTTGACACAGTAAGTACGCTGTGCTCACACATGCACACAGTACGTACTCTGTGCACATCACACAGTAAGTACTCTGTGCTCACACATGCTCACAGGATGTACTCTGTGCTCACACATGCACACAGTAAGTACGCTGTGCTCACACATGCACACAGTACGTACTCTGTGCACATGACACAGTAAGTACTCTGTGCTCGCACACACACACACACACACACACACACACACGCACACACACACATACATACCACACACACACACCTCCAATATTCCTGCAAGCGCAGCGCCTGACGCAAAGGTGCGCTTGGCAATGAGCAGCCAGGTATTCACTTCGACCAGCATGCAGTATGAGAGGCACCATATGTACCTGCAGCAGTTGACAATATAAATGAAGCATGTACATGGAAAACGCTGATTTTACGTTCCATTGACATGCAGCAGTGTTCCCGTGCCTGTCGGAGAAAAAGCTAGTAGGCACCATGTGATGTGTTTGCGGCACAGAACATGCACGCATTTGTGACCGTGTGTTTCGATGCTTGCAGGCCCACATGAGAGTACGGCACAGAACATGCACGCGTTTGTGACCGTGCGTTTTGATGCTTGCAGGCCCACATGAGAGTACGGCACTGAACATGCACGCGTTTGTGACCGTGTGTTTTGATGCTTGCAGGCCCACATGAGAGTACGGCACTGAACATGCACACGTTTGTGACCGTGCGTTTTGATGCTTGCAGGCCCAGATGAGAGTACGGCACAGAACATGCACACGTTTGTGACCGTGTGTTTTGATGCTTGCAGGCCCAGATGAGAGTACGGCACCTGCGTGTGTAAAATATGAAGTGGCCCAGGGGGAGCCTAAAATACCGCAGTGCAGCGTGAGGGATTCAAGAGCACTGAAGAGGCGCTAGCAGTGCAAACAAAGTCGAGCTGCGGGTGCTCTGCCTTGTGTGGCTATGCTATCACATCCACCTGGGTTTGAGTGTCTCGTTAGGTATGCATGAAAAAAAGGAGAACTTGTGTGGAAGAGTGCAAGCAGCTCGGGCAGAATGAGTATGACATCCGTACCCTGTATAATGTTAAGTTAGCAGGCAGGGTGCAACTGGCATAATTTCGTTAACAAATCAAAAATCCTGTATTGGCACGCACTGGCTTTCATTGACCATGCACATTCCACGCTTGCCTCAAATGATGCTAATGTAGTAATGTAGTAATGTAGGAGGACGAAGATCTGCAAATGCGTCCATGCCATAAACTGACCATGCGCAAGCCATTCTGTATAATAATCAGCTGGGCATAACAAGCCAAACTACAGGCCGTCCATTCCATGGCACTAACCCTAAACCCTAACCTTACCCTTTCCTGACCCTTTCCTGAACCACTACTGCCTGTCTCCTTTAGCCACTACCCTACCTTGGATAATGCCACTACCCTACCATGGATAATGCCACTACCCTAACGTGGATAATGCCACTACCCTACCATGGATAATGCCACTACCTTACCGTGGATAATGCCACTACCCTACCTTGGATAATGTCACTACCCTACCTTGGATAATGCAGGGGTATGAGGATGAGGATGCCGCTGCAGATGTGGTGTGTTAAAATGACGTTGGGGCTCTTCACGCAGCTTGGCCTGACCCCCACATAGAGCATGTCGGCCTGATGTCAGGAGTTTAAGCAGCACGATGTACGGTTGAAAAAGGTAGATTGTAGGTGAAGCATTCACCATGTCACTTTTTCTGACAGTGGGGCTCTTCACGCAGCCGCATTCAACACCCCGACAAAGAGCATGTCGGCCTGATGCCAGGAGTTTAAGCAGCACGATGTACGGTTGAAAAAGGTAGATTGTAGGTGAAGCATTCACCATGTCACTTTTTCTGACAGTGGGGCTCTTCACGCAGCCGCATTCGACACCTCGACAAAGAGTAAGTCAGTCTGATGTCAGGAGTTTAAGCAGCATGATGTACGGTTGAAAAAGGTAGATTGTAGGTGAAGCATTCACCATGTCACTTTTTCTGACAGTGGGGCTCTTCACGCAGCCGCATTCAACACCCCGACAAAGAGCATGTCGGCCTGATGCCAGGAGTTTAAGCAGCACGATGTACGGTTGAAAAAGGTAGATTGTAGGTGAAGCATTCACCATGTCACTTTTTCTGACAGTGGGGCTCTTCACGCAGCCGCATTTGACACCTCGACAAAGAGTAAGTCAGTCTGATGTCAGGAGTTTAAGCAGCATGATGTACGGATGAATAAGAAATGTAGGTGAAGTTAGTCGCTTCTTCTGACGTAGGGGCTCCTGTCGCAGCTGGGTTTGACACCCCGACGAAGAACACCCTGACTTGGTTAGAAGAGTCACGTTTAAAATGCAGCACAGATGGAATAAGGGGAGGTAGAGAGTTTTCCGTATGGCAGGCACAAGCTCCAGGGCACGGAGGCACAGGGTTTGGAGCAAGGCAGAAAGCACGGAAGGGCTAAAATTTTGAGCAGGACACAGGGTTTCTCAGAGCAGGCGCAGGGTTTAGAGCAGAGCGCAGGACTTAATAATAGTAATCATGCAGCATAGTTGAGGAAGGTGCATAGGATTAGAGTTCCGCATATGACAGGCACAGGGTTCAGAGCAGGGCGATGGGCCTGTCAGTTCGAAGTGAGGAAATTCAATATGGTTAAAAGGTTACGAGCATTCCTAGGCAGAGGGCTAAGTGTGTGTGGCAGGCTTACAACTTTGAGCAGGGCACACCAGCCTGATGTGAGGAGTAACAGGCTGAATGAATGCGGTCCTGATGGGAGGAGTAACAGGCTTAATGAATGCGGTCCTGTTGTGATGAGGAACAGGCTGAATGAATGCGGTCCTGATGGGAGGAGGAACAGGCGGAATGCGGTCCTGTTGGAAAAGGACATGTGGTGAATAACGATGAGGCAAAGGACTGAAGGTGGGATCTCTGTGAGATTGACGCAAAAGTGCAATGAGGCACAGGGGATGAAGGGGGAACCTCTGTCAGCTTGACGCGAAAATGACAATGAGGCGTGAGATGCAGCCCCTCCACTTCAAACCAAAAGGAGCCAATTACTGGACGTGAGAGCAAACATCTCTAGACTAGTGCTCACCAGGGATATTTTTGAAATGGTTGGATAGTGTGATGTCGTTTTTGAGACGGAGCCCCCCTTAGGTTCATTCCACTTGCTGAGTCACCACGCTAAAAGAATAAAGCTTTGAGCATTCCAGGCCCTCCCAGCACACACCGAAAGCACTGTCAGAAAGCTAATTTCAAGCACATCACAATAATATCCTCATCCCCACAAATGGTGCACTGTGTAATTCACAATTTGAAATCGGAGATTGGGCCCCCGTTTTCAACATTTCCAAAAATTGCGTCGAAGGAGTATGTTATTTTATACCATCAATAAATTTTGTATGTAAAGTCGGAAGGAGGAGGGATTTGCCCTGTGAATTAAAATAAAATACCAAAACCTGTAACCGCCCCCGAAAGTTTGGTCAAGTTACATATTTTGAATTTGAAAACGCTGTTAATATGTTGTTTCCCATTATCATGTTGTTTCGTGTCTTGCACAGAGTAGGAGGGTTACAAATCATGGCACGTTGGCAGCACTGTCAGCGTGGTAGAAGGCCGACCGATCCCGACACGCTAGCAGCAGAGCAGAGACGGCGGCAGCTTCACAGCGCTCGGGAGGACAGGCGAGCGAGGGCCTGGAGGGGACCCGCGTCCAGCACTTGGCACAGCACTTGGAGCAGCAGCCTGGCAATGCCACTCAGCAGGCACAGGAAGCAGCAGCCCAACCAGAGGTGGTGGCTTTGAACAACCGTATGGAGCTGTGCAAACGCAGGAGCGGGGGGGCGCAGCTCTCCCTGAGTTGTCAATCAACCCATTACAATGCCGCTATTCATTGCAGATTGCAAAGACCAGAATGGCCCAGAAATGGTTGCACAGGAGCAGTTCAGAGGGAATGCAGCCCCCCTGAATTGCTCGCTGCACATGACACACAGCTTCAGACATGGTATGGTATGACAAGCATGGTATGGTATGACAGGCAGACATGGTAAGGTATGCAGGGCTGTGCCACTTCGATGTACGGTACGGTGTATGGCTATACGGTACGGTACGGAAATACGGCGTACAGCCGTATTTATACGGTTTTAGGCCGCATATACGGTAAAATACGGTACGGCGTACGGTACGGACCAAACTTTGAAAGCCTCAGTTAAAAAATTAAAACCGCTGCCTTCAAATCTGCCCTGATGTTGGGTGGTGCTGCTGCTGCTCTGCCTCAGGGACTTGAGTTTGCTCTGCACCTCTTCTGCTGGGCACTCAGCTGCTGCTGTAGAGGATAGGAAGCCACAAATCTTGATGTTCAGCAGGTGCTCCTTCATGCGGGCCTCGTGCGCTGACCTCACGTTGGGGCAGTGCTTGCATGCATACTTAACCTCCATCGCAGCTGCCGCTGTTGTTGCTGCTGCTGCTGTTGCTGCTGCTGGAGCTGGGGCTGCTGCAGCCTCTTCTTCCTCTGCCATTTCCTGGTCACCCCCCGCTGCTGCTGCTCCTGCTGTTGGAACTGGACGATTGTCAAACTGCTCCCACACCCAGGCATTCTTCCTAATCCTTGCCTGCTTCTGAATCTGGCCCACTTGAAGGCCTGCTGCAGGGGGGTATGCAGGGGCCCTCAGGCAGGCTGGCCACCCCCAATGCCTGCCTTTGCCTCTTTTGTGTTGAGCCTCTATTCATCTTTGTTCATTCCTTAATTAATGATAGTTGTTGGGACGGAAATTTTGAGTGGCGGACGGGCACGCGCCTCAAAACGGGTGGCCATGCAAGCTTGTACGATCGACCGGTTTCCGTACCGTACCGGAACCGTACTGTATTTTCATTTTGACCGTATTATACGGTTTTGGACCGTACCGTACCGTAACCGTACCGTATATAAACCGTAATTGTACCGTATATACGGTCTGAAAATGGAGATACGGCGTATAAGCACAGCCCTGGCTTAGATGCTTCAGCTGCAAACACGGATGGCAGCTTGCACCATCCATTGCGCCTGTTCCAGTCGTTATGAGGATTAGCATTAAGGTGCAGGCAAAACATGATTATTGCCTGCTTGTGTTAGAGAGCACTTTTCAAGACGTTTGTTGCTAACTTTAAAAAACACCCAATACAATTAGATGTTCAATCAGTACTGGTGATCGATTATGGTGAAGCCTAGGTCAATGCTACAACATCCATACAAGAAAGTTTTGGCTGATGTGACCACCTAAAAAAAGGCATGCGTTTTGCTGTCTGCCTTCTCTACTGCTACCGTACACACAGCATCATACTTGCATATCGCTTGCCTGGCTGATATGACCACAGCCAATCACGCAAATGTGCTTCTCATTTATGATTTATCATTCACGCTTGTAGCGGAGACTCTGCCATGGAGGGCAAGAGCAGCTTCCGGATGGAAGCCGATGACGTGGAAACCATTTTACGGGAGAGCACGCACCGCTCGCTTGTGCTGCTGGACGAGCTGGGCAAAGGCACAGAGGTGAGTTATTGAGCAGCACAGTGCTGACACTGTGAAGAGTAGAACTGGATCATACGCTGATGGAGACCTTTCTTTTGTCTGTGAGCAAGCTGGGCAAAGGCGCTGGTGCAATCAATAGCACACTCACGGTGCTGCTGGCAATGGCTGCTTGCATTAATAGTGGAGCTTGTGTCGGTGCTCAGGAGGCTGCAAAAAAGGAATACTTGACCAAACAAGTTAGGCTTTTGGGCCTCCAGCCCTACTCTCCAAAGCAAGAATTCATCCATCACATATAGTAATGGAAAAACGCGTTCCAGTGGATTTAAGGGGGGGGGGGGATTTGAAACGCTCTTTGCTGCACTGATCGCTAGGTTTGTGCTCACATTTCCTTTTTTCACCTGCAGGTTGACTCAGGTACAGCCATTGCTGCAGAGCTGGGGGTGGACTTGGCAGCCTTGAGCTGCACATCAATCATTGCCACGCACCTGCATGGCCTGGTAAGCTGCTTTGGAGAGTTTCCTCTCTCCTTAATGGAGTCACCCATGACCTCATAGTTCATGCCAAAGCGTGCATATGACAGGTCGGTTAAGTCCATATAGGCAGGTATGGTGAATGTACGGGATATCTGCAAGGGAAGTCTCCAAGATTACAATCATATACCGTGGAAGTGTACAGTCATGGTCAACCCTGAGTCTGAAGATAAGTAGTGGAGGTAGGTCGCATTCTTCCCCTTAATCGCTATGCTGGGCACATGCACGTGCACCTACAATTTGCACACACATACACACGTGCAAGTGGACAAGGTGTCAGATCTGCAAGGATGCAGAAGAATTTGCACGCACAAAACGCACAACTCACAAACACGTGCGCTGCTGTAGGTAGACGAGCTGGCAGATCTTGAAGCCATGGGGAAAGTCGAGTACATGCGCATGGGGCTGGCCGAGAAAAATAGCAGCACCAGCCAAGCTAGCAAAAGTGAAGGGAAGCTACCCAAGGCCTCGGATCTGATGCCCACGTGGAAGGTGGAAAAGGGTGTGTGCCATGAGAGCCTGGCCCTGGCAGTGCTGCGTGACACAGGGGTGAGTTGAGTGATGCGTGACTCAAGGGTGGATTGAGTGATGCGTGACTCAGGGGTGAGTTTAGTGATGTGTGACTTAGGGGTGAGTTTAGTGATGCATGACACAGGGGTGGGTGGAGTGACGCGTGACTCAGGGGTGAGTTTAGTGATGTGTGACTTAGGGGTGAGTTTAGTGATGCATGACACAGGGGTGGGTGGAGTGACGCATGACCCGGGGGTGATTTGCGTGATGCGTGACTCAAGGGCGCGTTTAGAGCGTGTAAGCGCATGTTGTGCTGAAGAAAGGGGAGGACTTGACGTAGCATAAAGTTGTACATAGAGGAAAGTGCAATTCGTGGAGAATAAGGTGGTTGAGTATGAGAACTTGGGATTAATTTGGAAAGAGCAAGTCCAACGATAATGTCTTTGAATGTTCCTCTGTAAATTTGGATGCCTGCACCTTTCCTGCTGTCTGTGGTGAAAGGTTAGTGTGCTTATGAAATATGCACAGACCGGAAAGGAAGGTCTGGAGCTGTTCCTTAGAGAAAATGCAAGCACACATGTATGTCCGCTCCTATTTCGCAGTCAGCTATACAAACAACTTGTGGCTGGCGCTTTTTTTTGAAAGACGTGAAGCAAAGTTTTGGAAATGTGTCTAGGCTGTGTCTAGGCTAAGTGCGTCACCACTAGCATGCTGCACTTGTAACGTGCCGTGTAGATTTTTCATCATAGGAGTGAGGAGAGCATTTGTACAATGGCTAAATGTTTGATGCTCCAATCGAGGTGACTGCTGGTTTTGCATTTGTGCATGCGACAGGTTTCAAGCCACTTTTTGGAACGTGTTGAACAGCGCCGTGCACGGCTGCTTGAAAAACGTGAGCAACGCGAAAGGCTGGCGTTGGAGCATGTCGCTGGAAGGGGTAGCAACAGCAACAGCAGCAGCAGCACTATGAATGGCTCCATGGGAAGTAGCAGCAGCAGCAGCAGTGCAGAGTGCAGCTCTGGGGAGGAAGCAGAATCAGGGACTGGTTTGGAGGGGGCAAGCAAAGTGGAGGGAAAGCATGCCACAGCACCAGCTAGCTTTCCAAAGGCAAGTCACTCTGTTACGCCTGCTGTGAGATACTACCCTTTGATTCAATTCCAGCACTTATTTCCAGACTGTGTGGAATTTATGAGTAATTTGTTTGAAATTTGTGTGTAATTTTAGCAGCCAATGATTGCATTGAACGATTAGATTTATGATAAGGCAGACAGTGCTGCTGTTGCTGGCAGAAACAGAGTCCTGAAGCCCTGCACTACAGGCACCAGTTAATAATAAACTCCACCACGCAAATCTTCTCCTTTCCAGGCTGTTTCCAAGACGCAATTTGAAGCTGCTGCAGCCATCTTGTTGAGGACTGCACAGCGCATATCTGAGGAGCAGGGGGGTAGCTGCAGGCTGCCCAGCGAGGTGTTCCACCTATCTTCTTCGCAGGAGGTGCGTGTGTGCAGATCAATTAGCCCACGCACAGCAATATGCGTTAAGATTAAACGTGCTTAACTGACTTCACTACATGTGGTGCAGTGCAAATAGGTGTGAGTTTGCATGCACTTCCACGTGCACAGCACCACCAAAGCAGTGAAATCGGCTATACTTCAGTAGTTCGTGCCGCGGAAATTTTTGAGAACGTGTACTTTGTATACTTTGCTAGGGCAGTGTATGGCACCCACTCTGCCTGCTCATTTTGCGAGTAACATCCACAACAACCATTCAAATGAGAACTGCGTATTTATTTTACCCAAAGTAACTCTATCCGTATTTTAAATTACAAATTGTAAAATCTTTCATTCGTGCCATACATTTGACATTCATTGGTGCAATCTGTACTCCAGGTGCCACCCCTGCACGCAGCAGGGGGAGAGAACGGACACGCTGTGTACCTTTGCCAGTATCCTGGGGGCGAAGTGTATTGTGGGGAGAGCAAATCCTTGCAGCGAAGGCTGAAGGACCACAGGAAGCGGAGCAGTGAGCACCCCTACAAAGGTGAGGGTTCCATATGAGTTCTGTTACGGCTCGTTTCAAGGCAGGGTGGATTTCGGGGCAGATTCCTTTTGCATCTTCTATTTAAGCCTGCCGGTTATTACAGAGAAAAGAGAGAGAAAGAGAGAGAGAGAGAGAGAGAGAGAGAGAAAGAGAGAGAGAGAGAGAAAGAGAGAGAAAGAGAGAGAGAGAGAGAGAGAGAGAGAGAGAGAGTGGGAGAGAGAGAGAAAGTGTGTGCATGCTATACCTCAACTGGCTTACTGGCCTGATATCAGTCAACAGGCTGTATACTCTCTGCATCGGCTTTTGTTGGGGTAGGACCTGGTGGGCGTTTAAGCGCTCGCTGGTTTATATTTCCTTGTCACCGTGCATACACAGCTTGCTCTCTGTGTGTGTTGTGCACAGGCCGCGGGACCTCCATGTCATATGTGCTACTGGACACCAGCATCAGGAAGAAAGTAGAGACAGCAACCATCAAAGCCCTGCTGGCAGAAGGGATTCCCCTGACCTCCTCACGCGACAGAAAGAACAGGCATTTTTAGAGTAGATGGCAAGCTTGAAGTAAACAGACCATCCAGAGTAATTGTGAACTCTTAGTAAACAGGATTTTTAGAGTAGACTGTAAGCATGTCTATTTGGCTAGGTTTGCTAATATAATTGGGTATGTTTTAGATCAATCATGTGATCTTAATAAACGTGTTTGTATGCCTTTCCATCTAGGCTTGAATTTTCTGCAGTCCGAGTGCTATGTTGGTAGCTTAATATACTTCTCATTTGCAACAATTTAATTGCTTGATCAATTACTTATTAGCCACACACAATTTCATAAATTAATGCCTGTGGAACATTTTATTTGTTTTCAGACCTGCTTCTTTGCACACTTGCATTTTCAATTAATGCAGGTGGGGTTTTTGATATCATTAGGTAGCCAGGAAGCACACAATTCGGCTATTGTAATTTGGCCCTCTTCTTCAGTTTTGTTGTGCAAAAATCATTGGTATTTCGTTACTTTTAAAGGAGTGCAAATTCTGGTGGAGATTCTCTCATTGCATGATTTTTGATTTTCTTTTGTGTGGTGCCGCTGTGTTGCGTCTTGTGGGGTCTAAAGACTGTGACATGGTTTTTAAGCATATATAACTGCCATAACATTTTTCTCGTGGGGGAGCTTTTTCAGACCTCCACGAACCCGAAACAATGATCAGGCCTGAACAGATAAGAAAAAGTTATCTGGCTAAGATTTTAAAGCATGAAAGTTAATGGCTACAATGGTTATAATGGGGGATGACCTTCAGCCAGGTTGTTTGGCTGATCGGCTGCTGCTGACTGGTCTCGGCCAACCACAAATAAATCCATAAGCTCAGAAAGAGAAAAGGGTATAGTGCTCTGCTGAGAAAGGAAATTATGAACAAGTTGGTTATTGACCTGTTGCAGCAAAAAGGGTTGGGCCGCTAAAAGTCCTCAAAATAAGGCGGAAACAAAAAGGACAAATGTTTCCTCAGCTTACATACCCGAAGGTCTTGGCAAGTTAAAAGAGCATGCACCTCGTTCTGAACATGTTCATCTTCACCAGGACATTGGTCACATACGCGAGGCCCACCTTCAAGCCACGCTGCTGCTTCAACTTTCAAAGTATGCGCACGCAAGCGGAGTCTACTTACATTGTGCATAACATATTTGGACAGATCAAGATGAAGATACCGTGGTACAATAGTCGGCATACGCTCATTTCTAGAATAAGGGATGGCAAACTAAGAATGATAGTGGCCAGTTTGTTGTTGTGCGTGTTGGGGTCCACCAACTCAGCGTCTCTCCAAACACCTCTCATCCTATGCTACAAATCTGCAGTGAACTCTTGCATGGGAATAGTACTCCCAGTTTGGACAGCTTCTACGTATAACTCACATCCACACAGTCCTTGAAAATCGCTCAGCAATTGAGCAGTCCAGCAGGCACTTGAACGAGGCTGTAAGTTAAGATCAGCCTGGACTACTCTCCGCAGCAAGGCAAAGACACTATCATGTTTACATTGGTATTTCATTGGTATTAAGCATACTATTGAAAAGCTTGACAGCTGACCAGAACCAAGAGAACTGCAACGGTTCATGTCCACATTCTTGGAGTACAGCCCAATTAGTGGTAGACCGCTTCATACTTAACGTGCCCTTCAGAATAGCAAATGAAGCGTAGACAGAGAACTCCCTGCCTGCCTGCAAAAAAACAGTACCCCATACTTGAATACCATACATGCCAGCAGGAATAACATACGTCTCAGCGAGTCACAAAGAAGTGTGTGGCCTGTCTGCCAAAGAGTATTCACGCACAAATCTACTTATCCTATAGGCAGAGGCAAGAAAAGGACGGAATGCATGTCCAGCAGGCTAAGCCTGTTCAAGGTCTTGTAGAAAAACATGCCCAGATACTTTAAAACCTTTGTGACAAAGGGTGGCACCGCTGACATTTAGAACAGGAGCATTTTCACCCGCGAGTTAAAGCGCACGACCTTGGACTTAGAAGTGTTGACAATTATACAATTACGTGTTTCTGGTGTACACAGCCAACTGACTCGGCATGATTTGCATATGACGGGGACCATTAGTCAGCAAAGTCAGATTATCTGCATACAACATGTGTGAAATGTGCACACCCGCGGTTCCGGTGACAGCCCCTGATGCCCCCCAGCAATGTCGTTACTATCGTTAATGTGAAAGAAAAAAGCAGGGGGGACAGGGGGCAACCTTGTTTTACCCCACAAGCTACCCCACGCGCATGTAAGTTACGCATGCTCTGCACTTCAGCACAACACAAGCAGCAACAGAAGGGGCAAGGAGACTTCGGAGTTCAATCACCCTTAATTTCAGAAGCTTTGGACATTCCACCCAAGAGACAAAATATCTGGCTCAGGACAGAGCGTTTATAAACAAGAAAGTCTCCACATAGGTCAATGGTTTCTCCATCTGCCACCCGACGTATGTCGATAAGCACATGCACCAAGGTCAAACTTGTGCAGCATGCAACTGCGTCAAGCTGCCTTGAAAAGCTAGGAGGAAACCACTACATTCCTGCTACTCCCAACCAGAACGTAAGAACTTTTAAGAGGAAGAAAGAAAACAGTGCCAGTGAAAAAACACCCCACAATAAGTAAAAGGAGCCACTCTGGCACCCGAAATTATGAGGATTGCAGGCAGGCTTGGCCTGGAACTGGTTCCTGGTGAGCGTACATAGTGTTATTGAAAAGGCGCGTCTGGTACATGGACAGGTTTAGAGCATAGGCCTACTTGACACAGTCTTTAGTCACACAGGCCTACTGACAGAGTGCATTTAGTCCATGCCCAGTGCCCATGCATAAAATTACGATATGTTTCCCATTCTTTCATCTTTGTATTGATGGGAATTAAGCATATTGTGTTGCAAGCTGTGAGCCTTTTTCCTTTAGTGATGTAAACTGCCTCAAAACGATTCTATGCTTTGGTATCACAAGGCCTGCAAAAGGTGTGCATCTGCACATCCTTTCAAATGTTAGGCGTGTGAGTAATCATACTCGACTAAACTGTAAGATGTATAGAGCAAGGGGGAATGCAGGCATATTTCTTCTTTTCACACACCAAACAGTAGTGACTTCTTCCCTTTGAGGAGCAAGATGCCTTAATTCCTTAAGGAGCTCTGCGCTAGCAAAAGGCGTTTGATGACAGATGCTTCTGTATTGCGTAGCATGATGGTGAAATGGCCTTGCACCGGCAGCCTCTTGCTATAGGATTAGTTGTTCGCTTGCATAGAAATTCCATGTTTGTAAGCAAACTCCTGAAGCAAATGCCTTATTTTCAGTATTACAGCACACGTCTGGCCAGAAAATTAAGGAGTACCTTCAACTCTCTCACCAAATAACATTACCTTCAATATCAGCCAATTACCATTCACAACTAAGGCTCTCCACCTCTCCACACTCTGTTATTGCACATGCACGCCAAGCACAAACTAGATCCTGAAACAACATCAAACAAAATGCTGTAATTAGCAATAGAGGTATTGTCGAGAATTGCTTAGCAATCCTTCTTGGATAAGCCCAAAGATCAAATTAGGAGAAATGAAGAGGATCATGATGCATTCATATGAACTACTACAACCAACCGCCGACCTTGAATAGGGACCAGGATCTCACGTTTGCTATCAACCTTTATCGCAACCTTGAAATGACGGGATGCCGTCAGTAAATAAGATGCCGTCAAATTAATCTCCTGGGATTATGTTGAGTTGGTGTAAGCCACCTCTTTCCCCAGGGTAGGTAGTACTGGTTAAAACAGCCCCAGCGGAGAACAAGCTTTTAGAACCAAGAAGGAAAGATTGATCGACAATCAGCGAAATGCTTGAGCTTGTCAGTGACTGTAAACGCTTTCAATCAGGCAGTGTTGTTAACAAACCAAGATTAGGCCACAAAGCACACATGTTGCCGCTACTTCCTCTGCTTTGTAGGATGGTCCTGATAAAAAATGTGTAGCCAGGTTACAATACAAAAATGAATTAATGCTGATATGTAAGTCAATGATTTACATTGGAGCTTACAAGTGAGTCCTGCAGCTCACACACAGCCGAAAACTAACACACAAAGACGATTTACTCGGGGCAAAGGGTGCCTCTTTGAACAAAGAAAATGGCATGAAGAATTTCCTAAACAACTTGTAACTTGAAATAATAAACTTTTATCTGTGAATATGAATTTTCACATTGTTATAGAACTCAATCACCCCAAAGGAAAAGATTAATGGGGATCAGGAGGGTTGCAACTCAATCTAAAATTGGCTCCTGATGAGAGTTGATAATTGTATAATTGTACTGATAAGTATGTGCCTGGTATGGATAGATTTGGCAGCGTAGTTGACAGAATGAACATAAAGCTCGGAAACATTTATTAAACTCTGAAATTCAAGACCCAAATCCTTGAGAGGTGCTATCGTGTGAGTGTTCTATATGGTGCCGTCCACTCCCAGTAGGAAAATGTGGAGAATAGTAGTAGGGACGTTGAAAGATGATGTCATGGTCTTCATGCTGCTTTTGCGAGTACCCGGTTCTGAGATCTATATTCTCACAGTACTTGATCTCAATGAGGTGGTGTCTCATTGAAGTCTTTGGGCCACCAACCAAGAGATAAGACCAAGGGTGCAGCCTTTTCTTTTTCTTGCACTTTACCTCTGCAGAGCACTTTACCTCTGCCAGAGCACTTTACCTCTGCCAGCTGGTTGTTCTCCGTCACTTTGTCTCAACTGCACAGCTTGCAGCTTGCTATTTTGCTTCGATCTTATGTAACTTCAATTCTTTTCTAACTTGCACATTTCATCTTTTATCACCTTTTATATCCGTCTTCTCTAGATCCATCTCTAGATCCATCTCATACCACCTAAATCCATTCATTCTCAAAAATTAACAACTAGACTAACGCCGAAACATGCACAAAGCACTTTTCCAGTGCTGCTAGTGCTGCTTCAGCTCCCGCGTAATTTGTTGTACACACCATCCAGCATTTGGCTTTTAATAATATGATACTGCAACTGCTTTGGAAGCCAAGGCAGGCTGTTTTCTTGCTGGTTAAACCCAACCTGCACGTAAATAGGCATCGCCGTGCATTGTATGTTTGCTGCAAGATCTGAATGCAGCCACTCATACAACAGCAAAGTTCAGATGGAAATAAGCTCTGGTGAGCAAGCTTGGCATATTCACAGCAAGCAAATTCATAATAATTTCATTAAATACTTAGAAAGAGTAACTTAAGGAAGAAGATGTTCTATGTTCGCTTGGTATATTCACAGGGCAGTAGAAACCTACGCATCTACTTTCATCTCACCCACCAATGAGAAGCCCTCCTCTTCTTGTGTTGTCCAGTCGCACAATCCTGCAAAAGTAGGATAAGAATGACATCTCAACATCAGGCGGCGCTTTTCCATTGAGGCATTCCTTCAGTGCATGTAGATTAACTTCAGCTAAGGAATTTCGTACCAAACAGGAAGGGTGTGACCTGGTTTCCTTATTCAGCCTTCTGCGTACTAGGTTGTGCAAGCATAGTCCACGCAACGCACCTGCATAGGTCTTCAATGTATAGGCAACTCCTTCTACCATCCCCCATCTGTTCAGGAGAATTGCAGCCACGTCATTCATGTTTTGAACCTGTGCATCTCAGGACAAGTTCAAAGTAGTTGTAAAATCTGGACGTACAACGTAGACATCCACTGTCTATCGTCCAATTGGGTGCTTACCGAATTAAGTAACGCAGATCCATCAGCTTGGGGAAGCAATGGAGCCTCTTTGCGTTCACTGCCTTTTCCGCAGCCACTTATACTGTCGTTGCTGCTGCTGCTGCTGCTGCTGTCGCCTTCCTCAGCCTGTCCATATAGCTTCCTCCTACTCATCTTTTTCTTCTTCATGCCTCCTCCCTTCCTTTGACCAGCCTTTAACGTTGTGTCCAGGCTCGTGAGTGCACTGGAAAGAGTTTGGGGATGGAAAGGACTAAGCTGAATTCCAAAGCACCAGGGTTCAGGTCAGCGACTGCACCACCACCCAGACAAACATTTGTTCAAAAAACGCTTTTAAGTTGCAATACTGCTTCCCACCCAGACAAGCGCTGATCAATATACTTATTTGCTATGCACCATGCAGCACCTACCCAAGCCCATGCCGCCTGTGGTAGTCAAGGGGGTCATAACCCATGTTCTCAAGGATTTGTGAAGCACGCTGAGGGAGGTCCGAAAGGTTATGTGCATAGTGTGCAAGCCCTGTGTAGCCATCTGGTGCAAACAGGTGCTCTGACAGAGAGGAGGAAGGGGCACACAAGTAACCAAATATGTGTTAGTGAAGTCACCTGTGCGTGCATGGCTACAAGTACTGACAAGCAAGGCAGGCCAATGCATTACGTATCGTAACCTTGAGATCCGTACTCAAACGACGTGCATCAATAAAGCATTGACCCAGAAAGTGCAGAATCGCATAATTTCTGTGCCAATATGTGACTGCTTTCCCTGCAAGCACGCAGCTCAGGGATCAGTTTGCTCACTCACCATACCAAGTCTGCAAAGGACTTGCTTGCTTTAAGATGGGCGTGGCGCTGTACGCCAGCAACTCAAAGATCCTGCAAATAGCAAAGCAATTCATTGAAATTGAAGGCTACATGTCCAGGTGAATGGTGATTATGCAGAGGTCAGCAAATCCAAGATGAAAGAAGCGTCACCGTGGAATTGTGGTGCTAACCCAAAAAATGCTGCAAAGACAACAAACATATCTGCATATTTGCCAGCTTTTGTGGGGCCAGAAGATCTGCTGCTGTCATAGCAAACACACCTGGAGCTCCAGCTATTTCCGTCAATGTCCAGCAGAAGGGCAAATTGCTACAGGGGATGAAGAAAGATAAGGATATTAATAGAGGCTGCACACATAATTGGTTTACCTTAATATTTCTTATTGTGATTAGCACATATGCGCAATCATCACCTACCAAAAAAACAGGAACCCTTTTCCTGCAGGCACACCTGTAAGTCATTAGCACTGAAAAGCCACCTCCCACCACTTGGCTCAGGCTGCCCAACCAGCTCAGCAAGCGCTTTAGACTGTGTTGCAAGTAAATAAACAACATTGGCCAAGCATTATTAATTAACAATCATGATCGTCTGTATTTTATCTTACCATAATCACCATGGTCTATCACTAACGCAAAGAAAAGATTTTGATGGCACATCTTAGGCGGCATCCCTTTCATCCTTTACACAATTGCTTTCTTTGCTACATTATAGGCAATAATGCACGTAGCTGACTTGTGCATTTTTTTGCTTACACACCTGCAGCTGACAAAGCCCGACCGAGTCTCCCTCACAAGCGTTATATTGGTCAGGAGTCTGAATGACCTGCAGCAAATTTGACAGAGCGTGTAGGTACTTCATCAATGATCTGTGGCTTTACGGCTGAATGGCTGGGTCCTTGGTTCTAGAAGTAACTTCAGTATACTCCTAGAACCAAGGACCCAATACTTTACAGCAGTATTAAATACAGCAGCATTTCATATTGCTGGCTAAGCATAGCCTGAATCCAATGATCAAGACGATTGCTTCACTTGATTGCAAGTCAAAAAAAGTGTGTGAATTTTCCTGTTCTACCTAGTAACCTAGGCTTCTTCAACAAGAAGATCATGCAAATATACAGGGTCTTTTGCTTTCCTTAGCACAGCGTTCCAACCAAGCACCACAACTGTGAACATGTAAAGATATTTTAGAATGTTTGTTCGTGCAAAAACAGCATATTTACGCAATTGCGTGCATACAGTCAGTTGGGTCGTCCCTATGACGTTGTGAGGCTGCTTTGCAACTCCTTGCTCCCTGTTTAAATCCCCATTGAACAGCCCCACCCCTTCCTTAAAGCTTCTAGATGGGATTTTGCAAGGCTCTGCATTCGTTAGGAGTGCAGAACACAAACTGACATCCCTCCCTGTCGCCATGCCAATTGGGCTTGCAAACCCAAGTTAAAGCCTTTTCTAACTCAGGAGACATGCTCTTGTAATGTGGAGAGCATTCAATCACTGCCTGCGCAATATTTATCACTAGCCTGTGTGTCTTTTATTTCAACGTGCTCAATAACAGCCAGAAACCTGTAGCACACCTACAACCTTGTGGATTGATTGCGCTCTTTGTAGACACATTCCAATATGTTTTGAATGCGTTCTGACACACGTGTCAGCATTCTTCTTGAGTGTTCAGGAGTTGCCTTACCACCACAGAGAGTTACGGTGGATTAAAATAGAGAGCAGGGACCCCTCAACCCTCTACTCACCTTGGTGATTCGGGCATCTAGTACCTCAGGATATAGATCAGAGAGAACATGGAGACGGAACCTGCAAATGAGAAAATTGCCCATACAGATGAACAAAGCTTATCAGTTTGCTGCTGTCGTGTTTCTGCACTTGCGGCATGTGTTAAGGAATCCTGAAACAGGTCACACCCACCTGTTTGTTGTGGCTATGTTGCTGAGGTCTATGGTATTGATTTTTGGATCACTAGTACTCCCCCGCCAAACAGCCCTTGGCACTGCAATTTCTCTAGGATGCCTGTGAAGGGCAGATATAAGAGGTCAGGATATATGGAACTAGGGTGCCTGTGAAAGGCAGATATAAGAAAAGTGCCTGCGATATCAGATATAAAAAAGGGTGCCTGTGAAGGGCAGATATACTAGAAATTAGTAAGAGGTCAAGCCACACAGAGGCACCACACAATGTTACAGCTAACTTGAAAGGCAAACAAAGTCATTGCATCAAATCCAGAACCTTAGTCGCAAAGCCTGGCTGGCTGGCCAAGCAGGTTAGTTGTTGCGTGTTGCATACCTGACCCACACCCACATACACACACACCCTTGTTGTTGCGCGTTGCATACCTGACCCACCCACCCACCCACCCACCCACACACCCCCTCGTTGTTGCGCGTTGCATACCTGACCC